>SL_5KL_010_SEDDRAFT_10002348_pt1 | contig 10593 bp, 10 predicted proteins | sample SodLakKL_010_SED_FD_9118 | JGI IMG/M metagenome (IMG submission 9118)
TGCGCCTGCAAAAAGTCGAGAAATGAATAATTCAAAAATCAATAATCTACATAACTCTTTGTTTTTACTGACCTCTGACGTCTGACCTCTGACGTCTGTGACTGCAAAAATGACTTTTTGCAGTCACATCTTATCAGCCTTTTTCTCCTCCAAAGCCTGTACAGCCTGGTGAAGCGTCTGGACAGCCAGTTCAGCATAGCGCTTCTTGCCCGGAGAAAGCTCAGGCAGGGCCTGCATTACGTGCTGGGCCGTCAGGCCCAGGGCCTGGCCGGGATCCAGCCCCTTGGCCAGTCCGCAGAGCATTGAAGCACAAACCGCGCTTGATCCGCAACCCTCACTGAAAAAAGATGCTCCGGCAATGCGGTTTTTTTCAAGCCGCAGATAAATCTCCACCCGGTTGCCGCAGGATCCAGACTTTGCGGCCATGGCATGATAATCCTTCATTCTGCCCATACATGGAGGGTCTTTCCAGCGGGCATATACCTGGGCCCCGAAATCTTCAAGTACCTGCTCGTCTATCCTGGCCTGCAGATCAGCAGCAATCCGGTCCAGATCTCTGTCCATAGCAATGTCCCTTTTCACATCTTCCGTGTGACAGGCGTGCCTTTCCCGGCCGGCCCTGGACCAGGTGCCGGGGAATAATGGCCGAAACACGGATCAGTTTATCTTGAGTCTGGCTTCCAGTTCAGGCTCCAGAGTCACCACGAGACTCTGCTGGATCCTGTCCACTACCACCCGGCCCGGAGCAGCCCCTTTTACCGCTCGGACATCCCTGATCATTGCGCACATGACCCGGCCCTTGAGCTCATGTTTCTGATAACTGGCCAGAGCGGCCAGGACTGCCGCCTCCTGCAGGGACCTTTCAGGTACCGGCGAGTCTTTGCTTGCCAGTCTGAGAATGGTGTGGGCTCCAGGTCCGTCCTGAACATGCAGCCAAAGATCAAAAGGTGATGCGTGTTGACGCAGCAGGTCTTTTGCTACCCGGCTGTTTTTGGCCCTTAAAATTGTCAGCCCGTCACTGGAGCGGAAAACATGGGCCTTTCCGGACAGAGCCTGATGGCTGAAAGGCTGTTCCCGGCCCTTTGAAGAGCCTGACTGCCTGCTTTTGGGGCCCTGAACTGTTGCGTTCACCGGCTTTTCTGTGAGCAGGGCTTTCTCCCGCTGAGCAACAAACTCCAGGCCGCGCTTGCCCTTGGCTGCCAGGCGAAAAAACATGTTCATATTTTCCTGGATGGAAAATTTTTTGTCCAGCTTGAGCACCTCTTCTTCTCCTGCAGGTCCAAAAATCTTTATTTCATCGGTCTTAAGTCCGGGATTCAACTGGTACAGGCTGGCCTGTATCAACTTTCCCTTTTCCCCCAGAGCCGCCATCTGTTTAAGGCGCTGCCGGTCCTCATCAAGCTGCTGCACTCTTTTTTCCAGCTTTTTCCGGTGCTGTTTTCCCAGTTTATTCTGTTTACCCTGTCCGGGAGCAGACAAAAAATCTTCAGTCTTTTCCCTGCCCAGAAATTGAGATGCTTCCAGGGCTGAACCGTGATTCCGGCAGAAAGAGCCTTGTGACGGGATAAAACAGCTGAGGAACGGTTTGTTCTCATGGTCCCGGCACAGGAAAAAGCCTTCAGGCTGTCCCCGGCTCAGATCCTCAAGGAGCTTTTGGGCCTGATCAGGACTTCGTTGAGCCAGCTCACGCCTCAAAGGCGGTGACAACTGGGGAAAGCGCTTCCAGACATTTTCATCGCCCAGCACAGACAACAGATCCGGCCAGACGACCTGCTCATCCCACATCTGGTCAAGCTCGCTCACCAGCTCTGGTCCCCGGACCAGATCCAGAATCAGCCAGCCAGGGCCGGTGCCGGTGCCGGACAGTTCAAAGGCCATGCGCCTGTACATCCAGAGATTTTTAAAATTCAGAATCAACCTGTTCTTCAGGTGCTTTCGCAGCCACATGGCCTGAGCTGCAGGAGTGGAAGGATTGACCGGCCTGTCAGGGCAGAGGTAAAAAAAGCCTTGTCTGCGGGAACAGCCCAGGATCATGTTCCCGGACCTGCCAAGGTCCAGGGTGAATAGTCCGGGACCCGGCATGTATACCTTTTGAATACGTTGGCCGCGGACTTTCTGGAAAAGCTCTGCCGCAGCAAAACGGAAAAAATTGGCCTCCATGATCACTGTAGCTGATTATTATATTTACTGGCCAAACCTCACATCCAGGCTAGAGACAGGGTTATGCTCCGGACACGGAATAAACCCGCTTCTATCCCGGGTCCCGGCACAAAAACACTTTTTCATGACCCACAAGGGTGAGTGGGTCCTGTTTCTGACATGCAAGGCATTCAATCCCCGTGCAGGGCTTCTTTCTGTTCCTGCCTGCTCTTGCACTTGATGCACAGGGTAGTTACAGGTCTGGCCTTGAGCCTTGCCCGGGATATGTCCTCGCCGCAATCCTCGCAGATCCCGTAGGATCCCTCTTCTATCCGATCCAGGGCCTCGTCTATCTTGCGGATCAGCTTGCGGTCCCTGTCTCTCAAGCGCAAAGTAAAGGCACGGTCGGATTCAGCCGAGGCTCTGTCTGCAGGGTCTGCATAGATTTCCCGTTCTTCTGTCATGTCCTCCAGGGTATCTTCGCCCTGTTCCAAGATTTCCTGACGCATCTTCTTGAGTATTTCCCGGAATGCTTCAATGTCAGCCTGGTTCATCAGTTAGGCCTCCTGTTGAAAAATTTAAGAAAGACCTAATATACCAAGGCGCAGGCAATGTAAAGATATGCCTGTTGTTTTTATTGTCCTGTTCTGGAAAATTGTTTAATATTTATACAGTACCACGGCAAAAACTCAAATAGAAACAGATTGTGCAATATATGAGCAAGTTAACCTTTTGTTTTTACTGACTTCTGATCCCTGTCAATCTTCCTGCCACGCCCTTGGCGTGGTTCGCGTGACACAAATGACTTTTCGCAGTCGTATCTTGTATGGATTATTTTCCATGCAAAAAATTTCAGCAACAAGCTAAGGGGGCAGATGCATGCCTCTTGCCCAGCAGGATATACTCAGGGCCGTTGTACAGGAGGCCATGGAACTGGATAACCAACAGGTGATTAACCATGTTCGGGGATCATCTCTGGTGGGGGTAGAGACCACAAGTTCAGCCGGTCTCTGTTCCATTCTCCCTGCAGACGACAGGATTGACAGTCTGGAAAAAAACACGGAACTGCCTGCCTTTATTCACACCCTGGCGTCCGGGCTTATGAAGCAGGGAACCCTGGAGTCTTCCTGGGCACTGGCAGGTATAAACTCCCGCCTGAACACAAGGGCGTCTGGCCCTGAAAGAAAAGCCCAGGACCTCATAGTGGAGCTGGGCAAGGATAAGAACGTTGCCATCATCGGCCATTTTCCTTTTGTACACAAAATAAAACATGAGTTCAAAAACTTCTGGGTCATGGAGAAAAGGCCCAGGGAATTTGATTTACCCGAAAGCATGCTCCCCAGTGTTCTGCCCCGGACTCAGGTGGTGGCCATTACCGCCACCACCCTGCTTAACAGCTCCCTGGCCTTCATCCTGAACCTGTGTCCCCCCGGGTGCATCAAAATCCTCATGGGTCCGAGCACTCCCCTGGCCTTTTCATTGTTCAGAATGGGTCTTAATTATCTGGCCGGGGCCGTGGTCAAAGACAAGGAAAAGGTCTTGGCGGGCATCCGTGAAAATACCTGCTTTCGCCATCTGGACGGCATTGAACACTTCCTGATCCATGAAGATAACCACCCGGCAAAAATGAATAACAAAAACCTGCTCACCAGAAATTGCACTTGACAGGTCAAAGTCTGTTGATTAGCTTTTAAACTCTTGTCAAGCGGGAGTAACTCAGTGGTAGAGTGCAACCTTGCCAAGGTTGAAGTCGCGGGTTCAAATCCCGTCTCCCGCTCCAAATGGTTCGGGCGGCATAGCCAAGTGGTAAGGCAGCGGTCTGCAAAACCGCCATTCTCCGGTTCAAATCCGGATGCCGCCTCCAATACCTTATAAGCCATGACCTCAAAAAATTTGAGGCTCCTCGACGCAACGTGTGGATTTTATATACAGTTAAAAATTAAGAGCCTTATCCAGAATGCCTGCTCCGGGGGGTTTTGGCAAAACCCCGGAGCTGGAAAGATATAGTATAGTGCCATAACAATTCCACAGCATACGTCGAAGAGCCAAATTTGAATTCTGCCGCTGTTCTCTATACTAAGCCGCACGTTTCGTACCTGTTACATTCTATCGAATTCAGAAAAATGTTCTACCTGAACATTGCTGTAAAAATGGTCCATTTTTCAGACTGCTGCAGTATGAAATAGTCCCTGCTGGCAGTAATCACATATCCGGTATCTGGAGGAAAAAGTGCAGAACAGCCGATTTTTGCAAGCCAACGATCTGGATCTGCTCCTGAACAGGGCCAGGGAAAGGTTTCAAGTCGGTTTTGAAACGGTCAGGATCGGAGACATCTCCCTGGAATTGCTGCAGATTGCCAATCTGGATGAATATATTGATTATCTGGCTGAAACCAGCAAAGAGCGCATTGACCTGCCTTTCTGGGCCAAGATCTGGCCGGCTTCGATTCTGCTCAGCTACCACCTTCTTTCCCTGCCACCCGCAAATAAGCATAAGAACGTCCTGGAACTCGGCGCAGGTCTTGGGCTTTGCGGCCTCTGCGCTGCAGCCAGAGGCTATCAGGTGACCATTACAGACAACCATGAAGATGCATTGCTTTTCTCCAACATTAATATCCTGAAGAACAATTTACAGGACCGGGCCCGGGTACAGGCTGTGGACTTCACCCGGGACGAATTATCCGGAGCTTTTACGTACATCATCGGTGCTGAAATCCTTTACCTGGACAGCTACTATCCGGCTCTGGTGGCTTTCTTGAAAAATCATCTTGCTTCAGGTTCAGAGGCAGAGATCCTGCTGTCAGCAAGCCTGCGACGCAAACCCTCTGCCTTTTTTCAAAAGGCCCAGAAAGAGTTTTCCATAACATACAAGAATGTGAGCTGGAAGGAACGAGCAGTTCAAGCTGCAGAGGGTGAAAACGAGCAGGTAACCATATACAGACTGAAATCCAGAACATGATCAGAATAAAAAAAAGCCCCAAAAAATATACTGCTGATGCGGACAAGGCGCTGACCCCGGAAGAAACAGCAGCAAAGGTTACCAGGACCTTCCAAAGACATGGCCAGGCCATTTTAAAGGACCTGAAACGCATAGATACCGGGCGGCTGGGCATCCCGGTATACCTCAGCTATTATGGCGTAAAAGCAAGGACAATGGGCGTGCCCAAGCGGCAGCAGATGGGCAAGGGCGCTTCACCGGCCCAGGCCCGAAGCTCAGCCCTGATGGAGCTGGCTGAAAGGTATTCCTATTTCAGTTTCCTGAATAACCAGGAAAACTTTGTCCGGCTGACCTGGAAAAAGGCACGGGCCAGATGGGATAAAAAGCTCATTCCCACCGCCGAGATTATCAAGTCCGTACAGGAGAACATCTCTGAAGAGCAGGCTGATGAAGTCCTGGACCTCGTCTCCTGGATGTTCACTCCGACAACAAATATTTATGCAGAGCAGGAGGAATACGTCCCCCTGGACTGGTTCAAAAAACTCAATGAGTTTAACGGGAGCAGCGCAGGAAACACTTTTGAGGAGTCCATTCTCCAGGGGGCATGTGAACTGGTGGAAAGACATGTCTGCGCACTTGTGGACATAAAACGCCCGGTCACACCAACCATTGATCCGGAATCAGCGGACGATTCCACCCTGAAGGAACTCTTGGCCAGGTTTGCCCGACAGGGTATCCGGGTCTGGCTCAAGGATTTCACCTGTGGCTTTCCCGTACCCACAGTAGGTGCTCTGGCCTACGACCCTCAGACCTTTCCGGCCCTCAGCGAAATAGTGTTCTCGGCGGGCACTGCAACTTCACCGTCCAAGGCAGCTATCCGTGCACTGACAGAAGTAGCTCAGCTGGCTGGAGACTTTCACACCGGCAGTAACTATGAGGCCTCAGGCCTGCCCAAATTTTATTCCCTGGAGCAAATAAACTGGCTGACTACTGGACCCTGCTCGCCCATTGACCGCCTTCCTGATCTTTCCCATCCGGATATGGGCTTTGAATTAACATCACTTGGCCGCGATCTTGCGCACATGGGCTATAATTTATATTCCCTCTCCACTATGCAGCCTGATCTGGAGATTCCCTGCAATTACAATTTCGTTCCGGGCTTTCTGTTCCGGGAAAGAACGCGGCAGGCCAGCATAGGCATGCTGGTGGGCCGCGTTCTTGCAGAGGAGGAGAATCCGTTTACTTCCCTGGACAGGCTGAAAAAGCTCGCGGATATTTATCCAGGCGCTTCTTTTCTGCCTTTTTACCAGGGCATGAACCTGCTGCGCAGGGAAGACCCTGAAAAAGCTGCCCAGCTTTTTTCCAGAGCAGAAACGGTGCAGACCGATAAAGAATCCAGGGCCCTGTGTGCCTTTTATGCTGCCTACGCGCTGTCCAGACAGGAAAAGTGGCCTGAATCCATAGAGTATTTAAACAGGGCCATAGACCTTGATCCTCTGGTCAAGGAATATTTTAATCTGCGCGGGGTTGCTTATTACAAACAAAAAGATTATGAGCCTGCAATGCATGACTTTCAAAAAGCGCTGCATCTGGACAGTGGATCAGTCATGGATATGGTTAATCTTGGCCTGTGCTACCGGGAGATGGGACTCAAACAGGCAGCCGCTGAAATGCTGACCACGGCTCTGGAAATAGAGCCCGGCCTAACTTCCGCACGCAAGCATCTGGAAGAACTAACTTTTTAAGAGCTTTCATGATTTTTCCTGATAAAAGGCATTGACAAAAAAGTATATCCAATCTTATGATAATTTTTATGCAACCAGAAATTTCTGGCCCAAAAAGGCCTGGGATACACCAGAAAGGAAGGGTTCAGCGCTGTCACGGTCAGTGCATCCTAACCTGAAAATCAACCAAGGAGGTATGAAAGATGGCATTTGTCGAGTTCAAGGGAAAACAATTTGAAGTAGACGAAGACGGTTTCCTGCAAAAATTTGAGGACTGGAGCCCGGAGTGGGTAGAATATGTAAAGGAGAGCGAAGGCATCAAGGAGCTCACTGATGAGCACCACAAGGTCATCGAATTTCTGCAGGACTACTACAAAAAGAACGGGATCGCACCCATGGTGAGAATTCTGTCCAAGGTAACCGGATTCAAGCTCAAACACATCTATGAACTGTTCCCCTCCGGACCCGGCAAGGGAGCATGTAAGATGGCCGGCCTTCCCAAACCCACCGGTTGCGTCTAATGATCTGGGTCCGTTGCTGATGATAAAGCGGACCTTCAGGGGTCCGCTTTTTTTTGTTTGTGACTTGCCACCAGATTTTTTATTCGCAGAGCCTCCACCTCTATGCCCCTTTTAAGACAGCCGGCTGTATACACTTTTGCTTTCTGCTCCAGTGCATCCATTACTTTAGCCTGTTTGTCCCGGGGCAACCCCTTTCTTTGCAACAGTCCCGACAAGGCATATATGCGCCAGAGATCCATGCCTATTATTTTTCTGGAGAGCTGATCTCCTCTACCTCCCTGTTTTACGGTCAGAACCCTGGGCAATAGACCAACCGGATACCGCAGAGTCAAGCGCACCCATAAATCGTAGTCCTCGCAGGCAGGCAGATCTTCGTTAAACAGGTAACCCTGACGGACCAGGTCCTGATCCAGCATTACACAGGATGGACTGATCAAGCACATGTCCAGGCTTTTTTCAAATATCCAGCCTGCATATTTTTGATGTTTCACTCCCTGGCTGACTGTTTCATGACCGCGCACCCAGGCCTCGAGGGTCTGCGACACCATAAAGCCGGTGTCCCGCATGAAACGCACCTGGAGCATGAGTTTATCCTCCAGCCAGTAGTCATCGGAATCCAAAAGAGCCACATATCTTCCACGGGCCATTTTCAGGCCTAAGTTGCGGGCTGCTGCCACCCCCTTGTTTTCTTGATAAAAAAATTTTAATCGCTTATCTTTGAAATTCTGGAGTACATCCCGGGTGCTGTCTGTGGATCCGTCATCGATCACAATGAGTTCCAGATCCTTTAAGCTTTGACCAAGAACCGAGGCAGCCGCTTTGCTGATATGGCCAGCCCGGTTATAGGTGGCGATTATGGCTGATACCTGCATAAGTTGGTTCTGATATGTAACACTTTTCAGATGCACCTTTCACACCTGGACTTTCAAGCCTTTAAAGTACGCTGAATTTCCATCTGCTGGAAAAAATATATACAGCAGTATCCCTGTGTGCAAGCATGTAAGGGATTAATATCCAGACAGGGCTTGTAAAACGGCAATGTTAATTTTTCAGGAAAATATTCATGGTCTACACAGACACATACAGGGGATACCGAACACTCTGTTCCCCTGGGAAAGAAGAGACTGCCTATCAGGTTGTACTGGAACAAAGCGATCTGTTCATCATAAGCTCTACTGACCTGAGATCCCAGATCCTGGACCGGCTGTACAGGGTACGCCAGCAGCTCATAAGTTATATTTCCGTACATCCGGAATTCGCCTCGTCCCTGCAGCCTGTCCGGGTGTACAGACAGGCTCCGCCTGTTGTGGTCGACATGGCCCGAGCAGCAGAGGTATTCCAGGTAGGACCCATGGCTGCAGTGGCCGGGGCCATAGCCCAGGACATAGCTGATCACTTCCAGCCGGCTTCCCAGGAGATCATCGTTGAAAACGGCGGAGATATTTATCTGCATTCAAGCCGGACCAGGACCATCGGACTTCTGCCTCATCCCACGGAAAAAATGACCCTGGGCCTGCTGATCAATGCCCGGGAATTTCCGTGTGCAGTTTGCTCTTCATCCGCTACCATCGGCCATTCCCTGAGTCTTGGGCGGGGCGACCTGGTGGTGGCCAAAGGCAGGACAGGAGCCATGGCTGACGCTGCCGCCACTTGCATGGGCAATCTTGTGGCCGACAGAAAAAGTCTGTCCACCCTGAAAAAAAAGGCCCGGAATTACCTGGAACTGGGAATTAACGGATTTCTGATCCAGATGGGCCAGGACATTATGGTCATGGGAGATATGGAGCTTGTAAACCTGTAGTTCAGGCGGGCATCACCCGGCTCGCGGTTTCCTTGATCTGTCTGCCCAGAGGGGTGTTGCTGGAGATTTCCCGCTCCACATTGGCAATGCCCTTGAGCACAGTGGTGTGCTTGCGGTTAAAGCGATAGCCGATTTGTTTAAGAGAATGATCAGTATACTTCCTTGCCAGATAAAAAGCCAGGTTCCTGGCCAGAACATGCTGTTTTTTCCTGCTTTTGGAACAAATTTTTTCCCGGGGGAGATCAAAAACCCGACAGACCGAACTGATAATCTGCTCCAGATCCAGATTCTGCTCCTGCAGATCATAATTTTTAAGCACTTCCATGGCCATTTCCAGGGTAATCCTTTGTTTGAGCGTCCTGGCCTTGAACACCAGGTTGCTTAGGCAACTCTCAAGCTGACGCACATCGGTCTGAATCCGTTCAGCCAGCATGTGGGCCACCTCCTCAGGAATGCTTACCTGTAAAGACCTGGCCTTTTGACGTAAAATTTCCTGTCTGGTTTTAAAGTCAGGTTTGTCAATCACGGCCATGAACCCCTGACAAAGCCTGGAGATCAGGTTGGAATCCAGGTCATTCAGTTCCTTGGGCAGAAAAGAGCTGCTCAACACCACTTTTTTGCCCTGGCACTGCAGTGAATTGATGGTGGACAGAAATTCGCCCTGCATTTTTTCTTTACCCTGGAAAAAATGGATATCCTCCAGAAGAAGCACATCAATCTGATCCCTGAACCTGGCCTTGAACCGGTCCACCTGCTTGGCCTTGAAAGCCTGAATCAGATGGCTGGTAAACTCTTCAGCTGTCAGGTAGGCCAGACGCAGCTCTTTCCTGTTGGCCGCATCCGCCAGAGTGTTGCCCATGGCCTGGACCAGATGAGTCTTGCCCAGACCGGTGGATGAACACAAAAAGAGCTGATCCGTGGCAACGCTTTTTTTGCAGAAGTTTTTTGAGGCCACAAAGGCCAGTTCATTGCAGGGACCTACCACAAATTCGCTGAAATTATACCTGAACCTGGAAACTATATGAATATTGCTTTGCACTGGAAGATGAATCAGGCTCTCCTTGGGCCTGCTCCGGGCATTACAGCCCATGGGTCCGCCTGTTTCGCCTTCCTTGAGAACATCTATCTCCAGCGCGGTGGTGAGGCCCAGGACATCCTGACCTGCCTGGATTATAAAAGACTGAAGACGCTCGCGCACCCAGGAAGCCACAAACTCGTTGGGGGCCACAAGCTTGAGTATCTGCCTCTGGGGATCAAAACAGCCCTGCAACGGTTTGATCCAAAGCTGGAAAATCCCAGGTTTCAAGGATTTTTCAAGAATTATCTGGATTCTTTCCCATGCGTCTTTCATAGGGCCATGATTTAGTCCAATAACTCTCAGGCAGGCAAGGGGAAAAATCAGGTCTTTTGCAACCCAGACAGACCAATGTCACTCTGCATTATAACATTCTAATTTGCTTTATTTTTTTTT
>SL_5KL_010_SEDDRAFT_10002350_pt1 | contig 10588 bp, 8 predicted proteins | sample SodLakKL_010_SED_FD_9118 | JGI IMG/M metagenome (IMG submission 9118)
CGGGAGCTCAACTCTTGTTGTGGCCACCTACCTGGCCGTCTATCTGGCTGCGGCTCGGGCTGTAGGGGTAGACACCTCGTTGGCCGTTCTCCTCCCCCTGGTGGCTCCGGTGCTGGTGGCCATGCTCATCCCGGTGACGGTGGCGGGGTGGGGTGTGCGGGAGGGCGCCGCCGCCCTGGTATGGGCCGCCGTGGGGCTGAGCGCCTCCGAAGGGGTGGCCATCTCGGTGGCGTACGGGCTCCTGGTGTTCCTGGCGGCTCTCCCCGGTGCCATGGTCCTGGTCTGGGGTCCTCTCAGTCGTGGGGATCGGGAAGGGATTCGGAGTCGCCGCCGCTCCTGAGATCCAGATCGAAGAGGACGTCGCCGCCAAGCTGGAAACGCCGGGTTGGGGGCCGGAGCGCCCCGTCCATGCGGCGGATGGGTGGGAGTGTCAGGCCTGGACGCCCTGAACCCATGAGGAGGGGAGCCACGGTGATGTGGAGCCGATCCAGCGCCCCCGCCTCCAGGAAGTGGGAGACGGTGAGTCCGCCCCCCTCCACCAGGACCCGGGTGAGACCTCGGGAGGCCAGGAGGTCGATGACCGCGTGGGGTTCAAAGCGACCATCGTCGCCCACGGGGAGGAGGATCCGTTCCACTCCCGGCGCTTCTGGAGAATGGGGTCCCGCCTCCCCTTCCCCACCCACCGGTGCGGCCCTTTCCGCTCCTGCCGTCGTTTCCACCCCGCCGCCCCCGTCCGCGCTTTCTTCACCCACCAGGTGGAGGGTTGGCGCCGCGCCGTCCCGGAAGATCCGGAGGGACTCCGGGAGCCGGCCTCTGGGATCCAGCACCACCCGGACCGGATTCGGACCGGAGACCCGACGCACGGTGAGGCGCGGGTCATCGGCCAGCGCCGTTCCCGCCCCCACCACCACGGCATCCACCAACGCCCGGAGCCTGTGGAGGCGGACCAGATCCTCCTGGCCCGTTACGTAGTGGGAGTGTCCCTCTTCGGTGGCAATGCGCCCGTCCAGCCCCTGGCCCAGCTGCCCCACCACAACCCGCTCCCGATCCATGAGGGGAGCGAAGAGGTCGGAGAGATCCGGGGCGGAGGTGTCGGTGTGCGGATCGGCGTAGGGGTCGCCAACCGGGCCAGGGCCAGGGTCAGGGTCAGGGGAAGCGAGGATGGGAGAGTGGTGGGGGAGGTGGTTCATCCCCACCCGGTCAACGCCCCGTCTCCCCTGAAGCCGCTCCAGGGGAAAGGCCCGGGCATCCCGGATCACCGTCGCCACGCCCTCTCCCCAGAACTCCAGGAGACGACGACCCATATCCGGATCGGCCAGGGCCGCCTCTCCGGTGACCCCCACCGGATTCAGATCGGCGGCGAGCCAGGCGAATCCCGCCGCCCCCTCCGCCGAGACCACCTCCAGGAGGTCGTCCAACTCCCGTGCCAGCGTTGCCCCCGAGGGGATCAGCTCCGTCCGGACCAGGTCCGGGCGAAGGTGGAGCATGAGGGCGGTTTCCACCGCTCCCCCGTGGAGGCCGTAGCGCCACTCCTCCTCGGGAAGATCCACAGAGGGCGGGCGACCGAGACGGGGGTAGTGCAGCGGGATGACCAGGAGCCCGGCTTCGGCCCGGAGGCGGAGGGCAGCACCCTCCAGGACGTACCGGTTCCCACCATGGGAGTTGAGGATGACGAGACGCCGCCCGCCGGCAGCGGCCACTCCCTGCCCCACCCGGACGACCCACGCCGCCAGGAGATCGGCCGGGACGCTCAGGGTCCCGGGGAACCCCTCGTGCTCCAGACTGCTCCCCACCTCGAGGGGCGGCAGGCACACCAGGGGGAAGTCGGGGGGGAGTCGGCGCTCGGCCTCCGCCGCCAGCCCCGCCCCGATGAGGGCATCGGTGGCAAGGGGAAGGTGGGGCCCATGCTGCTCCGTGGCCGAAACAGTCCAGAGGAAGACGGGGTCGGAGGCCACCAACTCCGCCGCCTCCGGGGAGGTGAGCTCTCCCCAGACCCGCGGACCCTGTGCCTTCATCCCGTCCCCCCCATGCGCCGTGCGTACAGGTCGCCGGACGAGTTGGCGTCGGCGCCCCCCTGGAGCCAGTGCACGACCTCCGACGCCGACTGCCACTCCCGGAAGATGAAGCGGCGCCCCTCTCCGGCTACGGCGTTGAACTGGTAGGAGCCCAGCGTTTCCAGGTGCTGCACGCAGGCCACGGCCACCTCCAGCGATCCGGCGACGAACTCCACCGAGAGGGCCTCCAGCGGGCGGGTGAGCCCGGCCAGGACCTGAGCCTCGAACCCCTCCACATCCACCTTGCAGAACCGGGGCTCGCCATGTTCCCGGATGAGATCATCCAGGGTCGTGACCGGAACCTCCACCTCCTGGTCCCAGCGAACCCCGCGAAATCCCGGGTTCGCCTGGGGGATCTGCTCAGCCCACCCGCGATCCAGCGTCGAAACGGTGGGGTTGGCGGGGCTCACTGCCAGAGACGCTGATCCGGCGCTGGGCCCTGCCGCCCTGGGCACGATGACCACTCCCGGTCGCCGCCCCACCAGACGTCGGAGCCAGGGGAGGAGGGTTGGGTTGGGCTCCAGCGCCACCACCCGGGCGCCCAGCGCCGAGAAGGCCGCCGTCCGATCTCCCAGATGGGCCCCTACATCGAAAACCAGATCACCTGGCTCCACGAACTGGGCATACCAGCGTCGGAGCGCTCCCTGCCGCCCTGGCCGCCAGTAGATAACCAGGGATCGGACCAGACCCCACCACGTGCGCATTCAGGAGTTGGCCAGGTGATCCAGGATGTCGCTGGTGGTCACGATCCCGACCAGATGTCCATTGTCCACCACGAGAACCCGATGGATCTTCCGCTCTCGGAGCAGCCGGGCCAGGTCCTGGATCTCGGCCTCCGGGGGGATCATGACCGGGTCCGTGCTCATGATGTCCGAGACCTTGTACCCATCGAAGAGCTTGTCGGGGACCTCCTGGATCCGGGAACGGACATCCACGAACCCCCCACCGGGGGTCACGTAGTAGGCAAAGAACTCACCCTCCACCGGCGGATCCAGAAACCCGCTCTCCTGGGGCGGCGCGCTCCGGGCCATACCCCACCGCATGGCCTCCGGGACCTCACCCATCTCACGGGCCAGGTGCAGTACATCCCGGATCGAGACGATCCCCACCAGCGCCTCATCCGCATCCACCACCGGAGCGCCGGTGATCCCTGCGCGATCCAGGAGGTCAATCAAGTCGGCCACGGAGGTCTCAGGCGATACCGTCGCCACCTCCGTCTTCATCAGATCCTTGACCTTTGCCATCTTTTCCTTGTCGTTTCAGGTACGGAAGCCTGGTCCCGAGCGGACCGCTTCCGTGGCGGGCGAACCGGGGCCCTCCCGGATGCCCACGCCTTCTGGAAGATGGGGCAAGGTATGGTCCGGAGGCCAGCCTCCCCCCTTATCCTTCCACTGTTTCAAGGGATGACCCGGGCCATGTGAGCCCTTCCTGGAGCAGGGACTCGCCGAGAACCAGATCCCTCCGGAAGACACGAGGATTCCATATCATGATACAGACGACTCTATTCCCCAGCCGATATGTCCAGGGCGACGGCGCCGTATCCCGCCTGGGTGACGAGCTTTCCCGGCTCGGACGCCGGGCCCTTCTTCTGGCAGACCCCTTCGCCAGGGAAAACCTCCTGGACAAGATCGACCTGCAGGGAGATCACGGGGTGGAATTCCACGTGGAGGCATTTGGTGGCGAGTGCTCGGACCCGGAGATCGAGCGTCTGGTGGACGTGGCCCGGGACCAGGGCACCCAGGTGGTGGTCGGTTTCGGAGGCGGAAAGACGCTGGACACGGCCAAGGCGGTGGCCCACGAGTTGGAGATTCCGGTGGCCATCGTCCCCACCATCGCATCCACCGATGCGCCGTGCTCGGCCCTCTCGGTGATCTACACACCGGAAGGGGAGATGGATCGCTACCTCATCCTGCCCCGAAATCCCGACCTGGTCGTGGTGGATACGGGGATCATCGCCCAAGCGCCGGTGCGCTTCCTGGTGGCCGGCATCGGGGACGCCCTGGCCACATGGTTCGAGGCGGACGCCTGCCGCCAGAGCTGGGCTCCGAACCTCTCCGGCGACCGGGGCTCCGTCACCGCCTTCGCTCTGGCCAGGCTATGCTACGAGACCATCCTGGAGTACGGATCTGCCGCCGTGGTCTCCTGCGAGGAGGGCGTTGTCACTCCTGCGCTGGAACGGGTGGTGGAGGCCAACACACTTCTGAGCGGGCTGGGCTTCGAGAGTGGCGGGCTCGGCGCCGCCCACGCCATCCACAACGGCCTCACCGTGCTCGAGGCCACCCACGGCGCCTGGCACGGGGAGAAGGTCACCATCGGGGTACTGGCCTCCCTCTTCCTCACCGACAAGGACCGAGACCTCCTGGAAGAGGTCTACGGTTTCTGTGAGGAAGTGGGACTCCCCACCACCCTGTCCGAGATCGGGCTCGACGGGGTCTCCGACGAAGATCTCATGCGGGTTGCGGAGCGGGCCTGCGCCGACGATGAAACCATCCACAACGAGCCCATGCCCATCACTCCGCGGGCCGTCCTGGCAGCACTCCGGACAGCCGATGCGGAAGGACGGCGGCGGCTGTCGGAGTTCTGAGGCCGGACATCCTGCTGGGGGCGGGGACGGGCACACGTCACCCCAGCGACAACCCTCCCCGCCCCTCATCCCCCTCCACCCACTCGATCTCCAGTTCCAGGGTGTGCTTCGCAGGCCTTCCCGGGCGCTCCTTCTCTTCCAGCTTGACCTCCAGCACCACGGAAGGCGGGATGGTGGCGGTCACCGACTGCTCCCCCCTTCGAAGCTCCACCTCTCCAGCCTCCACCCGGTCCGCCAACTCCCGGAACATCCGGGCTACCTCACTCCGCTCCATCCGCTCCTCTGAATCGAAGAGCACTCTGGTCTGTCCGCTCATGATCTGAATCTCCCGAGCTGTTGGTTCGTATCGACTGGACAGGGGGCTCTCCCCCCGTGCACCTTGCGTTGCCGCAGCGGAGGCTGGGCCCTGCCGCGGAGGACTCAGCACATGGTGCCGACGCTCCCTTTACCCGTCAACGGGGCCACCCACCCCGGGAGATGACATGGACCCGGGACAGATCTGGACCCTCTACCGGCACGAGATCCGCTCGGCGCTCCGGGAACGGAGCATTGTGATCGCCAGCATCCTCGTCCCCCTCATCATGTACCCCACACTCCTCTGGGTGGGGTTCTCAGCCGTCTCCTTCCTCCAGGGGCAGGCCGAGGCGGTGACGACGCGGGTCGGAGTCGCTCCTGTCCCCGAGCTCCATCAACCGCTCGTGGATTCCCTGGCCGCGGACCGTCGGATCCAGGTCGTCCCGTGGGAGGGTCCCGATGGGGCCGCCGCCACGGAGATCGCCCGGGGTCGCATGGAGGCGTGGATGGAGCTGACCCCACCTGACCAGGCCGGGGCGGCCATGGAGGGCAATGCCCAGGTGCGTGTCCTATTCACCGGTGTGCGGGAAGGCAGCCGGTCGGCTCTCGACCGTATCGAGGCCCTCACCGACGAGCACCGGAACCGATGGATCGCTGAGTGGCGCAGTGAACTGGGGGTCGCCGATGCAGTGTGGGGCGACTACGCGGTGGTCATGGAAGACCAGGCGACCTCCGAAGACATCACCCGATTCATCCTGGCTCTTCTTGTACCCCTTCTCACCCTCATCATGGTGGCGCTGGCGGCCTTCTACCCGGCCATCGACGCCACCGCCGGGGAGAGGGAACGAAACACCTGGGAGACCCTCATGACGGTGTCGGCCCCACGGAGTGCCATCGCCACCGCCAAGTACCTCTACGTGGCCACCTTCGGGGCCGTGGGCGGACTCCTGAACCTGGCGGCGCTTGCCATATCCCTCAGGTGGATCCTCGCCGGCGCCGGAAACGGGATGGGAGAAGAGTTGGTCCAGGGCGGAATCCCCTTTTCGGCCATCCCCGTGATCGTGGCGGGGACCGCCCTGCTTGGGCTCTTCGTGGCGGCGGGGATGCTGGTCTTCGCCGTCTTCGCCCGAAACTTCAAGGAAGGCCAGTCCATGATCACCCCATTCTACGTGGTGATCCTCCTGCCTGCTCTCTTCCTCCAGTCTCCGAACCTTGAGTTCACCACCGGGCTTGCCGCAGTCCCGGTGGTGAATGTGGCCCTCCTCCTCCGGGGTGCCATTCTGGGGGACATCCCCTTCCTGGCCGGGCTCATCACCCTCATCTCCATGGCGGTCTCGGTGGTGGCGGCAGTGGCCCTGGCCCAGTTCGTCATGCGGCGGGAGGAGGTGCTTCTGGGGACGGGCACTGGCGGGTTCTGGGGCTTCATCACACGCACCCTTCGCGGGCGGAGGACCGAGGCATGAGCGAACCACTGGTACGGACGCGAGACCTGACCAAGGTCTTCTACGAGGAGAGCCGGGGCGAAGTCCGAGCGGTGGACGGAGTCGACCTCATCTGCAATGGTGGCGAGATCCTCGGGCTCCTGGGCGCCAACGGTGCCGGGAAGACCACCACCCTCCGCATGCTCTCCACCATCCTCCGACCCACCTCGGGTGAGGCATGGATCGTAGGGCATGAGGTTCGAAACGCCCCGGAGCAGGTCCGGGAGAACCTGGGGTTCTATTCGGCCAGTACGGCCCTGTACCCCAAGATCACGGCCCGCGAGACCCTCCGCTTCTTCTGCCGGGTGAACCGATATCCCCGTGGGAAGGTGGAAGACCGGGTGGAGGAACTCATCGAGTCCTTCGGGATCCGGGACTTTGCCGACAGTCGGGTGGAGAAGCTCTCCAGCGGGATGAAGCAGAAGGTATCCATCGCCCGAACGGTAGCCCACGACCCACCGGTCCTCATCTTCGATGAACCGACGGTGGCGTTGGATGTGCTGAACGCCATCGAGCTCCGCCGGATCATCGAACGGCTTCGGGATCGGGGCAAGGCGATCCTCTTTTCGACCCACATCATGAGTGAGGCGGAGCAACTCTGCGACCGCATCGCCATCATCCACCACGGACGGATCCTGGCCGTCGGCACACTCCAGGAACTCCGGGACACCACCGGCCACCACTACCTGGAAGAGATCTTCGTCCACTTCGCCCGGACCCGTGAACCGTCCGAGGCCCAGGGCGAGGCGGAGCGCCCCGGTGAGACCGGGCCATGAGGCTGACCGTCCCCATCCGGGCCGTCTTCTGGCTCGAGATCCAGTCCCTCCTCCGGGACCCCCGGACTCTGCTCATCTCGGTGGTTCTGCCCATCGTGCTGATCCCCGCCATCCTCATCGCCGGCAACTGGGTGGAGGAGCGGGAGACCCGGGCTGCCGAGGCGCTGACCTTCCGGTTGGCCGTGGAGGGTGAGCGGGCCGACCTGGCACGCTCCCTCCTGAACACCCAAGCCCCGAACAGCGGTGAGTCTCTGGATTCCCGCTTCCAATTGGTTTCGGTGGAAGATCCGTGGGAGGCTCTGGCGTCGGGGCGCATCGATGTGATCCTGGAGGGGATGGACGCAGAGGGGTGGAGACAGGGTGTTCGGGACGGCTCCATCGAGCCCGGTGCCACCGACCCGCCCCCGGAGCTGGAGGGGGCGCCGCGGATGCGCCTCCACTTCCACTCCAACCGGACAGCTTCCAGGGAGGGGGCTCAGGCGCTCCGGACCCGTCTTTTGGACACCCGGGAGGCTCGGCGGGATTCCATCCTCCTGGCGGCGGGCCTGCCGGCGCCTCCCGAGAACATCCTGGTGGTGGAAGCGGTGAATGTGGCCAGCCCCGAGGCCATGGAGGGGGCGCTCCTGGGCCGCTTCCTGACACTCATTCTCCTGGGGCTCATGGCGCTGGGCGGATCGGCCCTGGCCACCGATACGCTGGCGGGCGAGAAGGAACGGGGTACCCTGAACACACTGCTCACCGCCGCGGCTCGCCGCCAGGAGATCATCTCAGGAAAGCTTCTGGCCATCATGGCCGTCGCATTCGGTATCGCCCTGGTGCAGGTGCTGAACCTCTGGTTCTTCCTGGGGCTCGGGATTGTGGATATCGGTGGGGCCTTCGCGGTGCGGGTGCCCACGGAGGCGGCTCTTCTTCTCCTGGTCCTCTATCTGCCTGCCGTGGCCCTGGTCTCGGGAATTCTGCTTCTCACCTCCGCCTACGCCCGGAGCTACAAGGAGGCCCAACTCTACCTGACCCCGGTCCTCCTGGGCCTCATCATTCCCTCGCTGGCGCCCCTTCTCCCGGGGATCTCCCTTCAATCAGCCATCATCCTCATCCCCATCGCCAACCTGGGGGTGGCGGTCAGGGACGTGATGATGGGCGACGTGCAGCCCGGTTGGATCCTGGGCGCCTGGATCGTCACCGCACTCGCTGCCGCCTGGGTCACCCGTCGCAGTGTCCTGGCTCTGGAAGACGAGAATCTGATCTTGGGCGAGAGATCCGTGGAGGAGCACACGGGAGGAGAGGGGCTGTTCCGACGCAGGGTCGTGGTGTGGATCCTGGTACTCTGGGCAGTGAAGATCCTGGTGAACTTCAATCTTCCCTTCACCGACATCCGACTCGTATCCCTGGTGAGCGTGGGGCTGCTCTTCACCCTCTTCCCCCTGGCGGCCATTCTCCGGTTCCGGCTCCCGGTGCGGGAGGCGCTGGCCCTCCGCATGCCCCACCCGGGGGTGTGGATCGGGGTGCTTCTGGGCGTGCCGGCAGGGATCCTCACCGTCCTCGGCGTCTTCCAACTGGTGGATACGGTGATCCCGGTGCCCACAGAGATGCTGGAAAGCCTGGGCCAAGCACTCATGCCTGAGGAGATCCCCCTCTGGCACCTCCTGATCGTGATTGCCCTGGTGCCGGGGATCGCCGAGGAACTCACCTTCCGAGGGGTCATCCTCCACGGACTTCGTCGACGCCTGACGCCGGTGGCGCTGGCATTGGTGGTGGGGATCATCTTCGGGATGTTCCATTTCTCCCTCTTCCGGATCCCAACCACGGCGGTGCTGGGCGTCATCCTGACGGCCGTCACCCTCCTGACCGGATCCATCTTCCCCGCCATGGTCTGGCATGTGTTGAACAACGCCCTCGCCGTGCTGGCCAGTCGGGACGCTCTCCCAGGGGTAGACTCCCAGTGGTTCGCGGAGGGAGTGGGGTGGGAGTGGAGCCTGGCAGGTGTGGGGCTTCTTCTGGTTTCCTTCGCCATCATCTGGCGCTTCCGCACACCGTACCCGGATGTGGGTCCGCCGGGCCCGCCGGGCGGGGCCATGAGTCGGACATGACGCCCTCCGGTAGGGATCACCCGTGGGCCCCCGAGTCAGCCCTGTCCCGGAAGAGCGACGGGGGACTGCATCTCTCCGGGCCAGGTGCCGAAACTCAGGATGTGTCCTCGGGAATTGGGGAAAGAGCATCCGCCTCGCCCCGACCCCACCGACGACCCTGTTCCGAAGAAGGTGACGTCCCGTGAGCGATGAGCCCTCGCCGTCGGATGCCCCGAACCTTTTCGTGGCCCGACAGCCCATCCTGGACCGGAGTGGCCGCCTCTACGGCTACGAGCTCCTCTTTCGGTCCAGTTTCGAGAATGTCTTCAACGCCACCGATCCGGACCGGGCCGCAGAAGAAACCATCGGAGCGGGCCTCATCGGCTTCGGGCTTGACTCCCTGGTAGGGGACAGTCTGGCCTTCATCAATGTGACCCGGGATGTGCTCCTCGGAGAGACGGTGCGGCTCCTGCCCCCTGACCGGGTCGTCCTGGAGATCTTGGAGACGGTGGAGCCGGATCCCGAGGTCGTGGAAGGATGTCGGGAACTCAGGGCCCTGGGCTATCGCCTCGCCCTGGATGATTGGGAGGGTACAGACGACCGCCGCCCCCTCATTCCCCTGGTGGATCTGGTGAAGCTGGACGTTCTGGGGCTGGAAGGTCCGCAACTCGAAGAGCGGGCCCGGTGGGGCCGGGAGAGCCGGAGACCGTTCCTGGCGGAGCGGGTGGAAGAGCGGGAGGGGTGGAAGGAGATGATGGAGTTGGGCTTCCGCTGGTTCCAGGGCTTCTACTTCTGTAAGCCACAGATTGTCGCGGGCCGGCGCCTCGAGGGACACGCGACCACGCGTCTGCAGCTCATCCGGGCCATCGCCGACCCCGAGATGGACTTCAGGCGAATGGAAGCCATCATCGAGCAGGACGCCGCGCTCTCCACGACCCTCCTCCGCTACCTGAACTCCGCCGCCTTCGGCTGGCGGCATCGGGTTGAGACCATCGGACACGCCCTACAGATCCTGGGAGAGACCACTGTTCGCCGTTGGGCCATCATGGCCACCATGGTTCAGCTCGGGAAGAGGCAACCGGCAGAGCTCGTGCGCACGTCGCTCCTGCGAGCCCACTTCATGGAGAGTCTGGCCACCGAGGCGGCGCCCCCGATCCGCAGCTACGACGCCTTTCTCGGTGGGCTTCTGTCGAGTCTTGACACCCTCACCGGCCTTCCCATGGAGCAAGCTGTACAGTCCGTCACGCTACCCCGGGAGGTGGAGGCGGCTCTCCTGGACCGGGCGGGCCCCATCACCGACCTCCTCCACTACATCCGGGCCTACGAGCGGGGA
>SL_5KL_010_SEDDRAFT_10002351_pt1 | contig 10585 bp, 9 predicted proteins | sample SodLakKL_010_SED_FD_9118 | JGI IMG/M metagenome (IMG submission 9118)
ATTTGCGGAGGACTGGACAACCGAGGGAGAATCATTCTCCGCAGTGCATACGAGGACTGGAAGTTGTTCGCAAGCGAGTTCGTTGATGAGGGCTATGAGTTGGTTCCTCTTGTCCCATGGAGGGAGGTGGAGTAGGTGGAAAACACTAGAGGCGGTGTCTATGATATTAACAGATCAATTCCAGAAGGGTATTTGCTATTAGGTGCGTTAGCTCGTTTGTGTGTTTTAGATCGACGTGTCGGAGGGATGAAGCAACAGCTAGAACTTTGTCGTCGTGCGGCGAATTTACAAAGAGCAGATATGCTAAACGTGCCGATTGTAGATTTAGGTTTCTCGTGCAGGACATTTAATGTCTTGAAAAGGGCGGACATCGAAACTATCGGGGATCTAGTCGAATACACAGAAGACGAACTTTTGCACATTCGCAATCTCGGTAAAGCGTGCCTTCGTGAAATTAAAGATAAGCTTAACCATTTCGGTCTTTGTTTGACTGAGGATATATTTACCTAGGAGGAGGTGGAGTAGATGCGAGAGATATTGTACAGGGGTAAGCCGGTAACGGACACCTACGACGAGTATGCGGGGGAGTACCTTTTCCGGGAGAGTTCGTTTGTCCATGGGAGCTTAGTGTTTGACGGCAAACGCCCTATTATTGTTGGCGAAGTCGTAGAGACGGATCCTGAATATGTGAACTTAGCGTGGTGGGTTATGGTGAAACCGGAGACGGTGGAGCAATACGCAGGTTTACATGACGTAGCGGGCACGAAGGTCTTCGCTCATGATATCGTCTCAGCGTCTAATTGCTTTTATGAGAAGTATGTAGTGGAGTGGAGCCAGAAGCTGTGTAGTTTCATTGTTAGAGGTCCTGTGACGGGTTCTGTGCGGCTCTTGGTAGATTGTGAGGACATTACCGTGTTAGGCAATATCCACGACAACCCTGAACTGTTGGAGGTGGAGTAGATGGGCTACACTATAAAGGGTTACCCACTAGAAGAACTGCTGGCTTCGGCAAAATCTGCCCCGAAAGGACACAAGGTTCCGGTAGAAATATTGATAGAAGCCTTGAAAGTCGCTATCGCCCTGGAAAAGAACCAAGTCACATTCATCAACCAAAAGGGCGAGAAGTGCACTCGAATCAACAATATCGGAACTTTAAATTTGTAAAGGAGGAGGTGGACTAGATGCTCCGAGGCTCCATCAGACATATCCTAGAAAATACCCACTATGTAGATGATCATGGTCAAATTAGATCCATCCCACCTGATGCTGTCGAGACAGCTGTAGCAAGGATATATCTCCTTGCCCGAGAGTGGGAAGTAGGCTACGCAAAAAAATAGAAAAGGAGTTGTCAGAGAGTGGCAAAAGTGTCTGATATTAAACACCCAGGACTTTGACCGACGGTTGCTGGAACCTGCGTAACAACAAAGCAGACTCTACTATTGTCCAACTTATCATGTAGAAAGGATGAATACGATGGAAATGAAATTAGGCTTAATTCGTCAGATAGATAACTTTGGGAGATTATCTATTCCTTCAGATTTTCGAGAACCCTCGCGCCTCTATCCAGGGGTATCAGCTACCCTTTTCCTAGAAGAGGATGGCTCCCTACGTATCCAGCCCCATAAGTCTATATGTTCTCTCTGCGGGGAAACTCTCCACCCAGAGGATGCGGTTATGACTATTCGAGAAAGGAAAATCTGCGAAGATTGTCAAGAGGAGATACGCCAACCTAAGGGGGATATTTAACCATGGCTCGGATAGTATTCGTACGAGACTTCGAACCAAAAAAAGCAGAATGGATGGGAGAAAAAACAATCCAAAGTCTAATCCATCAAGCTAAAATCCCTCCGGAGGAAGTAGCCTGGGTCACAATGTTTCCTCAGGGAAGCTGGGGCCAGAAGAACTATCGCCAACTCTACACAGACAAACAATTCCGAACGAAATCGGACACCTATGAGTTGATACTGGAGGACCTCTTCCAGGAGATACGGTCCCATTCTCCCAATGTGACTATACTCCTGGGAGAGGAGGCTCTCCGAGGAATAGGGGGCAAATTAAACCTAGGAAATTGGCGAGGCTCTATCATCGGCACGCCTGTAGGGAAGGCTGTCCCTACCTACCATCCCAGACAAATAGCCAAACAGTATACCTTCCTCCCTATTGTGTCTATTGATATTCTCAAAGCATTCCAAGAAAGTACCGACCCAGAGATTAATCTACCCTCTCCCGAGTTAACTCTTTCTCCCTCCTTCTGTGATGTGCAGAGGTGGGTAGAGCAGGCCCTGGATGAGGGAGTATTTCTCTCCTTTGATATCGAAACGATAGCCCATCATATAGACTGTATAGGACTATCCTGGAAAGAAGAGGAAGGGATATGTATTCCTTTTTGCGATACGAATGGGAATCCCTATTGGACCTATGGAGATGAACAAAGAATATGGCAATTCCTTGATAGGCTCCTTACCGGGGATACATTTAAACTCATAGCCCAAAATGCAACGTACGATATCACGTATCTAGAGAGGTATGGAATTAAGATACAAAACCTCTGGATGGATACGATGAATGCTAGCCATGCTGTGTATCCGGAGTTTCCTAAGGGATTAGATTTTCTTACCTCTATCTATACAAGGCACCCGTACTATAAAGATAAGATAGGTATATCCCGGTGGGAATATAATGCCCTAGATGCGGTGATTACTCTGGAGGTAGCTTTCGAGATTGAGAAAAGGTTACGAGACTTTGGTACCCATGACTTTTATCATGGGTTTGTGAATAAACTTATTTTCCCCTATATGGAGGTACAAAACGGGGGGATGGCTATAGACTTGGCAAAGAAAGAAGAGGCTGTGTCCGAGTTAGAAAAAAACCTAACACAACTCCTCTCTCAAATCGAAAAGGAGGTAGGACAACCTCTTAATCCCCAATCTCCCAAGCAATTACAGACCTATTTCTACGAAACAAAGGGATACGAGGCCTATCTTAATCGAAAAACAGGGCGGCCTTCTTGCGACGATGAAGCTCTTCAGAGACTATACCGGAAATACGAGGATCCCGTGATTCCCTTCATCCGAGAGTATCGAGATAAAGCCAAACTTAAAGGAACTCTTGCTACCCCGGTAGATTGTGATGGGCGAATACGGACTTCTTATATTCTCTCAGGAACAGAAACAGGCAGGCTAGCTTCCCGTACCCATGTGTTTGGATCAGGCACCAACCTTCAGAATATACCCAGGAAAGGAATAGCCAAAGAGATATTCATAGCCAAGGAAGGGAACACTCTCATAGGGGCTGACCTTTCTCAAGCGGAGGCTAGGGTGGTAGCTTTTCTTTCCCGAGATCCGGGTTTGATAAAACTCTTCGGGGATAGGGGGAGGGATGTGCATTCAGAAAATGCGGCTCTAATCTTTGGTGGGAAACCAGAAGACTACCCAGAAACCGAGGAAAGGCAAATCGCCAAAACCACAACCCATGCGGCTAACTATGATATCTCCTACAAAAGTTATGCTCTTACCCTAGGTATACCCGAAAAGGAGGGGAAAAGAATTCTTGATACCTACCATAATTTGTATCCAGGAATACGTCGCTGGCACCGAGAAACCATTGAAACCTTGGAAAGGAATAATCGTATATTGGTTACTCCCTGGGGGAGAAAACGGAGGTTTTTCGGACGATGGGGAGACTCTCTATTTAAGGAGGCATTTGCCTACATTCCTCAGTCTACAGTAGCCGACCTGATTAACAAGGGCCTCCTCCGTCTCTATAGTGCACTCAAGACAAAGTTTGCAAAACGAGAAAAAGCCTGGATTCGCCTCCAAGTCCATGATGCTCTTTATGTGGAATGTGAAGAGTCTGTCCAGGAGGAGGTTCTCAACCTAGTTATTTGGGCCATGGAAATTCCCATTACTATAGGAGAGAAAACCCTAGTTATTCCTGCTGAAGCTCATGTAGGGAAAACCTGGAACGATGTATAGAGAGGGGGAGAATCGTGGAAGAGTCAGGCCATCGTGTAATTAAGGATAGCTGGATACGAGAATANCTCCGTTACACGGAGAACACGGAATCTCCTTCCGTATTCCATCTATGGGTGGCTATGTCTACCATAGCTTCTGTCTTAGATAGGGATGTATACGTGAACCAGGGATTCTTCCGAGTCTATCCTAATCTCTATGTAATCCTAGTAGCCGGGAGTCAGGAATGTAGGAAATCCTCTGCAATTAACTATGGAGAGAAATTCCTCCGTAAATTACCCCAAGCTCCCAATATTATCAGCCAAAAACTAACACCCGAATCTTTCATCGAAGCTATCCAACCGGATCCCCGACAAAAGGAAACAGGTATCGTGTCTATGAAAAGTGCCGCAACTATCATATCGCATGAATTGAGTGTATTCATTACCAGGGATTCCTATAAGAATGGTTTGATTGCTCTTCTTGTAGACCTCTATGACTGCAAAGCAGATGGGGTGCCCTGGTCTTATCGTACGAAGAAGAGGGGGATCGAAGAGGTTTATAATAATTGTATAAACATGCTATCCGCCTCCTCTCCCGAATACCTTCGTATCTCCCTTCCTTTTGATGAAATAGGGGGTGGGTTTACCGCACGGACAATTATGGTATACCAGGAGAGGCCAGAGAAAAAAGTAGCCTTCCCAGAGTACACGCCCGAACATGAACAAATGGAAAAGAGACTCCTCCACGATTTGCACAGAATGTGTAAACTCAAAGGAGAGATCGTATGGGAACCGGGAACTAGAGAATGGTACAAGAACTGGTATGAAAATCGCACGATAGAGGATTGTCCTTGGGGTTTAGAACCGTATTACGTGAAAAAGGCGGAACATCTTCTCTCTGTAGCGACTATTCTNTCTGTAGCAGAGAGTGATGATCTAACCCTCTCCCAGGTTCACCTGGAAACAGCCTTGCAAATCTTAGAAGAAAATGAAATTCTCATGCCTCTAGCCTTTGAGGGTCTTATCCCCTCTCCGGTAGGGCAGGATATCCAGCTTGTTCTGCGGACTATTATAGAAATATGGCAGGACCACGGCGGACAGGGAGTTTCTCGATCTAAGTTACTCAAACGCCTCTGGAAACATGGGATAGGATCATCACAACTAAATGAGATTATTGAAACACTAGAGCAGAGTGGGTCTATCATATCGAAGACGGGGAATACGGGAGGGCTATTCTATGTGCCAACAAAAGATGCCGCTGTCCTCAAATAATCTAGACCTCGCGTACAAAATAGCCTCTAAGATATGTAACCTCTACTCTTCCTGGCCTCTGGAGAAAGAGGAACTCTGCGGTGCTCTCTTCGAAACCCTAGTTCGAGCGGAGCATACTTTTGATCCCTCCCGAGGGGTAAAGTTTTCTACGTATGCATGGACCTGTTTGTGGCACGAAGGACTTCGATGGGCCAAGGAAGAAATGCGATACCAATCTACGTTCAAACAGAAAGACAACCTAGAAGGAGAAGAAGGGGATCCGCCTCCCCTTTTCCCTTCCCCCAACGGGGAGACAGCAATTTATCTCTATTGGATCCTTGAAACTAGTACTCTCATCATCCGAACAAAAAAACAACGCCGGATCATAGAGGAGTTCCTCCAAGATCCGGCGCTAACTGGAAGAGAGATTGCCCATAGAGTTGGAACCTCCCAAGAATATGCCAACCACATAATCCGGAAGTTTAAGCTAAGAGGGCAGGGAAGAGGAGGAAACCTCCCCTCTTAACCTATTGTCCTGGGTATGTTTTATATTCGCCCAGGATTGCATCCATTTCTTCTATGGTCAATCCCCTTCCAAGCTGAGAAACTAAACGTGCGGCATTGCCTAGACGGCGTTTCCTTTCAAGGGACCACCATCTATCCTGTTCTGCCTTGTTTATAGGTGTGAAATTTACTGCTGTGAAATATCGAACTTTCCTCCAGGGTGCATCCTCCGCTTCGAGATCTGCGCTCTGGGGGAATAATCGTGTAATCTCTGATACCACCGGGAACATAGAAGTAAGCGCAAACTCTGCTTTTGCTGGCATTCCTAGGATTTGTTTACCCGTCCGTCTATCTTGTATCGGCTGAACCCCCAAAAGGGGCCAAGCAAATTCTGGGAGCCATGTTACAGGCCAAGGAGCTGCTTTCATTTCCCCCTCCCATCGTTCGATGGGGCCCGGCTCGGGGAAAGTCTTTGTATTCAACCCCAGCTGGAGGGGCAGAGCGGCAGGAGAAAGGGCATTCAACATAGTTTTCACGGGTTGCATCGTATTGGCCAAGTCTCCCCAGGGAAGATCCACATGAACATACAAAGAATCCGGAAGACTAGTCCCCAACCTCTTTGTGAAGAAATCCCTCACTCCGTCGGGGACACGCATATGTCCAAAGTCTCTCATATACTCCGGAAGATGTCCATCATGTTCTGGTCTTTCCTCATCAAAGTAACGGAGACTCTGATAAGTCTTAACCTGCCTAGAGTAGCGACCTGGTTGGTCTAGGATATCTTCTACCTGGAGAGGAATATTCTTCCGTATCCATGTATAGAAGGGAAATACCCTCTTCATAACTCCCTGCTCAAAGGCTGTCAATTGATCGTATTGGAACAGATACTTCCACGAATGTTTGGCCGCATCATCCAACCGTACACCTTCCTGGAGGAGATCAGCATTTTTTGTGAGCTTATCCAAGGCTACCATAATTCGAGAATTATCCTCGATTGCTAGGGCCACACTTCGACCTACAGTATCAGGAGCGTTCCATATTTTTCGAGCTAGAGATTTGGTTTCTACCCCTTCCAAAACTCTCCTCGCATGATCTAACTGACTCTTACCCATAGCCTCATGGGTGAAACCAAAACCTCGAACTCCCCGGTGAGACATTTCCGAAAGCCACTCTTTGCCTGTTTTTGTGATTCCTCCGATAGTTACAGTATCCGCTGAACCCAGTTGAATTTTGGCCGCATCTTTTATTAACCCTGGCATTTTGTGTGGAGATACTCCCGCCATGTAAGCTCGTGCTGTGTTCGATATGGCATTCCTCACATGGAAGGGCATCCGATAAATCGTAGCCCACTTCTTCCACGGTTGGACCATCTTATCGTACAAGCGGAGAAGGTCATTCGTCTCTTTCGTCCGTCCCTCAAACAGGTCAAAAGCTCTCTTCAAATGGTTTGCTACCCCCTGATCCACAGACCACACAGGAGCTTCCGGGTTCAAGCGCAAGATATCTCGAACCATTCCCCTATCTCTGGCAGATATCCTAGCTAAATCATCATATTCCAAATGCCTAGTCTGGTTGACCCAGGTATTCAAAGCCCCAAACCTTTTACGAGATATGCCCTGGACTTCTTTGACAGACTTATCTTTAAAAAGAGCAGCTACCTTTTTCATAGATTCCTGGAGAGGGTGGGTTTCTATCATAAGCTGTTTATCCGCTGGGATTGTTGTAACCCCATCCCATTTCGTAGCCCAGCCCGGAGAATCTGCCGAACGAAAAACATAATTCTTAAATTCCCGCACCTTTTTAGCCCGTATGAGATCCAATCCATAGAGACCAATAGCCGTATGGACATCCTCTACAGGTGCCCAATCCTCAGATATATCTCGGAGAGTTCGCTTAACAAACCGCATAGAATCTCCCCGTTTATGTTGGAAGATACCCTGTACGGTATCCATAAGCTGATTCGTCACCGGAGCTATGCCCTCTCCTACCGTCTGACCCTGTTTCACCGCCTCTCTTGCAGATTTAGCAGAGTCAATATAGTTCGTAACTTTCCGGAGGATTTCTCCCTTACTGTCCGATTGCGCTAGATCTAAATACATATCCGATATTGAACGGAAATCACCTATCGTATATTTGGATTTCCTCTCTATCCCAAAAAACGGCGTTCGGGTAGGGCCTAAAATATCCAATTTGGGGTTATTTCCATGACGAAGAAATTTTTTCGTCATATGGGGAACATAATCCATATTCTTAAGAGCCGTAGGTGTAAGAATCCTCAAGTCAACTGCTCGTTGACCTAAACTTTGAAAAGTCTCAATCGCATCGTCCACTAATCCTATCATCCGAGCATCCGTAGGTCTTTCCCCTCGTTCAATATAACGCATGACAGACTCTTTTACATCTTTGGGTATCTTATTGTATACCGCTTCCAAGCTCTGAAGCCATTCATTCTGTTCCGCTGTCATACCGTAGATATGTTTATACATCGTTTCCCCTAATCGTTTGGGGATATTCGCATGGACATTGAACATATTATTAAGCATTTTATACGCGTTAGAATTAGCCACCATATCTACAGCCTGCTTAACAGCTTTCTGTTGTCCAAGAGTTTTGGCACCTCGTTTGAATAGGGTCAACGGGCCACTAACATAGGTTACAGGATCCAATCCTATATTTAGAACAGTCCCCAAAACGGGTGCCCAGGGCATATCATAATGGCGGAGGATATCTACATAGTCTCCCCTCTGTTTCGAGGTAAGTCCATCCCAAGCCGCTGTTGCAATATCTCCCTCTCCCTGAAGAATAGCCCAGGCCACATTAGCTGACGCATGTTGACCCCGATTAAGTACAGAGAAGACCCTTTCCAACTTGCCCATATCTTCCCAGTCCCTAGGCCAACTCTCAAAAATATTCAAATCCTTCGGATGGGTGGAGGAATGAATCTCCTCCACCGACCGAAAATGCTCCATAGGTCTCCTATCTCTTCCTTGTATAGCAGACTGACCAATTGGTCTAAAACCAGTAAAGTCTGCGTCTCGTCTTTTTTCTTGTGTCGCTATTTGTCCTAGAGGGAAGAATCCACTAAGTATATCCTCCTCTTCTTCCTCCGTAAACCAATCTCTAATTGTCCGAATAGGCATTTATACTACCTCCCATCTCGAAGCCATTGTCCTACTGGCTCAACGAATGTGCGCGAGAGGAAATCAAGAAGAGCATTCGGTTCTTCTTCTTCTTCTTCCTCTCTTGGCGAGGGTCCCACCCGTCCTTTAGGCGCACTCGTAGGCGCACTCGTACTGAAATTTCCTAAACCTAACTCTTGTCTAAAAACATCAGCCAAAGGAGGCGCTTCCTTGACGAAGTCAATACCTCTCCGGAGAGGAGAATCCGGCTCGCCAAAAATATGAATCTCCTGCCCTCCTAGTGTAAGAGGCTTTCGTTCTTCTTCTGATTCCACTTCTGGCACCCGGTAGACATCTGGAGCTATCTCGTAGTCGTCATCATGAAGAAGAATAGGTCTTCTTCCAGCGCCGCTAACTAGACGATAAACATAATCTAGAGCCTCTTCCCTCGATACAGGGGCTGAACGTAATCCTTGTTCCACTTCTCGCTGGGATTGTTCCAGAAAAAACTCAAGCGTATTGTAGAAAGCCTCCGTATATTGATCTGCCCCCGGAGCAATATTTTGCTGTGTATAGCGATTGATTTGAGTATCAAAGAACTCTACCAACTCCCCAGGACCCGCCGTAACTCCCAAATCAGATTCTCGAAGAGCTTGTGCCCTCTCTTGGAGCCCAATCGTTCTTTCCTGGAGACCTAACTCTTCCCAAGCTATATCTAATTGTTCTCGACTTATTGCTAACTCTTTTTGGGAGAGCCACTCGTAAAATTCCTGTTGCGCATCTGCCTGGTCTAACTGGCGATCTGTTCGGGTTAATTCTTCCTCAAACATAGTCCACTGCTGGGCCATTTGATCTCTAGATAACTCTCGTTGCAAATCGTTCTGTTCTGCCTCCCAGATTCTTTGCCTTTCCTGGACAGCATCCGTAGCCTCGGCATCTTCCCATCTCTCAGCTATTCGCATATAGTGATTAAGGTGATCTCTTACTATAGTATCCTGAAAAGCCTCATCTTGGAGCATCAATTGGATATCTCCCTGGAGCTCAGCCATAACCTTCTGGTTTCCGTGGTTAATAGCCATTTGCGCCCGGGTAATTACATCTTTAGCCTCTTCTAACTCTATGACCTGCTCCCCACGCCTCTCCTGAAGTCTCCAATCCGCATCAAATTGAAGATCTATCTGTGTCTCAAGAAGTTCCTTTTGGAGCTCTGTCTGGTATGCTGCCATTTCCATTTGGAAGCCCTGATCATCTGCCTGCATAGCTCTCTCGTGTAATCGTTGTGCTGTATCCATGCGTTCCTGAATTTCCTCCTGTGTGTAAAGGAGGGATTCTTGCATTTGCTGTTCAATAGCAGAAAGTTGTTCTTCTAGCGCAACCCTCTGGTCCATTCGCATCGGGTCTATGATCTCTGTCTCAAAGAGAAGTAAATTCTCTTGGATTTGAGAATCCAGAAGCATCATATCTTCCTCATGCCCATGGATTCGAGCCAATTCCCGAGACCGAATCAAAGCGTCTAAATTTCGTAGCTGTCTTTCATGATCTAACGAGAGAACTGCCTCATCCTGTCGAAGCATAGACATATGCGTTTGAATATCTAGATTAAGCAGATGTTCCTCATGCATATGCTCTAGATTCATATCTCCCAGAAATTCTTCTAACCCTCTCTTCGCTTCATAGAGTTCCTCTATATTAGCTGATTGAAGAGCCTTCTGAATATCCCCATCCAAGCGCATGAGTTCTTTCTGCTGATCTGTGGTCA
>SL_5KL_010_SEDDRAFT_10002353_pt1 | contig 10577 bp, 11 predicted proteins | sample SodLakKL_010_SED_FD_9118 | JGI IMG/M metagenome (IMG submission 9118)
AGGAGGGTGAAAGCGGCACCTCCCGGATCGAGGGGACGGCGGATTGATTCCCGCCGTCCCCCTCCGTAGCCGTCTGGCTGGACCTGTCCCCGGTCAGAACACGTACTGCACCCGCATGCCGAAGAGCCACCCACCGTCCTGGAAGGTGTCGCGCTCGCCTTCCAGGTACATGAGGTTGGCCTTGAGGACGATTTCGGGGCTCATGTACCAATTGAGCCCGAGGGTGTAGTGGTCGAGCTTCTGACCCCGGCCCGGGCGGGTGTGCTCGAGGGAGTTGGCCTGGGAGTAGCGGAGCGCCACCTCCACGGCCCCGATTCCCCCTTCCTCACCCAGGTTCCGGAAGGGGAACTGGGGGCCGAAGTCGCCGCTGAAGGCGCGGTAGTTCCGCGACTCCCCGGTCAGGAAGAAGCCGGTCTGGGCATACCACCCGTGCTGCCGGAGGGAAGAGGCGTCCGTGGCGTTGTTCCCCAGCGCATCCTGCACCGCCTCGGTGTCCAGATTGATGTTGACCCGCAGATATTCCCCTTGAACCCACCACGGACCGAATCCGGCCGCGAACTCGGTGTTCATCCGCGTGAAGGTCTCGACCCCCACCAGGTCGTCCCGTCCGATGAGGCGTGCGTCGATGGCGCGGGTTCCCTCCCGGGTCCGGAGGCGGACATCCAGCCACTCCTCCGAATCCAGATCATAGCCGTTGTGACGGCGATTGATCCCGGCGCCCAGGTGTACATAGTCGGTCCCCACCAGATAGGGGGCGAAGGAGCCGCGGGCGTTCAAGGCCCACCCCTCCCGGACCTCCCGATCGTAATCGATCCCGTTCCCGAAGAGTCCGAAGCCCAGGTAGGCCTGGGGGAAGAGCGTCTCATACATGATGCCGGGCTCTCGATTGACCTTGTAGGCGTCGGACGCGGCGGAGCGCTCCATGAAGGTGATGTACCGGGACGAGGTGGCGTACTCCATCCCGAACGGCTCCTTGAAGTACCCGGCGGCGAGTCGTCCGTGATCGAAGAGACGGGCCAGGTACACGTTGGCCAGGTCCACCTCGTTCTCGGCGAAGTCCGCTTCGAGCTGCCACTCCCAGTTCCCCCGGCTGATCCCGGCGGCTCCCAGCCGCACCCGCCGCAGGATCAGGCCATACTCGGGAAAGGGATGGCTCTGACGAGCCACATTCTGCACCTCATCGCCCCAGAACTGCCGGGCGAAGTCGGCCTGGATCCTCCCCCGGATGCGGAAACGGGACTGGCCGTCCCAGGTCTCGATCCCCAGGGGGAGCACCTGCACCCGGACTCGGTCGTCGCGGATGGGGAGGGTGGGTTCATACCCCAGCGCCTGCCCCGGAAGAGGGCGAATGTCGTCCTGGACGGCGGCCCGGAGGGCGGCGACCTCTTCCGCCGTGATGACGCCCCGCTCAACAAGAAGATCGAGGAGGCGGTCGATCTCGCCCCGGGGCTGCATGGCCACCTGGGAATGCGCCTCGACGTAGGAGGTGCGGCCCGGTCGCACGGTGACCTCCACCGATTCGTTCACGGTCCCCTCGTGGACGATCTCCAGGGTGCGAGTGCCCGGGGCCACATTCTCCAGCACGAACCGGCCATCCCGATCCGTTTGGGTCCCTGAGATCTCGCCCTGGACCCGGACCTGGACCCCGGGTGCCGCCAGATGGGCGTCGGTGGCGGTGACCTGGCCCACGACCCGACCGGAAGAGCCTTGCTGAGCCGAGACCGTGGCGGGGAGGCACAGCGTAGCGGCGAGAAGCAGCACCGCGCCCCACTGCTGGCGTCGACCGCCGGGCCGGACGCCCTGGGGAAGGGAGATGGATGTGGACGAGGCTGGATTCATGAGGCTGGCTCCAGGCGCGGGAGGTAAGGGCTACGAGTATCGCGGCCGGCCCCACAGGCGGGCCTTCCTCCGTATGGAGCCAGCTTCTTTACAACGTGCCCCATCCGTGGCACCATCTGGTGACGGATCGGTCACGATGCCGTCACGGTCCCGACGGCCCGGATCCCGATCCTTGGGGAACGCCCCATACCGCCAGCTCGTTCCCACTGGGATCGCGGAAGTGGAATCTCCGCCCCCCGGGAAAGTCGAAGGGCTCAACCGTGATCTCTCCCCCGGCGGCGATGACGCGGGCCAGGGTGTCATCCAGCGCCTCCGAGAAGAGGATCACGAGAGGTCCACCCCGCGACACCGACCCCTCCAGGCGAAACCCTCCCTGCTCGCCTCCACCGGGACGCTGGATCCCGGCGTAGTCCGGTCCGTAGTCCGTGAAGCTCCAGCCGAAGGCGTCGGCGTAGAACCGCTGCGCCCTTGCCATGTCGGTCACGCCGAACTCCAGGTAGTCGATCTGGTGATGCCGGACTGATGCGGTGTCGGCCACGGGGACCTCCAGTGAGGGTTCAGGTACGCGCTTCCGGTCCGTCCGACCCACCGTCGAAGCGAAGGAGGTAGAGCCATCCCGCGAGAAGGGCCAGGGCCCCGCTCCCGGCGGCCGTCAGTAGCGAGGTGATGCCCCCAGGAACGTTGCCGTTTGTGACACCCCGAGGCGTGGGTTCAGGGACCAAGCCTTCGCCGGCGAGTGTCATGCCTCCAAGGAGGAAGAATATGGCGAATCCAAGGCACGCGCCTGAAGCGACGGAGATCCCCAGCGCGGACCACCGCCCCCACCTGCGGAGGGTGATGATGAGGAGCCAGCCCACGGGAATCATGAGAAGGAGGGCGGCCCGGAACACCAGGTTTCCCAAGGACCGCTCGCGCTCCGGTAGAGCTTCGGTGAGGAAGAGCGCGAAGGCTGGCGACATCACACTGGCTACGATCAGCGCCAGGATCACGATGTGCATAATCATCGGTCGAGCCCCGCCTGAGGAGAACGCTTCCCTCTTCGCCAACGAGCCAATCAAGTAGAAAGGTTACCCCTCTCTCGACCGCGCCTTCGCACCCGGGCCCCCCAAACGAATGCGCCGGTCAGGGCCAGGACCGTGGGCGCGAGCCCGACCACGAGGTAGACGCCCTTTCCAAAGAGGCCCGCGAAGTCTCCAATGTGAAGGATGTAGCTCCAGCGATCCAGCCGACTCCCCACAGATTCCCGGCGCCGATCCCGGATCTCTGTAACCGTGCCATCGACCACATCGAAGCTAACCCGGTGAAGGGTGGCCGAGTGGGCGCTCTGCAGGAGTTCACGGGGCGCGAGATTACCGAGAACCCGCAGCTCCGGATTGCTGGCGTTGGGGAACATGATCAGAAGGGGTTGCAGGCCATCGAACACCTCAGTGGCCCGAGCCAGGTAGGCCTCGGCGGACCACGCCGGGAAGGGTACCGGAAGCGAGTCGGTAGGAGGGGGCGAGGCCGGCATCTCCACCGCAGTCCGTTGGGGCAACAGGCGCCCGGTGAACTTGAGGGCCAACCAGATCCCGGTACCAGCCAGGAGCAGGTTGAGAAGGAGCGACCAGGCCCGGATCAAAGGTTCGGTCGTCGTCGAGCCACTCGATCTCGAAGGTGACGGAAGTTCTCGGGCTCAGGTCCCACGCGAGATGGGGAACGACGTGAATCCGCTCGGTTCGAACCTGATCGCGGAAGCTCTCGGAATCATCGAAGAGTGCGTTCAACCGATAGCGGAGGCGGGCCTCGGAGTCGATGGGGCCCGTCAGGTCCACACGGGGCTGACGGGTCCCGTCGCTCCCTACCCGGAGGGCTACCTCCTGGCTGCGGGCGGCCTGGGGCTTCTTCGTGACCAGATTCACCACTCCCCCGGGCTCGAGTGAGCCGTACAGAACGGAAGCGGGACCTTTCAGGACCTCCACGCGCTCGAGCGTATTCATCCCGGGGAAGGTGAAGTTCAGGAACTTGGTCCCATTGCGGAAATAGTTCCGTGAGTTCGTCATGGAGAACCCACGGGAGACGATTACGTCGTAGAGGTTGAATCCGGAGGGCCGACTGGAAACCCCCGCCATGTGATCCACAGCGTCACCCAGGCGTTGAATCTGGCGATCCTCGATCAGGGCCTCCGTCACACTCTGCACAGACTGGGGGACCTGAATCAGCGGCGTCGCGATTCGCATTCCTACGGTGACCTCGGTCGGACGAAGGCCGATTTCCGCACTCCCGTAGACATCGATCCCGGCAACTCCTACCGGATCCGGAGCCAAACGGACCGTGACACCATCTGTACCGTCCGGATGGACCGTGATCTCAATGGAGGTGCGTCGGTAGCCGAGCCGCTCCACCGTGAGCCGGCGACTCCCCAGAGGAACGCGGGCGAAGCTGAACTCCCCTGAGGCCCCGGAGACGACGGAGAGCGACGTCCCCATGACCCCGACCGGAATCGAATGCCCAACGCATCGGGTCAGGTTCCGGTCGTCCGGTGGAGTCTTTCGTCCGGTGAAGCTTTAGGTCGCCCTGGGTGGGTCAGGCGAGACAGGAGGCGAACCCAGCCTCCAACCGCTCTCGGTCCAGGTTGCGGCCGATGAAGATCAGGGAATTGCGACGCTCTTCTCCCTTCCATGGCCGGTCGGGGCGCCCGTCGAAGAGCATATGCACACCCTGAAACACGAAGCGGCGATCCGAGCCTGCCACGCTGAGCACTCCCTTCATTCGGAAGATGTTGGGGCCTTCGGTCCGTAGGAGATCGCTCATCCATTTGTTCAGGCGCTGACCATCGAGGTCGCCGGGAATCGTGATGCCGACCGATGTGACGTCATCATCGTGGTCGTGGTCGGGCTTGAACTCCCTCTCAACCTGAGGTGCCAGGGGCGTCCCGTCCGCAGCTTTGAATTCAGCCTCGAATTCAGCGGGGTAGTGCTCCGCATGGAGAGAGTACCATCCGGTCTCCGGAACGGAGAGTTGGAGTTCCGTAGGCGTCCCGTTGAGCGCTACGGTCCACCGCTCGCCTCTTGGGTGGACCACGCCGCCATCTCCCACATCGGTCGCCGGTCCGGAGAAGGCAAGGACCGCTCCCCGCTCCATTGAGTCCAACCCGGAGCGCTCTCCCTCCTCGGCTCGCTGAAAGACCATGTCCATGGAGGGGTCAGGACCCTCCTGCAGGACCATGCGATGATTCCCCATCGGCAGATGAAAGAGTCCTCCCCACTCGAACGGGTACTCCGGCTCCATGAATCGCGCGTCGAGTTCGAGGGCCCGATCCAGATTGAACCCCCCCACACCTAGGACGTGATCGAGAGGGACGTCTCCGTGTGAGGTTCGAAAGATTCGGGCCGCGGCATTCATGGACCGGATCCGCTGCTCGATCCGATCCAATTCCCCCTCCGTCACCAGATCCGTCTTGTTGAGGAGGATCACATCGGCGAACCCGATCTGCTCTCGGACCTCCGTCGACTCGTCGATGTGAAGAGACACATGCTTCGCATCGACCAAGGTCACGATTCCATCGAGAACCAGCTTGGCCTGAATCTCGTCGTCCATGTAGAAGGTCTGGGCCACCGGACCGGGATCAGCGAGTCCGGTGGTCTCGATGAGAATGAAGTCGAATCGGTCCCGTCGCTTCATAAGGTTTCCCAGGATCCGGATCAGATCGCCCCGCACCGTGCAACAGATACAGCCGTTGTTCATTTCGAAGATCTCTTCTTCAGCCCCAATGACCAGGTCCTGATCCACACCGATCTCGCCAAACTCATTCTCTATTACGGCGACCCTCTTCCCATGATTCTCGGTGAGGATCCGATTCAGGAGGGTCGTCTTTCCGGATCCAAGGAATCCGGTCAGAACAGTGACCGGCACGAGGTCGGTGGGGGGAGAGATTGACATGGAATTCGTCCTGATGGGGTTGAGTGGGCAAAGAAATCCGACAAGGGCGGCCGCAGCTACCCGAACTGGCTAGGCGGCAGTGACTCGCTTTGACCCAGAGCCGATGCCAAGCCCTCTTTCGTGACCTCTGCCACCGGGGCATGAACGGTCCACCGGATGGCCGGTTGGTCCGCCGCGAGGAGTGCGATGATCGTCTCCACCGGAGGGCACCCTTCTTCGTGGCAGCGCACTTCCTTGACAAGCACCGTTGCGGCCGGGGGTACGGGTATCAGCTCACTGACCCACCGGCGGACTCGGGACATGGCCTCCAGGTCCGGGGAGCGATCCTGTGGGGAGAGGAAATCCTGGATCATTTTTTGAACCCGTAGGCAGAGAGCCGAATCGGCCCAATCCGATTCGAGAGCCAAAGAGAACTGGGAACCCATTATTGATAATGGCTTATCGTTTGTGGTGCAAGGCAGATTCAAGGTGTCACCCGGCCACGGAGCTGAACGGCCAGATCGTCAAGGGTCACGGGAGGGGGTAGGTCCGTAGGGGGTATGAGACCGCCCTTCACGAGGCGATGGAACAAGCGTGACACCATGGGGGCGGCCAATCCGGTGCGGGCCAGGACACTGCCGTCTCCCAGCACCTTACTCGGCGATCCCTCGGCGAGCAGAGTTCCTTCATGGAGGACAAGGAGGGATGTCGCTTCCTCGGCCAGGAAATCCGGGTCATGGGAAGCGAAGACAACCGTGCGGCCCTGCGACGAAAGAGCGTCCAGCAACTGAACGAAGTCTCGGCGACCGCTGGAATCGAGTCCCATTAGGGGTTCATCGAACAGGAGAACCTCAGGATTCATGGCGAGAACCCCCGCCATGGCCACCCTCCGTAACTGCCCCCGGCTGAGCGCATGGATGGGGTGGGCTCGGAGGGATCCAAGGTCGAACCGGTGAAGCTCCCTCTCGACCCTAGCTTCCACCTCTTCCGGGTCGGCGCCGAGATTTGTGGGGCCGAATGCGATGTCTGCCTCCACCGTCCCACCGAAGAGCATCGTCTCCGGTGAGTCCATGACCAGACCGACCCTCCGTCGCCACTTGAGTCGGTCGGCGCGAGAGCGTCGCCCAGGCCCGATCTCCAACGGGCGACCTTCCCCAAGTCGAATTCGCCCGGCCGTCGGGGACCGGAGTCCCGCGAGGAGATGGAGAAGCGTGGTCTTTCCAGACCCATTGAGCCCCACGATTCCCAGACGGCTGCCTGAAGGCACGGAGACCGAGACGTCGGACAGGGCGACCGAACCGTCCGGGAAGGTGAAGGTGAGATTCGAGGCCGAGATGGCGACGACGTGCACACCCGGGGCCTGGTCCAGCGGTTGGACGCGTCGGCCTTGAAAGAGGCTCATGAAAGCCGCCAGTGGTGGGCGGTTCCCAGGGTGATCAGCGCCAAGGGCAAGAGGAGGGCCGCAGAGCCGACCAGCCGACTCAATCTGAAGGGAGGAAGGTGATTCCCCGCTGGATTCAGGGCCAGCACGCCTCCCCTCAATTCGAGCCCCAGGGTTGAGAGCTGTGCACGGCGCAGGAGCACGGGGAGGAGGGCCGCTGCCAGAAGACCGGCGGAGCGGATCGAACTCCATCCCCCCTGCCATCCGAGACGGGCGATCTGGGCGAGACGGATTTCCTCCACCAAGCGGAGGCTCATCCCGATGAAGAGGTAAACCGTCCAGATGGCTTCAAGGATCGGGTGCGGTACCCGAAGTCGTGCTCCCAGCGAGACGAGAGCCGTCACTGGGGTTGTCGACACCAGAAGGAGCATGGCTGCTGACGCCCCGAGCGATCGCACGGAGGCTTCCACTGCCATGATCACGCCTTCTCGCGTCCACTGCAGCGGGACACCCCAGGGGAGCGGCGTTCCACCTGTCGTCCCGGGGGATAGAGCCAGAGCTGCCGCTCCGGGCACGAGAAACGAGGCCGAGAGCGAGAGGATGAGGAAGAGCGGTTTGGCCGGGACCTTGGCTACGAAGATGGCCAGTGCCAGAGCTGTGGTTCCGGCGAGGAGGGCCCCAGGGATAGGAGGAAGGACAACGGCGAGGAGGAGGAGTCCCCCCGCCAGACATACGGCCTCGCCGGGGTGATTGTCTCTCCACCGACTCTCTAGAACCAACCGTTCAATGGGGGTCAAGGCANAGCCTTGGGACGTCGCCTCGCAAGCCAGACCACTCCGACGAACCCTCCGAATCCCAGTGCACCCTGAACCAGGAAGAGCCAGACTTCCGCTTTATCGGACGGAGGCTCCCAGAGGGGATGAGCCCAGGCCGAGTAATCGGGCTGAAGGGCCTGGGAACGTTCCACGGCCTGACTGTCCGTTCCACGAAAGGGAGCGTCGGGGAGGAGCAGAAGAGGCAATACCCCGATGAGAATGGCCAGGAGTAAGAGGATGATGGACCGGCGCATCACGCGTCCTTTGGCGAAGGGGCGACCGCAACTCCAGGCCGTTCGTTCAGCCACGAATCGGGCGAGAGCTTGAGCTTGGATCCCCTAAGCAGTCCCACCGAGGAGAGTGTCCGGATCGCCACCACGGTGATCAGCCCCTCGACGATGGCCAAAGGGATTTGGGTGAGCGCGAACAGGCTCCCGAAGGTAGCCAGGGAGCCGGCGATCCCGTGCACCGGATCGGGGAAGGCGATGGCGAGCTGAAAGGTTGTCACCGAATAGGTAACCAGACTAGCTGCTGCGACCGCAGCAAAGATCGCAACCGCCGAACCGACTCTCAGAGCACCACACAGACGGTAGACGCCCCAAGCCGTGAAGGGTCCGGCCACAGCCATGGATACGACGTTGGCCCCGAGCGTCGTGATTCCGCCATGAGCGAGGAGGAGGGCCTGGAACAGAAGCACAATGGTGCCGAGCACGACCATGGGCCCCGGGCCCACCAATAGGGCACCCATGCCCACCCCTGTCGGATGAGACGTGCTTCCCGTGACGGAAGGGATCTTCAGGGAGGAGAGGAGGAAGCAAAAGGCCGCTGAAGCCCCAAGGAGCAAACGGGATTCCGGCGACGAATCCAGGGACCGAGCGAGCCGTACCGAACCCCAGATCACGAAGGGAGCCGCAACGGCAGACCATCCAACCGCGTGTTCCAGTGGGAGGTAGCCCTCCATGATGTGCATGGTGCTTCTCCAGATAGGATTGAGGGTTAGGGCGACGGGACCCGACGCTCCAGGGGCTTGGTGTCGAGGATCGCAACCTCTCCTGAGCCGGTGGTCACCAGGAGTCGACGAGGATCCGAAAGCCAGGTCAGGGTCGTGATCTCGCCCTTCCCCTCCCACCGCCCCACGGACCACTCCAGGCGAGTCGGCGCCCAAATCCGAACGATCCCATCGGAAGACCCGGAGGCGAGGAAACGGCCACCGGGCTGCCAGGCAAGCGCCGAGATCAAGTCGGCATGACCTTTGAGCATGACAGGTTTTCGCCCCTCGGGCCCTGGCCCTGAGCAGTCCCATACCATCACGTGAGGACTCCCACCGGTAGCGAGCCAGCGGCTGTCCGGACTCCAGGCCAGCGAAGCCACCTTGGAGGGGTAGCCCCACATCTGTAGGTCACGCCCCGAGGCGACATACCAGAAATGGACGGTGCAATCCTGATCCCCTGTGGCGATGAACCTACCGTTCGGACTCCAGGCGAGGGTGATCACAGAGCCCTTCCACGCGTACTCTCTCGACGGCCGCTCACCGAGCGGGAAATGAGTCACCACGCCTCCGTACGCGGAGGCCGCCAGGACCGCTCCTTCGTCTTGTGCGGAATCGGTTGCATCGTCCGTCCACCAAGCGAGGCCTGTGACCGTACTGCCCAGAGGGGAGTAGGACCGGTGCAGCTCACCGTCCGGGGTCCAGAGGTAGACCCGCTTTCCGGAGCTTGAAGCGAGAAACCTGCCGTCGGGAGACCAGGTAACGTGCTCGCACCATGGCGAGTACCTCGCATCGGTTTCCGGCACTCCCCGTCCGACCCGCCTTCCGTCCAATGTCCACAGCCCCACATCGCCGCCGTGCCCCCCAGAGGCGAGGACGGCGGCCTCCGGAGAGAACTCCAGGGAGCAGAGGCCGGTCGGGTCTGCCTCGAACGACCCGAGGACCGCCCCAGACGCCAGGTCGAGCGTCGTGACCTGGCCCTTCCCGAGTCCCACCGCAGCGTAGCGGCCTCCGGGATGAAGTGATGCGGCGAGAGGGTAGTCGTCCAGCGTCCACTGTCGGTCCGGACGAAGACGTTTCGGAGGAATGGGCATTCCGAGCATGGGCCGGATACAGAGTCCTTGGCGGAGGTTTCCGGGCGGCTGCGGCAACGCCAAGGCACGACCCGGGGAAGCATATCTCGCTTTAGAAGTGAGAATACATTATCATTTTTGCCTTCGCAACCCTGCCCCTCAAATCTGGAAGAGCTCTTCGTGACGACTTGGAATCTGAACGGCACGCGCCACATCGTACTCATCTGCAACGGCGGTACCTGCGCGAAGGCCGGCGCTGACGATGTGACGCTGGCATTGCGAAAGGAGCTTTCCGAGCGGGGTTTGGACCCGGAGGTTCACACGGCGCGCACTCGCTGTCTCGGTCGATGCGAGGATGCGTGCAGTGTGTCCGTCCAACCGGAAAACGTTTGGTACGGTCGTGTGGACGAAGATGTGGTTCGGAAGATCGTGACCGAGCACCTGGAGAGTGGACGTCCCGTGGGGAGTCACGTCACGTTCCGCCACCTGAACGGTGTTATGGAACAGGTCGGTGGCCACCAGCCGGGGGAGCCGAAACCGGGTGGCGAGGCCCGGGTCTGAACAGAAACTCCCAGGTCTAGGAC
>SL_5KL_010_SEDDRAFT_10002354_pt1 | contig 10571 bp, 11 predicted proteins | sample SodLakKL_010_SED_FD_9118 | JGI IMG/M metagenome (IMG submission 9118)
GGCTGAGAGATGCGGAGCCGGCCTCCCGGTCTGCGGGACCCCGCAGACCGGGAGGCCGGCTCCGCATCCGGGCACCCACCGTCACGGTAAAACTCCCCGGCCAAATCCCGGCAACCCCCCGCCAGACAGAACAATCTCAGGCGACCCGCCAGATCAGGGCGGCCATGCGGCCGCAGGTGCCGTCGCGGCGGTAGGAGAAGAAGGTCTCGGACTCGGCGTAAGTGCAGCGGCCGCCGCCGTGGATTTCGCGCAGGCCGGCGCGCTCGAGCCTGAGGCGGGCGAGGTGGTAGATGTCGGCGAACCAGCGGTCGCCTCTGCCCGGCGTGAAGGCGCCCGCGGCCTCGGGATCCCGGCCGACGAAGGCCGCGCGCACCTCCGGACCGACCTCGAAGGCCTCCGGGCCGATCGCGGGACCGAGCCAGGCGGTGACCGCTGTCGGCGGATACCCAAGGGCGTCGAGCGTGGCCTCCAGCACCCCGCCGGCCAGGCCGCGCCAGCCCGCGTGCGCGGCGGCGACCTCGCGTCCGTCGAGCGTTGCGAAGAGCACGGGCAGGCAATCGGCGGTCTGCACGCTGCAGACCTCGCCCGGAACCCGGGCGACCACCGCATCGGCCTCGAGCGCGCCCGTCATCGCCGCCGCATCAACCACCGCGGTACCGTGCACCTGTGTCGGCCACATCGGCAGCCGCGGCATTTCCAGTGCCGCGGCGAGCAGGTTCCGGTTGCGCTGGACGGCCCCGGGATCGTCGCCCGTGTGCAGCGCGAGGTTGAGACTCTGCCAGGGTCCGGTGCTGACCCCACCGGCGCGAGTGGTCTGGACCGCGCGCAGGTTCGCCGGCAGCGGCCAGTCGGGAATGATCAGCGGCACGGCGCTCATCGTCGATCCCCGGAAGCTTCCATCGCCGCCGCGTCGCGTTCCAGTGCCTCGAGCAGGGCCTGAAAGTCCGCGGGAAGCGGCGCCTCGAAACGGCACTCGGCACCGGTGACCGGGTGCAGCAGACCCAGAACGGCAGCGTGCAGGGCCTGCCGCCGGAAGGCGGCCAGGGCCTGCGCCGCCGCCTCGGTCATGCCGCGCACCGGCCGTGGGCGCCCGCCGTAGGTCGGATCGCCCACCAACGGATACCCGGCCTGCGCCATGTGCACGCGGATCTGGTGGGTGCGGCCGGTCTCCAGGCGCACCGCCACCAGGGTATGCGCGCGCAGGCGTTTCAGGATGCGATAGTGGGACACTGCGGGCCTGCCGCCACTGACCACCGCCATGCGCTTGCGGTCGACCGGATGGCGGCCGATCGGCTGGTCGATGGTGCCGCCGCTGATCGGCAGGCCGCGGACCAGCGCCCGGTACTCCCGGTGCACGCTGCGCTGCTGGAGCTGGCGCACCAGGCTGGTCCGGGCGGCCGGCGTGCGAGCGATCACCAGCAGACCCGTGGTCTCACGGTCCAGACGATGCACGATGCCGGCACGCGGCAGCGCCGCAAGTTCCGGAGCATAGTGCAGCAGTGCGTTCACCAGCGTCCCGGAGGGATGCCCGGCTGCCGGATGCACCACGAGACCGGCCGGCTTGTTGACCACGATGATCGCCGCATCCGCGTAGACCACGTCTAGATCGATGGCCTCCGCGCGCGAGGCGGACTCGGGGACCGCCGGGACCATCAGACAGACCTCCTCTCCGCCCCGCACGGCGGTCTTCGGCTTCGGCTGACCGCCGTCGACCGTCAGCGTCCCCTCCCGAAGCCATTGGCTCAACTGGCTGCGGGAGTATTCAGCGAAGACGCGCGCAAGCGCTGCATCGAGGCGCTGGCCCGCCAGCTCCTGCGGCAGCACGACGGACCGCGATTCAGTACCGGCCATTGCCGCCACGCGGCGCGCGGCCGCATTGATGTAGAATCCAGGCCTGATGCATTGTTCTCGAGGCTCCACCGTGTCGGTAGTTCGCTGGTTGATCGTTGTGGCCGTCATCTTAACCGTGTCCGGCTGCGCGGCCTTGCGTGAGGATCCGACGGCGGACTGGTCGGCGAGCCAGTTGTACGGGGAGGCGAAGGCTGCCCTGGATTCCGGGAACTACCAGCAGGCGGTCGAATACTACGAACTGCTCGAGGCCCGCTTCCCCTTCGGACGCTTTGCGCAGCAGGCGCAGATCGAGATTCCCTACGCGTATTACAAGGCTGGCGAAACCGAGGCGGCGCTGGCTGCAGTCGACCGTTTCGTGCAGCTGAACCCCCGCCACCCGAGCCTCGACTACGCCTATTATTTACGCGGTCTGATCAATTTCGATCCCGACCAGGGCTTCCTGAGCCGGATCTTCCCGATGGATCCGGCGGAGATGGACACGAAACCGCTGGAACAGGCTTTTCAGGACTTCGGCCGGCTGGTCAGCGAATACCCGGACAGCCGGTACGCGCCGGACGCCCGGCAGCGGATGGTGTTCATCCGCAACGCGCTGGCTGCCCACGAGCTGCGGGTGGCCCAGTTCTACATCGAGCGCCGGGCCTGGGTCGCGGCCGTTCAACGCGCGCGTTTCGTGGTGGAGCGCTATCCGGGTGCCGCGGTGATGCCGCAGGCGCTGGCCATTCTCTACCGGAGCTACCGCGCACTCGACCTCGACGATCACGCCGAAAACACCATGGCCGTGCTGGAACTCAACTACCCCGAACAGGCGGAGGCGGTTCTGGCCGGGCAGCCCGTGGTGATCGGAGAACAGGCCGGCGGCTTGCGTGGCTGGTTCGAGCGCCTTCCCTTCTTCGCCAACTGAAGCGGACCGGCCGGGCGCACCGAGAAAGCCAGGATGGCTTTCCTAGAGCGCCTCGGGGCCCTCCTCGCGAGTGCGGATGCGCACGGCGCGTTCGACCGGAGTGACGAAAATCTTCCCGTCACCGATCTTGCCGGTGTTCGCCGCGTTCACGATCGCGTCGATGCACTGGTCCAGCTGGCCGTCGTCCACGACCAGTTCCAGCTTCACCTTGGGCAGGAAGTCCACTACGTACTCCGCGCCGCGGTAGAGCTCGGTGTGTCCCTTCTGCCGCCCGAACCCCTTCACTTCGGTCGCGGTCATCCCGCTCACACCGGCCTCGGTCAGCGCCTCGCGGACGTCCTCGAGCTTGAACGGCTTGATGATTGCTTCGATCTTCTTCATGACTCCTCCTGGGAACGGGGCTCCTCGCCCCTCCGGAATTCGCGGTATCCGGATGTAATGGGATAGCGCCGGTCGCGCCCGAAGGCGCGCGCGGATACACGCACGCCGGGAGCCGCCTGACGCCGCTTGAACTCAGCGCGGAAGACCATGCGCACGATCCGCTCCACGGTCTCCCGGTCGAAACCGCGCGCGACGATCTCGTCCACCGAGGACTCCTGTTCGACGAAGGCCTCGAGGATCTCGTCCAGCACCGGGTAGGGCGGCAGGTTGTCGACATCCTGCTGGTCCGGTGCCAGTTCCGCGCTCGGCGGGCGGGTGATCACCCGCTCCGGGATCACCCGGCCGACCCCGTTGCGCATGCGCGCCAGTCGATAGACCCACTGTTTGCTCACATCGCGCAGCGGCGCAAACCCGCCGGCCATGTCGCCATACAGCGTTGCGTAGCCCACCGCCATCTCGCTCTTGTTGCCGGTTGCGAGCAGCAGTTTGCCGGTGCGGTTGGACAGGGCCATCAGCACCACCCCGCGGCAACGCGACTGCAGGTTCTGTTCGGTGACGTCCCCGGGATTCTGACTCTGGTCCGGGAAGGATTCCACCAGGCCAGCGCGGAATGCCTCGACCATCGGTTCAATCGCGAGTTCGCGGTAGTCGATGGCAAGCCAGGCCGCCGTCTGACGGGCGTCGTCCACGCTCATCGAGGCGGTGTACCGGTACGGCATCATCACCGCCTCGACGGCGTCGGGACCGAGCGCATCCACGGCAAGGGCTGCGGTCAGGCAAGAGTCGATCCCGCCGGAGAGGCCGAGCAGCACGCCGGAAAAGCCGTTCTTGCGCACATAGTCGCGTATACCCACCATGATCGCACGATACAGGTCCAGGGCCTCCGGGTCGGCCACGGCGGGCTCCGCCGCGGCGCCATCCTCGTCATCCCCCCAGACCAGCGAGTCCGGATGCGGGTGCACGAGTTCCACCGCTTGCTCGCGCATCCGCAACCCGGCGTCCGCCGTCCGCTCGATCTCGATCACCGCAAGCCCGTCGACCCAGGCCGGCAGCAGCGGCTGCACCGCCCCGTCGGCCGCGACCATGAAGGAGCGCCCGTCGAAGACCAGCTCGTCCTGACCACCCACCGTGTTCACATAGACCACCGGGCACCCCGTCTCGTGCACACGTGCCCGAACCACCGCCTCGCGTTCCGTTGCCTTGCCCCGATGAAAGGGCGACGCGTTCAGGTTCAGAATGAGTTCTGCACCGGCCGCGGCCGCCAGCGCCGCCGGCTCTGGCCGCCAGATGTCCTCGCAGACGGTCAGCGCCACCCGCAGCCCCGCAATCTCCGGCACTACGGCCTCGGTGCCGGAATCGAAGTACCGGCGCTCGTCGAAGACGCTGTAGTTTGGCAGCCGGTGCTTCGCATACTGCGCCTGTACCCGGCCTTCGCGCAGCAGCAGCGCCGCGTTGATCACCCCGGGGCCGGCGGCCACCGGCGCGCCGATCACCAGGTCGATACCCTGGGCCGCGGCCGCAATCCGTTCGACCGCCGTCGCGGTATCCTGGAGAAAGCGCGGCCGCAGGAGCAGGTCTTCCGGCGGATAGCCGGTGACGACGAGCTCGGGGAAGACGGCGACATCCGCACCGAGGGCTCTGGCACGCTCCGCGGCCTCGATCATGCGCGAGGCGTTTTCGCGCAGGTCTCCGACCACGGGATTCATCTGCACCAGGGCCATGAGCAGACTTGATCGGGAGGGCATGGTATTCGCCCGGATCCGCTTGCGGGCGCTTCAGCCGAGTGCCCGGGCCATTGCGGCACCGAGTTCGGCCGGACTCGCCGCGATCTCCGCACCCGCGTCGCGCAGGGCGGCGATCTTCTGGGCGGCGGTCCCCTGCCCCCCGGCGATGATCGCACCCGCGTGGCCCATTCGGCGCCCCGGCGGCGCGGTGGCACCGGCGATGTAGGCCGCGACCGGCTTGTCGAAGGATTCGCGGATGAAGGCTGCGGCCTGTTCCTCGGCCTCACCGCCGATCTCGCCGACCAGCAACACCCCCTCGGTCTGGGGATCCTCGGCGAACAGCCGGAGACAGCCGACGAAGTCCAGTCCCTGGATCGGATCGCCGCCGATCCCGATGCAGGTGCTTTGTCCCAGCCCGAGATCACTGGTCTGCTTCACCGCCTCGTAGGTCAGGGTGCCCGACCGCGACACGATGCCCACCCGGCCGCGGCGATGGATGTAACCCGGCATGATGCCGACCTTGCAGGCCTCGGGCGTGATGATTCCCGGACAGTTCGGACCGATCAGTCGTGTCGGGCGCTGGGCGAGATACTGCTTCACGCGGATCATGTCCTGCACCGGAATGCCCTCGGTGATGCAGACCACGAGTTCGATCCCCGCGTCTGCGGCCTCGCAGATCGCGTCTGCGGCAAAGGCGGCCGGCACATAGATCATCGTCGCCTGGGCGCCGGCCTCCCGGACGGCGTCGGCGACGGTATCGAAGACCGGCAGCTCCAGATGCCGCTGCCCGCCCTTGCCCGGCGTCACGCCCCCGACCATCCGCGTTCCGTAGGCGATGGCCTGCTCCGAGTGGAAGGTGCCCTGCTTTCCGGTGAAGCCCTGGCAGATCACCCGGGTTTCGCTGTCGACCAGGATGCTCATGCGGCGGCCTCCACCGCGGCGCGGGCCGCCTCGTCGAGATCCGCGGCGGCCACGATGTCCAGCCCGCTGCGCGCGAGAGCCTCGCGACCGGCCTCGGCATTCGTGCCTTCGAGCCTCACCACAACCGGCACCTCGACCTGCACCTCGCGGATCGCGGCGATGATGCCCTCCGCGATCAGGTCGCAGCGCACGATCCCGCCGAAGATGTTCACCAGCACCGCGCGCACGGACTTGTCGGAGAGGATCAGCTTGAAGGCAGCGGCCACGCGTTCCACGGTGGTGCCGCCGCCGACGTCCAGGAAATTGGCGGGCTGGCCGCCGTGGTGCTGGATCAGGTCCATGGTCGCCATCGCCAGTCCGGCGCCGTTGACCATGCAGCCGATGTCGCCGTCCAGGCGGATGTAATTGAGGTCGTATTCATGGGCACGTTCCTCCGCCTCGTGCCGCTGACGCGCGTCGCGCAGTCCGAACAGCTCGCGCTGCCGGAACGCCGCCGAGTCGTCGATCGCAAGCTTCGCGTCGAGCGCCACCAGTTGCTGATCCGCTGTCAGCACCAGCGGGTTGATCTCCAGCAACTGTGCGTCGGACGACTCGAACAGGCGGTACGCATCCTGGACCAGCCGGCCCGCGGCTCGCGCCGGTTCCCCCTGCAGGCCGAACACCCGCGCCACCCGCCGGCCGTGGAAGGGCATCACCCCGGTGGCCGGGTGAATCGGCAGCGTCACGACCGCCTGCGGGCGCTCGCGCGCCAGCGTCTCGATGTCCATGCCGCCCTCGGCGGAAACCACCATCGCGATCGATGCCCGGGCCCGGTCCACGAGCATCGCAAAGTAGAATTCGCGTTCGATCGACGCTGCCGGCTCCATCAGGAGCTGGTCGACCGGCAAGCCCTCCGAGCCACTCTGTACGGTGATCAGCCGTGACCCGAGCAGACGGCTGGCGGTCTCCTCGGCCTCCCGGGCGCTCCCGACCGCGACGACGCCGCCCGCCTTGCCGCGTCCGCCGCTGTGCACCTGTGCCTTGATCAGCGCCGTCTCGCAGTCGAGCCGCGCCCAGGCCGCTCCGGCGTCCTCGACGCGGGTGATCAGCTCGCCCGGCGGCACCGCGATGCCCGATGAGCGGAACAGGGCCTTGGCCTGGAATTCGTGAAGGTTCATGCGCGCTGAGCATAGCGAGCCACCGGCCCAGCCACAACCATCATCGGCGCCGGCACGGGTTCCGGCGGCCGCGGCGGTTCGTCGCAACGCGCACCGCGTCGAGGGCCCCTGATGTTAGAATCCCGGCATGAGAATGCTGCTGCTGATTGCCGCGATCGTGGGCGTGTTCCTGATTGTCCGCACGCTGCTTCGCAGCTCCGGACGGAAGCGGCCCGAGAAGCCCGAGAGGCTGAAACAGCAGGGCGCGGTGGTGCGCTGCGCGCACTGCGGCATCCACGTGCCGCAGTTCGAGGCCTACCGTTCGGGCAACCGGATGTACTGTTCCCGGGACCACGCCCTTGCGGACAAGCGCGACCAGAACGAAGGCTGATCCCCTTGATCGCCCATGACGAGATTTCGCGCTCACTCTGGCTGACCGCGCTATACCGGCTCTTCGTCACCCTCTTCCTGATCTGGCTGGCCACGCTCGCTCCCGGCGACCCGGGCTTCGTGCCCCCGGCGCCGGTGCCGTACCTGTTCATCAGCGTGGCCTACCTGGCCTTCGCGCTGGTGATGGTTGTTCTGGCACGCAATCCGGACGAGGAATTCCGGGGCCTGTTCCCGTACAAGGCCATCGGCGGCGCGCTGCTCGACATCCTTGCGGTCAGCCTGATCCTGCTCACCGCCGGCGGCGTGCAAAGCGGGCTTGGCCTGCTGCTGATCCCGGCAGTCGCCGCAACCGCCACGATGACCAGCGGCCGAACCAGCCTGTTCATCGCGGCACTGGCGACGCTGATGATCCTCGTGACCGAACTTTTGATCGGGCCTGCGTTGCCCTGGCCATTCGAGCCGGGTCCGACACAGGCGGGCCTGCTGGGCGCGACGCTCTTCATCGCGGTGGTGCTGACTTCGCGGCTCGCCCAGCGGGCAGGCAGCAGCGAGGCTCGCGTCGCGCACCAGGAGATGGCCCTGGCCAGCATGTCCGAACTGAATGCCCAGATCATCGCGCGCATGGGTGCCGGGGTCATCGCGCTGGATCCGGACGGTCAAATACTCAGCATCAACGAGGCGGCCCGCCGCCTGCTGCCGCCTCGAAGCGGGTCGACCATCGGCGAACTCTCGCCCCGGCTCAGGACGATCGTCGAACACTGGCAGGAGAACAGCGGCCGCGCGGAACTCCACGTGATTCCCGGGGACGAGGAGCAGACCGAACTCGAGGTCCGCCTGGCGCCGCTGGGGATGTTCGGGGAGCAGGGCGCGCTGTTGCTGATCGACGACGTCGCGGAGAGCAAGCGCCGGGCCCAGGCCGCGAAGCTCGAGGCTATCGGCCGGCTCACTGCCAGCATTGCCCACGAGATCCGCAATCCCCTGGGCGCGATCAGCCACAGCGCCCAGCTGCTTGCGGAATCGCCGAATCTTGGCGCCCCCGATCAGCGCCTGCTCGAGATCATCCAGAAGCAGAGTCAGCGGGTCGACGGGGTGATCCGCAATGTCCTCGGACTGACCCGGGGCGGCTCTTCACAACGGGAGACCTTCAATCTGAAGGAGCGGCTCGAGCGCTTCGCCGACGAGTTCTGCAACGCAGCGCAGGTGCCCCGGAGTTCGCTGCGCATCAGCATCCATCCCGACGACTCCGAGGTGCTGTTCGACCCTTCCCAGCTCAACCAGGTCCTGTGGAACCTGTGCATGAACGCGCGGCTCCACGGCGGCCACGATCGGCCGGAGAGCCCCCCGGTGATCCTGCGGGGCGGCGCCGGGCAGATCCGCCGCTCGGTGACCCTGGACGTGATCGACGACGGCCCCGGAATACCGCCTGCGGACCGCGAGGGTCTGTTCGAGCCGTTCTCGTCGAAGTCGGCGGGCGGCACCGGCCTCGGACTTTACATTTCCCGTCTGCTCTGCGAAAACAATGGCGCTGCGCTCGAGTACGTCCAGCAGCCCGGCGGCGGATGCTTCCGGATCCTCTTCGCGCCCACGGATTCGCCGCCCCCGGGGCTGGACCTCAAGGAACCGCCAACCCTGGCCGACAACCCGGGATGAACGCGGGCGGTAGCCCCGCCGACGGTCCGAACCAGGCGCGATCCCTTCATGTATGCGAATGCAGCAACGTTCACGAGCACTAACGCACCCCGAGGGCGGCGGATGAGCATCAAGCACGTGCTGGTCGTCGATGACGAGCCCGATATCTGCGCGCTGCTGGAGATCACGCTGCAGCGCATGGGCATCGAGGCCACCAGCAGCACCAGCATGCGGGAGGCCCTGAAACTGGTCGGCAAACGCAACTTCGATCTGTGTCTGACCGACATGCGCATGCCCGACGGCGACGGACTCGATCTCGTGCAGCACATTCAGCTGCACTGTCCCGATCTGCCGGTTGCGGTGATTACCGCCCACGGCAGCGTCGACAGCGCGGTGAATGCGTTGAAGCTCGGCGCCTTCGATTTCGTGACCAAGCCGGTAAACCTCGAGATGCTGCGCCGGCTGATCGACAGTGCGCTGAAACTGGGAACGGCACCGGCCCTGAACGACCGGTCGCCGAACCCCGGGGAGTCGGACTCCGGTCCACTGCTCGGGCGTTCCGAAGCCATGAACCAGCTGCGCGCACGGGTCGGGCGTCTTGCGCGCAGCCAGGCGCCGTGATGGTCCTCGGCGAATCCGGCTCGGGCAAGGAGCTGGTCGCACGCGAGATTCACCGGCTGGGCTCCCGGGGCGACCAGCCCTTCGTTCCGGTGAACTGCGGTGCGATCCCGTCAGAGCTGATGGAGAGCGAGTTCTTCGGGCACTGCAAGGGCGCCTTCACCGGGGCGGTTCGTGACAAGCAGGGTCTGTTCCGCGAGGCCCACGGCGGCACCCTGTTCCTGGACGAGATCGCCGAACTGCCGCTGGCGCTGCAGGTCAAGCTGCTGCGGGCCCTGCAGGAACGCGCGATCAAACCGGTGGGTTCGGCACGCGAGGAGAGCGTCGACGTCCGCATCCTTTCGGCCACCCACAAGGACCTCGCGGCCGAGGTGGACGCGGGGCATTTCCGCCAGGACCTTTACTACCGCCTGAACGTCGTCGAGCTGCGGGTGCCCCCGCTGAGGGAACGCCCCGAAGATATCGGCTCCCTGGCGACCCACATCCTCCGCCAGATCGCGGACCGCTGGGGGCTCCCGCCGCTGTCGCTGGAGTCCGCCGCGATGGACCGCCTCGCGAGCTATCGCTTCCCGGGCAATGTGCGCGAACTCGAGAACATCCTGGAGCGGGCCGCCGTGATGGTTGACGGGCCGGTGATCGACGCCGGGGCACTGGAATTCCCGGAGCGCGGGCCCGCCCAGCGCAACGCGGGGCTGACCGTCAACGACAGTGTGGGTCTGGACGATCAGCTCGCCGAACAGGAACGGGCCGCGCTCGAAGCGGCGCTGGCGAAGACCGGCGGCAACCGGACCGCCGCCGCCCGCCTGCTCGGCCTGAGCTTCCGGCAGCTCCGCTATCGCCTGAAGAAGCTCGGGATCGACTAGGGAAGCGCTGATTTATCGGCGCTTCGCTCGTGGGCCACGCGGAAAGTTCGGTAACTGGGCGGGTCGGGCAGCGCGCGCAGCATCGCGTCCAGTTCGAACAGCGGCAGGCCCACGACATTGCTGTAGGAACCCGCGATGCAGCGCACGAAGGCGGCGG
>SL_5KL_010_SEDDRAFT_10002356_pt1 | contig 10570 bp, 7 predicted proteins | sample SodLakKL_010_SED_FD_9118 | JGI IMG/M metagenome (IMG submission 9118)
TGTTAAATATGTTAATGCTAAAAAGGTCTATAAGGGGTATATGTGAGTAAGTCATTGCTAAAAAGTCAATAGTGGTTTATGAAAGTATGTTAATGCTAAAAGGTCAATAGGGGTTAATGTTAAGTATGTTAATGCTTAAAAGGTCTATCAGGGTTTATGAAAGAATATTTTGAGAAATCCAGAGGGGGATGGCAAATGAAGGGAATTAACGGGAAAATACTTAAAGTTGATCTTAGCAGAAGGGAATATACGGTTGATGAAAAAGGGGAGGGATTTTACCGCAAGTATATTGGTGGACGGGGATTTGCCCTGTATTATATGCATAAAGAGATGGACCCCAAAGTAGATCCTTTTTCACCGGAAAACATGCTTGTCTTTGCCGGCAGTATTCTGGTAGGTGCACAGGGGCCTGCTATTCCCAGGTTGACGGTCTGCGGCAAATCGCCTCTGACTGGAGCCTTTGGAGAAAGTGAAGCTGGAGGTTTCTGGGCTCCAGAACTGAAAAAAGCCGGCTATGACGCTGTGGTGGTAACCGGCAGAGCGGAGAAACCTCTTTACCTCTGGATCAAAGATGGTGAAGTAGAGTTTAGGGATGCCAGTCATCTCTGGGGCAAGGTTACCGGCGAGGTTCAGGAGATCATCCGCGAGGAGCATGGGGACAGACAGATCCATGTTGCTCAAATTGGTCCTGGTGGAGAGAATCTGGTCAGGTTTGGCAACATATCTAATAAACTCGGACATTTCAACGGGCGCTGTGGACTGGGAGCGGTTATGGGATCTAAGAACCTGAAGGCTATTGCTGTCAGAGGAACCAAAAACATTGAACTGGCAGAGAGAGATAAGGTGCTGGAGTTAAATCGCTGGACTGCCAAAGATGGCATGCAGACCTCCCAGGGTAAAAGGCTGCATAAATCAGGAACCTGGACCACAGTCAGATCTAACCATGAGGCGGGGGCTCTGCCGACCAGAAACTGGAATAAGGGTCAGTTTTCCGGAGTGGATAAAATTGCCGATGAAAGCTGGCAGGAAAGCATCGCCAGGGAAGGCCGGGGCTGTTTTGCCTGTCCGATTAGATGTAAAAGAGTGGTGGAGGTTGATGATGATATCAAGGTCGATCCTGCCTATGGCGGACCGGAATATGAAACTGTGGGATCTCTCGGTTCTACCCTGGAAATTGACAGCAAAAAGATTATTGCCAAGGCTAATGAATTATGCAATAAATATACCCTGGACACTATCTCCACCGGGATGACGATTGCCTTTGCCATGGAATGCTATGAAAATGGGCTGCTGACCCGGGAAGATTGTGATGGTCTGGAAGTGAAATTTGGCAATGGCGAGGCAGCCCTGTCTCTGATAGATAAGATAGCCCACCGGGAAGGAATAGGAGATTTACTGGCAGAGGGCAGCATGCGGGCTGCGGAAAAAATTGGTCAGGGAGCTGAAAAATATGTCCATCAGGTTAAAGGTCAGGAGGTGCCGATGCATGATCCCCGGGTAAAAACAGGAGTGGGTCTGCAGTATGCTCTGGCCGGTTACGGAGCTGATCATATGAAGGCTCCTCATGATACCGGTTTTGCCAGTGAGAATAGTAATGGTTTTAAAACCTTAAGACCTTTAGGACTGGATAAACCCGTTGACCCTCTCTCTCTTTCAGCTGATAAGGTCAGGCTGTTTTATAATCTGGAAGTTTACTGGACCCTGATCGATATTCTGGGCTGCTGCTGTTTTGGTTATGTTCCGGTTGGGCCTGTCTCTCTGGAGCAGCTGCTGGAGCTGATTAAAGCAGTGACCGGTGAGCATATCAGTTTGAAAGAATTGATGGAGGCAGCGGAACGGAGCATTGATATGGCCAGAGTCTTTAATAATAAAATAGGCCTGACCAGGAAGGATGACAGGCTGTCAGATAAGTTTTTTGAAGACTTTAGCGATGGACCGCTTACAGGCACAGGCGGTATTGACAGGAAAGAATTTGAGCAGGCAGTTGAGCTTTTTTATCGGATGATGAACTGGGATCCCCAGACTTTAGAACCTGAAAGAAGCAAGCTGGCTAAAATGGGCATAAGCTGGATCAGGGAAGATTAAGGGGAGGATAGTTGATGAAAGTTAAAGTGAGATTGTTTGGCCATTTAAGAGAATACCGGCCTGGCAATTATAGCAATAATAGTGAGAGTGAAGTAGAAATTGAATCCGGCAGTACTATTATTGATCTAGCCCGGAAGCTGGAAATTCCGGAAAAAGAACTCTCCTTTGCCCTGATTCTGGTCAATGCTCGACAGGCTGACAGCAGGAAAAAACTGTCAGCAGATGATGTGGTTAGCTTTGTGACAATTTCTGATGGAGGTTGATAAGAGCTGATTAACTCAGATTAAACCTTTTATTTAAAAAAATAGCACTAAAATTGGACGGCGATATCAGGGAGATTAATAATATCGAAGGCCTTACCTGTCATGACTCTGTAAGGGTCTGCCCTGTTGATGCCATCAGCTTCTCATCCTGATTGGTTGTCAGTGCTAACAACAGTTGACAGTGCTAACAACAGTATGTTAATTTAAGACTAATCAATTAATTAAATGTACAGGAAAAAGGGAAAAAATAGTTTGTAGGGAGGGCGGACACCATCGAACGGCCAGCAATTGGTATAACTACTTTCAGACAGGTTGATGAGGAATGGGAAATGTGCTTTGGCAAAATAGGCTGTAAATATGTAGATGCTATTTACCAGACCGGGGGCCTGCCGGTGCCGATACCGATGATCGATAATCTTGAGGAAGCGTGGCGATATATTGAATATATCGATGGACTGGTGCTCACTGGAGGTCAGGATATCTGCCCCCGGTGCTATAAGGAAGAGCCCGGCGATGAACTGATTGAAGTTGACCTGCATCGGGATAAATGGGAGCTGAAACTTTTGCAAGAAGCTCTGGATGCGGACCTGCCCATACTTGGTATCTGCCGGGGCATGCAGCTTATCAATGTGCTAATGGGAGGAACCTTATACCAGGATCTTTCCGATCAGGTGCACATGTCCAGCGAGGGTGATTACAGCTACCATAAGGTAGAATTTGTGCCCGGCAGTAAGCTGTCAGAAATATTGAACGATATTTCCTGTTTGAATGTTAATTCCCGTCATCACCAGGCTGTCAGGGAGCTGGGTGAGGGGCTCAAAGTGGCCGCCCGGGATCAATCCGGCTATATAGAGGCTCTGGAAGTAGAGAATAGAGATTTTGTGCTGGGAGTGCAGTGGCATCCAGAGAATCTGGTGGAAAACCAGCCCTGTTATAAAGAACTTTTTTCTGCACTTATCGATAAAGCCAGAAATAGACAGCATAAACAGCTGTGATTATGATTAAAGAATTATAATAACAATAAATCTCTTCTTCAAACCAGACTCAAACCAGGCTAATATATAGGCAATATAAAATATAAGCAGAAAATAAACAGAAAAACCAGCAAATCATAAGCAATGCCCAGGCAATTGTTGTCGAACAATGCCCAGGCAAAGATTTTACTCTGGGTTTTTGAAGCCAGAGATAGGATATGGTATAATTAGCAGAGAATATTTTAACGTCAATTATCTGACAGGAGGTAAGAAAATAAGATGGCAGATCCTGGAGCAAAAGTACCGGAAAATGTTGAGGGAGAATTTTATGTTGATGAGGAATGCATAGCCTGTGGACTCTGTGTGGATGAGGCTCCGGAAAACTTTGTTATGACCGATTCTGAGGATTATGCTTATGTTAAGAAACAGCCTGAAAATGAGGAAGAAAGAGAGCAGTGTCAGGAAGCTCTGGAAGCCTGCCCGGTTGAAGCTATTGGTGATGATGGGTAATAGTGATAGCCTGCAGGGGAGCTCTCCGGTAAGATGACATAACAGCTTAGATAATTTATCAACAGGAGTCCCGGATTTTCCGGGGCTTTTGTTATTTGGCTGCCCGGATTTATCAAGCAGCAGTCGAATTTTCAATTTTTTAAACCTATGTTTCAGGCGCAGAGACATCTTCATTAATATATGGCATTAGGATTATTTTCTCTCTAAAATCTGCTCCCTGACTGAAGAATGAGAGGCGGCAGACTGATTTCAGGTGCCCGGAAACAACCATAAAGCGCCTGAAAAAAATTGCTGACTCTGTTTAGTTTTTTTTATTTTTTTAAAATAACTTTGAAGAATTTTTTAAGATTTAAATTACCGGGAGGAAAAGTCCCCTTAGATAAAAAAGAGCTAAAATAACGAAATACCTTTTTTTAAAAAAATAAAACAATAACAATAACATTTTTTTGAGCTCAACAAATTCTATGAGCTCAAATCATCTAAAGCCTGGGTTCTTATAAATTTGGTTCTTTTAAGTTTCTCAAGTTTAATTATTTTTAAGTTTTAAGTTCAAGTATCTTTAAGTTCTAGGAGTTTGATTATAATTTTAGTTGTTGATTATAAGTTTAAGCTTAGGAGTTGATTATTAAATTTAAGCTTAAGATTTGATTATAAGTTTAAGTATAGGAATTGATTATAATTTTAAGCTTAAGAATTGATTATTAAGGTTAAGCTTAGGAGTTGAGTATAGGTTTAGGGGTTGGTTGTCAAAATTAAAATTTTACTGAAAGGAGGGATAAAAGATAAGGGGGAAGATAGCTGCCTCTGTTTATTTTTGAATTTAACTTCAATCAGGCAGAACCTGTTAGCCAACAAAAATATAAAGGAGGGTAAGCTAAAAAAATGAATAAAAAACTTTTAAGATCCTGTTTTATTGCATTAATTGTATTTACTTTAACTATTGGTCTGGCTTATGGAGTTGAAGCCCAGGATGAGGATGTTCCCTATGGAGGCTGGCTGGATTCGATAGTGGCTATTGAAGAAGACGATGCTGCTGCAGCTATAACCAGGATGAAAGGCGAAGAAGTTCATATTCATGCCGAAACCTTAACTGTTCCAGAATTGCTGGAAGAGGTACAGGAGTCAGAGGAAATAGAATATGTAGAAAACTTTGGTTCTTATGGAGAGCTGACTCTTAATCCGGCGGGAACAGAGGATGAACCTTACTTTGAAGAGACCGGGGAGCTAAATCCCTTTGCAGTAGAAAGATTTCGGGAAGCAATGCATTATCTAATTGATAGAGATTATAATGCTGAGGAGATCTATGGGGGACTGGCTGTTCCCAAGTATACCCTGCAGGGAACTGCTTTTGCTGATTATGCCAGATATATCGAAACAGCCCGGGAAATAGAGGTCGAATATTCCCATGATCCCGAGCTGGCCTCAGAAATGATAGAGGAAGAAATGACAGCCATGGGTGCAGAACTGCAGGATGGCACCTGGCATTATCAGGGTGAAGAGGTAGAGCTGACAGTCTTAATTAGAATTGAAGATGAAAGGCATGAACAGGGAGATTACGTGGCTTCCCTGCTTGAAGATGAAGGCTTTGTCGTCGAGAGGCGTTATGTAACTGCTGATGAAGCAGGGCCAATCTGGATGACAGGAGATCCTCATGCTGGTGAATGGAGTGTTTATACCGGCGGCTGGATTTCTACAGTGGTTGTCAGAGATGATGGACCTGATTTTGACTTCTTCTTTACTGAGAGAGGACTGGGAACCCCCCTTTATATGGAATATGATCCTCCAGAAGAGGCTGATGAAATATACAACCGTCTGGCAAGAAGAGATTTTGAAGATATGGAAGAGAGAGAGGAACTTTTCACTGATGCCCTCTGGCACTCTATGGAGAATGCTAAAAGAATATTTACTGAAGATGCCCTATCATTCAGTCCTCACCGGGAGGAGGTAACCCTGGCCCATGACTTTGCCGGGGGAATATCAGGTTCCTGGCTCTGGGGTCACACAGTTAGATTTGAAGATGAGGTTGGAGGAGAGTTAACTGTAAGCCAGCCTGAAGTTCTGGCTGAGCCCTGGAATCCAACTGATGGCAGCAACTGGATTTTTGACATGATGATGATCAGAGCTACCTCAGAAGCAGGTTATATGTATGATCCCTATACCGGTCTTCACCATCCCAATCACTTTGAAACTGCTGAGGTCAATATCAGAGAAGGTCTGCCTGTAGAAGCAACTCTGGACTGGGTGGATCTGAATCATGTGCCGGAAGAAGAAAATCAAGTTCCAGAAGATGCCTGGTATAAGTGGGATGCAGAAGCAGAAGAGTTTATAACTGTCGGGGAATATTTTGATGAACCTCCAACAGCTCGCAGAGCAGTAAGGGTTGAATATCCTGAAGATAAAGAGATTACCTGGCATGATGGCAGTGAATTTACAGTGGCTGATCTGGTCTGGTCTTTAATCATTGACAGGGATAGAGCTCAGGAAGAGAGCGATGTTTTTGATTCGGCGACCGTTCCGGATTATGAAACTTTAATGGAAGATTTCCTGGGTGTAAGAATTGTTCAGGAAGATCCAATTATTTACGAATACTACACTGATTTGATCTATCTCGATGCAGAAATGTTTAATGACCCGGCCTTTCCTCTCTGGGATCAGGGTTCTGGAGCCTGGCATAATATGGCGGTAGCCTTTGAAGCTGAAGCTGACAATGAGCTGGCCCATACTGCAGATAAAGCTGATGCTGAAGAGGTTGAGTGGGCTAATTATGTTGGCGGGCCCAGTCTGGAATATCTTGAGGGGCAGCTGGAAGATTTAAGTGCCGAGAATTACATTCCCTATGAAAATACTCTGGGTGAATTTATTTCAGAAGAAGAGGCTGAAGAGAGATATGAAAATCTCAACGACTGGTATGAGGAGCAGGGACATTTCTGGGTAGCGACCGGACCGTATTATCTTGCTGATGTTCATCATGTAGAGGGTATTGTCGAACTGGAAAGATTTGAAGATTATCCCTATCCAGCAGATAGATGGGAAATATTTGCGGAACCGGTTATACCAGAAGTGATGGTCAGCGGCCCTGATTCTGTTTTTGCCGGAGAAGAGGCTGTCTTTGATGTCGAAATAGAGTTTGAAGGAGAAGCTTTTGCTCTTGATGATGTTCAGGATGCAGTTTATCTGCTTTTTGATTCAGATAACAACCTGATATCTGATGGGGAAGTTGATCTGCTTGCTGATGGTGAAGGTCAGGTAATGCTGGATTCTGAAGAGACAGATAAGTTGATGACAGGTCCCAGCCGTCTGGAGGTTGTAGTAACACCTCTGACAGTTGCTTCTCCCAGCATCCAGCCGATTGAGTTTGTCAGCATTGAAGAATAAGATCTGACAAAATTAGCCTTTAATCAACCGCAGGCTTTGTTAGCCTGCGGTTATCTTTTTGCCTGGCTTACAATCTGTCTGGAAACAGGAAAGAAATTTACCCGGGCAGAAGGCAGGATATATTGAGTTTAGAAATTGTGAGATTAAAAAAAGTGTGAGCTGATATCTCTTCAGTTTTAGATTAAGGCAATCAGGCATTCTCTGGGGCATGGATCAGCTAAAATTTGCTGCAGGATGATACTGAGGTTATTTACTGCAAAAGAGATTTTGTTAAAGGAGAAGATGTCAGGATAAAGAATTAAATAATAACAGGATTCTGCTGCAAAAAGTCATTTTACTGGCAATTTGATTGGCGGGATGACTGATATGACGGGGAATATAATTTCGAAATTTTAATGATATCGACTTTATGCAGTGCAATCATAACAGAGTTTAATATTTTTTCACTTTAACCGGATTGCCTGTTTTATCATGACTATCTGGCATTGCTGCCGGGGAATTGGATCAAAGCTGCAATCTGGAATTGAAATAGTGATAGATATAGTGAAAGTAAGATATTTTATTTTAAACAGACCTTTAGTAATATGTCAGTCGGGACATCAAGTCAGGCAAAAATATGCAGGATTAACAACTTATAAAACAGGGCATTTGTCCTAAATGAAAGTAATTTATTAGAGAAATCCGGGAGGTATTTAACTACAATGAGTGAAGAATTAATCGCTGTGGAAAAAGAAATTATTGGGGAAGCTCTGACATCCGATCGGGCCTATCAGCTGGTGGAAAGTCTCTGCCGAAAATTTGGTTCCCGTTTTGCTGGCAGCGATGAAGAGAGAGAGGCAGCCAGTTTTCTGGCAGGGAAAATGAGGAATTTTGGCCTGGAAGAGGTTGAGCTGAAACCCTTTGAGTATCAGGGCTGGCAGCGAGGTTCGACGGAACTCTTCTGGCTGGATCAGGATGATAAACCACACCGGGTGGATTGCATCGGTCTGCCCTATTCTCCAGAGGGAAAGGTTGAAGCTGAACTGATTGATCTGGGGCTGGGGACGCCGGCTGAATTTTCTCTGGAAGAAGGCAAGATATCAGGAAAAATAGTGCTGGTCAGTGCTGAGAGGCCGCTCTATGCCCGGGAGAATATGCATCGGCGGGACAAATATCTTAGGGCAGTTGAGGCCGGGGCGGCAGGATTTATCTGGATGCGAGGCGCTCCTGGATATCTGGAAGAAACGGGAGGACTGCCTCATGATGCTCCAATCCCGGCAGCAGGCATCTCCCGGGAAGCAGGTTTCCGGCTTCAGGAAATGCTGGTGAAGGGAAAGCTCAGAGTGAGACTGGCAGCTTCTCATCAAAAAGCCCCAACCACTTCCTACAATGTAATTGGAAGTCTGCCGGGGAGGAATCCTGAAAAGAAAAAGCTGATTGCTGGAGCCCATTATGACGGGCATGACATTGCAGAAGGGGCTCTGGATAACGGAGCCGGTACAGCTGTGGTGATGGAAGCAGCCCGACTGCTGGCTCAAAGGTCAGAGGTGCTGGAACGGTCAATTGATTTTGTTCTCTTCGGCGCTGAGGAGGTGGACCTGGTGGGTTCCAGCAGCTTTGTTGCAGAGGTTGCAGAGCAGGCTGATCTGGATGATTATCAATTCATGATCAACCTGGATGGCGGACCGGGTCGTCCTGGCAGTAAACTGGGAATCGCTCTCCAGGGCTGGCCCAAACTGGTTCCCTTCTTCAAAAGAATGGCAGCAGAGATGGGGCTTGAAAATCTTGCAGTTGGCGTTTCTCACAGTGCCCATTCTGACATGTATCCCTTCTCGGAAAAGGGGGTGCCCAGCGGTTATCTCAGTGCCCTGGAGGAGATGGCTACCGGTCGAAACTGGGGGCACACCAGAGCAGATACCCTGGACAAACTGGAAGTTGAAAAGCTGAGGGAGGATGCCCTGCTGTTAAGCCGGATTCTGCTGCGGGCCGCTAATATGCAGGATTGGCCGGTTTAATTTAGATAGTTTCCTGACTTTCAGCAGGGCAAATGATCAGTCAGTATAAAACAGAGCTTATTAGCTGCTGGCAAATACAGCAGGAATCAACCATTTTGAGATCAGCAGGAATTAACTATTGCCAGGTCAGTAAAAATCCACTATTGGAAAAATCAGCAGGAATCAGCTGCTGTTAAATTCAACAAGCCAATCCAGGAGATGCCGGTTAAACTCTTCGGGATGAGTCTCCATCGGGAGATGGGCAGCCTCTTCAATTGTAATGAAAGTTGAGTTTGGAAAGAAATCGGCATATTCTTTCCCATCCTCAAGTTCAACCCAGCTGTCTTCTTCTCCCCAGAGTAGAAGAACCGGCAGATTTATCTCCTCAACCTTTTCCCGGGGGAAATTTTCAGCAGTTCTGGTGACATCTAGCCAGGCTGCGGCGGTGCCTGCCAGCTTCAGAGGTTCAAGATAGGCCTCCAGTTCTTCGGGAGCAGGGCTGCGACCATAGGCAGAGCTTAAAGCTCTGGCTATCACTCTTTCCCGGAAAAGTATCTGGCGGAGAACAAACTGGAATCCGCTTCTGATCAAAGAATACTCCAGCCAGCTATTTCCCGGGGTGTCAGACCGTTCCAGAGCAGCTGCAGCCAGAATTAAGGAATCGGCTCTCTCTGGTCTCTGATGGGCCATGGCAGTTACTACTCCTCCGCCCATTGAATGTCCTGCCAGATGCCAGTTTTTCCCGGATGATATCTCGCCGGTTGATTCCAGGGTTTCCAGCAGCTCCCAGAGCCAGCTGGCTCTGTTTTCCGGGGTATGTTTCAGGTCTCTCTGGCGGTCGCTGTAGCCAAAGGCCGGCAGATCTACCGCTGCAATCAAAAAACCTGCTTCTTTCAGGGGTTTAATCTGCTGGCGCCAGGAAAAGGTAGAGCCGCCCAGCCCGTGAACCAGAAGCAGCTGCCCCTTAATTTCATCGGTTTCCGGTTTCCAGAGCCGATAATGAAGATAGATACCAGAAACATTTCGTACCCGGCTGTTCTCATAGGGGCGCTCCCAGTCTGGAGATTCGCCAAACCCTACATCTGCTGCAGCCAGTCTATTTTCGGTTATGGTAACCCCTGCTGCCGATAACACTAAAATCAGAGATAGCGTCAGCATAAACAGGGAGATATTTTTATAGGTCCGTGGCTTTATATTTAACCGGATATTTAACCAGATATTTAACCGGAACAATTTTGCCCTCCCCTTTTTTAGAGTTTTTTGTTTCGGCAAAGTATAAAGTATAAAGATTTTTCTTTGCCTTAGCTTTACTTATTTATTATATCATATTTGAGATTTTGCTGTAATAGGAGTTTTTCCCCGGCAGATTTTGATGCTGCAAAAAACAAGT
>SL_5KL_010_SEDDRAFT_10002357_pt1 | contig 10567 bp, 12 predicted proteins | sample SodLakKL_010_SED_FD_9118 | JGI IMG/M metagenome (IMG submission 9118)
CTGAGCGAGCGACCCCCGGGTTTGGACATGTCTATCGGAATGAATGCCACCTTCCCGCGGCCGGCCTGCCTTGATTCGGAGCGCCATGGGGCTCAGGAGGCGATTAGGGGTTTGGTCGCCCATGGGCTATAATAGGGGCCAGGACAACGGCAGAGCATATGCAAGTCTTAATCACAGGTGGCGCCGGAAGACTGGGGACTACTATCTGCCGGGCCTTTTACGAGGACGGGATCGATGTGTGCGCGTTCGATCTCGATACGCCGCAGAACCGGAGAAGGATCAGAGAGCTCAACGGTGCCGTCAAGGTGTTCTGGGGCGACATCACCGATCGGGACTCCGTGCGGCGGGCCCTGGAGGGAATAGACGCGGTCGTTCACATGGCTGCCGTCCTGCCTCCCGTGGCCGATGCACAGCCTGAGCTGGCCCGGAAGGTCAATGTCGGCGGCACCCGAATCCTGGTCGACCTGTTACGAGAGAACGGCCGACAAATACCCTTCGTGTTCACGTCGTCCGCGGCGACATTCGGCCCGACGCCTGATGCCGGCGCGCCTCTGTCCCCGGACATGACTCAGTGCCGGCCCAGGGGGACCTACGGAGAGACCAAGCTGGAGGCTGAAGACCTCATCAGAGAGTCGGGCATCGAGCACGTGATCTTGCGCCTTAGCGCCACCATGTACTTCATCTTTGAGCTCAGCGATATCAAGCGGATGTTCACCCTGCCCCTCGACCAGAGGATCGAGTATTGCCACCCGGATGACACAGCACGGGCAATAGTGAACTCGGTCAAGAGGTTCGAGAAGGCCAAGGGCAACACCTTCGTTATCAGCGGCGGACCCGAGCAGCGCATGCTGTACAAAGATATGATAGGGGCGATCCTGGGTGTCATGGGCTTGCCCGTACCGCCGCCCGGAAAGTTCAGCAAAGAGGCCTACTACCTCGATTGGTACGATACCGCCAGGTCTCAGGAACTGCTGGAGTACCAGAAGCGCAACTTCACCGACTATCTTCAGGACTTCGCCAGCGAGGTATCCAGGCGGTATGGTTCACGCTTCCTGCCGTTCATGCGCCGGTTTGCCGGACCCGTATTCGGCAAGCTGGTTGTGCGCCTCTTCTAGCCCCACCGGCCTCCCGCGCGCACGTGGACCTCGCCTGCTGGGCTAACCCGGCGCTACTCGCATCCGGGAATAGCAGGGTATTGACAGATCATGATGTAGTGTCCATAATAGTACCACGGTGTAGTGTCCATAACAGGCGGCAGGCAAGTGGCGTATATTAGAGTACAGAAGCGAGGCAACCGTCGGTATTACTACTTGGTGAAGACCGAGCGAGAAGGTAAAAGGGTTAGACAAAGGGTTCTCCAGTATCTTGGCACGTCGAAACCGTCAGGAGATGTATTGGATGCCGTGATTGCCGGAATACCCGGCAAACGAGCAAAGCGAGGTTGATACACTATGACTGCGGAGATAGTAGTCCTCAACAAGGAAGGCGTCGCGATGGCAACCGACAGTGCCGTGACGAGCAGGCTGGGCGAAATCGACAAGATATCGTCGTCGGCGAACAAATTGTTCTCATTGTCTACTAAGCATCCCGTGGGTGTCATGGTATACGGGAATAGTTCGTTTATGGGGATTCCGTGGGAGACGATTATCAAGGTATACAGATCGAGATACTTGCCACCAAGTGGTTTTGCAGCTCTTGCCGATTACGCAGACCATTTCGTCTCTTCGTTGCGGTATGAGAACATAGGATTCCATCGTTTTGCTGAGGCCAATTACGTTCAGAGCTTTGCGGATGACATACTACGCAGGATAGTATGGATTATTCTGAACAACATCAAAGCAAGTGGCGGCGAGCACCCGTATTTCGGCTCAGTGGATCTGCCGCGAATTGTTAATGGGGTCATAGACCAAGCATACGCTTTCCACAAGGCATCTGACACGTCATATATGACTATAAGGCAGAGCAAGACGGTGTTTCGCAAATATCACAGGGATCTTAAGGACCACATGGATGCGGTTTTTCGAGGACTTCCTCTAGATGACCGTTATCGCTCCAAGTTGCGTGACCTGCTTATTGAAGCCTTTTCTAATTGCATCCTTGACGGCATTTCGTCAGGAGTCGTCATAGCTGGGTTTGGCGAGAACGAACTGCTACCCGTAGTAAGAGCGTTTAGAGTAGAGGGCATAGCAAAGCTCGACCAGAAGGGTGCCGGATGGGAAATCCTGAAATATGCAGAGGATGACGCCAGGTCGAGCCATGCCGATATTAATGCGGCTGTTATTCCCTATGCACAGGGGGAGATGGTCTGTAGGTTCATGGACGGAGTTGACCCTGACTATGTGGCAGCAGAGGACGAGTTCTTGACCCAACTGTTCGCGGATTATGCTGCCAAGGTCGCATCACAGCTCGATAGATATGAGGAGAAGGAGAAGGCGAAGATCCGGCTGAAGTTGTCACGTTATGGTAAACGGATGACAAAAGAGTTCAGTAAGCACATGGAAGAATTCGCACAAAACAAGTTCGCCGATCCCACCGTCGAGGCTGTAGGTCGCCTTTCGAAGAGCGAGTTGGCTGTCATGGCTGAAGCTCTAGTCTATGTTACTTCTTTGAAACGAAAGGTCTCACCTGATTCGGAGACTGTGAGCGAACCGATTGATGTCGCGGTGATTTCGAAGGGAGATGGCTTTGTTTGGATAAAGAGAAAACACTACTTCGAACCAAAGTTGAATCCGGCATATTTCACAAGACGCCAAGAGGAGGTAATCGATGAAAGACACGAGGAAGCAGAAGACTGAGCCTGATCAGCTAGACAAGCGTGTTATGCTACTTCGTAAATGCCGAACCCGTCAATATGACGCCGGACTGCTTGGCGCATCTTATGAGGCAGGCGAGATAGGTAGAGACATGGCTCGTAAGGTAGCTAAGAAGCTCCGACTGAAATTGGATGTTTGATGCAATGATAAGGAAGCCTACCTCTGTATGCTGTCGGGGTAAGCACAGAGGCTCAGGAACAAGGCCGAACCAGACTGGAAAGCCAGTTGGAGGCCTCCTAGGGCTACTCCCAGGCTGTGCGATACGAGGTAGAACACTGGCATAGCAAGACCTGCCGCGCGGGAGGCGGCCAAACACCGCACAGCTAGGAGTCGGCCCTGTTCTATTCCCAAATAGCCGATAACAGATTCTGTCACCACTGCACGAATGTGGGCCTCATGGATTGCCCGTAGTTGTCCGCGCCTACGGGGTGGAGGGTGCCGGGGCGCTCCGGGGGGGGACCTCCAGGGCGATCCTAAACATCGCTTGTCTTGACGTCCCGCCACCATACGAGTTCTCCGTCTCGAACCTGTTTCTCGCCTCTGCTCAATGTGGCGAGTTCTTTTTCAGTGAGTTCGTCTCTCTGCTCATCGAGCCATTCGGCAAACCTTAGAAGAATACGGCTCTCGTCTTCAGAAAGCTCTCCGACTACTTTCCTTAACTGTCGCTTTGTCGTACTCATTCGTATGCACCTGTCGAGCTTATGGCGGGCATCCTAATGTTGACGCATCTCGAAGAACCTAGATCTGTGCTTCGTGCCTACTACCAATGCACGACATGGGAGATACCACGTGTTTCTGCAGGTATAGCTATTCTGCGATAGATGGGTATCAACGGTCAAGGGCATAGCCAAGGCGCGGTCCTGGTGATCAGCCGCCGCGAGTGTTGTCCGAGACCATTACCCAGTCGGCCGTGTCGCAACAGCATACACGTGTTGCCGTTCAGTCGGTATGTCTCTTGTAGGTGAAGCGATGGCGCATCTTACCTAAGAGGGGTGCTTGTGTTAGGCGGAGAATCCACGCTGTGCTTGGGCTGAGGCGGGTTGGTTGGGGCTGGCGCAGAGTCCACTAGCAGATTACTCGCAGTGTTCTGTAGTGGACAGGCGTTCTCTGGTACTGAGTGGCTATTGACACAACGGTCGGCAGGGCTTATCGTATGCACAAGGGAGAGGAGATGTAGCCATAAGGACTGTCACGCATGGGGCAGATGACTTGTCCCACGTGCGGTGGTCGTGGGCGGCTCTAGGTGATCAACTGCAACGGAGCCAGCCTTGGCTGTGTAGTGTGGTGGTATGCAGTGACAGAAGATAGGAAAAGTCGGGGGGGGGGTATTGACAACGTCTATGGATGGTATAGTACAATGGTACTAGGCTAACGTGAGGTTGGCCATAATGCTTTTGAACTTGGCGGTGAGTTGGGCGTTAGCTAGTGCTTAGTTGAAAAAGTCAGCGTTATGCTCGTTTGCGTTGCCGCAAGCAAGAGAGTGTCGTGAAAGCCCCTCCTCGTCATGACACTTGGCTGTGCTGTCAACCGCTGGGTTTGTGACGGAACAATGGAAGAGGGGAGATATAGGGAGTGAGATATGGCACGTATCGTAGGACGGAGTGTGAGAACCGCTGGACCACTGACGTTAGATAAGCCTGAGTGTTCTCGGTCTTGTCCTAGCAGCGCCAAGCTGAGCGAACTACGGTCCGACAAGGCCGTGTCCAGTACGGTCTACGTACGGCACGGTCGCTTGTTGCGCTTTGACGATGGGAGTCCCAGCGAGGGGGACGCTCTTGCACTGCTTGAGCCTTCACGAGAACGGCTGGAGGCCGCGCTCGATGACTACACTAAGTCGGTCGCGACGGGCTTAGGGGTGGGTGTATCCAGAGTTAGGGCATCAGAAGAACGGCCACGGCTGGCCTGGGAGGATAAGGCTCTGGTGCTAGATTACCCGCTGCTCCAGGTATCGGGCGGCGAGAGAGTACTTGAGATGCGGCTTTGTTTCGCCATCTGTACCGCCAAAGCAAGCACGAAGGTCTGGGCGAGGGTGAACATGCCTGTGGGTCACCCTACTCAGTCAGTTAGGGTCCCGATAGATGAAGTGCCCGGGGCCTGCGAGGAGTTACGAGCGATCGCGAACAGCACAGTTGGGTGGGGGCACGAGACATTGGAGAGGATGGTGCGTGAACGCCTAGGCGAGAGAGAGATCTCGGTCAAGGCGGACGTGAAGGCAACAATTCTGGGGATTCGCGACCCCGAGTTGAAGCGGCCATTCGAACGTCTCAATGAAGCCAGGGTCACTGCGGCCGAACTGTTAGGCGATGACAGCGAGTTAGACGAGAGGCTGACATGGTATTGCCGGAAGATATCCTGCATCGCTGAGAGTCACAGGATGAGTGTCTACACTCGAAGGCCGATGCTAGGTCGAGTGGCCTGGTTTAAGATGCCTCTGTCTGCCGCGCTAGCCGGGGGAGAAAGGGTGCCTCGATCGGTTCTGTTCCTCATGAGGGATTCTAACGGCCATGTCGAGATAATCGGCCTCGCCCACGATGATTCGGAGAGGGGAGACATCGCAGTCAGATCGGGAGCGGTACTAAGCAGGGCAATCGGACCTTGGATCTAGAGAGAGGCGATCCACCCTCTGCGGTTATCACGCAGCGGGTGAGGCGCGTGCTGGCGAACCGCGCTAGAAGCAGGCCCGTCAACTACTTCGTCGACAGAGCTGTTATCACGCTTCCCAGAGTCGTTGACCTTGATGGCGAAGTCGGTAAGCCTAGAGAGAAAGTCACGATTGCGTTCATCTCGCTTCCTAACCTGCTGCAGTGCAAGCCCGTTCCAACAAGCATCCCGATCTGCAACGGGCAGTGCTTGTATGGTGTTGGCTATGCTGGGTGTTATAATGAGTTGAGTTACCTATTAGAGAGGCAGCGGCTTCGCGAAGGGGGGCAGGCAGGAGGTGGAGATCCGCCAGATCGTACCTGCCAGGCGGGGCTTGACGTGGAGGCATTCGGAAGAGAACTGTGCAGGTGGGGCGAAGGCGATTGGAGCAGGAAGTGGGACGAGTATCAGCAGGCGGTGAGTGCGGCGCTTGAGGCGTACGGCGCCGACATAGTCGTGGTGAATGAGTTGGGTATTCCGATCACGTCAGACCACCCGCCAGCGGTCTTTTTCGCGAAGTTGGGCGGACTAGCAAAGAAGAGCCCAGCAGTCATCTTTGCCGGTTCGTTTCACGATGCCAGAACGGAGTACAACACGGGGTACATCTTCACTCCCGATCCGCGGTTTGAGGTCATCCCGTTCCATAAGAGGATGTGCGCTGAAGGGGCTTCGGAGCGTATTAGCGTGGCGGCGACGCGGCAGCACACAGTGGTAAGGGCTTTCGGCCTTACTATGGGAGTGCTCATCTGCCTCGACCTACTGCACCACGCCTCCGTCGCACCACTCATGAAGCTGGATCCCAGAATCGACCTTCTGCTTGTTCCGGCGCACTCCAAGTCGGTAGAACTGCTAGAGAAGACCGCCAGCGCCGTGAGCAAGGTGATGCCCGGAGCAGTGGGAGTCGTCAACCATGTCGATGAGACGGAGCGTTATGGTTCTATGCACGCGTTCGGCAGACGCATGAAGCCCGACACGAGAGCAGATCTGTGCGGGGGAGCAGTCCGGCTAAGAACGTACAGCCTAGTTACGCACGACTTCGTGTCAGAAAAACGTCACTTCAAGACGGATGAGAATAGGTTCGCGTGGATGCTGCAGGAGCCTACGATACTAAAGGCCTGATAGCCTCTGACGGTTTTCGAGGCAGCGACTCTGGTTGAAGGAACAGTGCGATAGTGGCACGCAGAAACTCCTGTTGAGTGCGCTCATGGGTCCGCCTGGATCGGTGAACGAGCGCCTTGTGCCGTTAGTCTTGAGGCCATGGTGGGGGCGAGCCCATCTCACGCGGTTTGGGATGCTTCTGAGGGTCGATGCTGAGACGTGGGAGCGGAAGTGGGGGCGTACTCGCCAGGCATCTGTTGAGGCCGGACAGGTCGGCGGTCTCGTAGCTCGCTGATATGCGAACAGTCTCGTCCGGCGAGTAGTGCCGGCGTTCGCTGTCGCTCACCTTCTCAGGGAGCTCGGCCGAGGTCTGTCTCGAGCATGGGCACCTCTGCCCTTATGTCTGGCTGAGGCCCGCTACTTCGGCATTCTCTATCGTGACGGTGGGATTTGGATTTCGCCTGGGAACTGGAAGTCTGCGCTCCTTCAGCAGGGAGACATGCTCCTCCATTCCCCATCTTGCTTTATACAGGCAGTCCTCCACAGAGTTGCCTACTCCGGAGAAACACTCCAGTTCCGGGGAATAGAAGGTGAAAAATGCGGGGTCTTCAGGTGCTTCTATTATGAGAGAATGCCCCAAGTCAGTGGGCGTTCTTGCTCTCAGTTGCTCAGATCGCTGGGCCATAACCGATAAAGATACCTAGCTTCGTCTTTGCGTTGGCGATCTTCTGAAAAACATCGTTTCTAGGATTCGCATCGTCCAGATTATCCCGAAGTAGTTTCACATTATAGGCGATCTCGTATACCATGCCGATCGCGTCCCGTGTACGACCCAGCGCTGATGCAAGGTTAGTCAGGTTAGTCTGACTGGGGATCACAGACAGCACCAAATCTATCTCCGCTTGAGTGTAAGGCTTGTTGCTTCTCGGAGCCCTATTCATAACTACCTCCAGTTGATAATCATTGTTGAGAAAGCGCCATGATTTGTCAAGTATGCGTATCGAGAACAAGACAGCTTCGAGTCAAGAACTGACCTACGCCGAGGCGTCTGCGGACATGTCTCATCCAACGACAGCCGCACCACCCTTGATCATGTTCTGAACGTAGCCCACGGGGGTCTAGTAGCGTTCGCGGAACGGCGAGAAGCGGTCGCGAGGTTCTAACTGCTGCTGGCCCTACAGGATGGGGGAAGGTCACTCTGGTTCTAGAGCCTTCCGTGGGAAATCGCTGTTACCTATCTTGTACTCCAGTTTGCCGTCACTTCCTGAGACCGCGTATTTCTCGCGATGCGAACGCGAAACCCTAATCCATTTGGACTGTTCCATGTTGCCCAGAAGGATAAGGCGCATGATCTCTGGGTAGTCTAGGCAGCAGATACCGTCGTCGTTACAGACCAATGCTACGAACAATGATCCTTGCTGGCCATGGATATCTACGATCTCACTCAAGTGCTCGGCCAAGAAGGTGAACTGCCATGGGGACAGGCGTTTCGTGCTATGCTTCAGATAGAGACAGGATCTGTCGTTCACTAGATAGCAGTGGTTGCCTCTGTAGCGTTTCACGCCATACGTTAGGGGATTACCTATCAGCCGGACCAACGCGCTGCCATGGAAGAAGGTATAGTCATACATTCTGCACTGCTCTCTGCCTGAAATTCCTAAGAAACTGGACTTTGCCGACGTATCTGTACACCATTCGGGCTTCGTTTCTCGTGTTGGCAATTACCATGAAATGGTGCACCGCATTCGGATATCTGGAAGTGTCCACTCCGCCGAGAACTCCCCTGGGCCTGTATAGAGTATCATGATACTCTGTGTCGCTTCCGACCGCCCTGATGGCATGTAAAGCTATGTTTCCTGGATATGAGTTGACCTGTATGAAGCTTATTACATAAGCTGGAAGCACCTTGTCCCGGTACACATCGTGTATGTGCTGCAGCCGGTCTATCTCGCTTAGCTGACAGTCGTTCAGAGCTGTGGCCATCTCCTCAGTAAGGTCAAACTTGGCAAAGTACATTTCACCCGCGTCTGTCACGACAGACCTCCTGTCAATACTCCCTGGCGCCACAGGTTGTACTCTGTGATCTGATATCCAGACTGGAGCCTTGTTATCCGCTCTTATTGCCTCCAGCGACAGTTGATGGTAGACGAAACACCTGTGCCAGTCAAGATAGAGTTGCTCCGGTATGAAAAGCTCGAAATACTTCAGATATGTGCCCCGATTCCCGAACATCCTTGCCCTCTGTATGTACGTATCCTGCTGCATTTTGTGCTTGACATCCCGCGTGAAGAACATGCCCATCAGGTTGTTGAAGGTGATTCCTCTCGAGATTATATTACCGCCAATAACCACAGTGAAGAGCGCTGGAGGATTCGTCACATCGAGTCGCATTCTCCTCCTCAGTTTGCTTTCGGCGTTCAGCACCTCTGTGACCTTTCTGCGGATATTCAGCAGGACAAACTCGACAATGCTGTCTGCTTTGTCTGAGCCGTATTTGCCTGAGGCGACTACGTGCATACGCTCGACATATCTCCGGAAGTGCTTGCTACCGACACTGGACAAAGCGTCGATGACTTCGTTAACGATCTTCTCGTCAGTCTTGTGGTCCGCGGTCTTCCCGCTGGTATGAATCAGGAAGGTGAAGTGCGCGTTCTCTTGGCCGTTCAGTCTCAGACGGTCTCTCACATCAACTTCGTATAGGTTGATGTATGCCACGTTCACGAAGAAACTGAGCAATGCCTCTCTTAGACGGGTAGGATCATCTCCGGTCGGCGGAAGGGGGATGATGGAATGCTCTTGGGGTCTGAAATCTACAGGGAAGAAATTCTCCTTCCCTACGTAATCTCTGTGTGGAGCAAAGCAGATCCAGTGCTCTGTCATGTTATCAAAGGTGTTGTTCATGTCGAGACGAGCGGGCGTTGCAGTCACCCCGATATAGATACCATCGGCCTCCAGCAATCTGTAGATTGCGTTATTGATGGCTGTCCTCTCGCGTCTGTTGACCTTTGCGTTTGGCGATGCGAAATCGGCCTCATCGTCGATTATCACCTTCTTGGGTCTGCCTAGGAGCTTCTCTATCAGTCGTTCAAGGTCCTTGATGTTCTTCTTGGAGAATACTATCCAGGTCTTGTCTCCGATGTTCTCGCCCAAGATTCCGGATACTTCCACCGGTGCGGGGTCAATGCCTGAATTAACGAACCTCTCCAGATTCTGCTGGAGGAGTTGAAGGTTGTCGTTGAGAAGTATCACGATTATCCTGTGACCATCATCCAGTAGCTTCGCAGTCAGAGAGATCATCATCTCAGTCTTGCCGCACTGCGGTTCTCCGTAGATGACGAAAGAATTTTTGTCTGCAGTTACGTTTGTGAGGGCTTCACGAACAGTGGTCTCAACATTGTCAGTCTGCAGACCCTGTGAGACCATTCTACTCTGTTGTCGCTGGTACCTAGTGTTGTCTGCATTCAGATTCTCAAACTTGCTGAAATCAACCATTTTGTTCACGCACGCTGTTGGCTTCAGAGCACCTTCGATCCAAGTGTTGTCTACACTCTCATCCAATTATAGCACAACAGACAGTCGATCATGGGAGGGACAGGAGAGAAGCGGGTGGGACAATGCCCTTAGCTAGTTGTGTGGCGCATTCGTAACTGGGACCGAGGTTCGGAGTGCGGTCCAGTCGGCGGCTCTGGCTGGGTGTGCGGTTGCGTTCGCTCGCATTCCGATCCGTCAGACAACGCAGAACTGAAGACGGACAGGTGTAGGTTAGACTGCCGGTTATGGCATATCACAGAAGAGGAAGGTTCGGACAGCGGTGGGCTCGAGTCTACCGCTGTAGTGGAGTTGTGTGTCATCCCCGCGCTCGGCGCATATCTAGAACCAAGCCGAGCCGAACTCGATCACCACTGCACGAACATGGGCATAATCACGTGCACATAGTTGTCGACACCTATAGGGCGGATGGTGCCCGGGCTCGATGGGGTGGTGACCTCCAGGGCGACCTGGGACTGGTGGAGGAC
>SL_5KL_010_SEDDRAFT_10002359_pt1 | contig 10562 bp, 19 predicted proteins | sample SodLakKL_010_SED_FD_9118 | JGI IMG/M metagenome (IMG submission 9118)
TTCGCCTGCTCTTTGTGTCGAGGGGCTTTTATCACAACCTATAAAAGCAAGCCCAAATACAAGTGAAAACATAAACATAATAATCATTAATTTTTTCATCTTTTTTTAGTTTTTAGTTTTTAATTTTTAGTTTTTAATTTTAAATATTAATATTCAATGCGATAAGGTAAATCATCTCTTCTAAATCTACCTCGTGTTTCTACCATGCTGGCTCTTGTATTATAACTTTCTATTGCTCTCCTTCTTTGAGAGCGAATGCCAGCTAAATTTTGTCTTATACGACTTCTTTCAGCAGAATCTTCAGCATATTTTAATAATTCTTTTTGTTCTTCAATTGCTGTTTCATATGATTTTATAGTTCCATATTTACTATAGAAATATTCATATGATCAGATGATTCGATATGCTCTTTTGCATCTATCTTTCCTCGAATCTCTGCTGTGTAATACCTATATCCCCAAACTGTTGCTATTAACAAAGGGATTGCTAAAATTAATAATACTTTGTGTAAATTTTTCATAATATTTTTGTTTTTGTTTAAAATTATAATTTATTATTTTTTATGAATTGTAAAATTCAAATATATCTAATGCTTTGAATTTTACATTATAATATTGTTCTTCAAACGAGGTATGATAATGTCCATATATCCACATATTAGGTATCATTTTATTATCATACAAATAATTAAATATTCTGGTTAAAATACCACGTTCCATATTATTGTCATTATACAAATTGGGATCAATTTTTCCCCAATTTTTAAGACCTTTTTTTGTTTGAGGATACGCAAAAGCAGGTGCTGCATGAGATACCACAATTGATGGTTTTGATATTTGTTTTAATTTATTTTCATCATATACAGGAAGTTCATTTTTCCAATAAGATACACCTTCAAATCTATTAATTCTATCTATACTTAAACCACCACCAATAAAAAGTATATTATTATTATTCTTTGTTTTAATTGTTGAATAATCAGGTAATAATTTAATATTTGTATATTCAAATGAACCGTCAAAGTATGAAGGATCATCATGATTTCCCCTAACACCAAAAATTAAATTATTTGAAGCTTTTGCAATTTCATTTAACGTATCAAATTCGGTTTTATAATAATTTGGTTTATGAAAACCCATTCCAATATCACCACATAATATTAATATACTATCTGTTATTTCATATTTATTTTTAAATATGTATCTAAAAGTCCTAAAATCGCCATGAATATCACCAATATAAATTATATGATTTAGATTTTTCTTCCATTTTTATTTTTTCTCCTCTGATTTCTTTATATTTAATTTTCTTCCTGGCATTCTGATAAATAATTTAACAATTGACTTCCCGGGTCTTCTTACATCTTCCCATATTTCAGTATCAATTTTAACATCATCAATATTCCAGTTTAAAGTTTTACATTTATTAAAAATTTCTTTTAATGATTTCGTTTTAATTTCTATTTTCATATATTGAATTATATTATTTTTTTTTATTATAAGAGATATTTTAAAATATCATCCCATGTTGTAAAATCTCCCGTCCCAAAATGAATATGAATTCCTTTAAAATCTGCAACCCCATGTGCAATTCTGTCGTCAATTAAAAAATCACCTCTGACTAATCCTTTGTTGTGGCATAATATTAATTTTTTCTTTGCAGTTTTACCGAGATATTTTTCAACCCAAATTCTTTTTTCTTTCCAAGCATCTGGAGAACTCCAAGGTGGTGTTGACAAAATATAAGTATCATACTTTTCTTGTAACCTTTCCCATGCTTCAACTGCACCCGGGATAGGATCCAAATCTTTATATAAAGTAGGATGAGTCCATAATTTTGTACCTTTGAAACCAAGTCTTTCAAATTCTTGTTTTCTTGTATCAAAATCACACAAAACACCATCAAGATCAATTAACAAGATAGGTTTTCCAGTTTCCAAAGTTGACCTCAAATAAGTTTTTTCTTTTGTCATTACTTATATTTTTAAATTATTTTCAAATATACAAAATATTTTTGAGAAAAGCAAATTTTTATTAAAGTTTAATATTAAAATTTTCTTTCATTTCCTCTATTTTTTCTAATGGTACACCGTGTATTGATTCTCCATTATGCCGATTTTCAACAATTAGTGAAATTACTCGATAATTATACTTTTCCGCTAATTTATAATATTCGTTTATTTCAGTTAGTTTAACATTTGTATTTGCAATAAATACTTTATTATAACCATTTTTCATGGAAATTTCTGCTTTTTCTTGACATTGTTTATGTGCAATTCCTATTTTTGAATAATCAAATTTATATTCTCCATTTATCATAAAAAAATCATCACTTGTACATATCGGATATTTTCCGTTTTCCGATAATAATTCAGCAACTGTTGATTTTCCCGCACCTGGTACTCCTCTTAATAATATTAAATATTTCATTTTTATAATTTTAATTACCAATAATACATTTTACTTTCTCTCCTTTGACGTTCGCATTCATATCTGCACCAACTTTCTTGATAATCTGATCTTCTACCATATTTGCGATGTAATTTTTTCATTTCTTCTAAATTATCCTCACAAATATTATCCCAAATATTATGCCAAACTGCATTATATCTTTTACCTTTTGATGGTTGCCATTCAAAACAGTCTGCATGAATTATTGTTATTCTTGGGTCTTTGTAATAATCAGCAACAAGTTCAATAACATCTTTTGATTTTTCAATAATTGTGATATCAGTTACATCAGGTTTTTCAAGTAACATTTTTACAATTACACCCATTCCTAATCCATTAATCAAAACGCTTCCGGTTGCTTTTCTCACAAAATGTAAACCGTCGCGAATTTCATCTGGTGTATTTGACATAACAGTTTCTCCACCTCTTCTCAATCTTTTGTAAACACCAGATGGTACACCACGACCATATTTTATCATACTTATTGCTTGTGAGATATCATTTTTGGGAACCTCAAAAGTTTCAATTTCCCATTCTCCAACTTTCCTATCAGGAATATTAATTTCTACTTTCATTTTAATATTGTTTAAAATTGTTTAAATTTGTATTTATAATTAACAAACAAATATACAAAAAAATTCTTAAAAAACAAAATTAAATTAATTTATTTTTTAACTTTTTTATCAAAATGTTTATTTTCTTCAATAATTTCAGCAATAATCATTGACATTTATTTCTGTTGAAATCATAATCATATTCATTGATTTCAATTCTTACATAATCAGGATCCCATTCAGATGGTTTATGTATAGTAAAATTACCTAATTTTAAATTATTTTTCATCTGTTGCATTTAATTGTTCAATAAATTTTTCTGTAGTTTTTCTATAATTTTTAACTTCTTCCGCTTTTTCATACATCTCTTTCTCCACAAGAAAATCTAAAAAATTATCTATCACATCAAGTAAAAAATCTATTTGAATTGTAATAAGATAAGTAACTCCTGTATGTGTTTCAATAGAAAATCTCGGAAAATCATCTTTAATATTATTTTCTATAATATATTTAATACCTTTATAGCTTTCCTCATGAAATTCTAATTTAGTATTCATACTGTTTATTAAATCTTCTGCGTCTTCTGTTGTTGCTACTCTATATACAATTGGTTCCATAACTTTTTATTTATATACTTCTGTTGTAAATTTATATAAGGCTACTTCATTACTTGAATATTTTTCAATATTTGCTTTTTCCATAAGAATATAAATCTGTTCATCCACAGTTTCAACACCGTCAATATCTGGCAATAATACAGATCTTTTATTTTTGTCATTTAAAGAGATTGCAATTAAACCATATTTCTTAGGATCTAATTTTTCTTTATTTAACTCATCAATTACTTCAGGTTCATTTATTAAAGTAACCTCATATGATAATTGATTTAATTCTTCTTTTTTAACAGTTTCAAATCTATTATCTTGAGTTGCTGTAGATATAGCAACATTAATAATTTCTTTTTCTAAATTATTTTTTGTTGGGATAATTCTTCCTATGCAACCTCTCAATTTTGAATCTTTATAAATTGTAACAAAAACTCCTTTATCGTTTTTGTTTCCATTTTCATTTTCAAAATCTATTATTCTATTTTCGAGAATAAATGTTTCTACAGCTTTTTTTGCTAATGTTATGTATTTTTTACTCTTCTCCATCTTCTTCAATAATTTCTAAAAGGTTAATAATTAAATTTCGTTCATCACCGGTAACATCATTAACTTTTTCATCATTTAATTTAGGAAATATTCCATATAATACATGGAATACCTTCAAAATTCATTTTAACTTCACCACATTTGATTAATTCATCTGAATAAATAAGATATTCTTGTATATATGTATTTTCTCATTAGTATTTTATTTAAATTACTCTCCATGTTTTTGTTTCATTTACAGGCCAAAAATATTTTCCATTATTAAAACCATCATCATCGGGAAATTTTGATAAATAAAAATTTCTATCTTTTTCTATTAATCTTGCTCTATGTGAACGGTGCATATTTTCATCTTCCATCCACCAAGGCATTTCCGGTTTGAATGTTTCTAATAAATTTGTATTTATTTTAAATTCCATTGAATTTTTATAACCACGTTTTATCCACTCCAAAATACATAAATCATGATACAACATTAATGCATTTTCATATCCCGACCACATTTTAACTGCGGGATGATTTACCCAACCTTTTGTTTTTTGTTTATCAGTCAAGACATTTAAAATTTGCATTGTTTCAACTCTTTGTTTCCCAAGACGTTTATAATCTAAAACTTTAAAAGTTTTTTTAAAATCAGAATATGGTAAAAACGTTTGCATTTATTTTATGACTTTAGAGATTAGGTTAATTTGATAATGGTTTGCTATTTATATAAAACTTTAATATATCTATCATCTTTAGAATGACTACTAATGTCTATACTTTTCACCACCACGGTTTTTGTAAATTGTTGTAGATGTACTATATGCATCAGATTCAAAATTATCACAGATTAAATTACTATTATTTAATTTAGTAATTTCCCAAAGAGCTCCATCCGGTTTAATTTTATGATCATAAAGATCATCTAATATTTTTTTCAAAAGAATTTCGTCCATGTTTTAATTTTTTAATTCGATAATATATCTTATTGTACATTGTGCTGAATCATATACTATATATTCATTATTTCTTAAATCAGCACCACCATGTGCAAATACAGAATCAAAACCTTCATTATTTAATTTTGCTTTTGTTATATGATAACAACTCGAATCGTGTTTGTATATATGTTTTTGGTTTCCTACATGAACTTCATATATTGATAAATATCCTTTGCTTGAACTCCCACCTGTCCAATAAGAACCTCTCAGTGAAGAGTAACCAATTGCCTTTTGTGCTTTATCAGCAAAATAAATTCCATCAGAAAACATAGAGCCAGTATGTATTGCACCAGAGGGACGTATTAATAAACCTGTTTGTAAAATATTTAACCAGTTTTCATTTCGAGAACCGTGGAAAAACATTTCTGTTTTTTTATTTTTTTGTTTTTTGAAGTGTTCTGAAAATTTCTTTTCAGTGGATTTGTTGATTACTTTAAATGCATGTTTTAATTGATGTGCATTAGGACCCATCATTTTTTTAATAACATCAACTTCTTTGTTATTTGCCTCAGTAACATCAAGACCTAATGTTTCAAGAATATTCATTGATTGTTTTTGTGAGGCATCTTTTGATAATAATTTATTAGCTTCTTTTTTCTTGCGGAGCATTTCAACCTGACCTGCCATTGTATCAAGAAGTTTCTGTTCATTATCAATCAACTTGTGAGCAAACTCAATATCTTTTTTTGAACTATAATCTGAAAGAAGATAATCTTTAACATTTTTCATTTTGCGAGGTATCACAGCATATAATTTCAAAAGCAATTGATTAATCTCATTTTTATCTGTAGATTTTGACATTGCCTTTGATATATTGTTGATAATTTTTTGTGCCTCATCAACTTGTGTTTGTGTTACCTCTTCTTGTTTTACAGTATAATTTGCTTTAACTGTTTTATTTGCAAATGCTTGAAGATCATCAAATAATTTTTTGACTAATGAATTCTGAATTTCTGCAATTTTTACAGCATCCCCATTTGCATCTTCAATTTCCTTTTCAACAGATTCAGTATATAAATGTGTTACATCTTTATATCCTTTTTTTGTTTTGTTCCTATAAATTTTATCCCAATTTGACATTGGATAAGTATGAATAACCTCAGTACCTTTTACTCTTCCATATTGAGCAATAAAAGTACCATCAGATTGTTCATAAAAGTTATAATACTTATTATTATTGTTTTCTGTGACACATATTAGCTTAACAACTTTTTTTCCGGGAACAGTATAATCTGCAATTTTCATAACAATTAAATTTTAAAATTATCTTATTTTTTTAACTCGTGTGTCGCAAAAAGGTGTTCCTGTTATTTGATAATATGCAAGTCTCATATCATCTCGTGAATACCCTGCTGAAAAATATAATATTTCATCATGTGATACAGACCACGCTACATAATCACCCACAGTTGCATCATCTTCATCAATTGTTTCTATAACTGTTCCATTGCGCTTTGTATATGAATCTGAAGATTTGTTTGTTTGAATAGTATTTGGTTTACTGGTAAGAGGTTGTGCTGAGATTTGTTTTAATTGACTTGAATAATTATCATTAGTGTCATCAGTATCATCAGTATCAAATTTATATGTCCGATGAACACCATTGAAAGTAAAATTCCAATTTTCTTCATCTGAAATTTCATTCATATAATTTGAAACTTCAACTTGTTTTGCAAAAAAACCATTTTTGCGTAATTCTTTTTTCACATCAAGTGTAGTTGTTGAACCATTTTCTTCAATTAAATCCATTGCGACATCATAAACATCAGCTTTTGTTAAATCTTTTACGTTTTTCATAATATTTATTTTTTATGTTTGTAAATTAATTATTTATTATATACATTAACTTATTTTAGTTTCATATATCAATCTTTAAAGTATCTTTAATTGCATGATATATTTTAAATTGTATTTCATATAAATAAAAAGAATATTTATCATTATTTACTGAAATTCCCATTTCAGATAAAATATTTTTTGCTTTGGTTAAAGCAATATTTCTTATTTTATTTAATGTATCTTTTTCCTCAGTTTTCATAATTTTTTAATTTTTTAATTTATACGATTAAATTTTGATTTGAATTTAATTTCCTTTACAAATTTAGGAAAAGGACCTTCAATTAAATCTGTTGTTTCATAATATCCTAAAGGTCTTACAGGACCCATATAACCACCTTCATAATTTCCAGTTTTTGAACTTTCTTTTGTATCTTCAATACATTTATTTAAATTATCAAAAACTAAATAACCTTCTGGTCTATCACCCCATCCATATTCTACCTCAATCCATTCTACAGCAAATAAAATTTTTCTTTCCATTTTTATTTAATTTTAAATGTTAATATTTTAATTACAATACAAATATGCAAAAAATTTCTTAAATAACAAAATTTATTTTCTTTTATTTTCTAAATATATGCGGGTTTTTTTCACATGTGCATTTATTTTTTCTTCTTCTTCACTACCCCACCATTCAATTCCACTGCAATCTCCTTCCCATATATCATAGCATTTTTTATCAAACTCATCACCTATTGGACCAAAACCCGGATCTGATGAAAAGATTTTATCAATATAGTCATCAATCATTTTGTTTTGCTCATCGGTGTATTTTGATTTGTCCCATTCTGTACCATTATCAAAAATAAAGGCATCTTCAAATTGACCAACACTTGGATCTGCTTCTTCATAAGAACCGAATACTTTAAATTCAACCACCCCAATACCTGGAACTTTCCAATCTATTGTTACATGATCGTGATAATAAACACCGGTTCTTGATTTTTTAATTTGTACCATATCTTTAAGTTTTAAGTTTTTAATTACAATACAAATATACAAAAAATTTCTTAAATAACAAAACTTTTTGTATATTTTTTAATTTTTAAAAACTATAGCTAAATTATCTTTACTAATAATATGTTTTATTTTTTGAATATAGTTGGGATCTTCTGCATATCGCATATCAAGATAATTTAAATATTCTTTTTCAGTGCGCAAATGATTTAAATATGCTGCTTGAAATAGCGCATAATCAATAACAGATTCTTGCCAATTGTTATAATAACTATGTCCTCTTCTAATTCCTTTACTTGTTTTGGGTCTATATATTGCATATTTCATACCAAACAAATTATTGTTTTCCTTAAAAATTTTACTATTGAAATTTGCTGTTTCTAATACTGCTTGTGCATATACAATATGTGGAAATCTTATATTTAATTCAAATAAATAAGATCGAAGATTTTCTGGAGAAAATTCTTTATCTGGAACTGTTTCATAAACAGTAATAGTTTTGGTTTTTATTTCTCTATTTTTTAATTCATATTTATCTTTACCATAATAAAATCCTACTATAAACATTAAAAATAGAGTAATGATAAATTTAATAAACCAACTAAACAATTCAAATTTTGTTATTTTAAAAACTGTATTTTTATTAATTTTAATACTTATCATTGAATATATTATTTGATTCTTTAAATATTTAAAGTTTTTATATATATTATTTAATTTTCTTAAAATGCTAATTTAAAATTCCGTAAAAAATCTCTCAACCAAACATTTGTTTCCCCTCCCATTATTTTTTCCCATTTTTTATATAAATCTGAATATTTTGTTTTAAGTTCATCAATATCAATAGGACCATTTTTAAACGTTTCTAACCATTCAATTTGCTCCATTTTATCTTCACAATACCACATAAAATCAGGATAATCTTCATAATTAAAAACTCTCTCATCAACAATAAATGCAATTGATGACAATGAACTATTTAAATCAGGTTCCTTAAAGGTTGCAAATTTAATTTTATTTTCTTTTAATAATTTTTCAAATTCTTGTAATGAACCTAATACAGGTGTTTCCCCATAACAAGAAATAACACCATCATTTGTAGTTCCACCATCAAGTATAATAAAAGTTTTATCACAATCTGCCCAATTTTTAAAAAGTTGTGTATTTCCAAATTTTCTTGCATATTCAATTGCAGCATGACCACATTGAATTCCTTTTTGTATTCCGTTTAAACTATAAAGTACTAAAAAGTACATTCTTAATTCTAAATTTTCATTCATAATATCTATTTTTAATTTTAAATTAAATTATTTTAAATGCTTCTATCTTATTACATTTCTTAATAAACGACCTCCTGATATTGAACAACATTCTTCCCAGTCTTTTAACATTGTGGGAATTGGTTTTTCATCTTTATCTAAAATTTCAACAATTTTAATAGTTTTTCCAAAAACAAAAGCTACACCCATATCAAAATGTGTTCCTAATGATTCGGGATTGTGAACTACCCACCCACGCCAGAGGCGATGGGATGGGCTTCAGGAGTCAACACTCCTCGTAACCGAGGTAGTTCGTCCTGATTTTTAAGTCTGTGTTCCCCAGACAAGTAATTTTTAAGAGCAAAAGATTTTATGTTAACAGCAGCATTTACATCACGGTCAAGAACAGTAGAACAACTACTACAAGTCCATTCACGGTCTTTTAGTTGTAGCTCTTTGTTAATAGAGCCACAGTTTGAGCAAGTCTTTGATGATGGTGCAAATCTTCCAATACGTAGAAGATTTTTACCATACCAATCAGCTTTGTATTCTAACATAGTTACAAAAGTTGACCAACTTACATCACTAATTGCTTGTGCTAAATTATGGTTTTTGACCATGTTTTTTACAGCTAACGTCTCTAAACATATCGTTTGGTTCTCACGAATCAGTTGTGTAGAAACTTTATGCAAAAAATCTTTGCGTTTGTTTACTACCTTTTCATGTAGTAAGGCAAGACGTTGTTTTGTTCTCTTACCTTTGTGTTTTGAATATTTACGTTGTACATATTTTAATTTACTTTGTGCTTTACGTAGGCATTTAGGGTTCTCAAAAACTTCACCTTCTGATGTAATGGCAAAGTCTTTAATTCCTAAGTCGATACCTATGGTCGTACTTTCTTTGATTGGTGCTTTAGCTGGTAGCTCTTCTTTTGTATCACAAAGTATAGATACAAAATACTTACCTGTAGGTGTAACACTTATAGTTGCACTTTTAATCGTACCTTTAGTAGGTCTATGTAGAGACATCTTAATACCTTCTTTAAACTTAGGTATTATTAAAAGATCATCCTCTATTATTACATTTTGTGGGATTGAAAAAGATTGTCTATCTCTTTTAGACTTAAATTTTGGAAAACCTGCACCTTTAAAAAACTTCTTAAAAGCAATATCCATATTTTGGATGGCTTGCTGTAAACTTTGTGAGTTAACTTCTTTAAGCCAAGGAAGTTCTTTTTTGAGTTCAGGTAATTGTTTAACTAAATCAAAAGGAGAATAGTTATGTTTAGCACTTATATACGCAGCGTTTTTAGTTTCCAACGCAAGATTATACACAAAACGACTACTGCCAATATGTTTGGCAATAA
>SL_5KL_010_SEDDRAFT_10002360_pt1 | contig 10554 bp, 18 predicted proteins | sample SodLakKL_010_SED_FD_9118 | JGI IMG/M metagenome (IMG submission 9118)
AGTGTATGTGGTCCGTGTTCCGCCGTCCCAGTAATTGGCCGAGCGTACATCGACTTCGGTTGTCGGGAAAATCTCAATCTTCCGGCCCCCGGTGTGGGAGTGCCCCGGATTGCCGCTTTCACCAGCGCAGACAGCCCCACCTCGGCCGCAGAAACTGTGCCCTCCTCGGTGTGGTCCGATGTACCTGCACGGTCCCCCTCGCCGGTAAACGCGCCGCTAGGCCCCCCAGACGGCGAATCTGGGAGGTCGCGCACCGCAACGCCCACCGCCCACCTCACGAACGCATGTGCCGCCTGGGGAGTCCCGCCGAAGTTCTCCCCGGACCGAAGCTCGCAGATCAGCCCCCGCACCACAAGCCCCCAGCTCCCGACCGTCCAGCCGGCGCCGTCGGCCATGGCCTCGGTGAGCCACTTGCCGGCAGCGTCGATGATCCTGTTCCTGCGGTCCCAGCCGATCGGCCATCCGGTCACCTCCCGCCTCACCTCGGATATGGCAAAGCCAAGGGCGGCCGAGGGCCTCTTAATCGGAAGGTTTGGATCATGCGGACGCGGTGCGTCTGTATAGCTCAAAGGCTTGTCAGTCTTATAGGGTCCAGGGTAAACAGTCGGCGCACTTTGCATACATACACTGCCAAGCCGCCACCTGAGCTCTCCCCGAGGTCCCCCGTCTGAGTCCAAAGTCAGCACGCCTGCTGCATGTAGCCGCCGCAGGTTGATCAACACCATGCGAGGGCACTGTCCGGCCAGCTTGCCCAGCTCCCGTGTGCTGGCGCCGTACCTACCGCCTGGCTTGCGCAAGTCGTGTAGGGCGATAACGGCCCGCAAACGATAGAAGCTCGGGGGCCGGCGAGGGTGTTGGTCGCCTCTGTCCTCCCGATAGGTGCCCGGGCGGGCCTTGTCTCCCGCCTCGCAAAGGTGTACCCTGGCTCTTGGCAGAACAACCCCCAGTTGGCCGCTGGGTGGTGAGAGATCCGGCCCCTTGTGCTCGCAAGGGGCCTACCTTTTGGCCTCACCGATCCTTGGCCTTGCGTCACCCGGCCCGTAGCCGGGGTTTCCGTATGTAACCTATGTTACGCCCGCTACCCTACCATGCCGGGCACTCCCCGGTCAACTCCCGGCTAACGTCCCCCGTCGGGAGGTCGCCCGTCCGCGTCCTGCGCCTCGCCCCCTGTTAGCCTCAGTTCGCCCGGAAGGGGGGAAACCATGCTTACGTTAGAACAGGCCGCTACTACGCTGGGCATGACACCGCGCCAGTTACGCCGCCGCTTGGAGGCAACCGCGCCGGTGTTGGCCCCTTATGTGGGGCGCGGGGACAAAAACAGGGTGCTACTGGAATATGGGGCTGTCCGCATCTTGGAGGATATAGAACAGCGCCGGGCGAACGGGGCGACGTTGCGGGAAGCTACCGAGGCTGTGGCCGAACAGTTGCGGGGTAACGGCGGGGGCGAACAGGGGCCGGATCAGGGGACAAACGGGGGCGATCACGGCGGGGAACTCCAGGCGCTTAGGGAAGCACTGCGGGACGCCCGGGCCGAACGGGACTACTGGCGCCAACACGCCGAACGGTTGACCGCCATGCTTGAGGTCCGCGCCTTGCCCCGGCCCCGCTCGTGGTGGGCGTGGTGGAGGGCGTAGGGGCCCGCCCTGCGGGACAGCCGGGCCGCCTTGGAGGATACCAGACTAGGGCGTGAATCTGAAAACGATGGCTTTATCCCATGTCGGTTTGTACTCTAAGGTATAGTGTGCTTGCCCTGGCGAAACCTCGAACGCAAGCTCCCCTGCTGTCCACTGCCCAGCGCCCATGTCGTACATCGACCCCAGCATGTCATCGAGCCACCACGATGCACCAGAACGGTCATGTGCCTGCCCGTCAGCTTGAATCGCCCTGAACATAGTGCTGTACAGGCTCACCCCCTCACGCAGCGCTTGCACCCGAAGGTCCACGACCAAGAAGATCTTGCCAGGATCGGCCTCAGACCACCCTATCGTGGTAGCAGTCCGCACTCCCCGAAGCGTGATTGCCAGCCGTCCGTTGTCCCGAGTGTCTCCAATGCCCCCATAGGTCGGAGCTGTGATTGTCACAGACCTGGAGGACGACCAACTACTCACCACTGACGTGTTGTGAGCGCAGCGTGCTTGGGCCTTCACCGGATAACTCCCGGCGCTTGTGTAGCTCTTAGAGGCGCTGGTGGACGCTCCCCAAGCAGAGGAAGTCCCGTCACCCCAGTCGAATCGGTACTGTACTGAGTGCCCTTCGCTACAGCTCGCCCCGCCGGAGGAGAACGTCAACAACTGCCCTGTTTCTCCCGAGGACGGCCCCGAGGGCCTACTGGGCGCGGATACGTTGTGTGGAACTTGTGCTAAGTCTTGGCACGCTGTCAGCCCTAGCAGGAACGCCGCCATACCAACTACCAACAACACCATCCGCGCTGCCTTCGCCTTCACTCGCTCCACCTCCTTACAAGGCTCCGAAAAGCTAGAACACCCAGCCAACAGCGAGTCCAAACACGGGGAGTGGGATTATCAGGACAAAGGCCAGCCCGGCCTCAATTGTGAGTCGGATGTTCGGGGAGATCCGCCATTCATACCCACCCGTACCACCCACATAGGGCAGGGCGAACGCCTCAGTTCCGGCTGCTCCTATGAGGGGGCCCGCAAAGCCACGGCTTTTCGCCTCGGGGGAGAAGTAGAAGCGCAACCCAAGCCCATACCCCACTGCTTCCGCTGTTGCGCCTGCGGCAACCCACACCCCGAACCCATCCCATTCTAGTTCGGTGCCCAGTCCGATCAGACCCGCTCCTGCTCCCGACTTCAGATCTACTACCCACCGGCTCTCGGCAACCGCTAAACAACCCGCCAACAGGAGGAACGATAGTAGCAGAACGCATCCTCTCGCCAACTTTATTCACCTCCACGCCCACCATACCACGCCAGCGCCTCGGGGGCTACTTGAGTACGGCCCACCCTCGCCGGAGGCCACTACAGCGCAATCTGAGGGGAGCAGATGCACAGAATAAGTCCCTCGCGCGCGTGGGGGAACCAGGTAGTTGGCCAAGATGACCAACCACCTGCTCCTGCCGTCCTCGACGTGGGTTAGCCGATCTATTGGCGGAAATCTGCAATTGCAAAATCCCGCCAATACCATAGGCTCCCCGCACGCGTGAACATGCCCCTTGGCTGGCCCCCATTTACCGCCTGAGCCGCCCAGCGGCCCCAGAATCGCCCCCGTGGTGGTGGGTGCGGGGTCAGCATGGCTCGGCCACCTACTTCCCTCCCCGCTGCGCTTCGGTGAGCTTCGCCGGCATGTGTGCTCGATATGCGCGCTCCATGCGATCACCGTTCCTCCCTCGCTCTTTTGAGAGCCGCTTGGAGCGTGTCTTGCATGATCTTCCGCACTTTTCGAGAGGATAGGTTGCGCTCCCGCAGTAGTGCCTCAGCTACGGCCTCCACCCGTATCCAGTTCCACCGGATCCTTAGTTTGTCTCGTGTCTGGAGGTAGAGGAGGTGGAGGTAGGCGCTGAGCGTGTCATCCACTTCCACGAGGCAAGTCGCCAAGTCCATAGCGAGGGAGAAGTCCGTTGGCGAGGATGATGTTACCGGTAGCCTCCAAGATCGCCTTCCGGCGAAGATCCCTCCGGCTACCTCTCCAGCAAGGCGAACGCGGATCATCGCTTCCACGCGGAGTCGGGTTCGGATGTTGGTCTCCAATTCAGGACGGAAGTCCTTTGGAGGATCCGACGGCTCTACCATTCCTACGTGGTCCTCGTTGGGGATGATGGTGACGTGTCGGAAGGGAAGACGTTCTAGAACGCTCATAACCGCGTGCCCGGCCTCGTGGTAAGCGATCCGCCTGCTCGCAGGTCTGCTCACGCCGCTACCGCCTGTGCTGTGCGAAAGGACTTCAGCGCCGCCTCAAGGTCAGCGTCGACAAGATGGGTGTAAACCTGAGTTGTGGAGAGGTTGCTATGGCCCAGCGCCCGCCTCACCAGCTCCACGTTCCCCGCTTGCCTGAGAAGATCGGTGGCGAACGTGTGCCTCAGCATGTGCGGATGTACATGACGTATCCCCGCCCGCTTGGAGTACCGCTCGAGCATGGCCTGGACGTAGCGGTGCTGTACCGGCTTCCCTTCGAGCGTGGTGAACATGTGGGTCGGAGCCTTCCCCCCTTCCTTCACTTGGCGCTCTCGCCAGTGCCTCATGGCCTCAAGCGTGGACTCACCCGCCCACAGGATCCTATCCTTCCGGCCCTTGCCCTCCCGGACGTGGACCTTCCCGGTGGTAAGGTCGACGTCCTTCCACTGGACAGCGCACGCCTCGGCCAGCCGAAGCCCCAGGTCGAGCATGAGGCGAATCAGTAGCCGGTTGCGCTCACCAGAGAAGTAGCGCGGGTTGGGAACGCTGAGAAGCCTGTCCTGTTCTTCCTTCGAGAGGACTTCCGGGATTCGCTTGGTTGCCATCTTGGCCTCCTTCGGTACGTACTTGCTATGTTCTCTGTACTATATCACACCACGGAAGGGGAGTCAAGCCCCCCGGACACATAAGACGTACTGATTCACCTGGGTAACGCTAGGGGATACTCGGCGAACTGGGGGAGTGTGAGGCTACTGGGAACGCGACTGCCAGCCTCGCCCCTTTCCGATGGCGGCCACCGCCTGGGTTATGGTTGGGTCTTCTGTTCGACACCGCAGACAATGAACCATCCTCACTCACCGTCCTCGCGTTCCGGCGCTGGGCCCATCAACAGCCGGGCCCCACACCGCCCACATCGCAACACGTCGAGCTGATCTAGCATCTCCTCGAGCTTCTTGTCACAATCACACATCGTTATCGCCCCTCTTGGAATATAGGTACTCCGCGTTGTTTATCCGGTCACGGCTTACGCCGCGCTCCTCTCCCAGTCGGAACTTGGCGTCTTCTATGCCGTCCAGTAGGGCGTCAAACGCGGCTTCCTGTTCGTCGGTCATGGGGATCTTCTCCCCTTCGGCTACCCCTTGAGAGAATAGCGCCTCAAGTTCCGCCCCGTACCTTTCCTGCACGTCCGTCACCTCGTACTGCCCGAAAGCGTCCAGGTAGCAGGCGAGCGCTTCCTGATCGACGTGGTCCTGGTTTCCCTCCATGCGCTCTACGGACCTCCGCAGGCTGTCAACCGTGGGCATGATTTCCCCCTTGTCTGTAACGCGCTCGATCAATGCGCCCTGGGGATATGCCGCGTTCCTGCCCCCGTCGGTGGGCCGCCTCGTGCGCGGCCGCGCGGGCCTCCGCCTCCGCCGTTTCTTCCACAAGAAACTCACTTGGCGGAGGTGGACCGCCGTGCGCCTCATACCGGGCCAACCAGCGGTCGAGCGCTTCCCCGTACTGGGCCTCCATGGCCTTCCACTCCGCAGAATCCTCAATGTTCTCCCAGCACTTGTCCGCCTCGGGGTCGGGTCCCCCCGCACTCCCCTCTAGCTTCTTGAGTTGCTTGCGTAGCGATTCAGTTGTAGGAATGCTTCCTCACCTCCTCTAGTTGAGCCATCCTGCGGGCCAGGTCCTCGACCTCGGTCCACTTGAGTCCTTCCAACACCGCTCGGGCCGCCGATACCTTCACCGCGTCCGCCGCGTTCGGGTCGCGCATGACATCGGCCAGCGTCTTGACGGCCAGCTCACCACACGCCCGGAGCTTCCGAAGACATGCCGCTAGGGCCTCATGCTGGGCTTGACGTAGCGCATCGGTGAACGCTTGATCCTCTCGAAGCCATCTCCGAACGGTCCTCCCGGTCACGCCGGCCGCTTCCCCGGCTCGTTCGGTGGTACCGCCGGAGATCAGGACCTCAATTGCCTTTATGTGCTTATGATCCACGCCGTTGTGGACACTATCGCCTAGCGGTGGACTCATGCGATCACCCCCTCACCGCCCGCTGCGGGGTGTTACAGCGCGTGCACCAGTAGTGGCCGCCCGGTGGGCGGAGATCGTCTTCACGTCGCGGGCTCATGCTTTCCCGTCCTTGTCGAGCTTGAACGTCCCCCCACACGGACAGCTCGCGGCCCGAAGGTGGAGCCAAGCCTCGACCACGCCGCCGCAACGGCTACACACCCAACGGACAGGGTAGCCCGTCCACTTGGGGCGCACCTGGTAGCTCGTGGGCTTGCCCGTGGGTTCGATGGGCTTGTCGGCCAACAGCCGCTCGGTATAGATGGCCATCACGCCGCCCCCATGTCCCGCTCGGCCCCGCAGTAGTCGCACCAGCCGCGCCCGTCCGATGGGCGCCAGTCCGTGAACCATCCACAGTCCGCGCACTTCCACCGCAGCGGTCCTATCTCCGGCCTATGGCCGCCATCGTCGACCCAGTCCGCAACGGCGGGAAGCCTATTCACAACGTCGCCCAGGCGTTCGCCGGAACGGATCGCTTCCACCGCCGTCAGCGCACCGTACAGGTAGGCACGTCGTGTTTCTTGCGTGCTGAACTTCATACCGTCACCTCGAGGGCGACCGCGCTGAGTATCGGAAGATGTTTCCATTATTCGCCTCCCCCCTCTTCCACACCCTGCTCTCCACAGACTGAACATAGACCGTCAGCCTTCCATATAGGTTCGTGTATATCCTCCCTTCTCCCCATAAGTAGTCACCTCCCCCCGTCTCACTGCAACACCCTTTGGATCTTCCTCTCCACCTGAGTCGCGGCGTCCGGTAGCCTAGAACACGCCCAACACAGCCCGTACCAATAGCTCCGCTCCTTACCCGGAGGTGGAGGACCGGCGGGCCATAGGGCCGGCTCTTCGGGCGTGAAGCATCCCAGTACCTTGAGGTCGTCAGCGCCGCACAGATAGCAGCTCTGTATGTTCATGGCGGCCAGGTCGTATGCCTCCCGTGGGTTCATGGTTCCCTCCGCTCCGGCCGCAGGCTGAAGGTTCCGCCACATCCACACCGGCCAGCAGCCAGGTCGATGAAGGTCTCCAGCGTTCCGCCACATCGCGGGCATGTGTATGTCCTCGGCCACTGCTTCCGGACCGTCACCGTCGGTGGCCCGCTGATCTTCCGGTCTTCCCGCCCGTCATCGAATAGCTCGCGCTCATCGATCATGTCCATCACCTCCCAGCAGCGCGGCATCGCTCATCCCGCACCCCCACAATCAGGACAGAATCCTGCTTCGCTCACCCAAGGAACTGCTCGCCCACAATCAACACATCTCGGCCAGACATCCGGATCAGCTTCATCCGCTCGGTCGCACACCCGATTCACCCAGAGCGTCTCGGCCTGGTTGCCCGTTGTCTCTGTTCCAGCCTCGCTATTCGTCTCGTGGGTGAAGTGGGTGAATCGCTGTCCAGTAAGTTCTCCATGAGTGGAGTCTGGAAAAGTTCCTGGAAGGCGATTCACCCACTTCACCCGGTTGGCCTCATCGCCTTTCTGTGTCTGAGGATTCGCCGTTTCTGTGTCGGGAGGCTCCGCCGTGTCCCTGGCTTCCCTCTCCGCCGGCGTCAGCAGCCGCAATCCTTCCCTCATCGCCGTGCGCTTGGCACCGGTCACGGCCTCGAAGCCCAGCTCGGCCAGCCTGTCCCGGAAGGTGTTCCTGCCTAGCGCCTTCTCCCGGTTCGCCTCGCACCACGAGACGTATGAATCCCACAGCCTTGAGAAGGCCTCCTCGTGGTGTGGACCGATCTCACAGCACTCAGAAAGCCAGCCGGTGAGGCGATCCTGCTCCTCTCGGTACTGGGCCGTGGCCGCTGTGACCTTCTCGGCGATCCACTGCGGATCCCGAAGCCAGTCATGGAGACCATCGACCAGCCAGCGGAGAATCGCCGGTCCGGCGTCCACCAGCTTCTTCACCACCTCATCCTGAGGTCGCCGCCCGGACCAGCCTTCGGCGGAAACCGTCCAGGGAACGATCCTCACCCGTCTCCAGATTCCATCGTCGCTTCCGCGTATCCGTGGCTTATGGTTGCAGGCCAGCACTATCGACCAGGACCTCTCAAAGTCGAAGAAGTCTCCATAGGTGTATCTTGCGGACTGCATCCCGCCGCCGGTCAAATCCTTGACCCGCTGCTCGTTCAGCGCCGCGCCCGGCGACACCTCAGAGCTGACCACCAGACGGGATCCTCGCAGCCGCGCCAGCTCGGTCGGATGGCCGTCATGTTTCCGCTGGAGGAGCAGGCCGGGAGGCGCTTCGATCGCGTAGTCGCCGAGGATCTTCAGTAGTACTGACCATGTGGTTGTCTTGGCGTTTGCTCCGTACCCATGCCATATCGACAACACCTCGGCCAGCGTCCCGCCCACCAGGGAGACGCCGAGGTCGCGCTGGACTTGCCGTCGCACATCCGGATCCGGAAGGAAGTACTGCAGGTGCTCCTCCCAGGCCTCGGAGACTGCGTCCTCGTGGTACTCAACCGGAGCCAGCCTGGTGATGAGGTCCTCGCGCTGGTGAGGTCGGAGTTTGCCTTCCTTGAGGTGGATAGTCCCGTTCTGGGCGTTGAGCAGCCAGCCGTCCGTGTCCAGGTCCTCCGGCCTCACAGCGATCCGCTGATCGGATGCCGCCAGGGCCATCATCGCGGTGTGCCCCCGGCTTGTGTCCAGCTTACGTGCCCAGCTCACGAGCTGCTGGCGCAATCCGTCATCGACCTCGGCTCCGGCTTGCGTGTAGATGCTCAGGACCGTCGCCTTCGCCCTTCGCTCGGCCTCACCCGTGGTGTCGATTGCCCAGTGGCTCCCTGTCCACCACAGCCACCGTCGCCATGGCCTGCAGTAGCGGAGATCTCCGTGGTGTTCATCTGCGAACCGCTCGCCAGCAGCGCCTTCGGTCAGCCTCGCGAATGCTGTACTCGTCACCGTGTCCTGGCGACGCTCCTCGTGCTCCGTGGTGGTGACGTTCCCAGCATCCAGCCTGTCCGTCGCAGGCATCGGCCCAGCCGCCTCCACCAGCTCCTTGATCGCCTCCGCCGTCAGGTCTGCAGCGTCCTCTCCCTTGGAACCTTCGGACTCGATGTACATGACCTCAATGCCCAGCTCGCGGAGGACCTCGGCCAGCTCGATCATGTGCTGACACCCGGCCTTGTCATGATCAGCCCACAAGATCACCTGTGGGAACAGCGCCAGTGGCTTCAGGACCGCCTTCTCCGGGACCACCGATGCGCCACACACCGTCGCCAGTGCTCGAAACCCCGCGGCCTCGATGGCGTCAGCACACTTTTCTCCCTCGCCGATGATGACCGTGTCCTCGTCGGCCCAGTCCTTGATCTTCTCGCTCCCGTACAGCGGGAGTGACCTCGCGGGCATCCCGCCGAGACCATCCTTGCCATCCCTCCGCCACCACATTCGTTTCCCGGAAGGGCCATCCACGCGGATGTGCTCAGCCACGAGTTCGCCGTCAACGTTGCGGATCTCCCAGACCTGCTCTGATCGTTTCCGTGGTTTGCGCTTCGTGTCTGAAGCGAATAGCGCGGACCAGTCCAGGCCCAGGGCCTTGAGTACGTCCTCGGTCCGGCACTTGGCTCGGCACTTGAGCAGGATCTTGTCGCCCGCTACTGTGATCCCGAGGGACTGGTCGCCATCGGGATGAACTGGGCAGAACGCATCCCAGGAGTCCTTGCCCGTCGCCTTGACGCCCTTCAGCAGCGCCAGGATCGGTTGTGGGTCTGCTTGACCGTTCCTCCCGTGTGCGGTATCATCAAGTGACCGCCCTGATCTTGGCCGCGCTAGTCCCGCGGCCTTCGTTTTTTGAGGGCCCATCGTTACTCCGCCTCCTTCGCCCGCGCTTCCTCGATGATCCGTTGGACGAGTCCGGAGACTGGGAGCTCCTCGGCTCTCGCCTTTTCCGCAAGCCAGCTCCACGTTGAGAGGTTCAACGCGATGCTCCCGCCGGCCTTCCGCTCCTTCAGCTCTGCTGTGGTGTCCATCCCATCACCCCCCCTATACATGCAGAAAGGCAGACCGAATCCCGGTTATAGGATTCGTGCCTGCCTGCTTACTCGTGCCTACTAGTCGCGCCACTCGCCGATGAACCTCGTCCCTCTCACCAGTTCCCCCGGAAGTGACGCTCCCCAATATTATCGCATGAGCGGGGACTGCGCAAGCTAATTATGATGCCTTATCCGCTGGCGGTGAAACTCAACTTCTCTCCGGAGCACCGCATCCTCCTTCGATCGCTCAGGATGCCGGCGGAGAACAGCTTTCCGGAACATCTCCCGGAAGGAGGGCGGAGGATTCTCCGCCCATGATCTCCTCGCCTCCTCGATCTCGCGCTCCCCCCTGGCCGCCTCCATGGCCGCACTCACCCCCACATCCTCGCCGGCCTGGGTCAATGTGCCCTCACCACTGCCCATGCTCAGCGGCCAGCTTGGCGGCAGTGGACTCGATCAAGGGATCAACTTGATCCTTTGATTTTCTGTCCCCCGGGGCCACTGGGGGAGCTCTCCGGGGCCACTGTGGGCGATTCTGTGGTGGGTAACTCCCGTAGCCTCGCCTCGTGTTACGAGCTTGCCTTTCTTGGTCTACCTCAATTTTGCCTTCCCTGATACCAGCTTGGCCCAAAACCTGCCTTTTTGGTTCGCTTTCTTCCTCCCTAGAGCGGCATTGTACGCAACG
>SL_5KL_010_SEDDRAFT_10002361_pt1 | contig 10550 bp, 5 predicted proteins | sample SodLakKL_010_SED_FD_9118 | JGI IMG/M metagenome (IMG submission 9118)
GATGTTGCTTATGATAATGTAGCCATCTTCTTCACCCCAAGCGGTTATGACGGCCTCAACAGTACGATGGTAGACATTCGAACTACACACCAATTCGCACGCGTTGTTCAACCGGCTCTTCCTGGTGTGACTCAAGCCCAGGTAGAAGAAATCCCAGAGATGAGAACTTCATACGAAAACAACCACGGATTGGCTTACCCAATCAATGAGGTCCTGACACGCGATCCGCGAACAGGTACCAAGTGGTGGAGATTCCCGGTAGGGGCTTATTGCGACATGTTGGTTCGCATCATGCGCCAAAAGAATGGTGCTTGGGCCCCGATGTTCCAGAATGATAGTGGAAACATTGGTGGACAAATCAACGCCAGCTTTGAGAAGATTCGCATCAAACGAATCACACGAGAACAGCAGCAAGAGATTGATGAAGCAGGGTTTAACACTCTCATTTACGATGCAGACATGGGCCTTGTAATGGTCAACCAGCGAACAGGTCAGAATCCTGATACGCTGAATGATTCGAGCTGGCTTTCACACGACATGGCTTTCGACCTCTTCAAGAGAGCTGTGTATAGAAACGTGATGCTTCCACAGCTTGGTAAACCGATTGATTCACAATACATCGGTACAAGAACACGGCAGCTTCAGAACCTTACGACCAGATTTGGTAATGCATTCAACGCTGTTAGAATAGAAGTAGATAGCCTGAACACACCTGAGACAAGAGCTCAGCGAAGATTCCAAATGGCTGTATCTGTACAGGTAACGCCGTTCTCAGAATTCGTTGACTTCTTCTTCTACAACGTTGGACAGGAAGCTAGTGTGGATGATCCTTTCGAAAACTAAGGTTTCGAAGGATACACTAATATTGAAAGGAAGGAATTAACATATGGGAGCTTTCGCAACCAACGCAGAATTGTTATTAGCATCTGGTAGAGATGCGATGTCTAACTTGTATGATATTTATATCATACCACCAGACGGGTTAGGTGTAGAGGCTGCGCTTTCAACTACTTCAGCAATGGTTATCCGTGCTATGGATTTCCAGCCACCTGAGTTGAGTGCAGAGGTTTATCAAAACCACTACAAAGCCGACTTCATGGATGTACCCGCCCCGAAGATCACTGGGGACAAATCCTTCAGTGTACCTTATCGGATTGATGCATCTTATGCGCTTCATAACGCCCTCCGTAAATGGAAGTTTCGATCTACCATGAACACCACTATGAGTGATGTTGATGAAGTAGGCGGATACACCTATAACGGTCTTTGGGGCTTCCAAGAGAGCGATAAGGTGTTTGGACGTGTGGCTGTAGTGGCGCATAAGTATAGCGACATCTTTGATGAAGGTGTAAACTCAATCACAGATACCCAAGGATATGGTATTGCAGCTGGTCTTCTTGCAGCGCAAGGTGAGGCTGGTGTAAACTATGTCGGATGGATCTTCAATAACGTTTGGGTAGAGAACGTAGAAGAGCCTTCATACACGCGCGATTCATCAACACCTCTTCAAGGTAACGCAACATTCAGGTTCGTTACAATGAGCTTGGTCGGGGCTAATACTTCGGCTATCTCAACTCTTTCAGAGTTTGTTGGTAACTTCGACGGCGCCGCTGTCGAGTAACATAAGTAGCAACTCTCCTCCTCATGCCCCTGTTTTCGTCTTTGACGGCAGGGGCTTTTTTGTACTAATTCCATATGGCAAACAATACCTTCAACCCAGAATTCCCTGAGGAAATTCAAGGACCAACAGGGTCTAACATAGGAAACACTTTTAATCCGGATTTTCCTGATAAGATACAAGGACCTACAGGTTCTCCCGATGGGCATACATTCAATCCAGATTTTCCTGATNANATACAAGGACCAACGGGATCTTATACAAACACCACTTTCAATCCAGAAATCTCGTTTGAGCAAGACCCTATGTTGGCATTAGCCGCAGAAGCTGGGTTAGACCAACAAGGCATTGATGAAGCTATAAATGTAGGTAATTTTCTCTATCGTTCAATGGCTGAAGGGTATAACCCGGACACAGATGCTGTTACTTGGGAGAGGGGCCCTGACGCTGGAAGCGGTATTGAAGGAATGGTGGAACAAAGTGAAGAGGGCGATAAGACCTATCCGCCATTAGGTGAAGGACCTCAAGCCAGTCTACTAGGATTCAGTATCCCCGGTTCTCAGTATCCTGTTAGAGCTATAACCCAATTGGTGAACACTCTTTTAGGAGACAGAGGGCAAAGATTGGAACAAGCCAATTACATCCTTCAAGGTACAGCTCTTATAGCTAATGCTGTCAACGCCCCCGAACGATTGCTCAATAGCCCGTTAGGTAGAGCTCTTCGTAACAGAGGTAGAGTAGCTGCTAACAGGGCGTACTGGACATTGGTTGGTAGACAACTGGGCCTGAAGTTCCGTAATCAATTCTCCGTATACGGCCATTCAATGGTACCAGGGTACACCCAAAGACCATCCCCTTCTCAAAGAGAAGATGTTGCTTTTGGATTTACCCCTCCTCCCCACTTACAGCATAGAGGACAACAAGTCGATATCGACAGAGCTGGTGAAATTATTGAAAGGGTTATCAATGACGATCGTCTTCTACCTAACCAGAGCAGGATGGAGATAAGAAGAGGGGATCAAGACCCCAGNCACGCTCGAAGCCCAGGTACATTACCCGCTAACGCTACATTGACAGATGCAGCACGTCGAGCTGAAGAAACATTNCGTAATCCTCTTAATTGGCAAAATTANCCAGACGATCGCCAACGCACGGATGAGCAAAGGCAAAAAACATATGAAGCGTTAGATCGCAAACAAAATCGTACTTTAGATGAAGTGGCGGGTGAGGATTCTCGACTCCAAACTAATCTCATGAACCTTACAGTGTCACATGGTACTGAGGGTAATTTTACTCGTCGTTTAGAATACTTTGATCAAGCTAATGAAGAGGCGCGGGTAAGAGATAGTGATCAAACGCAATCCAGAGAAACTGATGCAGCTATCAGAGCACGTCAACAAGATACGTACGGTGACTTATCAGATCCAGGTAAAGACTTCTTGGATTGGGCCTCTCATAGGCTGAGATGGGGTAACAGCTACACCCATCTTTTTGAAGTAACGTTAGAAGATTCCAGGGGGTATGAAAGAGATAACCCTCCGCCCCCTATCGATGACGGTGATGAAACGCATCAGTTCTTAGATTTTCAAACTGCCGGTAATGCATTCAAGTTCGCCTGTGTAGGCGCTAGCGTAGGTGGCATGAGTTTAGAGATGTCAAGATCTGGAGGAATGGATTTACCTTTACCCTCAGGAGCCGATGTAGCACAACCCCTTACTTTGACTATCTTAGATTACACGCGGATGTCTATCTACAATTTTTTCTATGCATGGTGGCTCAATTTCTACAACCCACATAAACGTCGTTTTGTAGGTGGTAAATGGGGCAAGTATAAAAACATCTTTATCAATGTTCAATCATGGTATGGTGAATATTGGAAAGATGATACCAACGCAGATGATGCCGGAGGAGAAACACCGCCACGTAATTTCGGTTTGAATAATAGGTATGACACCGTGCTCCGGATTTCAGCTTATAACTGCATGATAGAACAGTTTCCCGGCGTCTCTTTGAACTGGAGCAATAACGAACCATTTGAATTTGAAATCACCATAATACCTTCTGATGTGTATTATGACTTCCGTAACCCTCAAAACTACACCCATAGGTCTAATAGACCTCACTTGAATGAGTTGTATAAGAAAGAACTTGAACACGGACGGCTCTCACCAGATGAGATTGGAAGACGTATTAGAGACGGTGTGAATGTAGGGAATGAACGGTTACTTGAACGTGGGACATAATAAGGAGATAATTTAGATGCCAGATAGCCCAGACTTATTCAGATACCAATTTGATACTCGGGAACCTTTTCGAAGGAGTCAAACAGAGAGAGGTGGGTTGGATTACGTGGACCTAGACCTTCGCGGCCCTATCAGAGGCCGTAAGGTATCTATTACGGGCATGCCCGCTATTCTGAACCGCATTATCTTATACTTTGCCTCCAAGAAGGGTGATTATTTACGTACGAGGGAAGGGAATGAGTTTGCTTTCATCTATAACTCCCCTGTAAACGCAACAACGCAATTCAGGGTTTTATCTACCGCCACCTCTATAATGAGGAGAAGGTTCCCAGAAGTTAATGTAAGAGACATCAGTGTAAAGCCTATTATCAAAAGAGGGGACGGAGGGTCTGAATCTAAAGGATGGGACATCAACATGGTAATCCGCCACAGTTCTTTGGAAGACGATGTCAGCATAGACATCCCATTAGGTGAAGAGACCGCAATGCCTTCCGCGCGCGATTACATACAGGTATAGGAAATAGGACTAATTACTAAGGATTTTATACATGGCACAAGTTAAGAAATTCACCCCCGAAGAGATCAGTAGAAGAATCAAAAGAAACTTTCTACGCAGGGAAAATGTTAGGTCTTCAGTTGATGACCAAGTTGTAGATAGTCTTATTCAATCCGTAGCAGAGGAGTTCGCAGAAGGGGTGAGGTATGATGAATACCTAACACGTGAAAACGTATGGGATTACATTCGTAACCTAACCTCAGGCGTGGGTATGGCCTCTCTTGTAGGTTACCACCCTCGGCGTAAAAGAAGCGCTGTTACCAGTCTTATTTTTGCGGTTGATGGGAACATCCGTAACTTCGGCGCGTTCAGCGAGAATGTATGGGAAGAAGTGTTAGATGAAGACGGGAGCTTAGACGTACTTCGTGAAGGTGTACCAGGTGTTGTTGATTATCATAATCTCCGCAGTCTCCGTCATTTTCCCGGCACAGGTACTAATCCTGAATTAGAGATACCTATTCATACTGTTATCCAGGATAGAGAAAGTGAAATACAATACATTACACTGGAATCGCGAAGCATTCGCTTTGCAGGATCATTGAGAGCTGACCAAGACCCTGATGAGGATTCAACAAGTAGATGGGCCCGTATTCCCGCCATTCAAGGTATCAGAAGAGAGTTTACTGCAAGAGGGGTTAGGGGAAGAGAGTTTGAAAGAGTCACTATAAACTCGAAGAATGTAGAGGACATGCGTGATCCTTATTCTGAGGATTTCTTACAAGTATGGGTCCGCACTCCCGGTAGTGATGACTTTGAAGAATGGGAAAGACTGAACGATGTGAGAGAGGCCGGTCCTTATGATAGAGTGTACATGGTAGAAACTGAATTGGATTATTCTCGTGTACACATCGTGTTTGGGAACGGTATCACAGGAAGAAGAATACCTCGTGGGACAGATGTGCGTGTAAATTATCTAGAGACGCGCGGTTCTGAGGGTAACATAGACGAAACTCAACGGCTAACAGAATTCCGAACCAATTTGGAAATGCCGTATGCTGGTGTCACTTTATATGTGACTAACCTTAATCCAGTTGTCAATGGTGTTGATGAGGATACCTTATCTGATATCAAAGCACGAGCACCTCAACATTACCTTACAGTTGAATCTGTAGGTTCTGAAGAAGCCTATGTAGCTGCTATTGAAAGTCTCCCAGATGTAAGAAGAGCCAGGGTTTATAGAGGAATATACAGAAGAAACCAAGCAGATACTATAAGAGACACTGTAAGCTTTACAGCAATTGCTGAAGATGGGAGCGCACCACAAGAATTAGACATTGTGCGACGTGTGCGATTAGCTCTGGGTAGAAAGACATCACCTACTGACATTCTCCAATACGACCCGCCAGAGAGAGTGGGTATCGCCTATAATGTTAGGGGATACATTGATGACATCACTAAACCTCTCCAATTCTTTGTAAACGAGGTTCGTCGTATTCTGTATACCAAGTACCGCATACGTGAGATGGAGTTCAAAGAATCCATTTTCCATATTGATGTTATGGCCGCTCTCCGTAATGGTATAGAAGCTTTGGAAGCAGCGCAGGCATTTCCTGAAGCTGTATTGGAGAGCGAATTTTATCGTGATACATTTATCTTAGGGGACGAAGGCGCCTTGCGTCAGAACTTTAACTTCAATTCATCCCTAGCACCTTTCCGTGAAATACGTCACAACGTTGAGCATGTATTACGGGTAGACTTTATAGTAAGACCAGAGGGCATCCGTCATAGAAGCAGGACAATACTTCTAGTACCAGCTGGAGAAGATTCAAATGATGACTACATCATCAGACAATTCGATTTACTAGAAGACATTGTTTTAACTCCTGATAGAGTTCGTGCTATACTAAACGATACTTTTGGCACGTACGGCGAGAAAACAGAAACAGTGTGGCATTGGGTGAATCGTACAACACTGGAGGCTGGAGACCCTGAAGAAGATGATCCCAATGAATTCGATTACTATTTGGATGGTAATGAGCTAAAGCTTTCTCCTGTCCTCGAATCCAAACTTGAATTTGAAAGTGATAGCAATTATCAGCTCACATATACAATAGTAGAAGAAGAAGGGGAGTATACCGTTGAAGGTGAAGTCCGTCTCTATTATTCCACTGTTGTCGACATAGGTAGTATGGACCAAGATGAATTAAGGGACTACTTTGAACAGCACCGTGAATGGAAAGAGAGTGAATGGGCGAAAGATGACATAGTAGCGGCGTCTTTAGTTGAAGACAGGCATTTCGGTACTTTCCCCACTGTTTATGCCCCTGACAGCTCTCATAGAGCTCCTGTTGAATTGACTTTCCAAGCCTCTGGTACAGAAGATGGTGTACAAGCAGGGTCAGGGAGTATTTTTATTAGACCAGAATTTCAAGGACGTCAAGTTGACTTCGTGCCTCCCACTATTCCTTACAGGGGTATGACAGAAGACGATGAACCTGTGCCTTGCGACATTCGAGTATACGCAATGCCACGAAGATTGGATTTGATGTTGGAAGATGACTTTTCTATTTTCAATTTGACCCAAGATAACATTAAAGTTGATTTGAGATACCGCACAGATGCTGATACAGAGTTCCAAGTAGCTGTTGACCGCGAAACCATCGACGTAGAAGATGAGGATTAAGCATGTCTGATAACCCTCTAATGATTCCTCCCGCAGAGAAAACCATACCTTACTTCACAGGAGTAGGTACGCGAAAGGAATTATTAAAAACACATAAAGACTTCAATCCTGAATTCCCAATTGAAGCCAAGTATCATTATCTTCATAGTTTATTGGCCGAGAACCCTTTCTATCAAGAGATGCTAGAGGCCTTTACTGAAGAGATACAGAAGATTATTGAAGACCGCATACACCATAAAGCTATAAGGTATAGTTCGTTCTATTTCACAGACATGGATTCATTTGATGACCAAATGACAAACATAGGGCAGTTACTTAATCATGACCCCGATTATTATTTGGCCCCTTACATGTTTGATGTTACAAGGAGAGAGGTGGAATGGAAGAAATACGATACTGAGTCAACTTATTTCATGCACCGCTTCCGTAACTCTTTCATGGCGTATAAGTTCTTGTTCAATCGTATTTGGCGTCATGGGGGTATCTATCTTGAGATTTATTACCCCGAAGGACAGGGTCTCGGTGTCTTGAATGAATTCACAGACAAAGCTGTGAGGCTGGTAGATAATTCTAATGTAATGCAAGATTGGTTACCTCCGATTGGTAGTTGGCCGGAAGTGGGATACATAACAGGACTGGAATCTTACAACCAGTTTGAACAATTGTATGCATTCCGTTTTGATGACCCTGCTCGTCCTGAATGGGACACTGGTATTGAATCAGGAGAGAATGTTGAAGACTTTGAAGATGAAGAAGGCAACCCTATTTCTTATGATGTAGATGTTGACCCTACTTTTAATTTTGATACAGTGAATTTCCCGTGGGTGAGAGACCGCACGGTTGTGTTGAGTATGACATGCGATAGGGTATTACATTTACAAGAAAACAGCTTACGCACAGATCCTGTGGATTGTTTGATGGATATACCCTTTCTTCAATACATCAGGCGACAAGCCACCATTCATCGTAAAATTGTAGAACAAGTAAAAGTGGGTTCTCAGATAACATTGGCTTGTGACACCTCAGGTGAGTTTGTAAAGTCAGGAGAATCCGCGCACACCATCCCAGAGATAAGAGCAGATGTAACTGTATTCACCTCTAACTATGAAGAAAACCCTGAGCCAGCTCGAGTGAGGTTGGGCACAGGTTATGTTGATGGGGCATTGCGTAATCGTATTTTCAGACGACCCGGGGATTTTCAAAAGCTTGCGGTATACGGAGAATCATCAACGTACGACTGGTCGACCTATCACGGCCCGAAAGCCGACATAGGTGACCCTGAAGATCTGGAAGAAATCGCCCAAATGGAAGAAGATGCAGAGGCCATCAGCATTGACGATTTCAGAATGGTTAATCCTGTTTTCTCTACAGCGGTAGGTCAATTTGAGCGTATAGACATTACAGCTCAGGTGATGGCTATAAATGTGATGTTGGAGATGAGAAGACTAGAAGGAGCTGCGGACCCGATTACTATTTGGAGCCCTGAAATTGAATTTCCCACAGAGAACCCAGACCCAGAAATACTAACAGAAGCTGTTGGCATGGGAGATGGGGAAACTACTACCTTCACCCATACAATAGGAAATCTGGCTAGATACATGCCAGAAACCATAGACATCATTGTAGCGGGCGCCGCCCAAAACGTATCCGTCACAGTAGATGAAGAAGTGGAAGAATTTGAAACACCTGACTTATCCGGGTCTTTAGATTTAGGGAGTGGGTTTGTTACTATTGAATTCAATGACCCTGTAGAGGCTGAAGCAACCATCGGCGTTAGGTATACTCTTGAAGATGAAGAAGACGCACCTTTTGGTGACGAGCATCCGGCAAGCTTGGTAAACTTTCCCCATGAATTTATAGCAGCAGGGTCCTTTGAAGGTACTTTTCGAATGGACACTTTCTTCATCCGGATAGCAGCTAGGATGGTGCCGGAAGAAGAAGCCACCGCTTCTCTAACCGTTAAGCATGTTCCTTTGAAAAACTTCCTGTTCAACATCGCAGCCCAAGATGACTTAGAAAAATTGAACATTGTACCTCGCATCCTTTATGACTATGAAACACTTCGTATGTTTGGTTCTGAGAAGGATGAAGTTCAAGTCATCACAGACTTCGAAGATCCTAATGATGGATGGGAAGAACTTCGCGAGGCTCTCGGGAATGGTTATTTATGGGTATTTCATGATCTGCATAACCCTGAGGAAGATTTGAACTTAGGTGATTACCTATTATCATTGGACCCTGCTGAAGATAATCTACATGAAAAGATTATGGAATATCTTATGCCAGAGGGAGCAGAGGAACCAGAAGAAGGTGAGAACCCAGACACTAGTGAATACGAATACGTCCAGGAATGGTTGGATCAACGTAAGTGGTTTGAGTTTTACCCTGTAGATGATTACAATGAAGAAGGCAAGGCAACACCTCTTTCAGAAGAAGATTATTTGACCGATGCTAAAATCAATTGGAGAGGTCGAGGATGGAACTCATGGTACCCCTATGTGCCTCAATTCATTTGGCAAATCTATGCACAAATAACAGAAGGTGTGGACCCAGTGACGGGTCAATGGGATCCTCAAGTTGAATACTTTGTTTTCAACGAGTTACTGTTCCGTGAGGCCCTTATTGTGTTTGATAGGGAAGTAGATGAAACCACTACTTCCGATGACATCACAACGGCAGAAGGGTTGTTAGATATCTTGGATGAATTCTTTCTTTCGTTGGGTAGAGATGGTCTCTATGGGGCAACGCCTATCAATGAAGATGACCCGTGGTTTGATAAACTGCAAGAAGATCACACAGGCTTCTTTGAGCCTACATGGACAGGGGGGTTAGATGACATCCCATTGCCTATCCTCCATAACCATTTGAGAATAGATAAGGAGCGAGAATACCAACGGCGTCCTATAGACGATCCGGAAGGTCCTTTAGAAACATACACAGGTATCAATCTTGATCTTAGAGCAGGTAGATGCGAATTTGGTATAGTGGCACCTGAGGAATTGGATAAGTATGTGCCCCCTACCCTGCCAGGGAGTTATGCTGATGGGGTGGAAGAGAACACCATCGATGAAAGGTCACCGCGAGACATTGCTGTACAACGTCAATTTCGTTTGCGCTATACCATAAACACAACAACAGATTTTGAGGACGTGGATGACGTCTCATCACGTATTGTAGGTATCAGAGAAGCAGGAATCTTCAATACAGAGGACAAGTTGATAGCATATGCGAACTTTCCACCGGTAATTTATGACAGCTTCGAAAACCACTTCGCATTGAATTGGTATATCTCCACCCTTCAATTCACGGCCCCTTAGCCTTGATTATAATAGTCAAAATGCATCCAAAGGAGTTTCGATGTGGATTTCAGAACAGTGGCGCTTCTCGTGTGCTTTGGTATTATGTCAACGTTGACCTTGAGTTTCTTGCACATGGTAGATGCAAGCGTTGATACAATAGGAGAGTTAGAGCAGGTCATTGAACAACGAGATAATAAGGTAAGCAATCTCG
>SL_5KL_010_SEDDRAFT_10002362_pt1 | contig 10546 bp, 11 predicted proteins | sample SodLakKL_010_SED_FD_9118 | JGI IMG/M metagenome (IMG submission 9118)
CCGCGGAAGCCTGTAAGAAAGTCCGCGCAGAACGATCACATCCGCGGGTATTGTCTCTGAGGCAATTACAGCGGGTCCTGCAGTTGTGGAGAAGCGACCCGGCTATGCCAGTGACCCGGTATACAGAGGGATGATTATGCGGATACACATTATTGTTATGTACCTAATGAAAGGAGGATACTATGGCATTCAATATTTCAAGTCCTGCATTCGAATATGGGGCAAAGATACCTGCTGTCCATGCATGTGAGGGAGACGATGTGTCTCCCCGGCTCCATTGGGACGGAGAACCCAAAGGGACCGTTACCTTCGCGTTGATCATGGAAGACCCGGATGCACCGGGCGGCACNTTCACGCACTGGATGGTGTATAACCTGCCCCCTGACTGTCACAGCCTGGAAAAGATCATTCCCATTGAAAAAAACATGGAGAATGGCGCCATACAATCAAAAAATGATTTTGGAAAGATCGGATACCGGGGCCCTTGCCCGCCAAAGGGTGAAGAACACCGTTATTTTTTCCGGATTTTCGCCCTGAAAAAGAAACTTCCGCCGGAGTCAATCTATACCCGGGAGGAATTTTATGAAAACATAAAGGATCATGTTCTGGATGAGGCGGAATACATGGGTAAATATCGTATGTCTTCATAAATAAGCCGTTGACCGGAGGGATGTTTACCGGTAGACTTGCCCGGTAACATCCCCCGGGGCGATTTTTAAAACACTGAGAAATGAGTCAAAACGGCAGATTTTGCGTTTTGGTTCACCTTACCTGTATATGCATCAGAAAAATAAATCCTATGGACCCATTAGCAAATGAAACAAAGAAAAAAGAGATCATTGATCAGCTTGTATGGAACGACAGTGTAAATGCCAACAACATACACGTAACAGTTGAAGGAAATCTGGCAACACTCGAAGGCAGTGTACCCAGTTATGCCCAAAAGCTGACTGCCGAGCGGGAGGCTTTTCTTATAGCCGGCATCACCCATGTGGAAAACCTGCTGGACGTTTCCTTCCCTGACGAAGCCGGCGTGCCCGGTGACGATGAGATCGCCGGCAATGTGAGGTCAAAAATGCTCTGGAACGATCAGTTGAATGCAGAAGGCATTATGGTGGAGTGTCACAATGGTGTCGTCACCCTTACAGGCAATGTTGACAGTTACTGGGAGCGAAATCTCGCCGAAGAGATCGCCATATCCTCAGCAGGTGTTTTTCGCGTGGTGAATGACCTGAAAGTCGTACCGGGAATTTCTGCACTCGACGAAGATATAAGGACGGATATTGTTAGTGCGCTCCGTCGAAACAATCTGGTAGATGAGAACCTGATCAGGGTAAACGTGGAAAACGGAACCGCCCATCTGCAGGGCACGGTTCCTTCATATGCCATAAAAAGAGAGGCGCTGAGCATTGCTGCTTATACGGCTGGGGTGGTAGATATTATTGATGACATTCGCATCGCTTAGTTCAGCCGGGTTCGGAGAGACTGGAAAACAGTTCAAACAACAGGTTGTCAGAGAGGAACATTTGCCCATGAACCGACAGGCAGGCACGTGCGAGAGACAGCGGGACACCCTGTTCATGCAGGCCGGCATCTCCGAAAGGCATGTCGGGCAATCCGCCTTCAATTCCTGGTTGTATACCGGCAAATTGTTCTGCGAACCAGGCTCCTTGTTTCCCGGCAGCGAAACGTTTTCCCAGCATACGCATGAGCAGCGGTTGCCGCGGCTTAAAGCGGATACTGACCTTCCTGGTTTGGAGTAACTCTTTCATGTGAGCTATTGCTTCATGCAGTCCACCGGTTTGATCAACAAGCTTGCGTCTGACAGCATCCTTTCCGAGCCACAGGCGTCCTTCACCAAGCTCTCTCACCTTCTCCTGTGTCAATTTGCGATTTTCCGCCACCCGTTTGATAAAGGCGTCGTAAAGGAAATCCACCGTGTGGCTGATTGATTTTTTCTCTTTCCCGGTCATGGGACGAAGAGCTGATCCCAGGTCCGCTGACTCGCCTTCTTTTACACAATCGGTGGTAATGCCATATTTTTCAAGTAGTTGGACAAGGTTAAAGAACAGGGTGATCACCCCGATCGACCCTGTCAGGGTCGTAGGAAGTGCAAACATCCGACGGCCGGTACCGGCGATCCAGTAGCCGCCACTGCCTGCCACCGGCCCCATGGATACTACCAGTGGCTTCTCCCTGTTCAGGGCTTCCAGTTCACGCAATATGTTTTCGCTTGCCGTGGGTGAGCCGCCAGGACTGTTGATCCGGAAAATGACTCCCCTCACCCGCTTATTTTTTCGCAAAGCCCGGATCTGCTTCACCATAAGGCTGTCGCCGGCCGCCTGGCCAAACAGTGGGTGGTTACGGTTCGGGCCGTCTACGATCATTCCTTCAAACACCAATACGACAACACGCGGCCCGGGACGAAGACGCAGCACCTTCCCTACGAAACGTTCCCTGTATCTTTTCTTTTTCCATTCATCCAACAGATCATGCAGGGTGCGTAACTCACCGACCATGCCGGCTTCAAGTGCCTCGTCGGCCGTATATGTGCGGCCATCGAGCATATTTTCAAGCGTTTCTTTTGTAAACCCCTTTTTTTTATCACTCCCGGAAGGCATTTCCACCGCTTTGCGCATGGTGTCCACAACCCCGGACGTTATAGCCTGGTATTGCTCGCGCGCGTACTTGTCAAATTGCTCAGTCCGCAGCCGGTCAGCCGAATTTTTGTATCTGTCCCTGCGGATGATGGTAACATCCACCTCATACTTATCTAAGAGCTTTCTGAAGAAAAGTGAAGACACCGCCATTCCCCTGAAAGTAATACTGCCCAGTGGATGTAATATCCTGTGCTGGCAAACAGACGACAGCATACAGTCTGTGGCGGTATACTCAGGTGCATAGTAATGCACTTCCCTGCCTGCCTTTTTTAACCGCTCGAGGCCTGCCCGGATCTCTTCCAGGGCACCAAAAGCGGGTGCAGAAAAATCCTTTCTTCGCTCGACAAGCACATGGCGGATCGTCCGGCTGGCCAGAATGCTCTCCACCTGTTCATAAAACATGTCAAACCTGAAATATGGCTTTGGCACCGGTTTTGCCAACCGCATCACGACAGGGCCAGTCTCCTTATACTTGCCACTCAATATAATTCTTATGAAATTCATGCCTTGCTATGCCTGTTATCGTTTCTATCGGCTGTCAGGAAAAAACCTTTCCGGACCCAAATATCTTCCCCGGGCATGTAGTAACAAATAACCGCCGCGCCCTTGTTGTACCGGACTATTCCAGTTCCGCCTCGAGCCTGATAGAAGGCACAGCCAGTGCTTTAGACACCGGGCAGCCGTCTTTTGCCTTATTGGCAATTTCCTGGAACTTCTCGTTTTCGATACCCTTCACACTTCCTTTGGTCTTAAGCAAAATATCGCTTATGGCAAAGCCATCAGCCGTTTTAGTCAGGGAAACCTCGGCAAAGGTGTGGATCTTTTCAGGAGAATAGCCCTCCTGGTCAAGTGCATGAGAGAAAGCCATCGAAAAGCAGCTGGCGTGCGCCGCTCCAATGAGTTCCTCCGGGCTGGATGCCGATTTGTCATCTTCAAACCGCGATGAAAAATGCACGGTCCCCTCGTAACCGCTTGACTTTAAGGCATATTTGCCTTTTCCGTTCTGAAGCGCGCCTTCCCATTGTGCGCTGGCATAATGTTTACTCATATCTCAATAATTTTTAGTTGTGTTGTGTAAGATTTCTACAGGGAAACCTGAGAATGTAGGAAATGTTCACCTGTTGGGATCTATTTTTCTTCTTCCATCAGCCAATCACGGGCAGTTACGGCTTCACCTGTGTCAAAAAAACGCATCTCGCCAGACACAAAGGGCTTGCCTATGCTGCTCAGCTTTTTCCCGACACCTCCAGGTGCTACGATGGCTATCTTGTCAAAGTTTCTGATGTGCTTAAAATACACTTTGAAATCTTCCCAAAGCGCAGCTGGTTCAACGCCTTCGATATTTGTGATCTCAACATACAATTTTTGTGTGTCGTACTCCCTTTCCGTTTTTTCAAACAACGGTTTGAGCTTGTCATAGTCTTCCTTTTCGACCTTTCCGTCAACCCGGAAGGCTATGAGGTTGTCCTTTGTGAAATCCAGAATGTGAAACATAGCTTTGAGTTTTATGTGTTACTACCCCTAATGAATGAAAAAACCATGCCTAAAAGCCTCGGGGGGATAAAAATCTCCAGCCACAACAGGTCGAATGATTTCTCAATAGATTCCCTTCCGAAATAAAAGTTACAGATACTTGCAAATAAGAAAGCTATTTGATATATTTATCTTCAATTAAATCACTTTTACATCATCTGCCTAACATAAAATATAAAAATCTTATGGAATTCCTGGAAATTTTACAAACCACTTTGTCTTACCTGCTCATTACCATAGCGGGTATTTTCGTGATCGTGAATCCACTCACCACGGCTTTTGCGTTTATGTCGCTCACCACACAAATGGATGAGCCACAGCGTAAGCAGATAGCCATGAAGTCGACACGGATCTCCACCACCCTGTTTTTTATTTTCGCTTTACTGGGCGGTTTAATATTTCAGTTGTTTGGCATCACNCTGGCTGCCTTCCGGATCGCGGGAGGGATCATTCTTTTNGGTATCGCCATGGGTATGATAAGCAGNCGCAACGGTAANGATGAANCTAAAACCAAGCCGGAGGGCGAGATTGCTGACGATATCTCTGTTATCCCCCTGGCCATTCCTTTCATAAGCGGGCCGGGCTCCATAGCCACAGTAATGATACTCACCAGCGAGGCCCCAACAATCTATCACACAGTGATCGTATTTTTTGCCGTGCTGTTTACCACGGTGAGTTGTTATTATTCAATGGTGTATTCAAAGGTTATCGTCAAATACCTGGGTGACTCAGGGAGGCAGATCATCACCAAGGTGTTTGGTCTGATCCTGGCGGTTATTGCAGTTCAGTTCGTTGTCAATGGGATCGCCAATGTAGTGGTTGATTTTGGTATCGTAGAAATCCCCGGTATTGAGCCTGCAGATGGGGTTGATGTGCAGTAGGGCGAAAAAAGATGTGTGCGTGGAAACCTGATCATACCCTGCCGGTCAGGATACAATGTGGCTAAGCATCGTAAAGCCGGCCTCCGGCCGATGATCCGGAGATCGCCTTTCCGGTTCTCTTACCTGGAAGGACTGAGAAAATGAGAAACTGGCTCAAGGCCCGGGGTATAGCTGGATACGATCTTAAAGATGGCAAACAGAGGTACGAACAGGATCATTCCGGCAAGACCCCAGACCATAGCACCCATGGTGATGGCAATAATGACAACCAAAGGATTGATCTGCACTTCACTTCCAATAATCAGAGGCTCAAAAACATAGCTTTCAACGATCTGCTCTGTCATAATGATCAGGGTAAAGAGGATGATGATCCCTACCTGATCAAGATAGATAATGCCGAAAATGATGGGTAGAATACCGCTGATAAAAGGACCAAGATAGGGGATGATGGTTACGAGTGCGCCGAAAATCGTTAACAGACCTGCATAGGGAATATCGAAAATGAGAAAAGTGATATAATACATGATTCCAAGCAATGCCATCACTTTTACCCTGCCCAGCAGATAGTGCTGAACCACTTTGCTGGTTTGCCGGATGACCTCATTCACCTCAGCTTCATTGTCTTTCTTGAAATAACGCAACAGCGAATTCACAAATTTACTCCTGTAAAACAAAAGCAAATAGGTGTATACAAGCACCAGCAGGAATCCTGCGGCCGTATTAAGGATATTGCCTAAAAAATTGGTGAGCCAGGTTTCAAGCCTGTTGATAATACCTGCTGACCGGGTCTCCCAGATGTTTCTCTGCTCTTCAAGGCTTACATTAAAGATGGAGGAAATGTAGTTCTGAATGTTGTGGAATACTGTCACCGTTTCTTCTCTGACCTCTGAGATATCCGCCACGAACAGGCTTACCTGCTTGCTCAGTACATATAAAATACCTCCTACCACAACAAATATGACCAGTGTGCTGAGCAATGCAGAAAGGGCCCGGGGCACACGCATCTTTTCCAGCAAGTTGGAAAAGGGGGTCATCAAAGAGGCAAAGAACACCCCGAAGAGAAAAGGGACAAGAAAGGGAGACCCAAAAAACAGCAGCAGAAAAACGATCAGTATAAAAAACAGTACATGGTTTACTTGTTTCAATGACTTCATGGGATCTTACTTTTGCGTTGCTGCTACGGCTGGTTTTTACTCTATTCAATCGTAAACGTCAAGCGCTTTTTTACGTCTTCATATTTTTCAAGAAGTTCCTCTCTGGTCTGACCGCCAAGGTTAACATAAGCCAGCACACAGCTATAGCTGTCAACATGATGTTCTTCGATGTCGCTAAGATTCATGCCTTTACTAACCGCCAAACTAATCTCCATCTCGGGATACTTGTCTTTCAGTTCCTCAATTTCCTTTTTGCCGGGAACTTCCTTTACGACACCTTCTTTGGTGAAAGTCCGGAGCATAAAATGCGCAGCCACCTCAAAATCACCCTCGTTTTCAAGCGGACAGGGCCTGCGGTCAAGTGCCAGACTAAGCATGATATGGTGATGGGAGATGCCATGCACCTTTTCAAACAGGTCGGCATGGGATTGCGACATGCGGGGGTTCACTTCCAGGAGATTGATTTCGTTTTCTTCTTCATTATAAAAATATTCGATGTTGAAGGCCGAATTTGATAATCCGATCTGCCTGATCACCTTGCGCGACAGGTCCGACATACGGTACTGCACTTCATAAGGCAGATCAGAAGGATACTGATATCTTGCAAACGACGAATATTTTTCATGTCGAACAGAGTCTACAAGTCCGTATATCAGCACCTCCCCTTCAATTACATACCCCTCTACTGTACACTGACGACCGGATATAGGCGTTTCAGCAAACATCTTCTCCTTTTGTTTTGATATCTTATCAGGCATCCCAAATTCAGAGATAATATAGCTGAATGGCTCTACCATATAGTCAATATGTTCGCGGACCTCTTCCATGCATTCATAAAAATGCTCTTTGCTATGAATTTGGTAGGCGAGATAGGAGTGATACGATTTGATAGGTTTGATCCAGAATGGCGGTGTAAAGCCTATTTTATCATATGCTTTGTCATCGTTGTGGTCAAAAGCCTTAAACTTTGGTATGCTCTCAGGGATCACCTCATATTGTTCGAGACGACTCCAGTACTTGTGTTCGCATTTCATGACACTTTCCAGGCTCGGCCCGGGCAGATCATATTTTTCTGCAACAATGGGAACCAATACAGAACCGGGAAAATCCAAATAGGACACCACAGCATCTATGCCGCCGGCTTCTTTAACCCTTTCCTCAATTTTTTTCAGCAGATCAGGAATAGAATAATCTTCCACACCACGGATTTCTGAAAACTTTATCGCTGCCAAGATTTCGCATTCCTTGTGTTCAGGAAGATGTCTGATCAATGACAAGTTAAACTCGTCAAGCCCAACTACAAATACCTTTTTCTTTTTTCTCATGCCTTATTTTGTCTTTATTCACGCAAACAAATTATCTGCATAAAATCACTTTATCAAATACAATTTTATTTTGAAAAAAAACGAAAACCCATTATTTCATTTTAAAGATAGGAAATTCGTTGCAAAATGGCTAATATCATTCGCGTTTTTTTGTTTTGTATCGCACATGAGCGAATAAATGAATTGTTTTCTGTAGAATTATCTCCCCATGTTTCAGCGAATATTAAAACTACATATACAGGTTCTGAAATAACAGTCCGGTTTGGCCTGTCCATAAAGCACTCCAAATCTGTCAATTACGGATCATGTTCTGATTCAGACCTATTTGTTGACTTCATAAAAGGGAAAACAGGCTAGCTTTGGTATATATATTGTCATGTTTCTGATCGGTTTCTGTTTTCCCTGGCATTTAAGCAAACCAAACAGGGAAATATTTATTCACACAAAATACTTTTCATTATGGCAATCAAAAAAGTTTGGATCACAGAAGACTGCACCGGTTGTGAATTATGCGTAGAACTTTGTCCGGAGGTATTTACGATCCCTGATGATCTTGCTGTGGTAAAAGAGGATGCCAACATAGGCATGTACGAAGAAAAAATCAAGGAGGCAGCGGAGGAGTGCCCTGTGGAAGCGATCAAATATGAAGAGGAATAGTTCGCAGATCCATTCGCTCCCCATCAGATCATGACCACGGGAAAAAGGTCTATGCGCCGAATTTCTGCAGCTTGCCGGCATGTGCCATGGCGAGTGTCATGATCTCCATGGCCTTGATCATGCCCAGTTCACCTTTAAGGCATTGCACTTCATCAAATGATCCCTGGTATGGTCCGCGGGTTGCCGGCGCGTTCAGCAGCACGGGGACGGGATGCCAGCTATGGCTTTTCAGGGGGGCTGGCGAAGAGTGGTCACCCGTGATGATCAAAACATCCGGGTTGCGATCTGTCAGCAAGGGCAATGCTTCATCCATTGCTTCAATGGCTTCGATTTTCCCTTCAATACTTCCGTCTTCCCCTTTTTTGTCGGGGTCTTTAAAGTGAGAAAAGACAAAAGTATATGTATTAAGTGCCTTCAAAGTATCCTCGAGTATCTCTCTTGGTTTCACAGGTTCTGCAAACACTTCCATGCCGAGCAGCCTGGCGATACCCCGGTACATTGGATGACCTGCTACGGCAGCAGGCCTCAGCTTGTATCTCTCTTCAAATGAGGGCCAATCGGGGAGTTGCGCGAAGCCCCGGCTCAACAGCATATTTGCAGGATGCTCATCCTGCAGTATTTCCCTGACCTGGTTAAAAAGTGTTTTCACAATCTTTGCCGTCCTGCTGTTTTCAAAAGGCGGACGGGTTGGGTCGAGTGGCTCCTTACCAGTTTCCTGCGGGTCGGTGTCCCCTGCATCCGCTTTCAGCCCCTCGCCCCTGAGAACCAGCAGAGCACGGTGTTCTGATTCGGTGTTTAAAAACACTTCTGCATCCTGTATATCGATTCCATTGTGAATCTTCTCAATCAGTTCACGGTTCTTTTCTGTGGAGATCCTGCCTGCCCGGCGGTCTGTCACTTTTCCGTCCTTATCCATTGTACAGAAATTCAACCTGGCAGCCACGTCTCCTTTTTCCAGGGGAAACTCTATCCCCAGGGCAGACAAAACGCCACGGCCGATCTGGTAGATCAGCGGGTCATAGCCAAAGAGTCCGAGGTGACCCGGCCCGCTGCCTGGTGTAATTCCCGGGCCAACGGGGTGCGCCAGGCCCGTGGCGGACCTAGTTGCCAGTTTGTCCATATTCGGTGTGCTGGCCATCTGTAACGCTGTTCCTTTTCCGTCGTTGTTGGTGTCTCCTATTCCGTCGAGAACAAGCAATACGATTTTTTTTTCGTTTTCCCCCGCCAGGGAGCTAATGAGTTGTCCATAATGATCTTTCATAATGATATGATTTTTACTTGTCACGAAAATTTCCTATGGGTTCCTTACTTTTTTAACGTCTGGGGCATGAAATGTTTGCCGGCAAAGGGTTTGCCTAAAACCCGCCAAACGACAGGTGGAAACCGAAGGTGCCCGTGGTCCTGTCTGCCCTGCGCTGAAAAGGAAAGGCATAGTATGGCTCCAGGATGATGGCGCCAAACAGGTTTACCCGCAGGGCCAATCCGGCACTTACCACGGGTATGCGCCCCTCATCATCGCGGAGCGGGTCCCAGCGAAAGTCAATCTGGTCGAATTCGTGCCATGCGAGGCCTGCATCAGCAAACAAAACCAGGTCACTGAAAAACATACGCGAGCCGATGAGGGCAAACTCCTCGGGGCCGGTAAAGGGATAGCGGAGCTCTGCATTGGCAACGGCTATTTTGCTTCCCAGAAGGTTATTCAGGTTCAGAAAATCCTCCGCGGTCTCCTCTGGTCTTCGCAAGTCTGCAAACCGGTAGCCTCTAACATAATATGGATTCCCCAGGAACATAGGACGCATTTCCTGCGCATCCTGTCCGTAGCGGCCATAGTGCATCACCCTGAATCCCAAGGAGAAAGGTGAAACAAAAAAATATCTTCTGTAATCCGCCAGAGTACCCCAGAAGGCGTATTCGCCAAAGGTTTTATCCAGCTGCAGGCGATAGCGGTAGCCCCTCATGGGGGAAGTCATACCAAAGGTAGAACCGTCTCCCACAAAAGCGATGTGAGCCCGGTAAATAAAAAATGGATCGGGTGCGTCCAGTTCGTGTTCTTCCCGGTCAATGAGTAACCCCCCTGAATAATAGTTGTTTATACTATCCCTTCTGAAGCGGTAGAGGGTGGCGCTGCCTCCCCCTTCAAAACGAAGTTGCCGGGATAAAGGATACTGCCCGAACATACCCACTTCATTCTCAAAAACCCTCTCTTCCATCAACACCAGGTTCTCAACCAATGTGTTATTTATCGTATCCATTCGCATATGCATACCGGCATACCTGTAAGGGATATGAGAAAGGTTCGCACCCCACTGCAAACGGCTGGACTGGTTCAGGTAGGC
>SL_5KL_010_SEDDRAFT_10002364_pt1 | contig 10541 bp, 5 predicted proteins | sample SodLakKL_010_SED_FD_9118 | JGI IMG/M metagenome (IMG submission 9118)
CTACGCCGTCGCTTCGGCCGCCAACGGAAAATACAACTACGTCATCGATTACACCAAGACCCATACCATGCATAACGAGCGCATCGGCGTTTCCGGCACTGACGCCATCGTGTATGAAGCGAGTATTCGCGACCTCACGCGGGACCCTGCCCTCAACGCGCAAAACCCTTCGACCTACTCCGCTTTTTCAACAAGCGGCCTGAAAACGCCCGGTGGACATCCTGCGGGGTTTGACTATCTTCGTTCTTTGGGCGTCAGCCACATCCAAATCCTCCCCTTTTACGATTTCGAGGGCGTGGATGAGACCAAGCCCTTCAAACACTACAACTGGGGCTACAACCCCTCGCAATACAACGTGCCGGAAGGGTCGTATTCGACCGACCCGGACGATCCCTACCGCCGCATCGACGAACTGAAAGAAACCATTGACAAACTGCACAAAGCCGGACTCGGCGTCGTGATGGACGTTGTCTACAACCACGTCTACAAAGTCGAGACCTTTCCCTTTGCGAACATGGTCCCGGGCTATTTCTACCGCGTCGACAAGCACGGCTATTTAAGCGATGCGAGCGGATGCGGCAACGACTTGGCCACCGAACGGAGGATGGTCCGCAAGTTCATCGTCGATTCGGTGATGCATTGGGCGAAAGAGTTCGCCATAGACGGGTTCCGCTTCGATATCATGGGCATCATCGATTTGGAAACCATGCACTTCGTCCGCCAAAAACTCGAACGTTTGGATGAAAACATCATGGTCTACGGCGAAGGCTGGAAAATTCCTTCTCCCTTGCCTTTTGAAAAGTTGGCCCACATGCACAACGACAACGCTCTTTACAACATCGGCTTCTTTAACGATCTCGCCAGAGAAAACATCAAGGGCTCCACGTTCAACCTCAAAGACAAAGGGTACGCGCTCGGCCACAAGGGCAGAGGCGAAACCTTGAAAGCGATCATGCGGGGCAGCACGTTCGTCCACGGCGGCATCAAATACCCCGCGCAATCGATCAACTACGTCGAATGCCACGACGACCACACCTTCTACGACAAAGCCAAGGCCGCCTTGCCCAAGACCCCGAAAAAAGACCGTCTGAAGATGCAAAAGCTCGCCACGAGCATGGTCTTGCTTGCGCAAGGGGTGCCGTTCATCCACGCCGGACAGGAATTCTACCGCAGCAAAAAAGGCGTGAAGAATTCCTACAAAAGCCCCGACAGCGTCAACATGATCCACTGGCGCGATGTGGACGAACACGCCCAAGACATCGACGACTTCCGCCGCCTAGTGAAATTGCGCAAAAACCACAAACTTTTCCGCCTGCAAAACGCAGGCTACATACGCACGCACACCCGCATCCACATCAACCAAACCGGCACGATGCTTTACGAGCTCTTTGACGAACAAGAGCACCTGCTGTGCGTGTTCAAAAACTGCAAGCAAAAAGAAGCCCTTCCCCTAGAAGCCGACTACGAGCTGCTTTACCATTCGCTTGAAGAACCCCCACTCCAAGAACGAACGCTTCACTTGCGGGATATCGGCACCACGGTACTTAGAAAGCAGAAAGGATGAAACCCGTGAAAAAATTCTACGCCAAAATCGACAGCTACAACCAAACCACCTATGAAACCAACACGCTCTCGGTCCTTTTAGCCGATGAGACGCGGCTGACGCTTCGCATCGACGAAAGTGAAACCGTCAAAGAAGAGGAAGTCTATTATTTCGAGGCGAAGCCGATCGAGTTCAAAGGACGCGAGCAATACCTTGTCGAAACGTATCGCCATATTTCCGCCTGCGACATCGGCCTAGAAGAAAAAATCCGCATCATGCGGGAGTTCTACCGGTTCGCCCCGGTCGATGTGAGCCGCTCGAAACAAACCGTCGAACGCTACTTGGCGGCGATTGAGAATCCTGTCGTCAAAACCATCACCGACAATCTCTACGAACAGTACAAAGAGGCCTTTTACCTCTATCCCGCCGCGACCCGCTTCCACCATGCCTATATCGGCGGCGTCGCCCACCACACGGCCACCATGCTCACCTTGAGCGACGGCCTGGTGAAGACGTATCCGTTTTTGGACCACGACCTTTTGATCTCCGGAATCCTGTTGCACGATCTTTTCAAAACCGTCGAACTCTCCAACTACTACGCCCCTGAATACACCAAAGAGGGCCGCTTGCTCGGCCATATCGTCATGGGCAGCGAAGCGATCGGCGAAACCGCCCGCAAGCACGGCCTCTACGAGGAAGAAGAACGGACCCTCCTGCAGCATATGCTGCTGTCGCACCATTACTACGGCAACTTCGGGTCTCCGAAAAAGCCCAACATTCCCGAAGCGCTCGCCTTGCACTTCATCGACAACATCGATTCGAAATTCGCCGTTTTAGGCGAAGCTCTTGAAGAAATCGAACCCGGCGAATTCACCTCCCCCCTCGGGGTTTTGGACCGGGAGCGCTATTACAAGGCCAAACGAACCAAACACAGAAAAAAATAGACAAACGGTGTTCTCTGTGTTATACTCGTTAAGTGACAAATTGCGAAAGACGCCAGCGAAAGATAGAGGAGTGAAAGCATGAAACTGGAAAAACGTACGGAGAAACTCAAAAAGGTTCGCGAACAAAAGCTTGTTCCCGGAATCGTATACGGCAAAGACATCGAAAGCACCCCGGTGCAAACAGCGTTCAAAGATTTTGCCGATGCGTATTCGGAGTATGGTATGAGTATGACCTTCAAGGCCAAACTCGGCCGCAAGACCCACCAAGTGTATTTCAAGGAAGTACAAGTGGACCCCTTGCGCCAAAACCACGTACTGCATTTCGACCTGCAAAAAGTCAGCGCGACGGACAAAATCAGCGCCGAAATCCCCGTCGAGCTTATCAATAAAGACGAAGTCGAAGAACGTGGCCTCGTTGTCGAGCTCATCGCCTCGACCATCGAAACCGAGTTCCCCGCCGGCGAAGGTATCAGCAACTTTGAACTCGACGTCTCCGGACTTGAAGGAAACGACGCTTTATACGTAAGCGACCTCGACCTTCCCGAAGGCTTCAAAGTGTTGGCTCCCGAAGACAAGATCATCGTCAGCATCTCTTATCCGCAAGAGGAAGAAGAGATTGAAGAAGAAGTCGACGAAGACGAAGAACTTGAAGTCGAAGCCATCAAGCAAAAAGACGAAGACGAAGAAGAATCCGACGAAGATTTCGAAGAAAAAGAAGAGTAATTCTTGCCCCGCCTTACGGCGGGGNTTTTCTTTGGCAAAAAAAAGAGCCTCGTCGGAGGCTCTTTCAATCAATCGAGTTTGGGGAACTGCGTGCGGTGGAACAAATCCCGCACGGTTTCGAACATGTTGAGGTGGTGCTCCTCGTTTTCGGCGAACGTGAACTCGCCTTCAAGGATTTCGTCGATCAACAAGATGGAGAAGTTGATGTTGCTGTAGAAACGGCCGTACATGGTTTTGAAATACGCTTCGATTGCTTCTTCCACATGGTCGGGAAGTTTGACGTCGCTCTCGCCGTCACGGCGGTCTTCGACGCGCATCCGGGCGTAAAGCTCGAGTTGTGCAAGGTTGGGCATGCTGTCGGCGTTTTCTAAGCCTTCGGTATAGTCGCCTTCGCCGTCGAATTCGGCGGAGGGTTTTTCAAACTCCGGGCCTTTTTCGGCGCGGACGAAATAGTATTGGTGCTGGGTCTTGGCCAAACGTCTGCCGATGAATTCGTCTTCGTCGATGTTTTCATCTCGTTGGTACGCTTCGTAGATGTCTTGGTACAGTTCCAAGAGCGCCGCGTCCAAGTCTTTGGCCTTTTCGTAATCCATATCGCCTTTGTTTTCATGGGCGATGCGGATGCCGGCGTTTTTGAAGCGGGCCCAGCGGCTGTAATCGTCGTCGTTTTCGTCTTCACCGCGCAAGGCGCGTTGGTATTCGGTGGCGATTTCGCTTAGGGTTTTGTCTTCCGCGGCCTGTTTCAGTTCTTCTTCAAGATGGACCAGAAGGGTTTCGAAGTCGCTGCGCTCCGCGGCGTCAAGACTGTCGAGGTACGCCTCGATGTCGTCTTCCATGAAGTCGTCGTTCATGTCGATGTAGATGCGGATATGGCGAATCTTGAGCGAGAAGTAGTTGTCGTAGTAATCCTCGACATAAGGCAAGGTGTCTTCTAAGTCGACACGGTCGAGCAAATAGTCGCCCCGGAGGTGTTCGGCCAAACGCTTCGTCAAATAGCTTTCTTCGGTCGCGATGCCGTATTGGAGTTCGAAGAACACGCGCCAATCGATGCCGAACTGTACGGCTTGTTGTTTTTCTTGGCTCAACTCTCGGCGCCAGTCGCGGAAGAGCTGGCTGCGGTTTTCAAAGACGTTGCGGTTGTCGCCGAAATGATTGGAGAAGTAATCGCTGTGCAGCAAATACTGCTCTTTGATGAGTTCGGTGGAATAAAGCGCGCCGATTCTTTTGGCAAGATAGTCGAAGAACTCATCCACCGTCACGTTGAAATCGTCAAGCGATGCGATGTGTTTGCCGTCGTAGTCCTCGGAATAGAGTTCGCGGCGGGTTTGGAATTGCTGCTGGTAGCTCATGGCGATGCCTTCGTCGTAAATGGTGAGGCCTTTTTCTTCATGGAGATGCTTGAACGCTTCGACGATTTGACTGTCACCAACGAGGTTTTCGATGTAGCGTTCACGAAGCGCGGTGATTTCTTCGGTTTCGACTTCTTCAAACGCAGGAACCTCTTCGCGGTCAAAGACAAAGAAGAGGAAACGGTCGCCGCCTAAAGATTTGGATTCTCTCGAATAAGGCTTGTCTTCATCTTCGTCTTCAACGTTCAAGGTGTTGAAAAGGTAGTCCGCCATGTTCGCATACGCAGTGTTGTCGCGTTCTGCGGCAAGTTCTTGCAGTTCGCGCTGGTTGTAGCGGAAATGCTCGTGTTCAAGGGCAATCAAGTCTTCGATGGAACTGTTTTCGTCAATGGTGCCGCGATAGGGATTTAAGTAGTTGTACATCTTCAAGTAGTATTCCAGCACTTGATCGTCGTCTAGGGCTTCGGTGTTGTCCTCGTCGAAATCGTCGACGTCTCCGATCGGCTCTTCGCCGGTGTAAAGGCCCCACCCGCCTTCAAAGTCTTCAACGAGGTTGAAGTGCTTCAAGACGTTGCGGTATTCCGTTGCGCTGTTGAAGCGCAAGGGGATGGCGTGCAAATCGCCCATCTCGTAGTCGTAGTAGTATTCGGAAAGGTCTTGGGTGGAAATGTAGAAAATGGAATCCACATCGTCGGTGGTCTCGTAAAGCTCGACGGTATAGGCTTCTTTTGCGAGACGAAGACGGATGAACGTCTTTTCGCTTTCTTCGTCGTCGGGGTCGTAGCCGGCCATGACGACAAGGTCTCTATAGTCTTGTTCCATTTGTTCTTTTTCCGCTTCGGTGAGGTGTTCGATTTCAACCGGGTCGGTGGTTTCATACGTCAAGTACTTGATCTCCTCGTCGATTTCCTCGTCGGTAATGTTGTCCATATACTCGGCAAGAAGTTTCTCGTCGATGAGGTTTGCAAGCTGCATCATGCCGTCCGCCGCTTTCATGCGGGTATAGAGATCGCCGTTGGTGATCTCGATGCCGTTATACGTCATGAAAACTTCGTCGGGATTGGAAACCATCGGTCTCTCATCGTCGCCGATTAAGAAATTGCAGGCCACGGCGGAACCGATGATGGCCAACAACAAGGTCAACACGATGAGTCCGCGTTTGATGATTAAGCTGTCCATGTGTAATCACTCCTAATTATTATACGCAAAAAAAATACGCAGTATATATATTATCATTTATCACGCTATAAGACAACTGAAAATGCGCAAAATTCAATGAACGACATTCGCTTGCATTAAGCAACTTTCGTTGCATTTGTCGAAGCTTCGTGTATAATGTTTTTAGAAACGGAGGAAATGTCATGGAAGCTATCGTCCTTGCCAGCGGTTCCAAAGGCAACGCCACCTATCTGAAAAAAGGCGACACCGCTCTTTTGATCGACGCCGGGATTACGCACAAAGCGTTCAAAGAACGGCTCGCGTTTCGCGAAGTCGGCTTTGAGGGTCTTGACGGACTGCTTTTGACCCATGCCCACACCGACCACACCCGTGGCGTGAAAAGCCTGTTGAACAAAATCCCGACGACCCTTTACGCCACAGAAAGCACCTATGCGGCCGTTGCGAAAAAACTCCCCGAAAATATCCTGCATGAAGAAATCGCTCCGGATCAGCCTTTCACCGTAGGCGAGTTTTCGATTACGCCGCTCTTGCTTTCCCACGACAGCAAAACCACGCTCGGTTTTGTCATCGAAGCCGGCGGAAAACGCCTGGTATACATCACGGACACAGGCTTCATCCCCGAACTTGACTACCCCTTGATCGGCAATGCCGACATGTACATCTTCGAAGCGAACTACGATGTCGCGATGCTGTTTGAAAGCGACCGTCCCCATTATCTCAAACGCCGCATCGACTCGGTCAAAGGCCACCTTTCTAACTCCGACAGCGCCTATTACCTCACCCAACTTGTCGGCGAAAGGACCAAAACGCTTGTTTTGGCCCACCCTTCAGAAGAATGCAACACCAAAGAACACGCCCTTGAGACGTTTGCCTCGGTGTTTGAAAGCTACGAGCTTTCGCTTGACGACTTCGACGTTGAAATCGCCGAACAAAAACGTCCGACGAAATTGTTCAAACTATAATAAAGGAGTTTCTCTATGACCCATGAACAGCAAATTCAAAAGACTTGCGCACGCATCTTCCAAACCGACCCCAAGAACGTGAAGCTTGTGCAGCGTTTGATGGGCGGCATGTCGAACTTCACTTACATCGTCGAAGCCGACGGCAAGAAATACACCTACCGCATCACCGGTAAAAACGCCGACAACTTCGTCGACCGCGACGTCGAAGAGTATCATCTGAAGCTGATTGAACCGCTCACGATCAACAACAACACCGTCCATTTCGACCGCCAAAACGGCGTGAAGATCGCCGAGTACGTCGAAGGCGTGCCCCTGCACGAAAAAGACCCCTACGATTACTTAGAACAAGCCGCTTCCGTGTTGAGAAAGGTTCATCATAGCGGCGAGCCGTCCATTCACGATTACGCTCCTTTTGACCGATTGAAGCAGTACGAAGACTATTTGAAAGACATGGGGCACACCCACGATGCGCGATATTGGGAATACAAAAAGGCGCTTGAAAGCCACCGTGCGTTTTTGGACCAAGGCGAGAAGACCTTGGTGCACGGCGATTCGCAAATCAGCAACTTCATCGTCACCGCCGGCGGCCTCAAGCTCACCGATTGGGAGTTCACCGGCAACGCCGACCCCTTCCACGACATCGCCTGCTTTGGCAACAACAACTTCGACCACGCCATCGCGCTTTTGCCTATTTATTTGCAAAGGACGCCGACCGGCGACGATTACAAACGCCTCTATCTCCGCCGCGTTTTCCAGTGCTTGCAGTGGCACAACGTCGCCCTTTACAAAGACAAAATCGGCTTGAGCGAAGATTTGAAGGTAGACTTCGATTACGTCGGAGGGCTTTACCTAGACAAAGCCGAGGCGTTGCTTTCCAAATTGAAATAAGCCAAAGATTTTCTAAACAGCCGGGAAACACTTATTATGTAAGTGTTTTCTTTTATGAAATCCTCCCATTCCCCGTTGTCTCTCAATGCTTCATGTTGTATAATAATGCTGTATGACAAGATAGCAAAATTTTAATATGGAGGTAGTTGCAATGGCGACTAAGAAAAAAGTGTTTCAGTCCATGGACGGGAACCAAGCGGCTGCACATGCGGCGTACGCGTTCACCGAAGTAGCGGGTATTTATCCGATCACGCCTTCTTCACCTATGGCTGAACATACGGATCTTTGGGCTTCTCAAGGCAAGAAAAATTTGTTTGGGATGCCGGTCAAAGTTGTCGAAATGCAATCGGAGGCGGGAGCCGCCGGTGTGGTTCACGGCTCACTGCAGTCAGGCGCTTTGACGACCACGTACACAGCATCACAGGGCTTACTTCTCAAATTGCCCAACATGTATAAAATAGCGGGTGAGCTCCTTCCCGGAGTCATCCACATTGCTGCAAGAAGCATCGCCGTGCAGGCGCTCTCGATTTTTGGCGACCACCAGGACGCCATGGCCGCACGCCCGACCGGATTCGCGATGCTCGCAACCGGTTCCGTGCAGCAAACGATGGACCTCGCCGGGGTCGCGCACCTATCGGCGATCAAGTCGAGCATACCGTTTTTGCATTTCTTCGACGGCTTCCGCACTTCAAACGAAGTCAACAAGATCGAAGTCATGGATTACGAAGTCTACGACCGTCTCTTGGACAGAGACGCCGTCCGTCGCTTCAAAAAGCGCGCGTTGAACAGCGAGAACCCCGTGACCCGCGGTTCTGCGCAAAACGACGACGTCTACATGCAAGCGCGTGAAATCCAGGAAAAATATTACAAGGACATCCCCGACGTTGTCGCCGAGTACATGAAAGAAATTTCCAAAGAAACCGGTCGCGATTATGCACCGTTCACCTATTACGGCGACGAAAACGCCGAAGACGTCATAATCGCGATGGGTTCCGTCACCGAAACCATTCGTGAGACCGTCGATTACTTACGCAAACAAGAAGGGCGCAAAGTCGGTCTGTTGACCGTGCACCTGTATCGTCCCTTCAGCGCGAAATACTTCCTAGACGCGCTGCCCAAGTCCGTCAAGCGCATCGCCGTTTTGGACCGCACGAAAGAAAACGGATCCATCGGCGAACCGCTTTACCTTGACGTACGCAGCGTCTTCTACGGCGAAAAAGACGCGCCTCTCGTCGTCGGCGGACGTTACGGACTCTCAAGCAAAGACACCACCCCCGCACAAATCAAGGCCGTCTACGACAACCTCGTCAACGAGCAGAAGAACCGTTTCACCATCGGCATCGAAGACGACGTCAACTACACATCGCTTGACGTGCCCGAAGAAATCAGCGCGATCGACGAAACCACCACGGAGCTTCTGTTTTACGGCTTCGGCAGCGACGGCACCGTCGGCGCTTCCAAAAACACCATCAAGATCATCGGCGAAAACACCGACATGTACGGTCAAGCCTTCTCCAGCTACGATTCCAAAAAATCGGGCGGCATCACCCGCATGCATCTTCGCTTCAGCGAAAACCCAATCCGCTCGACCTACCTTGTCAGCCACCCCCACTTCGTAAGCTGTTCGAAAGACTCTTATCTGTTCAAATACGACATGCTCGCCGGCATGCGCAAAGGCGGAACCTTCCTCTTAAACACCATCAAGTCGAAAGACGAAGTCGAAGCGTTCCTCCCGAACAAAGTCAAGCGCCAGCTTGCCGAAAAAGACGCCAAGCTCTACATCATCAACGCCGTCAAACTGGCCGAAGACATCGGCCTCGGCGGCATGATCAACACCATCATGCAATCCGCGTTCTTCGCGCTCAACGAACACATCATGCCTTATGAGCGCGCCCAAAAGCTGATGAAAGAATACGCCGAAAAAGAATACGGGCGCAAAGGCAAGGAAATTGTCGAGAAGAACTTCAAAGCCATCGACAGCGGCAAAGAAGGCCTTGTTGAGGTGCCTGTCAAAGACGAGTGGAAGAACCTTGAAGAAGACGCGAAGCCGAAAGAAGCGGCGAAACCTAAATACGTCGCCGAAATCGCCGAACCCGTCAACGCCATCGAAGGCTACGACCTCCCCGTCAGCGCCTTTGAAGACTATGCGGACGGCACCATGGAACAAGGTTCGACCGCTTATGAAAAACGCGGCATCGCCAATTACATCCCCAAATGGATCAAAGACAACTGCATCCAATGCAACCAGTGCGCCTTCGCCTGCCCCCACGCGGTCATTCGTCCTTTCCTCTTGACCGAGGAAGAGATGAAAAACGCCCCCGAGGGCATCGAAACGATGGACGCCAGAGGCAAAGGCATCGACGAGATGCAATACAAGATTCAAATTTCGACGCTCGATTGCACCGGCTGCGGCGTCTGCGTCTCCGTTTGCCCGGCCAAAGAAAAAGCGCTTGAAATGAGCCCGATCGGCGACGAAATCGAAAAAGGCGAAGTCGAAAACGCCAAATACCTTTTCAACGAAGTCACGCCGAAAGACAACCTGGTCAAAAAGACCAACGCGAAGAACTCCCAGTTCGCGCAACCCCTCTTCGAATTCAGCGGCGCTTGCGCAGGCTGCGGCGAAACGCCTTACGTCAAGCTCGTCACCCAACTCTTCGGCGAGCGCATGCAAATCGCCAACGCCACGGGCTGTTCGTCCATTTATGGCGGCTCCTTCCCGGCCACGCCCTATACGAAGAACCTAGAAGGACGCGGACCGGCTTGGGCCAACTCTCTCTTTGAAGACAACGCCGAGTTCGGCTACGGCATGTACCTCGGCAACGAAACCATGCGCGACCGCATCCAAAACCTCGTCGTCAACAACAAAGGCAAGCTCCCCAAAGAGATGAACGAACTCTTCGAGGAATGGATCGAAAACCGCAACGACGGCGACAAGACGCTTGAAATTTACAAG
>SL_5KL_010_SEDDRAFT_10002366_pt1 | contig 10537 bp, 13 predicted proteins | sample SodLakKL_010_SED_FD_9118 | JGI IMG/M metagenome (IMG submission 9118)
CTCGNTCGGAGAGGCGAACGCGGTAAGTGATCTATCTTTCCTCAAGGCGAGAATCCCGCCGTTCACGGCGGGCGTGAAGCTGACATAACCTATACAAGCCACTGACGATATTCCATCTGGATATTCAACGCTCTTCAACACTATTAAGTAGGAATGTTTACATAACCTATGTATGGCGATTCGGGCCACTCGGACCTACGTTGCTTCCATCCAGAACCAGCAACAGGTTTGTGATGGTCTTGATTCGCTCGGCGATTCCGCCTCGAAACTCTGGAACGTCGCACGGTGGACCGTTGATCGGGTGTGGGAAGCGACTGGCGAAATCCCCGATGAAGGCACGCTCAAAGCCTACATGAAAACCCGGTACTGCTGGAAAGATTTAAACTCACAATCAAGTCAGGCAGTCATTGAAGAACTGTCCGGTGCCTTCCAGTCATGGTTCGACGTACGACAGAAAGATGATCGAGCGAACCCACCCGGCTATCGTAAACACGGTGAGAGCCGACCAAGATCCACAATCACGTTCAAAGAAGACGGGTTCAAACACGACTCTGAAAACAACCGTGTCCGACTCTCGAAAGGTGCAAACCTGAAAGCGAATTGGTCAGACTTCATTCTCTGTGAGTACCAGACACGCCAGGACGTTGATCTTTCTGAGGTTGAAAGAGTCCAACAAGTTCGGGCTGTCTGGAACGGTGAACAGTGGGAACTCCACTTCGTGTGTAAAGTCGAGATCGAAACAGCCGATTCAGCAGGCGACGGTGTGGCTGGAATCGACCTCGGTATCAAAAATATCGCAACAGTGGCGTTCCCCGACGATTACGTGCTGTATCCCGGTAACTCATTGAAACAAGACAAACACTACTTCAAACGTAAAGAATACGACACGGAAGGTCAGAATGGTCCCTCAGAGCGATCAGCATGGGCACGTCAGAAGCTCACTGAACGAGAGACACACTTCTACCATACACTGTCGCAAGCGATTATCGACGAGTGTGTGGCTCGTGATGTCGGGACGCTCGCGGTGAGCTGGCCCGAAGACATCCGAGAGTCGGACTGGGGTAAGACCGGCAATAAGAAGTTGCATACATGGGCGTTCGACCGGATCTATCAGTATCTCGCCTACAAGGGAGAGGAACGTGGCGTTGAGGTGCTGAAAGAAAACGAGTGGAACACCTCAAAGACCTGTTGTAACTGTGGGGATACTACCGACAGTAACCGTGTTGAGCGTGGCTTGTATGTCTGTTCATCCTGTGGATTGGTCGGCAACGCTGATTGTAACGGAGCCGAAAACATGAGACAGAAGATAACTCCGAGTCCTCACGGCGAGGATAGGAGTAACGGCTGTGTGGCACAGCCATCGATACACCTGTTCGACCGCGAGAGCGGGACGTTTCATACGAGAGAACAGGCCGTATCGTAGACCGTCAAATATCCCAACGTGTGGTACGGGAAGCCCCGTCGTTTTACGACGGGGAGGATGTCACACCGGCGGTAGGATATGGCTACTGGATGAAATCCGGGCGGTCTTGTGGGTCGGGTTTTCGTATCTGTTCGTCGTCAAGCATGGCTCTCAGTCGACGCTCGCCCTCGGCAGCATCGTAGCCAATTTTGTCGAGATGTGCCCGCGGCGAACGGTTTGGATTCGCCTCCCAGTGGGCCCACAGCTCAGTCTGTCCGTTCTCGGTCGGAAACAGCCGGACGTGGAGTTGGTTATGACTAAAAAGTCCGTTCGGCCGGTAGACGTAGCTGCCGACCTCGTGGACCGTTCGACCAGACCGGCTGTAGCCATGCAGGTAGGCTCTTGCTAACTGACTGAACCCGTGTTCGGAAAGCCGCCGTCGAGCGGTTGGAGGATCGGCTGCCCAGATGCCGACGTACTCGGCGGCCGGTGGCGGCAGCACGCTGACGTGTCTTGGAACCAGCCGATCAGGAATCGAAACAGACAGTCGACCAGCAGTACGCCGAAGCCGAAATAGCCCAACACGGACGGCCAGCACCCCCATCGCGGCGAACAGTGCGAGCGAACCCAAAAGCGTCCGACGGCTACGCATTGTCGAGTGGCTGTTCGTAGCTTGCATACGCCTCGTCGTCTTCCCAGAGCCGGACCCGAATCCGGTCGGGGACTGTCGGCTCGGCGGCTGCCAGCACTGCTTCGCAGAAAATCCGTGAGAAGTGCTCAACGCTGGGGTTTAGCCCATCGAAAGCCGGCTGGTCGTTGAGCGTTGTGTCGGCGTACGTCTCGACTACGGTATCGATAGCGGCGTTGATTTCGTCGATATCGACCAGATAGCCGTACTCGTTGAGTGAGTCGCCTTCGAACTCAACGACGGCAGTAAACTGGTGTGAGTGGCGTACCCCTTCGGGGCCGGGGTCGGGAACGGTCAGAAAGTGCTGGGCGATAAAGGGTCGACGAACCGAGACGGTGTACATATAACAGGCTATGGACGCTCATAAGTAAAACATATCCCCAGCGTGTCCTCGTCGCGCTCGGCAAGCCGCGCATAGGCCTCCGGAGCGGATTCAATGGGATACTGGTGGGTAAGGAGTTTTTCGACCGGTAGGTCGGTCAGTCGGTCCCACGCAAGCGCCATCCGTCGACTGCGGTTCCAGCGGCCCCGGAGTGAAGGGTCGATAGTGCTTACCTGGCTGCTGGAAATCGAGATACGACTCCGGTGGAACCGTCCGCCCAAATCGAGTTCAGTGTGTTTGGTTCCGTACCACGAACCGACAATAACCCGGCCGTCGTAGCCGGTCGCCCCGATTGCTGAATCCAATGCGGCCGGGTTCCCAGAGAGTTCGTAGCACAGATCGACGCCTGCAGCGTTGTCACCTGTAGACTCGGTATCAGCTGATTCGTCGCCAGTTGTTTCGGGTGAATACGGGACTGCCGCGTCAAGTTCTGCGGGGGCGAGGCTTTCGGTCGCACCGAGTTGTTCGGAGAGCTGTCGACGGCTGGCAATCGGATCAACAGTGATGAGTTCAATCGGGAACTCGGCGAGCAGTGCGGTCGTCGTCAGACCGATCAGCCCTTGGCCGAAAACGACCACGCGCTCGCCAAGACGAGGGTTGCCATCGTGGACCAGCGTACAAGCGGTTTCAACTGAAGGCAACAGCGGTGCGGCAGCGGTTGGAATCTCATCTGGGATGGCATGGAGCTGGTCGACGGGTGCACAGAAATGACTTTCGTGCGGGTTGAATGCGAACACCCGTTTGCCGACCCAGTCGTCGTCGACCGCCTCGCCAACGGCCTCAACGTGGCCGACGGCTGCATAGCCGTACGTGAGCGGGTACGACAAGGACCCCGAGAGCGCATCGAGATGGATATCTGCGCTGAGAGTCTCGGGAACGGTGTCAGTGTACACCAACAGCTCTGTGCCAGGGCTGATCGCCGAGCGGTCCGTTCGAACCCGCAGTTCATCGGAGTCGGGCTCCGGGATTGGGCTTTCTCGAACATCGAGTTCACGCGGGCCGACAAAGTACAGAGAACGACGAGTCATCCGGATTAATCGTCACTTGGGGAGGGATGAGGTGTTGCGAACTCGACGGTTGTCCCGTCGAAGCGACACTCTTCGAGGGCGTGTTTGGCGGCCATGCCGGCTTTGTGAGCCGTCCGATCACGGCCTACTCCGACTTTGAGTTCGATACCCACATCCATCTCAACGTGGTCGATTGCGTCCTGATAGGCCTCCGCAGAGAGCTCCGGACAGACGGCGATGATATTGTCGCCGCCGACGAAAAACGAGAGTGCACCATGGGCTTTCCGCATGTACTCCATCAGCGAGGCGTAGCTTCGTTCGATGTGGATAAACGAATCGAACTCGTTGAGTTGGTCGGTGTATTTACCAGTGGCGTCGTTCACATCGAAATGGGCGATGTGAATCGGCTCAGGGCCCTGCTCGCCGTTGAGAAACTGCCCGGCAAGTACTTCCGTGCGGGTTTCGTCCTGGGCACTTCCTGCTGCTTGCAGTCGCTCGGTGGCACCACTGAGTGCTTCGGCCGGTGTTTCGGCGACGTCGACGCCCAAACTGATTGTCACCGGATATCGGTTGTTGATGCTCTCTTGGAGAGTGGCGTGGGCGTTGCGGTCGATGCCGTTGGTGACCGCAATCATGTTGTCGAATCGAGTATAAAACACGTAGCCACCGCGGCCCCCAATGAACTGGGCGATATCCGCAAACAGCCGGGACTGAAGCGTCTGTAGATCCATCTCCCGTCGCGGCTCGGGTGTGACTGTCCAGGGGCCGTAGTTGTCGAGTTGAACGAGCGTCAACTGAGTAGTCGTCACAATACGCCGTTGTTGGTACGCGGGTACATTGTGTCTTTCTGTTGGGCTGAGTGGTTCCTTAGGAGAGGCTGGATAAACCGCGGGTTTGAACATACCCAGCACTAAAGTGAAGATATGTCGTATTCGGGGATTATTCTGGATGTCGACGGAACCGTTGTTCACGGCGACGAGCCGATTCCGGGCGTGGTCGACGCGCTGTCGACGATTGATGCGAGCGGCTGCAAGCGGGTGTTTATGTCGAACAATCCGACAGACCCACCGAGCGCATACGAGTCTCGGTTCGAGCGGGCCGGATTGACCGTCAGTCGCGAGGAAGTGTTCACCGCAGGCACAGTTACCACGGAGTATCTCGACGCCGAACACGCTTCTGAGGAGCTGTACGTAATCGCTCAGCAGGGATTCATCGACCAGCTCCGAGCTGCTGGGCTGTCAGTAATCGACGAGCCGACCGACGCCGACGTGCTGGTTGCCTCGCTGGATCGCTCTTTTGATTACGACCGACTCTGTGAGACTGTCGTCGCACTCGATGACGGCACACCGTTCGTCGGCACTGATCCCGATATCCTGATTCCACAGGCTGGCCACGACGTCCCCGGCTCCGGTGCGATTATCCACGCCATCGAAGGCGTCGCTGAACGCGAGGTCGACGTTATCTGTGGGAAACCCTCCACGTACGCCCGCCGGACCGCCTTAGAGTATCTTGATCTCCCACCTGAGGAGTGTCTGGTTGTCGGCGACCGGCTCGATACCGACATCAAACTCGGCTCCGATGCCGGCATGTCGACAGCGGTCGTCAAAACCGGAATCACCGACGAAAAACGGCTCGCAAACTCCTCGATAACGCCGGACTACGTACTCGATTCAATCGCTGATATCCAGACGATCATCGGCTGAGCGCGCTCACTGCCGAACACCAGAATGTGTGGTATTGTCTGACAAAGGTTTATATTGGCTGCAACTAACGGACAGGTATGGAACCGAGTGACACACCGTACGTCTTCGGCGACGAACCGCCGCGCCAACGTAGCCACGACCCCGAAGGACGGGATATCGTGATTGTAGAGGGTCAAGCGATGACGTACCGCAGCTATCACCGCACACGGTAGGGAGTGATGCGGGCTGTTTTAGCGAACCCACTGATTCGGACAGAAGTAGTCGATAAAATTCGTGAGCGGAGTCGACTTAGAACGCGCCGCCGTGAACGTCGATTTCGGCATGCAGCGACTCTTTGAGTGCGGCGTGAACGTGACAGATGTCTTCGGCACGGTCGACGATAGCGTCGAACTCGTCGTCCGAAAGATCGGCTTCGACATGGATGCTAAAGCGAATTGCCGAGAGATCGTCACCGTCGTCGAGGTCGGCTTCGGCATCGATCTGGACCGTACCGAGGTCGTCGACGCCCTCTTTGGAGCCGCCGACACGGAACGCCGGCAGGAAACAGGCCGCATAGTCGGCGACCAAGACGGCATTAGGGTTCGGTCCCGTCTCGTCGGTCGCATCGATCGATAGCTCGAAATCGCCGACCTGGCTGGTGCTTGCGTAGCCTTCCTCGCTTACTGTCGTCGTCTCAATGTCTGTCATTGCAGGCGTACCATCGCCGGGATGGACCCTAAACCTTGTTCACTTCGAGCGAAAACGAAATCAGTACTGCTTACGTGAATCTCTCGCTGCCCGAAACGGTCACTGCAAGCAGATAGACGCCGATAGCAACAACGACGATAGTCGCACCCGGCCGGAGGCTGTAGGTCCACGAAAGCCCAATTCCAGCGAGCACCGACCCAACGCCGATCAGCACGGCAATATACAGCGCGTCTTTGAATCCGCTTGCAAGCATTGAGGCCGCCGCGACGGGCACAACCAGCATCGCCGCGACGAGAATTACCCCGAGAATCTGCATTGCGCCGACGATCACCAGCGCGGTCAGCACGATCAACAACGCGTTGTACCCTCGGACGTTGAACCGTACGGCGGTGGCGGTCTGTTCGTCGAACGTAATGTAGACCAAAGGTCTGTAGGCCACGCTTACGACGCCTACGACGGCGAACAACAACACCGCCATCAGCGTCACGCTCCGGTCGTCGGTAATCGAGATATTACCGAATAGATAGCTGTTGATGTCGACGAAGGCAAACCCACCGCCGAGATCGATAAACAGCGTTCCAACCGCAAAGGAGCCGGTAAGCATGATCGCAATCGGCACATCACCGTAGGAGCCGGTTCGGTCGACCAGCCACTGGACGGCGAGCGCGCCGACAACTGCAACCACAATCGCGACGACCAACAGCCGGACGTCCCACCCCGAAACACCGAGCAGCAACGTACCGAACGCAACACCCGCAAACGCGGTATGCGCCAGCGTCTCACCGATCAGCGCCATCTCACGGTGTACCAGAAACATTCCAATGACCGGCCCCATAATCCCAATGAACACTCCCGTCGTCACTGTATTCCAGAGAAACCCGTAACAGAAAAACGAGCTACCGAGAGTTTGACTGGCTGTACAGCCCGCATCGAAAACCCTCTGGGGCATCACGCCGAAAGCGACAGGCAGAAACACGACAGCAACGACCACTCCTAAAACGGCGAGCAGCCCCCGAAGAACCGGCCGGGCTATGCCGGTCATCGTGACGTGTTCTGGGGCTGGCTTTGAGGTGATCGCCGCCTCGACCCAGCCGGCGAGCCAACTGCCGTTGCTGCCGACGACAGCGTTGTGGGTTCGAACTCCGCGGCCGGCCCGAGATACGACAGGCTGCGGTTCATCGCGGCGATGCGGTCTGCGTGTTCGATCACTGTCCCCAGGTCGTGGTCGATCAGAATCGTCGTCATCCCCTTGTCGTTAAGCCGATTCAGCAGCTCGAAAAACGACTCACGGGCTTCGGCGTCGACGCCGACTGTTGGCTCATCAAGCGCCAGCAAATCCGCCTTTGCGGCGACGGCTCGGGCGAGTAACACGCGCTGCTGTTGACCGCCGGAGAGCTGTGAAAAGCGTCTGTGGGCCACTGAGGAGATGTCGACCGTTTGGAGTGCCTCGTCGACTGCGGTGTTGTCTTTGGCCCGAAACCGGCCGAACGACTTGTGAGGATACCGGCCCATCGCAACCACCTCACGGACTGTCAGCGGCATGGTTTGGCCGCGGCGCGTCGACTGCTGTGGAACATAGCCGATTCGCTCGCCGGCATCGTGTGATTCGATCGGTTCGCCGAACAACCTGATTCGACCCGAATCAGGCTGCAAAATCCCCAACAGTAGCTTCAAGAGCGTCGTTTTTCCCGAGCCGTTGGGGCCAACCAACCCGAAAAACTCGCCGTCGTCGATACTGAACGACACCTCGTCGACAGCCGGTCGACCCGTGTAGCTGAACGTTACGTTTTCGACATCAAGTGTGGTCGACACGCTAGTCGGCCCCCAGTGCGGTGCTGAACGCCGGCAGGTTAATCTCGCGCATCTGGCCGATGTAGTCGCCGTAACCGTCGTCTTTCCACTCGGGCAGGTAGCTTTCGGCGGCCGAAACCATTGCTGTCTCGGTTGCAGAATCGGCTTCTGCGACGATTGCCTCGGCGGTTCGCTCACCGTCGAAGTAGTCCCACAGGACGTGGGTGATTCCGTGGTTTTCGACGGTGTCGACTGCAGCGGCGATATCCTGTGTCGAGGGGGAATCGTCCGGCGAGAGCCCGACCGGAGTTTCAATCTCGAAACCGTAGCGTCGACCGAGATAATTAAACGAGTCGTGGCCCGCCAACAGTACCTGCTGGCGCTCGCGGTCCGAGAAGGCGGCTCGGAACTCCGCGTGCAGCATCTCCAACTGCTCGATGTAGTCGGCGGCGTTCTCGCGGTAGGTCGACTCGTGGGTCGGGTCAAGTTCGATCAACCCATCACGGATTGTTCGTACGCCCTGTTGGGCCAACACCGGATCGGAAAAGAACTTCACGTCGACCAGCCCGTGGTCGGGTTCGGGTCCCGATTCAGGCTCGTCGTCGACGGTCACCGTCATCGGTTCGGCCCTAAACACCCGATTGTCGTCCGCCCACAGTTCGATAGTTATCGCCGTCTCACCGATATCCATGCCCTCAACTGAAACCGTCTCGTCGTCGATACCGACCGAAACAATGTCGCTGTCGTCGACCTCGATATCGATGCTGTACTCGTTTCCGAGCTGAATAACCGCATTCTCGCTGTCGATAAATCGGGGTTCGATCGAACGGGACTCCTCAGGCGCCACTGCCGGAATCGAGCCGTGCCAGTGGTCGAAATGGAACTGGGCGAGTACCTGTTGGCTCTGGGTGTCGACCAACTCCAACTCGGCAACAGAACCGTGGCCATCGCTGGGGTCGTGGTCGTACTCGTCGTGGTGGTCGCTTTCGTACTCAGCTAACTCGATGCCCTCAAGAACGTCGATTAGCTGGACATCGTAGTTGGCGTCGATTTCGGCGGCGACGTCTTCGGCCCACGGCTGGAAGCCGTCGGCATCCAGATACACAAACGCGTCGCCGTCGACGATTTCGGGCAGGAGGTTCGTCGAAGGCTCCCAGCCGTGGCCGTGTTGTTCGGCTGGTACCGGGTTCGAGACGGCCAGAAGGTCGCCGGCGACGTTCCGGGTGAAATCGTACAGCGTGAAAAACGACGCATGGATTGTCAACTCGTCGGCGTCCGCGGCAGTCTGATCCAGACAGCCAGCGACGCCCGCGAGGGTAACTGCTCCCCCACCGACCCGGAGGTAGTCTCGGCGGGTGTATCCATTCATAATATGACTTCACGAATGAATAGTATTATGCGTTGCTGATCAGGTAGCACTTCCTCCGCTCGGCCAATTGCATGTCGAATGATCAGATTCTTCGGCCAAAATTGACAGTATTGAGGGTTCGCTGCCGGAGGAGGTAAGTAGAATCCTTCCAATATCCAATCCATGTCGGAGCCTATCGAGCGTGTGAGTCTGACGATTCCGGGCGAGTTAGTCGACGAACTCGACGAAGCGGTCGATAACTGGGAGTACGCCAGTCGGTCGAAAGCCTGCCGGGATGCCCTTCGAATGTTTCTGACGGATCTCAACTGGAAACACGACCCGGACGGAATCTACCGTGGGGCGGTGACGATTATTTACGACCACGATGCCCACCAGATCAACGACGAACTCCTCGAACTCCAGCACGAGGACAGCGAGACCATCATCGCCACCCAGCACGTCCACGTCGACGATCATCGCTGTCTGGAGACGCTCGTTGTCGAAGGAACTGGCCACCGAATTAACGATCTGGTCAACAAACTCCGATCACTCAACGGAATGCAACAGGTCCAGTTTACGATTGTCTAAACGGCGAGTCGGCCACGGCTAGTCGTCAGCGGTCAGTAGACGGAAACATAAACCACTTTGGGCTGCTTGCTGGGCACTGGGCTGCTCGCGGCCCTACAAGCTGTGAGTCTCGTCGCCAGCGAGAACGTGTGCTGTGGCGTCGCTTGTGGCTTCGACCTGTTCGACCCACTCGTCGGTGTCGACTTCAATCGGCGGGAACGTATCGTAATGCATCGGGAACGCGTCGGCTGCGCCGACCCAGTCGACGGCAATTGCAGCTTGATGTGGTCCCATCGTGAAATGATCACCAATCGGGACGGCCACTGCATCAGGATCCAGATACGGGCCGATGACGTCTTTCATCTCGCTCATCAGGCTGGTATCTCCCGCATGATAGAAGCTCGTCGCCTCGCCTTCAAGCGGGTGGCCATCGCTGATAACGAAGCCGGCAGGCATCCCACCGGAGAGGTCGTTTTCGGTGTTGATGCCGTTGGTGTGGTCGGCTCGAACCATTGTCACAAAGCCGTCACCACACTCGACAGTGCCGCCGAGGTTCATCCCCATGCCGCCGACGGCCTCTTCGAAACCGAGTTCCGCAGTGGCATAGCTGACGAGTTCGGGCGTCGCGACAAGGGTTGCGTCGCTGAACTCGCCGGCATGGGCGATGTGGTCGGCATGCCCGTGGGTTAGTAACACATAGTCCGGTGTATCGAGATCACTGGGCTCGAGATTGGTGTGTGGGTTATCAAAAAACGGGTCAATCAAGAACGTCGTTCCGTTGACGGTTACGTGCCACGTCGAGTGGCCGTGCCATGTTAGTTCAATGCTCATGGTCGCCTCGGTCTTCGGTGGCACATCACATAAAAGTAAACCGAACCTACAGTATTTTCACTCGCTGGGACTGTCCGTTAAGAGTCCAAAGAGACGGTAGTCGACGGCTTCGATGCCGAACAACCACAGAC
>SL_5KL_010_SEDDRAFT_10002367_pt1 | contig 10537 bp, 5 predicted proteins | sample SodLakKL_010_SED_FD_9118 | JGI IMG/M metagenome (IMG submission 9118)
AATAGGGTCCGGCCCGCCACCACCAGCCCCAACAGCGCCAAGACACTCAGCATTTCATTCATCGGACCAATGCTGGCAAACACCAACTGCGACTGGAAGTCGGCCTGTTCTCGCTGGCGCACCAACTGCTGGATGGCGTCATATTCCTGGGTTTCACTGGCGGTTACTTTCACCAGCCGCATGCCCCTCAACATCTCGATGGTGCGGTTTGACAGGGCTGCGGAGGCCGCAGACAGATGGTGCCCCAACTGTTTGGCCCGGCGAATCGACACCTGGTTCAGGAGGCCCACCGCCCCGATCAGTAGGGCGGCCACCAGGGTCAGCGGCCAGGAAATGGCCACTAAAATACCTAAAAATACCAAAATTGTAATCACCAGGGTCACCAGTCGGGCCAGGGTGCGCACAGCGGTGGCGACCCGGTTGACCTCGGTATTGAAGTAGTTCATCAACTCCCCTAGCTGAGCGTTGGCATGGTAATCCAGGTCAACCTCTAACAACAGTTTCAGCCCTTCCTGGCGCAGGGCACAAACGTAGTCTCGGCTGAGCCAACTGGTGACCACGGTGCTACCGTAGGTGGCGAGATTTTTGAGTAGCAGGACCAACACAAACACCCCCATCAGGGCCAGGGAGTGTTGGGGACCAGCGATACTCTCGATGCGGGAAAACAGCGATCGCAACAGGGGCGGCAAGCTGGTATCGCTCAGCATGTCTTGGCCCAGAAAATCTAATATCAGCGGGATAATCAGCGTCACCCCAATGCCGTTAAAAATGGCTCCGGCCAGTCCCAACCCAATGGCCGCCAAAAACCCAAGGGGAGAGGTTTTAATCACTTGCAGCAGCAGCCGGTTAGCACGCATGGAGATGGGGAGGTGGGGAAGTTTTGGATTTTGGATTTTGGATTTTGGATTCGTAGCGTGGGTTAGGCGGTTGGGGTTAGGGCGATCGCCAGGTCACTTAACTGCCGCCGTAACCCACGAGTGAGAGATGGGTGAAGGAGGGATGGAGTGGATGGGTGAAGGAGGGATGGAGGGATGGGTGGTAGACGCGGAGCAGCTTCCCGCAGGGTAGGGTGGATGGGTGACGTAGGGGCGGACCTGTGTGTCCGCTCTGGCGGGGGAATGGGGGGGAGTGTCCTGATTTTTGTGTAAATCCCAGTTCTGGGAACGAGAAATCAAGGGTTCTAGCCTGATTGAGCACGACGTTCTGAACACTCCCAATGGGGAAGGAGGAGAATTTTGGATTTTGGATTCTTCCCTTTTCTTTTTTCATTCTTCAACCACATAAGCGGGGCAGCGATTCAAGCATCAGGCCTTGCGCCTACCTGAGGGCGGCCATGGCCTGGTCTAACTGGGTGGCCATGGCATCAAGGCTGTAATGCTCACAGCAGCGCTGTCTCGCTTGGCGTCCCCGGATCTGGGCCGCGGGCCAATTGGCGAAAATAGCCTGTAGCTGCGCCGCCAAGTCGGCTGGACTGTCGGGGTCAGCCAGATACCCTGTGCCCCTCAAGATAGCCGGTAAGGGGCCGACTCGGGTAGCCAGAATCGGCTTGGCCATCGCCATACCATCGGTTAACTTCAGGGGAAACTGGGCCTGGGCCGCCGGATCGGTCCGCTGGGGCACCACCACCACATGGGCGGCCGCTATCACCCGAGGCATCTCACAGTAAGGCTGCTGGCCCAAATGGACAATGCGATCGGGCCAGCGCTTAACCAGGGTGCGATCGTAGTCATCGTAGGGGCTGCCGCCCACAATCACCAACTTTAGATCGTCCTGGTCAAGCTGATCCAGAGCCATCAACAGATTCTCTAACCCTTTGTAGGGACGGGGTGCCCCAGGAAACATCAGCACTCGATATCCCCTGAGGCCGTAGGCAGCGCGACTGGTCTCAGGGCAGTAGCGATCGGGGTTAAATAGCTCAGTATCTTTGCCATTGGGGATGATCACCCCGCCAAACCGCTGCTGTAAAAACGGAGTGTGGGTGGTGACCAGGTCAGCTTTTACCGCCCAGGCTTCTAGCGTTTTGAGATAAAGCGGATGGTCCCATTGGCGTAGAGCCCCCTGGGGTTTCAGTAGATCCCGCGCCCATTGTTTAGGCGTGGGCCGATAGCGGTAGTGATCCCCCCCATGCCAACTCAACTCCCAATCATCGATATCCAACACCAGGGGGCGACGATGCCGTAGCTGATGCAGTAGTGCCAGGCCAAAACTACTAGGCTTTAGTTTGTAGGCATAGATAATATCGCCATTCAGGTGCTGCCAAAGGGCCAGGACGGCCCGCAGATCAGGTTGGGGCAAGGCTAGGGGAATCCTGCAAACGGGGAGAGTCGTATCCCAACCAGCGGCTTCCACAACTGTGGAAAACCCGATGATCTGAACCGGGTAACCCGCCCGCTGTAACGCTTGGCCCAGCAGAAAGGGGCGGACCCCACCGCCCCAGCGCCCTGCCCCCTGGCGCGATAGGTCACTCACCAGTAGGGATACCGTTGGCTTGGACACCCTGCCAGATGGCCCTGTCCCATCATCCCTCTCTGGGTGGCAGTCGATGAAGCGGCGATCGGACATGACGGGGAAATAGCTGTTTTTTGCTGCGGTCTAAGACCTGCTACCGGGGGTGATCATCCGTGGGGGGCCATTCTAAGACCCAGTTACCGAGCAGGCCAGTGCGAAAGTCGTTGAGCATCCGCTTGGCGGTGCGCTCACGGTCATCTTGAAATTTTTGGGTCGCCACCTGGGCCACAAACCCTTCCCCGGTGTACTCATCTAAAGACAACCCATAGCGGTCTTGCAAGATAGAGACATAGCGATCGGCAGATTGGCTCTGTTGCATAGCTTTGAGTAAATCTAGAAACCCGGCAGCCGTGCGCTGGGTATCGTAGGCCGCTTCACCAATGTCGTCACAAATGGCCAGCTTCAAAGCCGCATCCTGATCATCTAGCCGGGAGGGAATCACCCCTGGTGCATCCAACAAATCTAGATCCCCCGATAGACGAATCCATCGCAGCTGGCGGGTCACCCCTGCTCGCCGGGCACTGGCCGCCACTTTGCGCTTCAGCAGTCGGTTAATCAAAGCTGACTTTCCCACATTTGGGAAGCCAATCACCACGGCCCGCACGGGGCGCGGCTTCATCCCCCGGGCTTGACGCCGTTGATTAACAGCGGCACCAGCCTCACGGGCAGCGTTGGCGATCGCGCTTACCCCCTGCCCATGTTGGCCATTACTGAAGTAGGGCACCTCTCCTTGCTGGCGAAACCAATTATCCCAAGCGGTTTTGGCGACCTCAGAAATCATATCCACCCGGTTCATGACTAAAACCCTGGGCTTATCCCCCACCCAGGTGTCAACCTTGGGGTGACGGGTGGCCACAGGAATCCGTGCATCCCGCACTTCCAACACCACATCGACCCGACTAAGTTGATCGACCAGGGCGCGCTCTGCCTTGGCAATATGGCCGGGGTACCACTGGATGTCGGGGGTGGGCATGGGGATGGGGAGTGGGGAAGGTGAGGGGTAGACGCAGAGCAGTTTCGCAGAGCGACATGAAAGGCAGAGTCTTCCCAGCAAGGAAAAGGGGAATTGGTTTTTCCCGTAGCAGATTATAAGTTATTTAGGAAAACCGAGTTCTCCAGCAGGTCAGTACTCAGGCATTTTCTTTCTTGGTTCTTCTGTCTTCTTTTTTCGCTCTTTAGCTACATCATACCGGGAGTGTTCGCGGTATCGTGCCTGATCGGCCCAATCAGGATCGAGTATAGCGAGTATTAGGTTAGTTCCAGGCGATCACCGCCGCCGTGCAGCAATAAGACCATCAGAGTCATGTACTCTCGCAGGTGGCGGGTGAGCAGAAAGTTCTCGCGCACAAACTCCTGGGCTTTATGGCCAAATTCAGCCATTTTGTCGGGCTGGTTCAGCAGGTAGCGAATCCGCAGGGCGGCTCCTTCGGGAGTATTGACCAGAAAACCGGTGTGGTAGTTCACCACTTGTAGGCGAATGCCGCCGGTATCGCCACCAATGACGGGTTTACCTTTCCACATGGCTTCGGTGACCGTTAGCCCAAACCCTTCCCGGGTTGATTTTTGCATCACAATATCGGCGGCTCGTTGCAGGGCGTTGATGGTGCGATTGGCATCAGGGGGCAGCAACAGAATGTGGATGTCGGGGTCGTGGTTGGCTTCGGCTTTCACCTCTTGCAGCACCAGCGCCCCCTCAGGGTCGTCGTCGGCACTTCCCCCGGCCAGCACCAGTTGCAAATCGGGGTGGAATTTGGTGGCCATTTTATAAGCACGAATCACCCCCACCGGGTCTTTGAAGCGATCGAACCGGGAGACTTGCACCACCAAGGGACGATCGGGATCAATCTGAAACTGCCCCAGTACCTCTCGGATTTCCTCCTGGGGCAGGTCAATGTTTTTGTCGCTGAGGGGGTCGATGCTGGGGGAAATGATGTACTCCGGGTGGGGCAGGGCCTGGGCAAAGGCCGGTAGGGAAAAGATGCTGGCTTCGTAGGGCTCAATGAACGGGCGCAAAAACTTCCACACTGGTCGGTAGGGATGGCTAGCATCGATGTGGCAGCGCCAGATCCAGTGGCCCTGGCGATCGGGACAAAGGGACAGTTGAGGGGCGGGTTGGGGATCATGGATGAAAACAAAGTCGGCGTCTACCAGATGCGATCGCAGCCGCTCGGCATTCTGCCGGTTAACCTCTTCATAGTGCTCTAGCAGCCCTTGGGACAGGGGTACCTGGTTTCCCTGGAGGGCATTGTGCATCCCTTTCGTACAGTGGAAAAACGGTTCATCACCGGTAATCACTTGCCAGTCGGTGTTCAACTCTAGCTCCTGCATCAGGGGCACCAGCTTAGTCAAAATTTCGGCCACGCCGCCCCCCAGCTTGGTGGAGTTCACATGCACCACCGACTTACCCCGCAAGGGCTTGGCTAGCTGTTGTAGCTGGTCAATCACATCGTCGCCCACAATCTGGGCGTACTGCTCCAAAATACTCATGGGCTTTTCCTTGGACAATAGCGTTCAAAGGCGTTGGCCAACTGCTGACGAATAGTGGTCAAGCCATTGAAGTAGGGGTCGATGGCGGCCAGATGGTGATTCAGTTCGGCATAGCGATCGCCCCAGCAGGTCAACCAGTATCGAAAGTCATCCTGGTTGATGGGCAGACGACGACGGGCATCAATGAAGTGGTAGAAGATACTGCTAGTAGATAGGTGTGGAATCAGGTCAATTAGCTCTTCCGGTTGTTCGACCCGCTTGGCCGTATCAAACACCACAATAGTGGAGCGAATGAACTCAAAGGGCTCTGTAGCCAGAACCCAATGCAAGTATTCCTTTTCCTCCAGCCGCTCAGCAATCACCTCTAAAAATTCTTGCCGCAGCTCTTCTAAGTCAGCGTATTCATTCGGGGCAACCATGGCCAGTCGCTCGGCCAGGGTGTCGTCGTGCAGCCCCCGCCGGGCCCAGGAGGCGAAGTGATTATTGTATTCCCGTACTTCAAACTGGGACTCTAGCTGACTGCCCCACACGTGCAGGTAGATGCTGTCGGGATCAATGGTACTCAGGTGATTTTGCAGCTCTTTCAGAGTCGTAGCTTTTTTACCCGTAGCGATGGTCAGCAGGGCGCAGTCTTTGATGGCAAAGGCGTCTGCCGCTACCGGGGGACAGAACGGGGCATCGTCGTTAGCCATAGGCAACACCTTGACTGTGGTTGGTTCCACCATACCCAACGATTCTGCCCCAGCTGTGGACCGTTAGCATTTTGTTAATATCACTCATGTCAGTGGCGGCAGATCACCTGGACCTCAGTACCTTCAGCTCTCGACCGTCCGCTGCAATGGTTACCTCATAGCCCGCAAAACTTGCTCAGCCGTTAGTCTCAACTCTGGAAAGTTGGAGAAATGATACTCTCATTACCGTGAAGCGACTGAATGTCATACTCCCCATCCACTAGTGTGCAGATAGAGAGGGTGGGTTGTTTGGGCTTCCCAATGTGTCGGGTGCCCCCAAATCCGGCGTAGTTGGCCATCCAATATTCTGGAATCCCTATCGCCCGAGCTATCGCGGCAGGGCTTTGAGCGCTGCTAGCGCCTGCGGACTTTGGCAATCAGCTCAACCGACGGGGTCGAGTATGACCAGGCCGTTGGATCAGGCTTGGCCCACTCCTGCCCCCCTGATTGACCTAAGCCGCCTGCTCAGACCAGGTTTGAGGTCGTCGCTCTAGCAGGTCGAGAAATTCCGACACCACCCCATTGGTCCAGCCGAAGCCAATTTCGTTGGAGCTGTAGCCAAACTGAATTTCGTCGGAGACATTGGCCGAGCAGCGTTCGACATCGTACTTTTCCACCAGGGTGCCGGCTTTATCAAACTCTTGCACCACCATGTGGACAAACTTGGTGGCAATGCGATGGGCATCGGCGCCATAGCCCGTGCGCTCTAGGCCACCGACGGCAAACCATTGCAGCGGGGCCCAGCCAAAGGGGGCATCCCACTGGTTACCGGACACATGGGTGCTGGTGAGCAGGCCGCCGGGGGCTTCAAATTTCTTCAGGTTATCGACAACCCGCTTGGCCTGGTGGGGAGAGGCGATCCCCGCCCACAGGGGCATGAAAGTGGTGACAAACTCGTAGGGACGGCGCTGACCGGTATAGGGGTTGTAGTCAAAATACAGCCCGGCCTCTTCATCCCAGAGGTATTGGTCAATCAGTTGGTGGCGACGGTGGGCCCGAGTCTGCCAAATTTTGGCTTCCCAGCTGTGCTCCAGAATGTGATAACACTCAGCCATGTCCTGCTCCATTTGATAGAGCAGCACGTTGAGGCAAACCGGAGCATGGTGAATGATGTCGGCACTGAAGGGGCCAAACCGATTGGTGATGTCGAAGCCTGACTCGCGCATGGAGCGATCGCCCTGGTAGTACAGTTCGGTCAACTCGTCGGCCTCGGCATCATAGAACAGACTGACATCATAATCGTCGATCTGATGCTCTCGGAAGTACTCCCGCACTCGGTCATAGTGGGTACGACCGGCTTCATCCCGCTCGGAACTGACCACCTCCGGGGCTGGGCCATGACCCAGAGCATGGTAGTGAGAGAGCCCGGTGACCGGGTTAAAGTGGGGGGGTACCATCCAGTAGTAGTAGTAGCGTTCTAGCGCTGGCAGCAGGGAATGCAACCAGTCGCGATCGCCCGTCTGTTGAAACACCGCCATCGCCATCATTGACAGTACCGGTGGCTGGGAACGATTGAGCATATAGGTGCGGTTGGCGTTGAGCACGGTGCCATAGTGCTGCACCTGGTAGATCAGCTGATCTACCATGTTCTTGGCCATCAGCAACTCCCCATCCCGCAGCAGCCCCAGCAAAATGAAGTAGCTATCCCAGCCGTACATTTCGTTGAACCGGCCCCCGGGCACCACATAGTCATGGGGCAGGTATAGTAGCCCGTGGTCGGTAATTTGGTCGTAGTCAGCGGGTAGCACCCGTAACTCAATCTGGGCGAATTCGTCCTGGCTGAGTACGTTCAGCAGCGCATCTTCTACGGTATAGCGATCTTCCTGAGCCGAAATGTAAACGGGCCAGGGGGTACCGGGAGTATGATCGATCTTCTCGTCCTGGGCCGCTTCTAGCACATGGCTGAGGGAGCGCGATAGGGTCTGCCAGGAGGTCTTAATGTAATGGCGAACAGCATGAATCTGCCAGGGCGTCAGCTCGCTGGCAGGGGAGGAAGCAGATATGGTCACTGGTTACAAAGCTTAATTTCCACGATTATAGTTTAACGACTCTCGGCCCTAACGAGTAGGGCGGCGGGAAAGGTTTGCAAAATCTTGGCAATGGGCAACCGCGACTGATCCCGATGCTTTACATTAGTGAGGGCGTCTTGCCAGGGACCTTTGAGACCGGGCGGCAGCACCAGGGCGGTGTCGCCCCAAACAGCTTTGCCATAGGGGTCTTGATCGGGGGTAATCAGGCTGGTCAAAAAGCGGGGCACAACGGCGATCGCGCTTTGCCCTTTATAGGTTCTAGCAAAGGCCACAATGTGATTCGCCCGCTCCCCTTCGGCGCTGAGTGGCTGGTAATCCCCCTGCTCGAATATGGCCTGATATTGCTGCCGGGCCGCCAGGGTGCGAGTAATCAAAAACAGCTTCAGGCGACCATCGTGACGGGTCGCCTGAAGATCCCCCAGCAGACTTTTTAGGTCAGTCTGGCAACGGCGCTGAATTTCCTGCAAAAAGGAAAGCCGCTCGTCGTAGTTAACCGGGCGACGGTTGTCCGGGTCCACCAGGCTAAAGTCCCACAGTTCAGTGCCCTGGTACAGGTCGGGTACCCCAGGGGCCGTCAGTTTCAGCAGGGTTTGGGAGAGAGAATTATAGATGCCGTATGCAGCGATTTTTTGCTGGAAGGGGCGAAATTCAGCCAGGAATTTGTTTTTGCTCGAGTCATCCAATATGCGCTCGACGAAGGTAACAAACCCGTCTTCGTACTCGGTATCCGGGCGCAACCAGGCGGTGTAGACCTTGGCTTCACGCACCGCCTTGACCACATAGGCTTTGATCCGCTCCACGAAGGTCTGATACACCTGAGGGTCGTCGCCAAAGGGAAAGGCACCCACCAGGGTTTGATAGAGAAAATACTCGTTGTTGGGGTCGGGAATGGTGCGCTTTTGGGTCACCAGCTTGTGGGACTGGTTCAACTGCTGCCAGCGCTGCAACTGCTGATCCCATTCTTCCGGAATTTCGGACAACACATTCAGCCGAGCACGCACATCCTCACTGCGCTTGGTGTCGTGGGTGGAGGAGGCATTGAGGGTGTGGGGCCATTGGGCCAGTTGCCGCTGATTGTACTGGTGGAATTCTGCGGCCGTGACCCCAAAGGTGCCGGGGTCGCCCCCGACTTCGTTGAGGGAAATCAGCCGATTGTAGACATAGAACAGCGTATCTTCTAGCCCCTTGGCCATCAGTGGTCCAGAAAATTGCTGAAACCGCATGGCAAAGTGCAGCCACTCGGCCTGGTCTTCCTCGGTGAGCACATCTTCGTAGTCCAGGGTTAAGACCTTTTCCACAAAGGCCAGTTCGTTTTGCAGTTGGGGAATCCGCTTGTGGGCCTTGTCCACCGCCTGCTGGATATAGGCGCGATCGCGATCGCTGACCTCGGCGCTATTGATATAGGTGCAATACACCGGAAACTGCACCAACATCTCTAAAATCGCCTTACGTAAGCCACTGAGGGTAAAGTCGCGCCCATAACGGTACTTACCGGCAATGCCCTTGAGCAAATGGCCCAGGTTATCCACATCCCCCACCAAATTAGTGGCGGCAATCAGCCGTTTTTTATCCACCATCCAGGCTTCATAGTCTGGGGTATGGACCACCTGACGCCGGTAAATGGCATCAAAAGCCTTGACGTTGGCCCGCTGACAAAAGAGGCCGTTCATCTGGTTCAAAAAGTCATAGCCGCTGGTGCCCTGAATCGGCCAATCCTCAGGTAGGGTTTCCTCTCGCTCCAGAATTTTTTCTACCACCACGTAGATGTCGTCGCCGCACTTGGTGCGCAGCCGTCGCAGGTAATGGTCTGGGTCGTAGAGACCATCTAGGTGGTCGATGCGCAACCCCTGAATCTGACCGGCTTTGACTAAGTGGGCGATCAACGAGTGGGTCTTTTGGAACACCTTAATGTCTTCGATGCGCAGACAGATCAGCTCATTAACGGTGAAGAAGCGGCGATAGTTGAGTTCTTCAGCCCCCACCTTCCAAAAGGCCAGGCGAAAGAACTGATCGGCTAATAGGTCATCCAGCAAATCGTAGCGATCGCTGCTGGTTTCGGTTTCCCCATTAAACAGGGCTAAATTGTGCTGAATGAAATCACGCACCGCGTCATTGCCGCTGTACAGCTCCCATAGCAGTTCCTTGATGAACTGGGCCTGGTCCTTACGCTCTCGCCCCGTGGTTTCAGCAGACAGATTTTTGAGCATGTAGAGAATGCCCAACAGCTTCACAAAGTCGGGATCGCTGCGGCCGAGGGAGCGGGCCAGGCGATCCATGTCGTGGGTCAAAAATTGAGCGTAGGACTCGATCCGCAGGGGAATCCAGAGATCGTAATAGTTAACGGTGAGGCCGACTTCATCGTAGTCGAGGGTCAGTTCCCCGCGCTCTAGGCAGCGACCATAGAAATCCCCCAATAAGGGTGCCAACAGCTTGCCCCGGAAGTCGTCGAAGGGGTGCTCCCACTCCACATCGAAGAAGTCGCTGTATTCGGAGTAGGGGCCATGCTCCAGAATGTCCATCAACAGAGAATTTTCGCTGTCGTAGGCCATATGGTTAGGCACGATGTCTTGCAGCCAACCCATGCCGTGCTGCTGCACCGCGTCAATCAGTGCCTCAAAGGCTTCCTCTCCCCCCAGTTCTGGGTTGAGCTGGGTGGGGTCTACCACATCGTAGCCGTGGGTGCTACCGGCCCGGGCCTTGAAAATGGGAGAGGCGTAGATGTCGGAAATGCCCAGGGCCTGGAGGTAATCCAAGATGCTTTGGGCGGCCTCAAAGTCAAAG
>SL_5KL_010_SEDDRAFT_10002368_pt1 | contig 10532 bp, 9 predicted proteins | sample SodLakKL_010_SED_FD_9118 | JGI IMG/M metagenome (IMG submission 9118)
CGAAGGCATCCGGGTCCTGTTCAATCGGCGGGAACGTATCGTAGTGTTGGGGCAGGGCAAAGTCGACGTCGAGCCAGTCGACGGCGATAGCCGCTTGCCACGGCCCCATCGTGAAGTGATCGCCAATCGGGACGGCGGCTGCATCCGGCTCGAGGTAGGGGCCGATGACGTCGCGCATCTCGCTCATGAGTCCGGTGTCCCCCGTGTGATAGAACGTAGTGGCGTCGGCGGCCGCTTCGGGCTTCTCGTCCGAGATAATGAATCCCGATGGCATGCCGGCATCGATATCGTACTCAGTCATGATGCCGTTGGTGTGGTCCGCACGGTGCATCGTGACGAAGGCATCTCCGCACTCGATGGTTCCCCCGAGGTTCATGCCGATAGCGTCCTCGAAGCCGAACTCTTCCTGGCAGTACGCGACGAGTTCCGGGGTCGCTACCAGCGTGGCCTCCGAGAACGCGTCGGCATCGGCGATGTGATCGGCGTGGCCGTGAGTGAGCAGGAGGTAGTCCGGCGTCTCGAGATCACTCGGCTCGAGTTCGGTTTTCGGATTGTCGAAGAAGGGATCGATCAACAGGTCCGTTTCACCGACCGAAACGTGCCACGTGGCGTGGCCGTGCCAGGTTAGTTCCATTGCATCTGGAAGTACCCACTTCTTTTACATAAAACCACAGCCTTGACGGTCGCTGTTGCCGGAATAGAGGGGTGGAAACGGCACACCTTCGATTACGTTTCCAACGGATTTGCCCATCGCTGTCAGATGAACTTTTACCCCTGGGTTCGTAGCGGGGGCATGCTCACGCTCTCACTCGAGGAGTTCATGATCGAGCTCAAAGAAGGATCGGTAAAAAACGTCGGCCCGACGAACAAGTCCGCAACGGCGAAGCTGTTTTCAGTCACGGAGGCGGAAGCCCGCGAGTTCGGTGACAAACGCGTCAAACTCGTCTTCGAGGACGACGAGGGGAACGAAGTCCAGATTGCACTCTTCCCGGAACACGCCCGGGCCATTGCCACAGACCTCGCCTCACTCGAGGCGGAGTCGCCGGTTTTCGTGGATGAGGGGTGACCATTTGGCAGAAAAACGCAAGACGTGGCAGTGATTGTGTGGATCAAAACTCGGTTGTGGTGTCCATCAATGCCTCGCTCGAGCCCGGATGCATTTCGACAACCGTTTTAGGACGAACCTGTATATGTCGGGTAGATGGGTAACTGTATCATCTGTGGCAAGCCCGTCGACGGCCTGGTCTGTGCGTTCCACCAGGAGGACGTCGCCTTCGAGTTCGAAGGCACCTCCGCGAAGGAACTCACGGCCTCCCGGTACTACCGGGGAACGGTCGACGGCTACGCCGACTTCGGTCTCTTCGTCGATATCGGAGACCACGTCACGGGCTTGCTCCACCGAAGCGAACTGGATAGACGACTCGAAAGCCTCGACCTCGAACCGGGTGACCCGGTGTACGTCCAGGTTCTGAGCGTTCGAGACAACGGCAACGTCGACCTCGGCTGGTCGATCCGACAGGAAGACCGCGAGTTCCGCGGTAAAATTATACAAACGCCGGACGGCGAAGTGCTGCCCGAAGAGCGTGAGACGGACTCGAGTACCGACACGAGCGGTACCGAGACCGAGACGAGCGATGACGAACCAGCGGCCTCGAGCGCCAGCGCCGGCGAGCACACCACCGACAGCACCGACAGCAACGATTCGAGTACCGAACCGGTCGACTCGAGCGGCGAGGCAACCGACACACACTCGAGTGACCACGCGGCTGGCGCACAGGCTGTCACCACGACGCCAGCCGACGAAGAGCCGACGACGCTCAACCGCTCCAGCGTCGAGGCCATCGAGAACCAGGTCGGCTCCGTCGTCCGTCTCGAGGGCGAAATCACGGGCATCCGTCAGACGAGTGGCCCAACCGTCTTCGAACTCAGCGACGAAACGGGCACCGTCGAGTGTGCCGCGTTCGAAGAGGCTGGCGTTCGCGCTTACCCCGATGTCGAACTCGAAGACGTCGTCGCCCTCGAGGGCGAAGTCGAGCGCCATTACGGCGACTTGCAGGTCGAAACGGAGGCCCTCACACTCCTCGACGGCGAGGATGCTGAGGTGGTGACGAGCCGACTCGAGGAAGCCATCGAACAGGAGGCGAAACCAACCATCGTCGCCCCACTCGTCGAGGACCCTGCCGTCGAGGCTATCGAAGACGAACTCGTCGAGGCCGCGACGATCATCCGCCGTGCCGTGATGGAGTCGCGCCCAATCGTCGTGCGTCACAGCGCGACCGCCGACGGCTACGTGGCCGGCGCCGCCATCGAGCGCGCCGTCTTACCACTCATCCGTGAAAAACACACCCGCGACGACGCCGTCTACCACTACTTCGAGCGGCGACCGCTCGAGGGACAGGTGTACGACATGGATGCGGCCACGGGCGACGTCAGTTCGATGCTCGAGGCGCGCGAACGCCACGACGAACAACTGCCACTGGTCGTCCTGGTTGACGCTGGGGTCACGATCGATTCCGCAGATGGCTACGAACTGCTCGACATCTACGGCGTCGACCGCCTCGTCATCGACGACAGCCGTGGTGACGCGGAGATCACCGACCAGGTGTCCGTCGCGGTCTCACCATCGCTCGTCGCCGAGGAGGACACAATCGATCTCTCGACAGTCACCTCGAGCGTGCTCGCCGCGAACGTCGCGGCCCACGTCAACGACGATATCAGAGGCGACCTCGAGCACCTCCCCGCCGTGAGTTTCTGGGGGACGGTTCCGCCAGCCTACGCAGAACTTGCCGAAGGGGCTGGCTACGACGAGACGGCCCTTACCGAGCGTCGGGAGGCCGTCGCCCTCGAGTCGTACTACCAGTCGTACAAAGACAAACGCGAACTCGTTGCCGACCTGCTCTTTACCGACGACGGCGACCTCGCCGCTCACGTCTCAGAGCAGTTCCGCGCAAAACTCGAGACGGAACTCGAGACGGCTCGAGAAAACCTCTCGACCCACGAGGTTGCTGGTACGCAGGTCTCGGTCATCGACACCGCTGCGTTCGTCCACCGATTCAACTTCCCGACGACGACGCTGTTACTCGACGAATTGCACCGGCGAGACGAGGGCGCAGTTACGATCGGACTGGGCGACGACGAGTTGCACATCCGGTCTGACGCCTCGCTCAACGTCCGCGAATTTGGCCACGAACTCGACGAACGCGCCCCTGCAGCCGGCACACGCGTCGTCGGTGGTCGGGATGGCTACCTCGAGTTCGTCTCCGGGGAACGCGAGGCCGTAAAAGACGCCGCGCTTGAAGCCCTCGAATCACTGCTCGAGTAAGGCTCCGGCTCTCTTCGTCTCTGAACACCACTATTTTAGACAACCCGGCACGAAACAAATCCAATGAGTGACGACGTCACCACCCGGTTCCGTGAGAACATCACGGAGATTACCGCAATGCTGGTAACCGGGTTGTGGCTGTTTCTTCTCTTGACAGGTCTTGGTGGTGGGAATCTCTGGTTGGGTGTCATGCTTGCGGGATACATCTTCGTGGTCCCGCTCGTGGCGCTCTTGTTCGGAGACGAAGCCGACCGTCGAGAGTGGTGGGACTGGTGGCACGATGACTGGGACGAGGCGGAATCCGGATCCGAATCTGAATCCGGGAAAACCGAACCCAGCACCGCGGATCCGTCGACGGACACACCATCAACCCGCGACGCCCTCGAGACACTCCGACTCCGCTATGCCGAGGGCGACCTCACCGACGAACAGTTCGAACGCAAACTCGAGCGCCTGCTCGAGGTGGAAACGCTCGAGGATGTCGAATCATGGAAAACTCGCCGGACGAGCCAGGACGAGCGAAGAGAGCAGGACTTCGAGCGGGAGCTCGAATAGCACACGCCCATCTGCGGCCGGGAGGCGACACCCTTAACCAGTCGCCGCGGTGATATCGTGACCATGAGCGGTGCCAGCGAGTCAACCGCGCTCGAGGCCGTCTGTGAGACGTTGGTCGAGCGTATCCTGGAGGGGGAGATCGAACGCGACGAGGTCGAGAAGGCCAAGTTAGCGGCGTGTTCGGAACACGCGGCACCGAAGGTGCCGAAGAACTCCGAACTCCTCGATTACGCCCCTGACGAACACCGCGAGACGCTCGAGGCGGTCCTCCAACGCAAACCAGTCCGGACGGCCTCGGGAGTCTCTCCGGTGGCGATCATGACGTCGCCCGAACGCTGCCCGCACGGGAAGTGTCTGTACTGCCCGGGTGGGCCGGATTCTGAGTTCTCGAGTTCCCAGAGCTATACGGGCCAGGAACCAGCGGCGGCCCGTGGCGTCCAGAACGACTACGATCCGTACGGACAGGTCACCCTCCGCCTCGAGCAGTTACGCGAGATCGGACACCCCGTCGACAAAGTCGAGTTGATCCTGATGGGCGGCACGATGACCGCCCGCAGCCACGACTACCAGGAGTGGTTCGTCAAACGCGCCCTCGAGGCGATGAACGACTACGACGTCGACAAAGAGCCCGAGCCAGCCGAGGGGGTGAGCTTCGCACAGGATCCCGATGACTACGAGTTCAGGTACCTCGAGGACGTCATCGCCGAGAACGAGACTAACGACGTGCGAAATATCGGGACGACGTTCGAGACCAAACCGGACTGGTGTGATCCCGAACAGATCGACCGGATGCTCGACCTCGGGGGGACGAAAGTCGAGGTCGGGGTCCAGACGACGTTCGAACGGATCAACCGCGAGATGCACCGGGGCCACGGCACGAAGGAGTCGATCGACGCCAACCGCCGCCTGCGGGACTCGGCGTTCAAAGTCGGCTTTCACATGATGCCCGGCCAACCGGGCATGAGTAAGGAAATGTGTCTCGAGGACTTCCGAGAACTGTTCGAGTCGACACAGTGGCGGCCTGATTACCTCAAAATATACCCGACACTCGTCGTTCGCGGAACGGCGACCTACGACTGGTGGTACAAAGACGAGTACGACCCACTGGACAACGAGGAAGCGGCTGATCTCGTCGCCGAAATCAAGGACATGATTCCGCGGTATACACGCCTCCAGCGCGTCCAGCGGGATATCCCGGCTGACTTTATCGACGCCGGGGTCTGGAAATCGAACCTCCGACAGCTCGCACGCCAACGCATGGCCGAACACGGCTGGGAGTGTGCGTGTATCCGCTGTCGCGAGGTCGGGATGAACGACGAGGAACCCGAATCGATCGACCTCGAGGTCATGACCTACGAAGCCTGTGGCGGCACCGAACACTTCATTTCAGTCGAGGATTTCGACAAAGACGTCCTGATTGGATTCGCCCGCCTGCGGTTTCCGAACGACCCCGTCCGACCCGAACTCGAGAACGCCGCGCTCCTCAGGGAACTCCACGTCTACGGCTCGGAGGTCTCCGTCGGTGAGGACAGTGCGGGCAGTGGCCAACACCAACACCAGGGCTACGGCCAACAGTTGATGGAACGTGCCGAACGGCTGGCCGCGGATGCCGGGTACGACAAACTGAGCGTCATTTCGGGAATTGGCGCTCGAGCCTATTATCGTGACAAGTTGGGCTATCACCAGGATGGCCCCTACGTCAGCAAGCACCTTTGAGTGCTTTTTCGTCCAGGTCAGGCCAACTCGTCCTCGAGCACTGCCCTCGAGTCGTCTTCCGGATAGTAGTTCAGTTCCTGTATCGTTTCTGCGAGCGAGAGAAATCGATCACTGTTGTTCGAGATGCCGTGGGCGACGACACTGTTTGACGAGAGCGATGTCGTCACGCACGTCTCGAGGAGATGGCGACAGTCCGCCGGGCTGAGCCACATTGCACGAGCGTACCGTTCGCCGGGGCCGTCGCGTTCTGCACAGGTCTGTTCGAGTTCGTCGGGTGACAGCAGCCAGCCGATTCGGAGGGAGATGACCTCGAGGCCGTGGCGGCGAGCGTAGTACTCGCCCATGGCCTCCCCGAAAACCTTGCTGATGCCGTAGTAGCTATCGGGGCTCGGCTGACTGCCGGGTCTGACAATACGGGGATTGCCTTCAGTCGTCTCCACACGGGTCGGCCCCACCAGTGTCTCGCCGTTGACGGCGTGGTTCGAACTGGCGAAGACGACCCGCTCGAGGTCGTGTTCGCGAGCCGCTTCGAACACGTTATACACGCCATCGATGTTCGGCTCCTGGATCGATTCCCACGGGGCCGTTGGCGAGGGGTTGGCCGCGAGGTGGATCAGGACATCAGACCCCTCGAGGGCTGTCCGAACGGCCGATTCGTCACCGATCTCGAGGGGCTCCGTGTCGAGGTCCTCGTGTTCGCTGTGGCTGAATAAGGTGAGTGCGTAAGAGTCGAGAGCGGCTATGGCCTCGCGGCCGACGTTCCCGGAGGCTCCGGTGATGGCGATCGTGGGGTCGCTGTCACGTGTGACTGCCATAGCCGGTCAACAGCGGCCGATGAAAAATAGCTCCGGGTGGCGTGTGTCGGGTCCTCAGTGGTGTCACCGCTCGAGGCGGTTCCGGACGAGGAGTTCCCCAGCGAGGACGACTATCACAAGTACGGTGAGGAGGAACCAGCCACTGCCGACCTCGAGGAGTGAGAGGGCCGTCGCTAACATGGCAGCAGCCACGATGAACGCGACTCGAATGCGCAATGGAGAAAAGTTCGTGCCAGTGGACATGCTCTGCAGGTTATCCCGAGGCCAGTTATTCTCTCGGGGGAGGCCAGCAGCCAGGATGAATACCAACACGGGGTTTCGGTATCACTGCCCAGTATTGCTGCGGCCCCTATCTGAGCGGTGAGTGGGCGTGACTATTCGAGGCTGCTCGCTGAAGGGGGCGACGCCACGACAGGCCCTCGAGCAGGACCGGGGTGGATCAATACTACAGCTCGAGCGAGTCGGGATCCGGCGTCGGCAACGCTCGATGCTCGCGTGGGGGCACCAGATAGTTCGCCCGTTTCCTGACGGTCATATACTGCAAGATGCCGTTGTTCGTCCGCGAGCCGATCGCGGACTCGTCGGCGATATCGCTCCCCGTCATGGCCTGTCTGACCGCGACGAACTCCTGTATCTCACGTTGATGAGAGAGGAAGTGCAGCCCTGCCTCGTCGTTGTCCGTCGAATTGAAATCCCGACGAAGAAGGGGTGGTCCGTTCTCGTCTCGAGCGCGGGCCGCCTTCTGGGCGTGGCCAACCATCCCGTACTCGTGGGCATCCTGGAGGGTCCGTTCGGCACACTCCCCGACGCCACTCGAGTCCCCGAGGTTGTCACCGACGCCCTCGATCTTGTCCTCCTCGGCGTGAGCAGGACAGAACATCTTCCGTTCGCGGATGGCACGGCTGTCCTGTTCGTACCACTGATTGAGGTTGAGCCGGATCTGTGAGAGGTGGGTCGTCGTCCCGCCGGCGAACGGGCCGTCCTGAATCGTGACGCGGTCCTCTGCGGCCTGGTTTTTCGCAAATCCTGACTTGAATCCCATAAAGAACGGCGCGTCTTCGTCGACGGGTTCACTATCGGGGATTCCACTGATGCCCGACTGATTCTCGGCGGGGAGTCCGGGCCCGACGAAGCCCGTTCGTCGTTCCTCGAGCGCAAAGACGCCCTCGAGTGTCTCCTCGACGTCGACACCGTGTACTTCATCGAGGTCGCCCAGCAGGGCTTCTTCGGCGCTCAAGACCACCGAGCCACGGTCACTCGCGAGATGGACCATCGCGTCGTACGCGTCCAGTTCGGGATCTTCGATGGGCGCAAGCTGGGTTGGCTCGGGGAGTGTGACCGACTCGTGGAGGTCCTCGTCGAAACGGTCGAAATACCGAGGCCCGTAGCCAACGGTGAACAACAGGCCATCGTTCTCCCAGGCGTAGGCTCGCTCGAGGGTCTGGAACGCCGCTTCGACTTGCTCACGTTCGGTCTCGGTTGGGCCGTCACCGATGTACTCGAGGTGGAGACACACGTGGTGTTCGGGCAGGACGTCGTTGCCGTGGTCGTCCGTCTTGATAACCTCGTTCCAGGCGTGTTGGCGGCTTGGCAGCGTCTCGAGGTCGTCTGCACCCAGGCCCCGTGGCGGATCGTCGTCGGCTTCGCGATCCAGACAGGCCGCGAGGGCGCTCACCCCACCGATGGCGACGGCGGTTCTGACGAAGTCCCGACGCGAGATGGTACGCGACGAACGGCTCATAAGGGGTCTTCGGGACTGCGCGATAATGGGGGTTGTGGTCACCGAGGGTGTCGCCTCGAGCACCCTTCTCTCGGCCTGTAGTTCATATACCACCACGCGGCCAGAGATGGTGATGAAACGTGGATGTCCCTGTGCAGGTCGTGACTCCTCCCGGAAGAGAACCAGATATGTGCTTCCTGAAAAGAGCGGGGAGATAGCCAAACAAACCGAAAAAACCGCCACACTGGGGAGTGACTGAATGGGCCACAGAGCTCTCATCGCCTACCGTCGCCCCGACCACCTCTATGACCTGCGATACAGTCACTGGGGCGGCGATCATCTCGAGATCCGCGAGTACCTGAACGCGGAAAACCCACTGGCCAACGGTCGCATCGACGCCGAGGTACTCGCCGACTCGGTCGCTCTCGCGAGTGTCCTTACGGACTTTCTCGATCCCTGTTGTTACGAGGTCCTCTACCTCGTCGATGCGGACTTCGACATCCGCAGTTATCACGTGTGCTGGCTCGATTTTGGGGACGGACGACACCTGGGCCGTGGTGCCCTGATCGGCGTCGATGACGCAACCGAAGATCACACGATACGGACCTGGTTTCGCGCCATCAAAACGACCGTTTCCGATCTCGTCGAAATGGGCGTCTTCTCTCGAGAAGCCGCTCGAAGCTACCTCGAGACACGGATTACTGAGGAACAGGATGGCTACTTCTACACCTACGGAGCGTGCGACGAGCGTGTGTTCGGGGGTACCTCGACGAGCACGGGCACCAGTCCGTTCGACTGTTTGGATAGTGATGACGAGGCCTGAGGGGACTCCTCCCATTGGTCCTCGAGCGTCTAGACCCAGGCCGGTCGGTGCCCGTCGGCCACGGCAGCTCGGTGACGTGCCGTCGTCACTCGACGTACTCGAACCACTCCTCGTAGTCGTCGGTGCGGCGCTCGACGATGTCGAAGAACCGTTGTTGGATCTCTTCGGTGATCGGTCCTCGAGTTCCTTCGCCGATGGTCACGTTATCGACTTGCTTGATCGGCGTGACCTCCGCGGCTGACCCGGTGAAGAACAGTTCGTCGGCCGTGTGGAGTTCTCCTCGGGAGATGGACACGGTGTCGTGAACCGTGTACCCGAGGTCACGAGCGATCTGTATCACCGTGTCACGGGTGATCCCGTCGAGGATGGACTCCGAAAGCCCAGGCGTGAAGAGTTCCCCATCGCGGACGAGGAAGATGTTCTCACCCGGCCCTTCAGCCACGTTCCCCTCCTTGTTGAGGACGATTGCTTCCGCACAGCCGTTCCGACGGGCCTCTTCGCCCGCGAGCAAACTGTTGACGTACAGCCCGGTCGTTTTCGCGTTCGTGGGAATCTGACTCGAGGCGTGTTTGCGGTAGGACGAGACCATAACGTCGATTCCGTTCTCGAGTGCGTCATCGCCGAGATAGGCTCCCCAGGGCCAGACGGCGATCATGGTTCGCGTTGGGCAGGTCCCCGGGCTCACACCGAGACTATCGTAGCCGTAGTAGACGAGCGGGCGAATGTAACACGATGGGAGGTCCTGTCTCCGGATGAGCTCTTTCGTCGCTTCGGTAAGCTCGTCGTGCGTGTGTTGAATTTCCATCTCGTAGGGTTTACACGAGTCGAAGAGTCGGTCGACGTGTTCGTCCCAGCGGAAAATCGCGGGCCCCTTCTCGGTATCGTAACATCGTGCCCCTTCGAACACGCCGGTTCCGTAGTGCAGTCCGTGCGTGAGAACGTGCACCTGTGCATCGTCCCAGTCGACGAATTCGCCATCCATCCAGATCGTATCGACATCCATCTCGTCGAATCCCATACCCGGGGAGACGAAGCCATCGCTAATGAACGTTGGCGATTGATTGTGGGAGTCGTTCGACATCTCCCGTACGTTGAACAAGACGTTTCGATCAGACGCTCGAGGTAAGTTTATATAAGGGATTGTTGCGTGTGTACAGCCACCATGCACGCCGTACGCCTCACAGATCACGGCGGTCCGGAGGTCCTCTCCGTCGAGAGCGTCGACAGGCCCGAGCCGAACGCCCACGAACTCCTCGTCGAAGTCGCCGCCGCGGGGGTCAACCCCGTGGACACGTACTTCAGAGACGGATCCTATCCACCGGTTTCACTCCCGTTCACCCCTGGGGTCGACTTCGCCGGTACCGTCGTCGAGCACGGCAACGCCGTCGAGGGGTTCACCGAGGGTGATCGCGTGTTCGGCACCGGCATCGGGAACGCCTCGTTCCAGGGTGCATATGCGGAGTACGCAACCGTCCCCAGTGATCGAGTCGTCCACCTCCCTGACGGCGTCGACACGACCGAAGCGGGGGCTGCGGGTGTCGCCGCCTGTACCGCCTGGCGAGCGTTGGTCGATCACGCTGC
>SL_5KL_010_SEDDRAFT_10002370_pt1 | contig 10528 bp, 6 predicted proteins | sample SodLakKL_010_SED_FD_9118 | JGI IMG/M metagenome (IMG submission 9118)
TGCAATTCGTCCTGGTGATCTTCATCGCGGCCCCCTTCGGGTGGATGCCGTTCATGAGGTTCTTGCCGTTGTCGCTGGGCACCCGGCTTATCGGGGCAGTGATGATCGACGGGCGCACACTCCTCGAGCTTCCTCCGGGCGACGTCCTGTTCCTGATCGCAAACTCGGCTGTCTATTTCGGCCTCGGCTTCCTGGCCTTCAAGCTTTTCGAGGACGTGGCCCGCGACCGCGGCCTGCTCGGGCACTACTAGCGTGGGTCGCGGTTTCTGACCCTTCCGCCACAAGCGGCGTCTCCCTGATTCGCTCGCCTTTCCCTTATCAGCCCGTCCCTGGCCTTGACAACCGATTCTGCGGCCGTCTATAATGCTGGTCAATCAACTGCAGTTGCCTAAACTCTAGTCTACTTTCATAAAGGAGGACGATGGACAACTTCAATCTCTCTTGGAGGCGTATGGTTACGCGATTCACCGAAAGACTTCCGATGGTTCTGGGTATAGCTCTCATTGCGGGTCTGGTCCTGACGGGCTGCGCCCCCGATCAGCCTGCACCTGCTGGAGACCCCTTCGTCGATGACCTGGGCAGGCTGGTAAACATAGAAGAGACGCCCCGGAGAATCGTCTCTCTATCCCCGGCTAACACCGAGATTCTGTTTGCCCTCGGCCTGGACGAAAAGGTGGTCGGGGTGACCAACTTCTGCGACTACCCTCCGGAGGCTATGGAGAAGGAAACGGTGGGCGACTTCTACCCGCCGGATATAGAGAAGATAGTCGCCCTGGATCCCGACCTGATAGTAGCCACCGATATCCACCGGCATGACGTCATTCCTGCTCTGGAGGACAAGGGTTTTACCGTGTTCGGCCTCGCACCGCAGACCCTGCAGGAAATACTGGAGTGCTTTCACAAGCTGGGAGAGATAACAGGAGAGGAAGAGGCAGCGCTTCAGCTTGTGAAGGAGATGGAACGCAAAATCGAGGAGGTCCNGGAGAAGGCCGCAGCCATTGAGGACACACCGCGCGTGCTCTACGTCACCTGGCATGACCCGCTTTGGACTGTGGGCAGAAATACCTGGATAGACGACCTGATCACGATTGCGGGTGGTGTGAATATCTTCTCCGCATACTTCGAGAGCGGCGCCATGGTCGAAGTGGAATGGGCTATCTTCCTCAACCCGGAGGTCATTATTGCCGGCGTTGGTCGTACGATTGGGCAAATGACGCTACCGAACTCGAGGGTACCGATGCCCGGCTGAACGGCCATGTCTACCCGTCCGATGACAACCTGGTTCAGCGCTCGAGTCCCCGGCTGGTGGAAGCCCTGGCCTGGTTTGCCCATTTCATCCACCCCGAGGTATTTGAGGAGCCCGCGGGCTGACGTGTGACCCATGTCGGCTCCTGAGCCGTAAAGGAGGATACAGATGAGAGAAAGAGGCCTGATCCAGGTCTATACCGGGAACGGCAAGGGGAAATCAACCGCTGCCATCGGCCAGGCAGTCCGGGCTGCCGGGCACGGTCACAAGGTGGCCTTCATCTCTTTCTTCAAGGACCCCGACGTGTTCGGATACGGAGAGTACAGGTCTATGCAGCAACTGGGGATAGAGACCTTTCTTTTCGCCCGCAAGCACCCTCACTTCTACAAGAAACTGGACCATGAAGAGGTGTGTCGAGAGTGCGTCAGCGGACTGGAATGCATAAAGGAGCTTCTGCTTGACCCATCGTGGGACATGCTGGTGCTCGATGAACTGAACATCGCTCTTCGCGATGGCTATCTGAACGAGGACGAGGTGATCGCCCTGCTTGACGCAAAGCCTCAGAGACTGGAGCTGGTCCTGACCGGCCGGGGTGTTCCGCAGAGAATAGTAGATAGAGCGGATCTTGTTAGCGAGGTGATGGAGATAAAGCACCCCTACAGCCAGGGCATACAGAGCAGGGAGGGCATCGAATACTAGCGGAATGTAGCGATGGCACGTACGGTATCTGAGGCGTTCAACGAGCCTATCGTCCGTTATCCCGCGGGAATCAGGATCCGGCGCAGGAGCAGAGTCTATTCTCTGCTCATGCTTGCAGGGTTGCTGAGCGTGGTTGTCCTGTTTGCCACCGCGGTGGGCAGCGTGCCAGTACCTCTTACCACTGCCTTCGAGGTGATGGTTTCTGAATTACCTTTCGTCAACATCACTCCGTCCGTCCCCGACGTTGCGGGGGGCACCCTGAGCCTGGAAAGCCTGCGTATGATAATCCTGGACATCAGGCTGCCGCGCGTCATTCTGGCAGGTCTGGTCGGAGCAGCACTGGCGGTGGCCGGAGCCACCTATCAGGGCCTTTTCCGCAATCCGCTGGCCGACCCTTATCTCCTGGGAGTGGCCTCGGGGGCCGGACTGGGAGCCACAATTGCCATGCTCATCCCCTTTACACTGACGTGGGTCGCTTTCGGAGCCGTGCCGCTCTTTGCCTTCATCGGTGGCGTGGGTGCCGTCACCGTGGTCTACCTGCTCGGGCGGGTGGGCAAGACCATGCCTACCACTACCCTCATCCTGGCCGGGGTGGCCCTCGGCTCGTTCCTTGCCTCTATCACCTCATATCTTATGACCATTGCCGGTGAACAACTGCAGGGGCTGGTATTCTGGCTATTGGGTGGGCTCCACTTCACGAAGTGGTCGGAGGTATGGGTGGTCCTCCCTGCCGTGCTGGCAGGCTTCGTCATCATCTGGATTCACGCACGGCCCCTAAATGTGATGCAGCTCGACGAGGAGCAGGCACAACAACTGGGCATCAACGTCGAGAGGACCAAGCTCATACTCCTGGGCGCCGCCACGCTCATGACATCGGCAGCTATCTGCTTCACCGGGCTTATCGGATTCGTGGGGATCATCGTGCCCCATGCGGTGAGGCTGGTCTGGGGACCCGACCACCGATTCCTGCTTCCTCTGTCGGTGTTCGTTGGAGCCATCTTTCTCGTCCTGGCGGATACCCTGGCCCGCACAATTGTATCTCCGGCAGGGATTCCGGTAGGGGTTATCACAGCCTTCTGTGGGGCACCCTTCTTCCTCTATCTGCTGCGAAAGAGGAAGGGACTTGCTTTCTTCTAAAGGGAACGAACAACATGATTGAACTGGACGGTGTCAGCGTAGGCTACAATCACAAGGCCGTCGTGGAGAATGTCAACCTCAAGGCCAAGCCGGGCCAGATGCTGGCGCTGGTCGGTCCCAACGGCTCGGGAAAGTCGACCCTGATCAAGGGGATGACGAGGGTGGTAGATTTGCTCTCAGGCCGAATCTCGATCGACGGTCGCGACATCATGACTATCAGGCCCGGTGAACTGGCCCACCTCGTCGCCGTAGTGCCCCAGAATCCGGTTCTGCCCGGCACGTTCACTGCTTTCGAAATGGTGCTTATGGGCCGGACGCCCCATCTCGGACTTCTGCGTTACGAGGGAGGAAGCGACCTGGCTATCGCCTGGAAGGCGATGGAGGCAACGCATACAGAGTCCTTCGCTGAGCGCCGGGTGAGTGAGCTCTCCGGAGGAGAGAGGCAACGGCTGGTCATCGCCCGCGCACTGACTCAGCAGCCCAAAGCCATACTCCTCGACGAGCCTACGGCACACCTGGACATAAACCACCAGGTCGAGATTCTCGACCTGGTCAGGAACCTCTGCCTGGAGCAGAGCCTGACCGTTGTCGTGGCCCTGCACGATCTGAACCTGGCCGCGCAATACTGCGATCGGATGGTCATGCTAAACGGGGGCAGAGTCTACGCTGAGGGCACACCGCCCGAAATACTCACGGCTCCAAACATAAAAGAGGTCTTCGGCGCCAAGGTCCACGTCTATCCCCACCCCATCAACAACCTGCCGACCACCCTTATCATTGCGGGCGGGAATCATGACCAGCATTCATAGACTGCAGTTAAGGCTAGGTAAGCGTAGACTGCCGACCTTCACTCGGGCGCTAATCCGTTTGCCTCAGGTAGAAGCAGCCGGTATATGAAGCCTTTGATTGATCGTCCGCCGCTACAATAGGATGTCAGCACGTCTCTGTATTCGGCCCATCTCCTGAACCCGTATCTCTCATAGAACCGAAAGCTCAGGGTCTCATCGGTGGTTACGGAGATGACTCTAGCCTTGCACTTCGAAGCGTGATGGACGAAACGGTCCATAAGGGCACGGCCGATTCCCAGGCCCTGATAGCCGGGCGACACGGCGAAGAGCACCACTTCGGCCTGGCTTCCCGGCGCATTTCTTCTGGCCACTCTCACCGCCTGCAGACAGGGGCCAAAATACCGTATCAGTTTCCTCCGACTTCCGTACCTGCCGAGAAGAAAGCGAACCGGGATGGAAAGCAACCGCCGTAGCCTTCTCAAGCCATCAATCACGACGCACCCACTGCTGACCCAGCCGAAGATCAGCCCCACAACAGCCCCATCGACGACAGCAAGCTCGTGGTAATTACAGACGGCATGACAGCTATCTACCTGGCCCTCCATTACCTGGCTGATTTCTTTTCCGGCGAACCCGCCCGTTACGACCGGGAAGACCTGCACGCCGATACCGGCGCACAAAGAAAGGTCGGGCTCGTAATAGCTACGGAATTCGATCTCGCGGTCCATGGCGTAGCTCCTTCTCATGGCTGGTGATAAGACATATAACGTTGGTAGTCAGTGTGGTTGGAAGCGCTCAACTCAAGCGGCGCGGTTTCACGAGCCCTCAGTCACCCTTGCCCGTCTTCTTCATCCCCTCGACGACCTTCTGGCTGAGATGAGCCGGCACCTCTTCATAATGGTCGAATTCCATGATGAAGTCACCCCGCCCCTGCGTCATCGACCGCAAGTCTATGGCATAACGAACCAACTCGGCATAGGGCGCCTGGGCATCGATCACGTTAAAGCCACCGCCCGGATTCATACCCAGCACCCGGCCTCTCTTGGTATTGAGATCGCTGAGGATATCTCCGGTATACTCTTCAGGCACAGTGATCTTGAGCTTCATTATAGGCTCGAGCAATACCGGCTGTCCCTCCGATAGTCCCTTCTTTAACGCCTGCGATGCGGCGATCTTGAAAGCAATGTCCGAAGAGTCCACCGCGTGGAAGCTGCCGTCATACAGCGTGACACTTACATCCACCAGCGGACAACCCGCCAGAACGCCCTCGTGTTTCGCCTCGTTGACCCCCTTCTCCACCGAGGGGATGTAGTTCTGCGGTATTGAACCCCCGAAGATCTTCTCGGTGAATTCAAATCCTCCGCCCCGGGGCAGCGGTTGCAACTCGAGCATCACATGCCCGTATTGACCGTGTCCTCCGGTCTGTTTCTTATGCTTATACTCCGCCTTGGTCGGCACGGTGATGGTTTCTTTGTAGGGAACCTTCGGCAGGGCCAGCTTCACCGCCACTCCGAACTTCCGACGCATCTTCTCCTTGACTATCTCAAGATGGCTGTCACCCACTCCGGAGATGATCAACTCGTTAGTATCGGCTTCGCGGCGGGTTTGCAGAGAAGGGTCCTCCTCACAGATCCTTGGCAAAGCCGTGCTCATCTTGTCCAGATCGGTTTTCGTCTCAGGCTGGATCGCCAGGCTGAAACTGGCGTGTGGAAACTCGATGCCTTCAAATAACACGGCATGGTCGCGGGCGCAAAGCGTATCGCCGGTAGCGGTCACATTCAGCCTCGCCATTACTCCGATGTCCCCGGCGGCAACCTGCGCCAGCGTCTGCTGGTTCTTTCCCAGCAAGGTGAAGAGCTGGCCCACTCGTTCGGCAGCACTCTTGTTCGCATTCCAGACCTGGGAGTTGCTCGCAAGTGTGCCGGAGTAAGCCCGGAAATAGGTGAGCTTACCAACGTAAGGGTCGGCGCTGGTCTTGAAGACCAGGCCTCCAAACGGCGCCTCCGGACTCGGTGTTACTTCCTCCTCGGCACCGGTGGCCGCGTTCCTGGCCGGCACGGCGCCCTTATCCTCAGGCGAAGGCAGGTAATGACCGATGCCGGCGAGCAGTTGCTGGATGCCTATGCCCCGGAGAGCGCAGCCGGCAAACACAGGTACGAGCTTTCCGGCCATTGTAGACCTCCGTATTGCAGAGAAGACCTCTTCATCACTGATGGTCTCGCCTTCCAGGTACTTGCCGATAAGCTCATCGTCGATTTCGACGGCGGCCTCCACGAGCTTCTCACGACTGGCCTCCGCCTGTTCTCGAAGCGCCTCGGGTATCTCCGCTTCCTTCACGGGATTACCCACGTAAGCCTTCATGTTCACCAGGTCGACAATGCCCTCGAAATCGCTCTGGGAGCCTATCGGTAGCTGAACCGGCAGGCATCTTGGTGACAGTTTGGCCTGGATCCCCTGCACCGTGGCCAAGAAATCGGCGTTATCGCGGTCCATCTTGTTAACGAACACCAATCTGGGCAAGCTTCGTTTCTCGGCATCCTCCCACACCTGTTCGGTGCCTACCTCCACGCCAGAGGCGGCACATATCACCACAATCGCACCCTCAGCTACCCTGAGCCCTGATCTCACCTCACCGATAAAATCGGCATAACCGGGGGTATCGATCAGGTTGATCTTTGTCTCCTTCGATGAAAAGGAGAGCAGCGAGAGATTGATGCCCATCTGACGGTCCACCTCAAGCGGATCATAGTCTGAGGCGGCAGTGCCATCGTCGACGCTCCCCAGACGCTGAATCGCACCGGAGGTGAATAGCATGTGCTCTACAAGTGAGGTCTTTCCCGCGCCCTGATGGGATATCAAGGCGACGTTCCGAATTTGCATGGCCCCACATTATAATCCTGTTCTTTCAGATAAGCAAGGGCGGTTGCGGTGAGCGCCCGCCCGGCCGACTCTGGCAGACCCCGACGAACCAGTGTGCTGACCGATCGCACGACGTTCATGCCTGGCGGCTCTCCGCTACCAACTACTACGTTCGGTTGCCGCTACGTGTCCGTTCATGGTATAGTACGGCGCCGAATCTGCCTTTACGAAATCGGTTGGTCGCATGCTTTCGAGACGGCTCTTTGAGTACCCCGCAGCTTCGCCCACCACCATGCCCATGGTCACACCGCCGGCTGATGCATCCGACCAACACCTGGAAAGGAACAAGCGATGACCAGAGAAGCGACGATCTTACTAGACATCGACGGGAGAGAAGTAAGAGCACGGCAGGGCCAGACACTATTGCAGGCCTGCACCGAGGCCGGGATCTACGTACCGGCGCTCTGCCACTATCCGGGTCTGCAGCCGCTACCCGAGGTGATGCCCGATCAGGCCTGTCAGCTTTGCCTCGTCGAAGCTGACGGCGAAACCGTCCTCTCGTGCACGACCACAGCCGCTCAAGGTATGGTGGTCAGGACGAACACCCCCGGAGTACAAGAGCTACAGCGCCGCCACTTGCTTGCCATTCTGACCAGACAACCCGCCGGTCTCTGCCTCGAGAGAAGCGACTGCGAGCTTCACAGAGCGATAGACCATATCGGTCTGAAGGATATACCCGTTCGTATTCCCAGGTCTCTGCCGCCCCTGGAGGACAACCCCTTCTTCGGGCGCTATTCCGACTACTGTATTCTGTGCCATCGTTGTCTCCGGGTTTGCAGTGACATAAGAGGACTGGGCGTGATCGAACCCGCCTTCCCCTGTCACGTAGCCTGTCCCGCCGGCATCGATGTTCCCCGTTATATACGCCTGATTGCCAGAGGCAGGCCAGGTGCGTCCCTGGCGGTGATCAGGGAGAGAGTACCCTTTCCGGCCACCCTGGGCAGGGTATGTGCAGCGCCATGCGAAGAAGAGTGCCGGCGCGGCTGCGATGTAGACAAGTCCCTGTACATAAGAATGCTCAAGCGGTTCGCCGCCGATAATAGTGACGAGAGCTGGAAGAAGCAGGCGAAGTTCCTCCCCGCAACCGGCAAGAGTGTTGCCGTGATAGGAGCGGGACCGGCCGGACTCACCTGCGCCTATTATCTCGCCAAGCTGGGGCATAAGGCAACCGTATTCGAGGCCCTCCCCGAGCCCGGCGGGATGATGCGCGTGGGGATTCCCGAGTATCGCCTGCCGAGAAATATACTTACCGATGAGATCGGCGAAATCGAGAAGGCGGGCGTGGAAGTCAGACTGAACAGCAGGGTTGAGTCGCTGGACTCGCTCTTTGCTCAGGGATACCAGGCTGTCTTTCTCGCGATCGGCGCCCACGAAGAGATGAAACTCGGGGTGGAGGGAGAAGACTCGCCCGGCGTAATGGGGTGTGTAGAGTTCCTGCGACGGTTCAATCTCGGCGAGGAAGTCCAGGTAGGAGATAGGGTCGGGGTGATCGGCGGCGGAAACGTAGCAATAGACTCTGCGCGTGCTGCTTTGCGGCTTGGCGCCAGCAGGGTGGTCATCTTCTATCGCAGAACGAAGAACGAGATGCCGGCCCAGGCAGAAGAAGTCGACCAGGCGCTTGAGGAGGGGGTGGAGATCATGTTCCTCGTCGCGCCTTCTAAGGTGATCGCAGCGGATTCCGAACTGAAGCTCGAGTTAACGCGTATGGAGCTTGGGGAGCCCGACGCGAGCGGCAGACGCCGCCCCGTACCGATCGAGGGTAGCGAGTTTACGGCCGCACTCGACACGCTGATCGCGGCGATCGGCGAACGTCCTGATGTCCCGGCCGGCTTCCAGGTTGAGACCGGACGCGGCAACGTGCTGAAGGCCAATGAAGACCTGAGCACGCACCGGGATGGCGTCTTCGCCGGAGGCGACTGCGTGACCGGGCCGGCTCTGGTCATCGACGCGATCGCCTCGGGAAGAAAGGCGGCGGAGTCCATAGACCGTTACCTGGGCGGCACAGGAGACATTTCAGAGCGTCTTGTACCCGCTGAAGAAGCGACCACCTGGCTCGGAACCTCCATGGGGGAACGACTGGCCACTGTCTCCCACCTCCCGCCCGACACCCGCATCGGCAACCTTGCCGAGGTCGAGCACGGGATGAGCCCGGAGACGGCCGTTGCCGAGGCCCAGCGCTGTCTGGCCTGTCACGCCATCGCTCCCCCTCAGGGACGCACTCTTCGCGAGGTCGACTGCCGGTTCTGCGGTGCCTGTGTCGACTCATGTCCTACCGGTGCCCTCATCGACCTTGATATGCGCGGAGTGGGGCGACCTGATCGGGTGATTCCCACGATATGCCCTTACTGCGGTGTCGGTTGTCAGCTCAACCTTGAGGTGAAGGATGACAGGATAATCGCTTCTCCACCCGACCCGCAGGGCGCAGCCAATAAAGGGCAGGCATGCGTCAAGGGCAAGTATGGTATCGCCGAGTTCGTCCATCACCCGGACAGGCTGACCACTCCAATGATCAGGAAGAACGGCCAGCTCGTTGAGGCGTCCTGGGACGAAGCACTGGACCTTGTGGCCAGCAGACTGAAGAATTACAAGCCCGGCGAAGCCGGCGTAATCGCCTCTGCGAAGTGCACCAACGAGGAAAACTATGTCATCCAGAAATTCGCCCGGGCGGTGCTGGGCACCAACAACGTCGACCACTGCGCGCGACTCTGTCATGCCCCCACCGTGGCCGGCCTGGTGCAGAGCTTCGGCAGCGGGGCCATGACGAACTCGATCGCCGAGATCGGTGACGCAGCCTGTATATTCGCGATCGGCACCAACACCACGGAAGCGCACCCTGTGATCGGCCTCGAGGTAAGGAAGGCCGCTGTTAATGGAGGAAAGCTCATCGTAGCCAACCCCCGCGAGATCGACCTCTGCCACTTCGCCACCCTGTGGTTGAGACATAACCCCGGCACAGACGTTGCTCTGCTCATGGGGCTGATGCGAGTCATAGTGGACGAGGGATTGTTCGATTCCACCTTCGTGGATGAAAGATGCGAGGACTTCGACGCCTTCAAGGAGTCCCTGGGGGCTTTTGATCTTGACTTTGTGGAGAGGGTAACCAGGGTGCCGCGCAACAAGATAGTAGAAGCTGCCCGCATGTTTGCCGCCAGTGACCCTGCCACCATCATCTATTCGATGGGCATTACCCAGCATTCGCACGGCACGGACAATGTGCTGGCTATTGCCAACCTCGCAATGCTCACCGGCAACGTGGGCAAGCGGTCGAGCGGAGTCAACCCGCTGAGAGGTCAGAACAATGTGCAGGGCGCCTGTGACATGGGGGCTCTGCCCAACGTCTATCCGGGCTACCAGGCGGTGAGCGACCCGGCCATTAGAGAAAAGTTCGAGACGGCGTGGGAGTGTTCGTTATCGCCCACCCCCGGGCTGACGCTCACGGAGATGATCGGAGCCATTGGCAGCAAGGACCTGAAGGCGCTATACCTGGTGGGAGAGAACCCGGCGTTGAGCGATCCCGACGTTCAGCATGTCCGTCAGGCGCTATCACAAATGGAGTTCCTCGCCGTCCAGGACATCTTCCTCTCGGAAACAGCAGAGTTCGCCCATGTGGTACTGCCGGCAGCCAGCTTTGCCGAAAAGGACGGCACCTTCACCAATACCGAGCGCCGGGTGCAGCGAGTGCGGCAGGTCATCAGACCGATCGGCGGCTGCCGGCCCGACTGGTGGATTACCTGCCAGT
>SL_5KL_010_SEDDRAFT_10002371_pt1 | contig 10526 bp, 12 predicted proteins | sample SodLakKL_010_SED_FD_9118 | JGI IMG/M metagenome (IMG submission 9118)
ATTTCGGGCCGGCGCGGTCCCCTGGTAGAGGCGCTCCAGATGGCTCCAGTTGGGTGTGACGGCTGTACTGAGCAGCCGGTCCCACACTATCCGAACCAGTTCCTGAATCCGCGCCTTAGAGACTTCGTTAACTAGCGGACAGACGGAGGTTGCGGCGTCGCTGTGATCGATATACTCGAGCTCATGTAGAAGCTGAAGGTGGTCGGCAAGCCTCTCCGGTGTGATTCCCGTTCTTGAGGCGATCTCTCGCAACAGCATCGGCGTTGCGTATAGCTCGACGAGAATTGCGCCGAGCTCCTCCATGGCGCGGGCGACCTCTTCGGCTGATCGTCCCTCCCGGCGCCAGATATAGGCCTGCTCCGGAAAGGCCCTCCGGGGTCCGCCGGAGGGTAACTCACCATGACCGATGAAGATGAAGGGCCCGTACTCGGCGGTGTGGCCCCACATCCAGCTCGCCCGCAGATTCCGTATGGCCCTCAAAGCCGGTGAACACATAGGCTCCGCCCGGCATCTCCTTCTCCGGCAGCAGCAGTCCCGCCCGGTCCAGCGCCAGACCGCCGAAGTCCAGAACATAGGCCCCGACCAGGATGTAGTCCAGGTCCGCCGTGGAGAACCCGTGCTCAGCGAAACGGCACGCCTCATAGGTCTTGTGAACGATGCCCATGCTGTCCCTCACCTCGCCCACATACGAGTCCGCCATCTGCTCCAGAAGTGGCTCAAGCTCCTCCTGATCACGTTCGGTGAAGATAGCAAAGGACGGCTTCCACAGCGGGCCGGTTCTCTCTACCAGGCCCGCCTTCCCGAGGCTCTCCAGGTGTCGGGATACCGCCTCCTTGGAGAGAGCCAGGGTCTCTGCTATGTTCTCAGGAGTCGAGTGTTCGCGATTGATCAGGCTCAGGATCTCCTGCCGAATCTCGGGCCTGGTGACGGCGTATGGATTCAGTTGTTCATCGTCCTTGTAGCCGCCACAGAGGGCGAACTCTATCTTGCTCATCGGCGTTACATCTCCCCGTTGGCAAACAGCCTTTCTCGCATCAGCCGTGGGGGTAGTGAGCCGCAAGACAGAACGGCATCGTGGACGTCTTTCAGTGACGCCTGCGGGTGCTTCTTCTTGTACTCATCGATGACCTTCATGATCTCTAGCTTCCCGATGAGGTAGCTCATCGGCTGGGTGGGACTCGTGGTGTACCTTCGCACCTCGGCCTGAGCGTTGCTTCGCTCCAGGCTGGCTTTCTCCACCAGGAAGTCGATGCCCTCATCCACGGTCATCTTGCCGGTGTGCAGCGAGACATCAAGGATGATGCGGGCTGCCCGCCACAGCTGGTCGGACAGTCTCCCCAGTCGCTGCATGGGCTTATCGACATATCCGAGTTGTTCCATCAACTCCTCGCAGTAGAAGGCCCAGCCCTCAGGAAACAGGGTGGAGACGAATCCACCGAGTTTCCGCGGCAGTGAGCCGACGGTGTTGGCATAGACAAGCTGGAGGTGATGGCCGGGATAGGCTTCGTGGAGAGCGGTGACCGGCAGTTTGGCATAGTTGTGCCCCTTGAGCTTCTCCTCCTGCTCCTCAGGCGGACTGGATGGGTCGACCGGGGTGACCAGAAAGACCCCCTGCTGTACCTTCTCCAGGGGTCCGGGCATCATGTACGCTGCGTAGGGTATAACTCCCCGCAGAAAGGGAGGGGTGGGCTCGATCTTCAGCGTCTCCCCCTCGGGTATCGAGACTATGCCCTGAGTGGCCACGAACTCTCTGACTCTGGCCATCTCGCGCCGGTAGACATCGAGCAGTTCTTCAGCTGTGGGGTGGTCGGCCTTGGCCTGTTCCAGCAGTTCCTTGACCGTCTTCCCCGGGTCGATGTCTCTGGCCAGCCTGTTCATCTGCTCCTGCGTCTCGTCAAACAGCTTCCATCCCGTCTTCAGGAGTCCCTCAGCGTCGTAGTCCAGCATGTGATCCTCGCGGAGTAGTTCCTCGAAGATATCCTGCCCGACCGCGAAGTCGCCCCTGGCTGCGGGGGCCACGCGCTGCTGCAGGAACTCCACGTAATCCTGCACAGCCTGGGCCGCCTTCTGGCTGGCTTCGTTCAACTGAGGCGCAAGCCCCGGCGTTTGCTGAGCAAGCGCCGGGATGAGCATGTTGAAGAGAGCCAGGCCCTGCTGGGCGGACTCCTGTGCTATCTGGTTCCACACCGGCGGTACCGCCTCCGGCTCGACGTTCTCTTTACCCTGGGTCAGCACGCCGGGTATTGCCCGCAGCCTGCCCAGGACCTTCTCGAGCCGGTCCTCCAGCGGGGCGAACTCCTTTATCAGCAGAAGGAACACTCCTGCCATGGCCTCGCTGGTGTAGCCGCCGGGGTTGCGGATGTGTCCCTTGAGCAACTCGAACTCACGGAGCCCCGACTTCGCCGTCTGGATCATAAGCCGGTGGTCTATTCTGGCATCAACATCAAAGCCGGCGGTGTCGAAGCTCTCGAAGTCGTTGATAGCCTCCCTGATCTCCTTCTGCCGTCTTTCTAAAGCAGCTTTGCTGTGGTCTGCCAGCCGGTCGTCGAAGCGGTGGTCGCCTAGCTGGGTGGCGGCTACAGGAGACTCCTCCATGAAACGGTCGATGAACTTCTCCGCCAACCTGTAGAACTCCGCCTGATCGGTCTTCTTCATTAGTGCCCTCCTTCTTTGTATTGCTCAGTTGCCGCCGTTATCCGGCGGTTATGGCCACGTCGTCGATCCTGATGTACGGGGAGACAAGTCCGACCTCCTGGGGGAAGGCCAGACGCTCCGTCTCCCGGGACAACCCTGAGAGCTTGGACAGGAACTCAAACAGGTTTCCGGAGAACATGGTCTCGATCAGCGGTCGGGTGAGTTTCCCGTGCTCAATCAGGAAGCCTCCCTTAACCACTCCGGAGACGTCACCGCTCACCGGATTGGGAGAGGAAGAGAATCTCGTGACCAGGATGCCCCGCTCGACCTCCCCGATAAGCTCTTCTTTGCTTTGTTCTCCGTGTTTGATCGTCAGATTGGTCGGGCCGATTGCCGGAACAGAGCGAGTGCCGCCCGAGGCGTGGCCGGTTGAGCCGCGTCCCTCTTTCCGGGCGGTGTAGCTGTTGTACAGGTAGTTCTGCAGAACGCCGTCCTGTATTATCGTTAAGTGCGTGTGCGGCAGACCTTCCCGGTCAAATGATGCGGAGCATGCCCCGCCGGCGAGTTGCCCGTTGTCCTCAATGGTGAGCATAGGCGAGGCGACCTCTTTACCCGCCATTCCAGCCCAGCGGCTCATCCCCTTCTGAACATTGTTGGCGCTGACCGCCCAGATGATGGGGCCGATCATCAGCTCGAGCACGGCGTCCGGTGATAGAATGATGGTCCCCGCGAACGATTCTCCTCGCGTGGCGCCGAGCGAGGCGACAACGCTACCGGCGAACTCCATTGCCGTCTTCTTGCCATCGAGTTCGCTGGCTCTCCTCGCGGAGTCGAAGCGGTGATTGAAGCTTGATACTTCCTCGTTGTCCCGGGCCATGCCCATGATGAAGTGGGAGAACAGGCTTCGTTGCTCCTCGGCCTTTATCCCCTTTGAATTCATGACCGCGTGTGTAGCGATCGCTGCGTTAACCAGGGCACTGTCGATCATGACCCGCGAGTCGTAGTTCCGTGCAGCGGCGAGCATCTCCTCCATTTGGGTGATCGCCTGATCCATCCCAAACGCCTGAGCCTGATCGTCGTAGAGCCCGCTGATTGTCTTGATCGGTCGCGGCTCGGGCAGAACGTTATGTTCATCTTGAGGAGTAGCCTTGCTCAGGCTCACCGCCATTTGGACGGTCTCCTCTATCGTCTGCTCGTCGAAAACGTTCACCGAGGCGAAACCCAGTGCGCGGTCGGAGAACACGCGGATGCCCAATCCGTCGGCGGCATGTGAGGTGGCAAGCTTGAGTTCATTGGCCTCTGCCCTGACGCTTATCTCGCGGCCGCGGGTCAGAAAGGCCTCGGCTTCATCGGCCCCGAACTTCAGAGCCGTTTCTACTGCCAATTCGCACAAGTTCAAAAGCTCGATCATTTTCTCCCTCCGATAATCGCCTTGCAGCGGACAAACGGTCCTCCGCCGTCGACTTTGGCCATCTGGAGCTTGCCGCAGTAGCCGGCGCCCATATCGAAGCGGAACTCCTTGCTCACCGCGTCGACGCTCTGAAGGACCTCGAAGGCCTGGCCGCTGATGGCCACGCCCCGCAACAGCTCTCCCAGCTTGCCGTCCTTTATCCTGTAGGCTTCCTGGACGGAGAACATGAACTCGGCGTTGGCATCGGCCTGTCCTCCGCCGGCGCCCTTGAGCAGATAACCCTCGTTTATCTCGGAGATCATCTCCTCCAGGGTCCTGTCTCCGGGCTCGATATAGGTATTGCGCATCCTGATGAGAGGCTCGTCGGAATACTCGTAGGCCCGGGCGTTGCCGGTCGATCTCACCTCGAATAGAGCCGCGCTCTCCCGGTTGTGCAGGTAGGACTTCAGTATCCCGTCCTTGATCACCTCTGTTCTTTCTGTGATTACGCCCTCGTCGTCGACAAGAACGGTACCGCCGGCAAGTCTGCCGTACTGTGAGGGGCCGCTATCGACCAGGGTGACCAGTTCGCTGGCCACCTTCTGGCCCAGTTTTCCCTTTGTGATAGCTCCCGACAGGACGAAGTCGGCCTCCACGGTATGACCGATGGCTTCATGGGAGAGGAGGCCGGCAAGTCCGGGGTCGAGGATCACCACCGCCCGCTCGCCCGCGGGGTGCTTCGCTCCGAGCAGGTCCCTGGCGCGCCTGGCGACCGTCTCCGCCAGTTCATCGGGGTCCTTTCTGAAGAGGTCTGTCCAGCCCCCGGTGATACCCATAGATTCACGGGCTTCTACCCGGTCACCGTTGGCAGCGGCCACACCGAAAAGCCTGAACTCGGGCTTGGAATCAACCACCTCCGCCCGTGCACCGTCCGTCGTGTATATGTACTTGTGGTCCAGGTTCTCCCGGTAGCTGCACGCTGCCGAGGCAATAAACGGGAACGACCGCACCTTACTCTCGGCTTGCCGCACCAGGGCCAGTTTTTCCTCGAAAGAGTGGGCACTGAGCGGGTCTTCGATCTCCGGTGCGAATCTCCCCGTGGCCAGACTCGCCTCTCCGAGTCGGGCCCCTTCCTTTTTGCCTGCCGCCCTCGCCCCGCTGATGGCGTCCAGGATCGCCCCTTTGATGCTCTCTCTGTCGATACGTGAGGTGCTGCTGAACCCCCAGCCTCCGTGATGGAAGGCTCTCACGCCTATCCCGCTGTAGACCGTCGAGTTCGCAGCCTCGAGTTCGCCCTGACGGACCGACACAATCAGGCCCTTGCGCTCATGATAACGCAGTTCACCGTATTCCACCCCGCTGAACTCACCCAGTAAGCTCTCCAGCAGTTCATGCATTGTTGCTCCTTTCTCTTTGTGTTTTCATCTTAGTACGACCACTTCTGTAAGTGTTCGACGAAGGGCCATCGACCGCTCATCGTCCTTGAAGCAGTGACGCAAAACCGCGGGTAAATGCCCCGGGCAGGGTCATTCGACGAAGACCTTCACAACTTCGCCGTCGCTGCCGCGCACGTCCACCTCAAGCTCACTCAGGGCCTCGACCAGTTCGTCGAAGTCCTCCTCCTTCAGATTGCGCATGTCGAAATCAATGCCTTTGTCGCGCAGGGCGCCGCTGACCTTGTCTCTGGCCTGGTCCGGAAGCAGAGAGGTGAACTTCATGCCGGAGCGTAGCAGCGCCATGGGTACACGTATGTTGACACGGTCGACATCGCTTGCGCGCTCGTGCTCAGGATCTGGCTGCACGGTAACTCGCAGGTACTTCGCTTTAACGGTTCGCGCTCGTGCCTCCGCCTTCGGGGGGCCTTCGCGAGGACCGCCTTCAGACCTCAAGGCACCGAGCAACCGATGAGCTTCTTCGACTGTTATCCTCTTGTCCTCGAGCAGTTCCAGGATCTTTTTCTCACTGTCAGACATTTTGTTTTCCTCCTTTCGTTTTCTAGATGACTGAAATCACCACATGGTCCGTCTTATCATGTGCATCAATCTTCAAGCCGGGTGTCGAGCAGAGCAGGTCGACAAAAGCACACGTCGCTCGCCATGAGCATAGCGTGTCGAGAACAACCCTGGACACGCCCGGGTTCGGGTTGTTCTGCCCGCGCCGGCGGAGCACAAGCACAGCTACCAGTATCACCGGCGAGAGAACAATCAGGAGCGCCAGTGCCAGCGGGAGCAATAAGAAAAGCGGCAGCCAGCAGCCGCGTCTCTTGTCCTGACCGTGGATTTTCAGGCGTAACAACACTGGGGGTCGTTTCACGCCGCGAGCCTCCTTATCGCTTCCTCTGCGGTGATCTCACCCGTCTCGAGTCCGCGAATTACCTCTTCCTCGGGAGAGGTCTGTACGATCTCGACAAACGGAAAGCGCGCTGCTATGCGGTTAAGCCTGTTCTTCACGGTAGGGTAGCTTATGCCGAATACCTGTTCCATCTCCTTGATGGAGCCGTGGGAACGGACAAAGGCCATGACGAAGACCTGGTCCTCCCACGGGAGACTGGCTAGCGTTGGCAACGCAAAATTGCCCTCAATGGCCACGCCGCTCTCGACAAGGCGCACGCGCTCAACCGTCATCTCCTTGCCCTGGGTCATCTTTGTTAGCTCGTTCCATTCTCTAGCCATATTACCCCCATTATCATAATCAATGCGTGAGATGAATATGTTAACGTATTATGATTGCGTAGGTTAATTTTGTCAACCCTACTCCACGAAGACTCTTACCCTTTCTTCGTGGCTCTCGACATCCACTTCGAGGTCAGTCAGGGCTTCGATGAGCTGGTCCAGGTCGTCCGGGTTGAGATTTCGCAGGTTGAAGCCAATGCCCTGGTTTTCGAGATTGTCCTTGACCCTGTTTGCGACGTCGCCCGGGAGCACAGAGGCGAGCTTCATGCCCGAACGTATCAGTGCCACTGGCACACGCACGTTGACACGCTCCGCATCCTCGTCCTGCTCGTGTCCGGGACCGGGCTGCACGGTCACGCGCAGGTATTTGGGCTGCGCCTCCACCGTCCTTGCTTCCTCTCCGGTGGTGGTATCGTACGTGCCTGTTTCGGGTTCCTCTGCACCCAGCAGGCGATAGGCTTCCTCGACACTTATCCTCTTCTCCGCCAGCATCTCCAGGATCCTTTTCTGATCTTTAGCCATTTTGCTTTCCTCCTTTCAGTTCTTAAACTCTGCTGTAACATAGCCGTTGACCGTCAGCACGTACTTAACTCCGGGTATCGCGCGTTGGGCCATGTACCTGGAGAAGGGCCCTGCCGGAGCGCGACCTCCGTGGTGCCCGTTCGCCCGGCGGGAAGGGCCCCTCTCCCTGGTGGCAGCCCTGTCCTGTACCTTCGTTTCATATACATTTGCGGCCATCTTGCTTTCCTCCTTTCAGTTCATGGACCCGAGAGTTACGTATCCATTGGGTGTCAGTACGTACTTCACTCCGGGTTGCGCGGGTTGGGCCGTGTACCATGAGAGAGGCCCTGCCGGAGCGCGACCACCGTTGTAGCCGTTCGGCCGGCCGGAGCCGCCCCTCTCCCCGGTGGCAGCCCTGTTGACCATTTTCTTCAGATTCTTAGCCATTTGTCCCTCCTTCTTTATATTAATCAAGGTGTGAATTGATTATTTTCACCCATTATAAAACCCATGCTCCATTTTGTCAACCCCTTGCGGGCAGATTTTTAAGAAAATATTGGGGAAAAATGAAGAAACTCAACTCCATAGGTGGAGGCGGGTGAAATGGAACCTGAAACGGCGTGAAGTGCCTGGGTATGGTGTGATCGAGGATGACTGAAGCGAGGAATGAGGGATGCTACCGGCGGTGGTGAACGCAGGAACAGTTCTCCCTGCAGGGGTGGTTCTCCTGCGCTGGCCGCTCAGGCCTCGCAGGCGGGAAGGATAGGGCTAGACCTGTGTAGAAGGCTGCCGGCGGAGATCAAGAATATTATAGGTGAGGTCCTCTTCCGCCAATCGCTGCACGAGGAGCGAAACTCTGCTGGCGCTGCAGACAACCAGGAAGGAGAGTCCGCAGCAGGCGGCCTCGACCGCGGCTTCGGTGACTCCGTGAAGATGATCCGGTTTCACACCTATCTGGGTTAGTGCGACGAGGGCTTCGGCGCCCATTGCCCCCACCAGCCCGGCCTCGCCGACTGCTCTTTCCAGACGGGCAAGATCGGTGTTCTGGGACCCCCCGTCCTGCACGTCGGGCACCTTGCCTATGGTCACTCCCGCTATCTCCAGGTCGATCACGCCTTCAACGTTGCGAATGCCGACGTCATGGCCTTTCTTAGCGCTCGTCACGACCGTGCCCTGCGCTCCTCTGTCGCTTATCACGTCGGAGGCGAAGAGAAGGCCGTCTCTCATGTATAGCGAAGCCTGTTGACCGACCGCCAGGTCGCTGTCGGCTATGGCCGTCGAGACCGATATGTCGGCGACGACCTTGCTGACAAACCAGGCGTAGCTGTGTAACTGGCGGGACATCTGTAGAATCCAGTCTACGCCTTCTCTGGTCACTCTGTACCTGGAGCGACCCTCGGAGATCAACCAGCCCTCCTTCATCAACTCCTTCACATACTCAGAAACCGCTTGCGAGGAGATGCCCAGTCTGGGCGCGATATCCTTTTGCTGTATATTGGGCTGGTTAGCTGCTACCTCCAGCATGATCTGGAACCTGGTAGCCAGGTTCTTGCTCTTCAGTATTTGCGCCACGCGGGCATTATACCACTTAGCGACCGGGCTGCGGTCGGCAGCACATGCCGTGGGAACTGTCTCTTCTGCTCAGCAGCCCCTGCCGGGGCAGACTGCCCTCAACGGGCATCTCTCGCAGGCAGGGCGGCGGGCGTGGCATACACGCCTGCCGTGCTCTATCATGTGGACATGGAACTGATAGACCTTAGCGGAAGCGACCTGCTCTTGGAGCAGGCCATGCGCCTTATCCATGGATGTGCCGGGGCCGATCAGTCCCAATCGCTTGGCTACGCGCAAGATGTGTGTATCGACGGGCAGGGTTGGCATTCCAAGCGAAAAGAGCAAGACACATCTGGCCGTCTTGTAGCCGACACCCGGCAGGCTCATGAGGTAGTTTTCGGCCTCGGCGGCAGTCTTCGACTTCAGGAAGTCCAGGTTTATGCGCCCCTGCTCCTGCTCAATCTGCTCGAGTATCTGCCGGATTCTGACCGCCTTTATCCGGAACAGTCCGCCGCTCCTGATGGCCTGGGCGATCAGATCCACGGGAGCTGAAGCCACAGCTTCCCAGTTCTCAAAGCTGGCCCTGAGACAATCAAACGCCCTGTCCGAATTGGTGTCCGATGTGTTCTGAGAAAGGATCGTACGCACCAGCACATCGACAGGGTCTCCCTCCGGCTGCCCTTGTCGGGTGCCGTACTCTCTTTCTAGAAGCTCAATTACTCGTTCGATAGACACTGGCTCAAGAAGGGCACAGGGCCTTCACATCTTGTCGGGAGCCGTCATTCCCATAAGATGGAGGACTCTGGCCAGGACGATCTGGGTTGCTCTGACCAGCTTGAGGCGGGCGCGGGTCAGGGCTTCGTCGTCAGAGACAACCCGGCACTGCTTGTAGAAGCTGTGGAAGACGGTAGCCAGGTCCTGTGCATAGTATGGCAGGTGGTGTGGCTCCAGGCTGATCGCTACCCGTTCCACGATCTCGGGGAGCAGAACTAAGCGCCGAATAAGCGTCAGTTCAGGCTCTGCTGAAAGCAGCATGACATCGCCCTCTTCGTAGTCTATCCCCCGCTCTTCGGCCAGGCGGAGAATGCTGGCTATCCGGGCGTGAGCGTACTGAACGTAGTAGACCGGGTTGTCCGCCGATTGCCGCTTGGCCAGCTCTATATCGAAGTCCATCTGGCTATCGGCAGAGCGCGAGAGGAAGACGAAGCGGCAGGCGTCCGCTCCTACCTCCTCCATCACCTCCCGCAGGGTAACGATATCTCCGCTGCGCTTCGATGCCCTGACCACTTCCTGTCCCCGCCGGAGGGTGACCAGCTGGTGGATTATTATCGTAAGCTGTGCAGGGTCGCGTCCCAGCGCTTTGAGCATCGCTTTCATCCGCGGAACATGCCCCTGGTGGTCGGCTCCCCAGATATCTATCACCCAGTCGAATCCGCGCTCCAGAAACTTGTCATAATGGTAGGCGATATCAGAGGCAAAATAGGTGGGAGCACCATCGCTGCGCACGAGGACGTTGTCTTTGTCTTCGCCCAGAGAGCTTGACACAAACCAGGTGGCATTTTCCTTTTCTGTGACATAGCCGCCAGTCCGCAGCAGCTCCATGGCTCTTTCATACTGGGTGTTCTGATACAGGCTTCGCTCTGAGAACCAGGTGTCGAAGGCCACGTTCAGCAGGGCGAAGTCCTGCTTGATACGGTCCAGCATCCTGGCGATTCCGATCTCTCCCAGCCGTAGGACAGCTTCTCGCTCCGGCAATCGTAGGCATCCATCACCTTCTT
>SL_5KL_010_SEDDRAFT_10002374_pt1 | contig 10518 bp, 9 predicted proteins | sample SodLakKL_010_SED_FD_9118 | JGI IMG/M metagenome (IMG submission 9118)
GACCTCGGCCTGGGCTGCGGCAGCCCAACGGCCTTTGCCGCACTCAAGGAGAGGGAGACAGTACTGGATCTCGGATCGGGAGCCGGCATCGACTGCTTTCTAGCTGCCCAACAGGTGGGCAACCACGGCAAGGTGATCGGCGTGGACATGACTCCGGAGATGATCGAGCGTGCCCGGGACAACGCCCGCGCTCATGGTGTGGGCAATGTGGAGTTCCGCCTGGGCGAGATCGAGTACCTCCCGGTCGCCGACGGATCGGTGGACGTCGTCATCTCCAACTGTGTGATCAACCTGTCCCCGGACAAGCCCCGTGTGTTCCAGGAGGCTTACCGGGCATTACGCCCCGGCGGCCGTCTGGTCGTGTCCGACATCGTCCTGCTGCGCCCGTTGCCTCCTGTTGTCCGTGACTCCATGGAGGCCTACGTGGGTTGCGTGTCCGGGGCGGACATGAAGGAGGATTACCTTGTCGCGATACACAAGGCCGGTTTTCGTGACATTTGCGTCCTCAAGGAGGTAGCCGCTGACGCTGCTGTACCCGACGCAGCCGCACACAGCCAAGAGCTCGGATCCATCGCAGTGAGCCTCACACTGGAAGCCAGGAAAGGCCGTTCAGGATAGGACTGGTCATCAACTCAGGCATCCTCCGAAACCACCGTCTAGGGAGTGGACGTCTACGGACGCGAGCCTTCGCCCCGCAGCGAACGGTCCCCTGCAGCACTCTGTACCTGCTGCGCCGGGACGAGTTGGAGAGCGCGTGTCGGGCAGTGCTCCACACACGTTGAGCACTTGATACAGGCCCGATGGAAGCCTTTTTCGCCCTTCTCTAACTCCCGGTAGGGCTCAAGCTGCACGGGGCAGACCCGGGCACAATGGCCACACCTCGTGCACCGACCCCGATCTACCCAGGTGACCCTCAAATCGGCCCGACGGTTGACGCCCAGGCGCGTGCCGGCCCGGTACATGAGCTCCTGCATCGTTCCCATGGGGCACAATGAACACCAGGTGCGGGGGTTCACAAACACGGCCAGAACCAAGCCCAGGATGGTGGGGAATATGAGGTACTGAAGCACGAATACCATCCCCAAACGGTCGAAGAACGGTGGTTCTCCCAGCCGGCCCAGGGCCCCGGCGAGCCGCACCCCAAACATCACCATGAAAAACCCGAAGAAGCCCCACTTGAGCACCGGCATCCGAAACAGGTCCGGAATCTTCCGCATAGCGGATACCCTGATGACCGCCACGTCGAACAGACTCCCATGCGGGCAGACGTGACCACACCAGTACTTCCCACGGAACAAGCTTAGCCCCATCAACGCCAGCATGATCCCGATCACCGCGAACCCCAGCCAAGTGTAGAACAGGCCGCCGACAGCGATTGCAGGGACCGCTACCCAGGCTACCTTCTTGAACGCAGTGAAAGCACGGTTCACCCGTCTGTACAGCATTTCCCTCTCCTTGCCCTAGCACTCAACATCGTAGACACCGTTCCGTGGTCGTATCCCCCATCAGCAGCGCTACCCCCTAAGCGTAACCGCGTTCGCTGAGCCACGCGTCGGAGTACAGCTTTCCCAAGTAGCGCTCGCCGCTGTCTGGAAGGAGCACCACGATGCGCTTTGCTCTCTCCATCTGACGGGCCAGTTGCACGGCGACATGGGCGGCCGAACCGGCGGAGCCCCCCACAAGCAACCCTTCCTCGCGCGCCAGACGGCGCGCCATAGCGAACGACTCGCCATCCGTTACCCTGTGGATCTCGTCGATGTACTGAAAGTGCGTGGTCTCGGGGATGAGGTCCTCGCCGATCCCCTCCACGTCGTAGGTGTGCGGCTCGCTCAGCCGTCCTGTGTCGAAGTAGTCCTTGAGAATGGATCCTTGCGGGTCCACGCCGATGATTCTTACGCTCTCGTCCTTCTCCTTGAGGTAGCGGCCCACGCCGCTGATCGTGCCTCCGGTCCCCATCCCGGCCACAAAGCAATCGAGCCTCCCTTCTGTCTGCCGCCAGATCTCGGGACCTGTCGTACGGTAGTGAGCCTCGGGGTTCTTCGGGTTGGCGTATTGGTCGGGCAAGAATGCTCCGGGCGTCTCCCGGGCTACTTGGCGGGCCACGGCGTAGTAGCTCCGGGGATCATCCGGCTCCACCGCAGTAGGGCAGACGATCACCTCGGCCCCATAGGCTCGGAGTAGATTGACCTTTTCCTGGCTCATCTTGTCCGGCATGGTGAACACCATGCGGTACCCTTTGATTGCCGCCACCAATGCCAGCCCTACGCCGGTGTTCCCCGACGTGGGCTCCACGATGGTGCCGCCTGGCCTGAGGAGACCCCGGCGTTCGGCGTCCTCCACCATCGCGACGCCGATCCGATCCTTGACCGAGCCGCCGGGGTTAAGACTCTCTACCTTGGCCCAGACCTCGCCGTCGCTGGGCCCCAGGAGCCGCTGCAAGCGGATGAGCGGCGTCCAGCCGATGGCTTCCAGCACATCGCCGTATACCCCCAAGGGTCGGGCTGTCTTCGTCTGCATGCTCATCCCTCCTTTCTTCGGTGCAGTGCCCGGTCCACGTCGGCTTCCAGGTCGGCGTAGTCCTCGATCCCCACCGACAGGCGCAACAGCCTCTCGGTGAACCCCCGCTCGACGCGGGCTGCCTCCGGGATCGCGGCGTGCGTCATCGTGGCCGGGTGGCAGACCAGGGATTCCACTCCGCCCAAGCTCTCCGCCAACGTGAACACCCGGAGTTCCCGCAGGAAACTCCTGACGTTTCCCCGCAGTTCGAAGCTGACCATGCCGCCGTAGTCGGCCATTTGGCGGCCGGCGAGAACGTGGGCGGCATGGCTGCGAAGCCCGGGGTAGTACACCCTCGTCACCCGGGGGTGGGCCTCCAGGAATCGAGCCAGCCGGGCGGCATTGGCGCAGTGTCGCTCCATGCGGAGCGACAGGGTCTTCAATCCCCGCAACAGAAGGAAGCAGTCGAACGGAGAGGGGACCGCCCCTACCGCGTTCTGGGCAAACGCAAGCGCCCGATAGATCTCCTTGTCCGAGGTGACCACCGCACCACCCACCACGTCGCAATGGCCGCCCAGGTATTTGGTCGTGCTGTGGACCACGATGTCCGCCCCGAGTTCCAAGGGGCGTTGGAGACGGGGTGTGGCGAACGTGTTGTCCACCACCAACAGAATGTCGCGTCCGGCCTCGCGCAACCGCCGGCCCATCCGGGCGATGTCCGTGAGCTGGAGCAGTGGATTCGTCGGGGTCTCCAGCCACACGAGCCTGGTTCGCTCGCCCAGTGTGATGTTCGTTACGTCGCTTGTGTCCGTATAGGTGAACTCCAGGCCATAGGGCTTGAGCACCTGATCGAACAGCCTGTAGGTCCCTCCGTACAGGTCGGCCGATGCCACCACGTGATCTCCCGGTCGGAGCAGGCTCAGGACCGCCGAAGTGGCCGCCATGCCTGAGGCAAAGCAAAGCCCGTGGGTTCCGCCTTCCAGGGAGGCCAGCTTCTCCTCCAGTTGGGCTCGGGTGGGGTTGCCGGTACGCGAATACTCGAACCCCGCGTGTTCTCCCGGCGCGCCTTGGGCGAACGTCGTGCTCAAGTGCACCGGTGGGACCACCGCCCCTGTCGCCGGATCAGGCTTCTCCCGGACAGCCAACGTGTCGAACCGAAATGGCATGGCGTTCTCACACTCCTTCATGACGTCCCACCAGGATCAGCGCGCATTCCGAGGCCAAGAGCTCCCGTGCTTTACCGCTCCGGCCGAGTCGCTCGAGCTCCCCGCGCAGCATTCGGCGCGCCCGCTGACGCTGAGGCTCCGGCAACGGCGAGAGGTATAGCTCGGCGGTAATGGCATTCACCCGTTGCAGGTAGGCCGCCGAGGTGATGGGAATCTCCACCGTCAGGTGAAAACGCCGATGTACGGAAAACTTGAGTTCCTCCAACCTATCCTGAAGTTCCCGCCCTTCGTACCTGTGCGCGCCGATGAGGTCATCGGCGGTGGTGGCCCGCCCGTAGTATTCGGGATGCGCTCGGATGACCTTCTCGAGGGCCTGGAAGAACACCTCGTAGAACTCTTTTCCGGCGGTCACCAAGCCGAGTCGCCCCCCTCTGCGGAGGACCCGACGCATCTCGTGCAGCGCTCGGTCCGGGTCCGGCACCCAGGGCAAGAGAAAACTGCTGACCACCAGATCGAAGACCCCGTCGCCGAACGGCAACGCGAGCGCGTCCCCGTGCACAAAGCTCGCGTTGTGCACGCCCGCCTGACGCGACTTGTCCCGCGCAAGCGCCAACACCTGTTCACTGACGTCCACGCCCACCACCGATCCGCTGGGAAGCGACCGGGCGAGCACCAGAGTAAGCTGGCCGGGCCCGCAGCCCACGTCGAGGGCGTGCTCGTGCCCTTCGACTCCTAGTTCGTCCGCCAAGACGGCAAACTGCCTCAGGCGGTAGGGGGAAAACAACCTGTCGTAGTCGCGCGCAGTGGCGCGGTAGATCTCCTGTATCTGCTGTACTAGGTTCTGCATCTTGAACCTCCGGCTGATTCCGTTGCGAGTCTTCGTGTTTCTCCAGCAGACGCGAACACATCACAGGTGGAGATCTGGCTGTAGGGGGAAACAACACAGTCGGGGGCATGCCAAAGGCGGAGGGCCCACGGCTGCCACCGACGAAGGTTAACTGTGAACAGCGTGCCGCCTTGACAAACGCAGACACCCGGCCAATCGGTCACAGGCCGGACAAACGCGATCACCTACGTCAGCCAAGTCGACAAACGCGACCACCAAGGTACCACATAGCACATATGCTATAGGCGGACGGTCGGCGCGTCAAGTGCGTCGAACGCCGACAGCCACATCTGTTACCGTCGGAAGAACCACCACACAACCAGGGAAACGACGGCGCTCAGCACGTCTGCGCGGTTCAACGGCGACCTATACCCCTGGAGGTTTTCTGGAGGACTACCTATCCGCCGGATGGAGCTTGCCCACCGGGGCCAGGTACACGGCGAACTCCTCATCCCCGGTGAGTTGAAGGAGAGCGTCGGTCTTCTCCTGATGATACGCCCCGATGGCGCAGGTGCCGGCGTGAATGGCCTCGCACGCCAAGTACAGGTTCTGACACACATGGCCGACGTCGATGGCGATCACCTTGTGTGAACGGGAGCTATAGCGCCACTCCGTCCGGTAGGGAACAACGGCCCAGGCGAACAGCACCGCGGCCTGGCCGACGAACTGCTGGCCCAGGCAGGCCTCGGTGGCCTTCTCCGCCAGGTTGGGGATCTCAGCAAGGAAACACAGTTTGTGCTCCAGCGGCAGATAACGGTACAGGCCCGCGTCCAGCCCCTGAACCCTCTGCACCAGTATATAGGTCTCAAACGGATGACGTGCTCCCGCCGAAGGCACGGTGCGCAGGGTGGCCAGTCCCTCGCGGACGACCCTTTGTGTCCCTTGCGTGGCCCACAGCAGGAACGAGAGCTCCTCCAGGGAAAGCCCTTCCTCGGCGAACCGCCTCCGGCTGCGCCGCTGTTCGATGGCTTGCCGCAGCGGGATGTCCCCCACGGTGAACCGCTCTGGCGGCATCAGTTCTACGGTTTGTGCGCCTTCCGGTGCGGGCAGCGTCAGCGGAGGGTGGGGTACCCCGCGCTGTTGGTCGCTGGACTCGCCTTTCCCTTCCTGCCACAGTAGCGCCTTGAGGAAACTACGTCCGGTTTCCAGTGAGCTCATCTGCTCCCTCCTTGTGTTCGGTGCGTTCGCTCCGGTGTATACATGGTACGGATGCGCTGTACGGCCCTCTACCCGGGGAGTCGAGCGCATCCATCACTCACACTGTCAGGAAGCGGTTCTCAGCGCTCCCTAGGTGTCGTTGATCACGCCAGTAGGGTAAGCAGCACGCCCGCCGCCGCGGCCGAACCCAACACGCCGGCCACGTTAGGGCCCATGGCGTGCATGAGCAGCGCATTGCGAGGATTGCCTTCCAGCCCCACGCGGTTCACAACGCGGGCGGCCATGGGTACCGCGGATACCCCGGCTGCGCCGATCAGCGGGTTCACTTTTCCTCGACTGAGCACGCACATCAGCTTGCCCAGCAGCACCCCGGCGGCAGTCCCGACGGCGAAAGCGAACAGCCCCAGGCCGAGGATGCCCAAAGTTTCTATTCGCAGGAAGCTCTCCGCTTGCAGGCGTGCCCCCACGGCAAGCCCCAGGAGGATGGTCACGATGTTGATAAGCTCGTTCTGTGATGCCTTCGAAAGCCTTTCTACGACGCCACATTCCTTGAGGAGATTCCCGAACATGAGCATCCCCACAAGCGGCGTGGCTTGAGGGAGCAGCGCCACAGTCAACCCCAATACGACAATCGGGAACAGCACTCGCTCCAGCCGGGATACAGGACGCATCTGTTTCATGGGCAGGGCCCGCTCGCGCTTGGTCGTAAGCAGGCGCATGATCGGCGGCTGGACGATGGGCACCAGCGCCATGTACGAGTAGGCGGCGATGGCGATCGCCCCCAGGAGCCGCGGCGACAGGCGTGAGGCCAAGAAGATCGCCGTAGGTCCGTCCGCGCCGCCGATGATGCCGATCGCTCCCGCGTCCTGAAGGGAGAACTCAAATCCCAGGTACCGGGAAAGAAGCAGTGCCCCAAGCACCGTGGTGAAGATACCAAACTGCGCGGCTGCTCCCAGCAGGGCGGTCAGCGGGTTGGCGATGAGCGGGCCGAAGTCGGTCATTGCCCCTACGCCGAGGAAGATCAAGAGCGGAAACACGCCGGTCTCCACCCCGAACGCGTAGATGAGCCCCAGCAAGCCCTCCGGCCCGGCAATCCCCGCCAGGGGCACGTTGGCCAAGATGCCACCCAGTCCGATAGGAAGTAGGAGGGCCGGCTCATATTTCTTGCTGATGGCAAGCCATATGAGGACAAGCCCCACCGCGATCATCGCCAACTGGCCCAGGGTCATGGCGGCGATGCCTGTGGAGTGGAGGAGGTCCTGCAATGCCTGACCTATGTTCACCGGGGCCCCTTTACGCTATCCAGGCCACGGTCTGCTCCGCGGATATCTGGTCACCAGCGGCAACGGCCATCTTGGACACCGTGCCCGCTACGGGTGCTTGTATTTCGGTCTCCATCTTCATCGCCTCGACCACGACTAGGATATCCCCCTGTTGGACCCGCTGTCCTTCGGTGACCTTCAACCGCAGCACGCTGCCGGACAGCGGGGATTTCACCTCCGCACCCCGCCCGCCGGCGGGCTCGCTGTCGTCGGACTGTGATGGCTCGGCGGTTGCTATGTCAACGGCGTACTCACGGCCGTTGACCATCGCGCGATCACCTTTGAGCTCCACGGTGAACGGCCGGCCGTTCAAGCGAACGGTATACTTGTCGGCCGGTGGGAGCGGCTGCTCCTCGGCGGCCTTGCGCTCGGTCTTGCGCAGGCGCGGCTCGACCTCGCCTTTTAGGAAAGCCACGCCCTTCTCTTTACAGGTAGCCACGATGAACATGTTTTCCTCGGTGGCCGGGAGTCCTTCGTTCTCGAGGACCGTCCGCGCGGCGTGCATCCCTTTGCTCTCGTCGGCATCGTTCAGTTCGAGCGGGGTAACGGTGCACGGCTCCTGACCCAGCTGGCGGGCGGCAAGGTCGACGATCTCCGGGTCGGGATCCACCGGAGGACGGCCGTAGTAGCCGAGGACCATGAGCCCGTACCCTTGGGCGATCTTCTTCCATGGGCCGAGCATGACGTTGTTGTAGGCTTGCTGGAAGTAGAACTGGGAGACCGGCGTGACCGACGTGCCGAAGCCCCCGCGACGGACGACTTCCTCCATTGCGGTGATCACCTCGGGGAATCGATCCAGCGTCGCGTTGTCGCGCATCATCTGGGTGTTGGCCGTGAGCGCGCCCCCGGGCATGGGGGAGAACGGAATCCTCGGCTCCACCGCCTTGGCCTCCGGCGGGAGGAAGTAATCCTTCATACACTCCTTGAACACTTCCTCCGCCTCCAGGACCTTTTCGAGGTCCAACCCCAGGTCAAACTCGGTGCCTCGAAGTGCGTGCCACATGGTGACGACGTCCGCCTGACACGTACCTCCGGACACAGGGGCCAAGGACAGGTCGAGCTGGTCGGCCCCAGCCTCCAACGCTGCCCTGTAGCAGGTCACGCCGGTCCCGGCCGTCTCGTGGGTGTGGAACACGATGGGGATCTCTTTGGGGAGTAGTTTCCGCGCCCGCACGATGGTCTCGTAGACGACCTGCGGGGGAGCAGTGCCTGAGGCATCCTTGAAGCAGACCGAGGTGTAAGGGATGTCCGCCTCCATGATCCTTCGCAGCACGCCTTCGTAGAACTCCGCCGTGTGTGCCCCGCCCAGCCCGGGCGGCATCCCCATAAGGGTCACGCACACCTCGTGGTTCAGCCCGGCGTCGGCGATGCACTGTCCGCTGTAGACGAGGTTGTTGACGTCGTTCAGAGCGTCGAAGTTGCGGATGGTGGACACCCCGTGTTTGGCGAAGAGCCGGGCATGCAACTTGATGATGTCGCTTGGTTGGGAGTCCAGGCCCACTACGTTGATCCCACGGGCCAAGGTCTGCAGATTGGCATCGGGGCCGGCAACTCGGCGGAACGCGTCCATGACGTCGAACGCATTCTCCGCCGCGTAGAAAAACGCCGATTGGAAGGTGGCCCCGCCTCCGGATTCGAAGTGGGTTATCCCTGCCTCCCTCGCGGCTTCCACAGCCGGCAAGAAATCCGACGAGCGGACCCGTGCCCCGTACACGGACTGAAACCCGTCGCGGAACGCTGTGACCATGACCCGTACGCGCCGTTTGCTCACCGTCGCTCCTTCCCTCTTTTCGCCGCGGCCGCAGCCACCGCCGCCGCTACAGCTGCCAGTTCATCGGTGTTCTCATCGGGGGGGCCTCCGGGACGGGTACGCTCCCACATGGAGACCGCCGCCCCCAGGGTGAACAACGTCGCCACAAGCAACCCGAGGAAGGCAAACACCGCCCCCACGCCGACAAGCATCACCTGCAGCCCTTCTACCAACATGTCACGTCACCTGCCAACACCGTGTGCAGCTGGCCAAGCGCATCTTCTACCATCAAGGCTCCTTGGTCATCGATGCCTACGGCCCGCCCTGTCAGAGCCCGGGGGCCTTGGGACACCGTGATGTTCCTGCCGAGGAACCATGCCCGGTTGTAGATCTCTTGCTTCAGTTCCTCAGGGCCCGTGGCCTCCAAAGAATTCAAGATACGGCGGAACTGGTCCAAGAGATTCTCGGCGAAATCGTCTCGGTCCACCGGCTGTCCCCGGGCCTGGGCGGCGCTCGCTACCGGGACATCGAGGTGTTCCATCTCTTCAAGGGGCATGTTCAGGTTCACCCCCGCCCCGAGGGCAATCGTCGCCGGTCGGCCTTGCTGCCATCGGGCCTCGGCGAGGATCCCTGCCACCTTACCTTCGGGGAGGAGGACATCGTTGGGCCATTTGATGCCCGGGCTCAGGCCGAGCTCCTCCAGGCATCGCGCCACGGCCATGGCCATGGCCAGGGGAAGCCATCCCAGCCCTGACGAGCGCACAATCGGGGAGAACTCCTTGAGCACCAAGGTCATGTAAAGGTTTCCCGCGGGGGAGTGCCAATGGCGACCGGCCCTTCCCCGTCCGGATGTTTGCCGGTCGGCAACGATCACGGTGCTGTGAGGCAGCGCATCCGCTCTGCGCAATGCGTAGGCATTGGTGGAGTCCACCTCGGCCAGGTGGATCCGCGCAGCGCGAAGAGCCTCGTCAACTCTAGAAGTAGGCATCGTCGGCACCAAAGCAGATCCTACGCGGGCCCCTTCTCCTGTCAACCCGCGACCTTTTCGTCCTGGCTCTCACACCTTGCTCACGCCGGAACCACCCCGAGCGAAGCCGTGACCTCGAGACCCTCTTCCCGCAGCCGGTCCACAAACGGGTTGATCCCGATCGAGTCGCTGGCTATGTGGCCGGTCACCACGAGATTCACCTTCCGATTCTCGTATTCCTGTGCCAACCGGAGGGTGTCTTGGGGGCGGCAGTGGATGTACAGCACCGTGTCCACCCCGTGGTCGAAATATGCCTTGGCCACCGGGTAGCCGCCGTTGGTTCCCGCCCCGTGGGCCACGACCGCCCGGCCGATGGGGTGGGTCCGTTTCCCCACGGCCGGCGCGATGTCGGTCAGGGCGTTGCGAAATTCCCCGAAGCTCTCCTGCAGGTGGGCGATCAGGTCCTCCACTGTGGCTGTCGGTGCAAGCTGGGCCACGGCGTCGGCCATTCGCCGTCGGCCGATTTCATCGAGCGGTGTGTGCACGTTCATGTATGCGATATCCATCATCCGGGCCACGGCCGGCGCCCGATCGTAGTTGCGCATCCCATTGAGGGTGCGTCGTTCGTAGATCATGTCTTCTACAGCCTGCCGGGCCGTCCGCTCGGGGACGCCTGCGGCCGTGAGCTGGTCTATATGGCGCTCCAACACCCGATGGTAGTGCAGCACCGCTGTGCCCCCGGCCGGATGGTGGGCGACGGCCACGTCGTACCC
>SL_5KL_010_SEDDRAFT_10002376_pt1 | contig 10511 bp, 12 predicted proteins | sample SodLakKL_010_SED_FD_9118 | JGI IMG/M metagenome (IMG submission 9118)
CTTCCTGCCATACAGGAAGGTAAAGCCTTGTTCCTTTCCTTATTTCTTTTGTATCCATATTCCCCCCATGTTTTCCCGGGGTCCCACAGGGGATATCTCCCTCGGCAGGGGCAGTTCCTATAACCCCCACCATGGGTTTAACCGGAAATTTTAGCTCCTCATTAAACTTTGCCCATCCACCTTCTATGGAGACAATTTTAGTCTCCGAACCATCAAGAAGGTGGGGGATCGCCCCCATATCTGCAACTGCCGTCATTACCCCAAATTTGGCAGTTTCAATATCTAAAATGTCAACTACCAGGACATCGCCTTTACTCGCCCCTTCAACTGCAAGGGGTCCCGTTGCAGGATTTATTGTTGACCAATCAGCGCTTTCAAATAGTTGATCCTCAGATTCAATCTGATTACTAAAACAATCCTTGGTTTCAAAAATTGCAATTTCTCCGGGTTTAATTGTTGCAACGGGTTTATTACCCGGAGAAAAAGAATATATTGCCTGATCTGCCTTTATCTTTACCATAAGTATTTCCTTCCCTTCCGTTTAATATTTTAATCCCATTCTAATAATATTCTTTTCAGGGTTTTCTTAACCTGCTTAAAAAAACCAAAAAGGGGTGGGACTTTTCCCGAAATTTATCCTAATGTTTTAAAGGGTTTGGCTTAAATAACAAGAATTACTAACAATAAACAAAAATAAGAAAGGGGAGTTGGAAATGAATATCGAAGAAGCAGTAAAGGGTGCAGTGAATTTTGAGCGAAAAGGAGTTTCTTTTTATATGGAACTTGCTGCCCAAACGGAAAATCGCCTCGGGCGTCGTCTTTTTTACACTCTGGCCAAAGAAGAAGTTGAACATATACTAATAATTGATGATATCAGACGAAAGCTTGACAAAGGAGAAGAAATAAGCAAAGGTCCTCTTATGAAAACCACTATTGAAAAGCAAATGAAAGAATTTTTCAGCGCTTTTGACCCTGAACAAATGCAGGAGAAAAAAATGAGCAATCTGGACGGCTATGAAATGGCCATGGAAATAGAAAATAAGGGTTATGAGATGTACGATAAATTCCTGAAGGATGCAGAAGACGAAAAAGCTAAAAATTTCTTCCAAAAAATGAAGGAAGAGGAAAAAAGGCACTTTGACGCTTTGCAAAATGTTTACTATTACCTTACTGACAGGGATCACTGGTACTCGGAAACTGAAAGTGAAGTCTGGAACTGGATGGTTTAAGCTCCGGAGCAATCCGGAGTTTTTCTTTGGAAAAGAGACTAACTCAGAGGGCTTTGGATTTTCTTAAAGATTTTTTTATAAGGAGCCATCTCCTTTTACTGTAAGAAAAGGCTTTTGGATAATTTTTATTTGTTTCCTGTTTTCTCGTAATTCACTCCCAATAAAGGCAGGCAAAAAATGACAAAATCCAATAAATCTCAAAAAAAACTCCATTACTACTATTTTTACCTGTTCGGTATTGCCCTAATTGGGGTTTTTGCAATTATCAAGGTTTTTAATTTTCCCTTTCCCTCAATCCATCCTCGGGACCTGGTTTTTTTCACTTTCTTTACCTTAATTTTCTCCCTTTTTGAAGTTGTTTTGCCTTCGGGGATGTATATGAATCTGCACTTCCCGGTAATGTCTGCTGTCCTTCTCCTTTTCGGTCCCCAGGCTACCATTATTTCCTTTATTCCTGCCCTAATCGCTGGTGGGATTCGCAGAAAAACCCCTATCAGAATACCTTTCAACATCGGGCAAAATGCTATAAGTTTATTAATTGCCAGCTGGGTTTTTTCTGTGGGAGATGGAATCCCCCACCAATTTAACTTAATTGAACACCTTCCCCTTGCCCTGGGAATTATTTTTGTTTATGATTTCATTAGTGTTTCCCTCGTATGCATTGCCATAACCCTTTTAAAAGGAGGAAACCTATTCCAGTCATTCCTTTCCAACTTTTTTTTAGAGCGGCTAAAGATCATTCCACTTTTCTACACAAACGGAATAATCCTTGCCCTTGTTTTCCAACACGAAGGAATCCTTGGTGGAATTCTTATTTCCCTTCCCCTTCTTTCAATCTATCTAATCCTTAGAGACCAAAAAATAATTTTCCAAACAAAAGAAACAGCTTTTAAAGATCCCCTTACCAGCCTTTTTAACCGTCGTTTTATGGATCAGTGGTTAAACAAAAACTTACCCAAAGCAATTTCAAAGGGTAGCGATCTAACCCTTTTAATGCTTGACATTGACGATTTTAAAAAGGTAAACGACCGCTATGGACATGAAGTTGGTGACAAAATACTGATTCAGGTTTCGAGGACAATCCGAGAAACTCTCCGGGATTGTGATGTTGTTGTTCGCTATGGGGGAGAAGAATTTGTCATTCTACTTCCCGATATAGACCTTAATACAGGCTACAGGATAGCAGAGAGAGTTAGAAAACAAATTGAGGAAATTGTCCCTTTCGAAGAAAAAAACCCTTCCGAAAACATAAAAGCCTCTTTGGGCATTACCTCGCTGCAAAACCAAACAGAAGAAAAAGTATCCCCCGAAACCCTTTTAAGGCAAGCAGACAAAGCAATATATCTTGCCAAACACGAAGGGAAAAATAGGGTTTATTCCTATTTTCCCGTTAATAATTAACCAAATAAGAAAAACCGAGAGTAGAAAACCCTCGATTATTAAAACATCCGTTTTTTCAGCTTAATTTTCTCAGCAAAACCAAAAAACCCAAGTTCAAACTTTCAGGAAACCAGTTATCAAGAAAGTCTTCGGAAAAAAGGAGGGCATTTAGCCCTCCTTTTTTATTTTTCCAGAAATTTAATTATCTCCCGCATGAAAGCAGGAAGATCCACCGGGGTTCGAGAGGAAACTATATTATAATCAACCACAACTTCTTCATCAACAAAATCTGCTCCAGCATTTTTAAGATCATCTTTTATTGCTGCGAAGGAAGTCATTTGATGACCGGAAACAATATCCGCAGAAATGAGAACCCAGCCACCATGGCAGATTGTTGCCACAAGTTTCTTCTCATTATACAAATCCTTAACCAGTTTTAATATATTCTCCTGTCTCCTTAGTCGATCGGGAGCCCAACCCCCGGGGACAATCACCCCATCAACCTTGGAAAGGTTAACATCTTCCGGTTTTGCATCAACTTTTACTCCCATTCCCTTTTTCCCCATATATTCTTCCTTATTCCCAACTACTGATACTTTTGCCCCTTCCTCCTTTAGCCGTAGAACTGGGTACCAGAGTTCAATATCTTCAAATTCCGCCTCAGCAAGAACCAAAACATGTTTTCCTCGCAAGCGCATTTTAACCCTCCTTGAAAGCTTTTACTGCTTTATTCGCATAAAATCAATTGAATCCTTCCTGCGGAGAAAAAAAGTGGAAAAACCAGAAAAGATGTTGTATCCTTATAATAAAAAGGGGGAATGAAATTGCTCGATTTTAAAGAAATCAGGAGAAGACTTAAAGAAGCTTTGGATACCCTTATTCCCGTTGCTAACCTAAAAGAAGGGGAAATTTTTATACTCGGGTGCAGCACAAGCGAGGTTCTCGGGGAAAAAATAGGTTCTGCCTCAAACATTGAAGTGGCAGAACACATTTTTCAGGCAGTATATGAAGAAACCCAAAAAGCCGGAGTTTATCTCGCGGTCCAGTGCTGTGAACATTTAAACCGGGCCCTGGTTGTCGAAGAGGCCTGTGCAAAAGAATACAATCTGGAAATTGTTAATTCCATCCCCCATTTAAAAGCAGGGGGAGCAACTGCTGCTACTGCAATGGAAAGATTCGAAAACCCCGTCTTAGTTGAATCAATTCAAGGACATGCAGGCATTGATATAGGGGACACCTTTATTGGAATGCATCTAAAGCCAGTTGTAGTCCCCGTCCGCCCTCCAACCCTTTCAATTGGTTCTGCTCACTTAACAATGGCCAGAACCCGTCCAAAATTAATCGGGGGAGAAAGGGCTAAGTACGCTTAGGGTTGTTTCTGAAAAAACGGTAAAATATTACCCCAAAAACAAATCCTCCTATATGAGCCCACCAGGCAATCCCTCCGTACACCGCTCCAAGGCCAAGGGCCAGGGTTCCGTAATATAACTGGATTAAAAACCATACCCCTATATATAAAAAGGACGGAACCCGAAAAAAATAAGGAATAAAAATTATGGGGAAAAAAGCCGTAACCCGGGCCAGGGGAAACAAAAAAAGATAAGCACCCATGACTCCAGCAATTGCACCAGAAGCACCAATAGTTGGGATCATTGAAGACGGATTAAAAATAATATGAACTAAACCGGAAAAAACCCCTGCGGCAAGATAAAAAAGCAAAAAAGAAAACCGACCAAGGCGGTCTTCTACATTATCTCCAAAAAGACCTAAAATCCACATGTTCCCAACCAAGTGACCCAGGTTCCCGTGTAAAAACATTGAGCTTAGCAGAACCGTAAACTCAGGGGGGATTGAGGTCAAAAAAATCCGGGGAACAATGCCGTAGGTATAGAAAAACCTCATCAACTCCATCTGAGAAAACTGAGTCTGCCATATAAAAATCCCAACGTTTACAAGGATCAAAAGCCAGGTAATGAAGGGAAGTCGTCTGCGGGGTACATCATCTTTTATGGGAATCATGCTATTTCCCTCCCAAAAAGTTTAAAATCAAATCAATGGTTTCCTCGTAATGGGTTTCCATTACCAGGTGCCCACCACCAGGGATTATTTCCAGCTTATAATTCAAAAAAACTTCTAAATCCTTTTCACTGGTGGGAGGAGGAACCCAGTCATCCCTTTCACCCCAAATTAAAAGGGTTTTTTCTTCAACTCCATCTGGGGGTTTTACACTACTTTTCCGGTTGTCAGAAGTCATTTTAAAAAGGGTTTCCAGGGCCCCTGGCTTTGCCAGGGGCTCATAATATGCATCAAATTCTTCGGGGGTTGGTTTTCTTCGGTACGCCGAGGAGAGAATTTCCTCAACCCTTTCTTCTTTAAGGAAAAAATTCCCCATTATCCATCCCCCTATCCTTCTAACCGGGCGAAACCGAAGGAAATAAGTCCAAAAACCCCCCTCTGGTTCCTGTAATGCCGGTGCAATTAAAACAAGGCCTTCAATATTTTCCCTATCATCCCCAACCATTTGCAAAGCAATACCCCCTCCCATGGAATGTCCCAAAAGGAAAAGGGGTTTGGGGGGATTTTGTGAAGACCAAAAACTCCACAAAATACTGGCAAATCCCGTTCTGGACAAATCAAGGCTTTCCTTTGCGGGGCTTCGCCCGAACCCGGGGAGGTCAACAGCATAAACATTGTAGCCTGCTTCTGCCAGTTGAGGAGAAATTTTTCTCCAGCTAAAAGTAGAGCCCCCCAATCCATGGATTAAAAGCAGGCTACCCCGTTCTGGTTGAACCCCGGGCCAGTATTCATAAAACAATTCCACATCTCCCTGCACAAACCAGTTACCCGCTATTATCTGGGGAGAGGTAAAAAAAATTAAAAGAAGCAAAACAAAACAGGTCAACCTTCTCATAACCCTGCCTCCGTCCCTTGAAAAGGGATTTTATTTTTTCCTTCTCCTTTTTTCCACCAGGAGAATTAAGATCAACCCTACCTCAAAAAGCAAATACAAGGGCCCTACCATTAGTAACTGGGAAAAAAAGTCGGGGGGGGTTAAAATTGCAGAAACAATTATGATCCCAAGGAAGGCAAACTTCCTAATTCTCCTGAGGGTATCATAAGTTACTGCCCCCAAAAGCCCCAGTATTAATAAAACCAGCGGTAATTGAAATACCAGGCTAAAGGCAAAATGAAAACGGGAAAAAAACCCCAGGTAATTTTGGAACGTAAACATTGGAAGTAGTTCCTCTCCTGCAAAACCAAGGAAAAAGTTAATAGCAAGGGGAAAAACAACAAAATAACTGAAGAAAAGTCCCAGATAAAAAAGGGCACCAATTGCCAGAAAAGATGGTATAAGGACCTTTCTTTCTTCCTTATAAAAGCCGGGCAAAAGGAAGGCAAGGATTTGATAGAGAATTACAGGGAGAGAAAAAAATAATCCGCTTGTAAAGGAAAGGCGGATGTTTCCCAAAAATGCTTCCGGAGGAGTTAAATAAATTAGAGAAAGTCCCTTTGCAGGTACAAGTATTACACTCCGGAGAACATCCACGAAAACAAACGATACCAGGCTAAACCCGAAGACAAACCCCACAATTACAAATAACCGATAGCGGAGTTCTTCAAGATGTTCAATAAGGGACATTTTTGCTATCTCATCCACTTCTATCCCTCCGTGCGGCGATTATTTTTCCCGCGCGTTCTAAGTCTTCGGGCGTATTAACATTAAAAAAGGACGACCTATCAAGGTTAAACCCGGCAAAATCTTCTGGTGTTACCGTTCTCACTCCCGGGTGATCGGTTATCCTCAATAGCTTAAAAGATTTATTTTCCAGTTTTTCTTTTATCGGCTTAATAAGGTCCCGATGATAAAAACTGTGCAGGGGATGAGGCCCATCCTCCAGAACCGGAACCACTCCCTTATAACCAGAAGTAAATTTGAATAAAAACCTAACCAGATCTTCCTGGATAAAAGGCATGTCACAACCGCAAAAAAAAGCCCACTCAGTCTTGGTTTCCATCAGACCGGCAGCAATTCCTCTTAAAGCAGAAGGAGGGTAGGACAGGTCGTCATTGACTATCCTTACCCCCGGAAACTCAATCTTTTGTTTGGGCCTTTTTACAATAATTATTTCCCCAAAAAGGGGCTCCAGGGCTTCAATTGTCCAGGAGATAAGTTTCCGCCCGTCTAAATTTAACATCCATTTGCTTTGGCCCATACGGCGGCCCTTGCCACCGGCCAGAATAACTCCTGTTACCTTTCCCCGTATGTCAAACCCCATGACCTAATCTTCCTGCTTGGGTTCATGGGTTTCCGGGCTTTCCTTTTTTTCTTTCTTATCCTCTTTCTTTTCTTCTTCCTCAATGTCATCGTCATCATCCAGGCTTCGTTGAAAATCTTTTGATGCACTCCTGAATTCCCGCAAACCCCGGCCAATAGATTTGCCTATTTCAGGCAACCTTTTAGGGCCGAAAATTAAAAGCACAACAACCAGAATCAATAATAACTCGGGGACACCTATTCTTCCAAACATTACTTTTCATCCTTTCCCACAGAACTGTATTGAGATTAATTGAAAAACCTGACAATTCCTTCTGTTTCTGACTTTTCTCCTAAATTATTTATTCGTTTACATTCTCCTAACTCCTTTTTTGCCACTATTAAATTTCTTGAAGGATTCTTCTTTTTTTGCAGGAATGTTCTACCCCAAAGGAGGAAATTTTATGTCTATATTCAAACTTGAAGAGGTTTCAATAAAAATTGAAGAAAAGGTTGTTCTTGAGAAAACAAATCTGGAGCTTCCCCGGAACAAGATCATTGGTATTTCTGGCCCAAGTGGTGGGGGTAAAACAACTTTTTTAAAGATTTTTAACCGACTCTGGGAACCCACCACCGGAAAGGTTTTTTATCAGGAACAACCTTTAGAAAATTATGATCACACCTCCCTTCGAAGAGAGGTTATTCTCCTTTTCCAGGAACCCCTCCTATTCGGTCCTAAAGTCCGGGATGATTTACTATATCCTTTTTCTTTTTCCCGCTTTAACCAGGAACATCCTGAAGAAAAAGCCCTTGAAAAGGCTCTTCAAGTAATGTCCCTTACAAAAAACTACCTGGCTAAAAATAGTTCAGAACTTTCCGGAGGAGAAAAACAGCGGGTGGCAATAGCGCGAAGCCTTCTTTTAAAACCAAAGGTTTTACTTCTTGATGAACCAACCTCAGCCCTGGATCAGGATTTGAGTATTTCTATTTTGGACTGCATTTTAAATATTCATAAACCGGAGCTTGTTTTATTCATCTCCCATGATCAGAAATTAATTTCCCAGGCAGACATTCATTTTCGCCTGGAAAACCAAAATTTACATAGGATGGAGGGATAAGGGTGACTATTGATATTCCAATATCCGGGATGATCCTGGCTTACATTCTCTTTTTTATTGTTTTCTTTTTATCCCAGGTTAACCGCCTTCAAATTGATAAGGACCTTATAGTATCAACATTGCGGATGACCGTACAATTGATTTTGGTTGGCCTGGTTTTAGTTTATGTCTTCGAATGGGAATCTCCCATAATTGTGACCGGAATTTTCCTCTTGATGATTTTCTTTGGAGCATGGACAATTATGGAGCGGTCCGGAGTAGCCTTTTTCCAGATTTTCATAAGTCTTCTCGGTTCCCTTTTTCTGGGAACAGGCTTTGTCCTGCTTTTTTTTATTTTATTCATAGTTGGAGTTACCCCATGGTATGACCCCCAATTTTTTATTCCCCTTGCCGGTATGATAATTGGCAACTCAATGAATGGAAGTACCCTTGCTGTTGAGAGATTTTTTAACGGTGTAAAAGAAAAAAGGCTGGAAATTGAAACCAAAGCTGCTCTGGGAGCAAATGCAAAAGAGGCTTCCCTGGAAATTTTCAAACAAGCCTACAAGGCTTCTCTTCTTCCAACCCTATCTTCAATGACCGGTATGGGAATAGTATTTCTCCCCGGAATGATGACAGGACAAATCCTTGGGGGCACACCTCCATTGATTGCAATTAAGTACCAGATCACAATAATGCTCGCAATTCTGGCAAGTGTTGCCCTATCCAGCCTGATGATTTTATTTTTAGAGAGGCGTTTTCTATTTTCATCCCTTGATTTGCCACGCTATAACCTTTTTAAAAATCAATCTGAAAAATAGGTGTATTTTAAATGTTAAAAAATTTTAGCTTAGTTATTATTATAATAGCCCTTTTTTTTATCCCAACTTTTTCGGGAGAAGTTATTCCTGCTGATACCACGACTCAGGGCAGAGTCCTCCACGTAGGCCAGGCCATAACCACTGAAAAAGGTTGGTCTGAACAGGAAATTGTTATAAGAATAACCAGAGGAGATTTTTCCGGAGAAATCGTTTCAACCATAAATACTTTAAGCGGTAATCCCCGTTTCGACATTCTGCTGGAGGAGGGTGACCTGGTAATTCTTGCCCTGGAAACCACTGATGGTTATCTTCAGAACGTTAGAATAAAAGAGTATGGGCGTCACCCCTTCCTTTTGATTCTTACGGCAATCTTTATCATAACCCTTATTCTAATAGGACAGAAAAAAGGATCCCACTCCCTTGCTGCTCTTGCAATTACAATTCTATTGATCACAAGATTTCTTTTACCACTTTTGTTACAGGGCTACAGCCCCCTTCCCCTGATTTCCATATTCGCGGTCTTTATCTCAGCTATTACCCTTTTGATTATTAGTGGGTTTAACCTGAAAACACTCTCTGCCTTAATTGGTATTGGAGGAGGGCTTTTGGTAGCAGGAGTTCTGGCTGTAGTTTTCGGCCGTTTGAGCCAGTTGACAGGTTTTGTATCCCAGGAAGCCCCCCTCCTGCAATTTATTGGGGAAAAAGGCATCCACCTGGAAGGGCTACTTTATGGAGCAATCGTTCTTGGGGCACTGGGGGCAATAATGGATGTTACAATTTCCATTGCATCTGGGCTGGAACAGGTTCATCTAGCCCAACCCCAGTTTCAACTTGGGGATCTTTACCGGGCCGGAATTTCCCTTGGAAAAGATATCATGGGGACAATGGTCAATACCCTTATCCTTGCCTATGTTGGGGGAGCCCTTCCTCTTCTTCTCCTAATCCTTGCTGAACAACCCTCACTTCTCGGAATTGTTAACCTGGATTTAATTGCTTCAGAAGTTGTCCGTGCCCTTGCCGGAAGCACAGGCTTAATTCTTTCTATTCCCCTTACTGCTTTTATAAGCTCAGTGTTTTACAAAAAGGCCGAAAGATAAAAGAGAGGTCACCCAATCCCGGAATTGGATGGCCCTCTCTGTGGTGGGGGGTTATTACCTAATTTTATGTACTTATATTTTGAATTTCTACATTACTTTTTTTTTACCTTCAATAAATTTATTAAATCATCACTTTAACCCATTACTACCTGTCTTTAATAAATCTCCCTTTGTGAATCTTATTTCCAAAAAATAAACACCCGGGGAAAGTCTTTTTTGTTTTAAGGCCTAGGGAATTAAGCTGAAAATAGTTAATAATCAATTAGAATTACCTTTTTTCAATCTGGGAATAGAATTCCAGTTTATCCAAAAAATTTTAATGAATTTTTACAACTCTTAGAGGTTCCTGTAAAGAACCTGGGAATGGCAATAAAGGTCCTGACAAGCCTTTTATTTTCCATTTTTTCCCTCCTATTGGGAAATTGTTTGCGTAAAGCCCATTTTTAATAGTATAATAAGCTTATCTGGTCCTTTCTGGAGGTGATTTTTTTGAGCTTGAAAATTGAAGAAGAAGTAAAGATGATTGAAGATATGCTTGAAGAAGGAAAACTGGAAGAAGCCAAGGATTTTTTAAATCAGAATGTTACTAAAGCCGCACATATTATCGACCACCTTCCCTTCCACCTGATTGG
>SL_5KL_010_SEDDRAFT_10002377_pt1 | contig 10509 bp, 10 predicted proteins | sample SodLakKL_010_SED_FD_9118 | JGI IMG/M metagenome (IMG submission 9118)
TACCGGGGGGATGAGCGAACCGGAATAAATACTGGCCACCGCCAGGGCGATGATGACAAAAGATAAGAAAATACCCGCCCAGCCGAGACCGATCACGGTTTCCGCCCCTTCTCCACCGAAGGCTCCACCCAGACCTCCGACACCCAGGGTGATAAAGGCCATGACCACCCCGAAAAGACTCCCGATTAACGCCACGATTCCGCCTGACTTTTTCATACTTGCAACCTCCTTTCAAGATTTATAGCAGCTGCAAAACCAGCTGCAATACCAGCCGTGCAAAACAAAAGATCATGGTAGCAAAAAGTACCCGGGATCGCTCCGGCAAACTGCAGGAGCTCATACCCCCACGGCGAATTCATGAAGCAAAAATATGGTAATAATGGTAAAAATCATACTGGACAAACAAGTTGGAAGAAATTATAATATTGCTCAGAACTATACCTATTACGAGGGGGATATTAGTGATGAGCAATGAGTTACATCAGGGGGAGTTTTTCGAGTATTTTGAGGGGATGCAGGACGTTAGACAGGAAGGGAAAGTGTGTCATAAATTAACCGATATCCTTTTTATTGTTATCTCTGGTATCATTTGCGGCTATGATGAATGGGAGAATATCTATATATGGGCGAAGGCAAAATCCAGTCAGGAGTGGTTAAAAAAATATATTTCTTTGGCAAACGGATTACCTTCATTATCTACGATAAAAAGGGTATTTGCGCTTATTGATCCCGAGGAATTTTCCAGCTGTTTTATTGATTGGATGAAAGGGATGCTTGACTTACCGGAAAAAGATGTAATAGCGGTAGACGGAAAAACGTCGAAAGGGTCACGGAGTGAAAGCAAGCATCAAAACGCTTTACATATGGTTAGCGCCTTGTGTCATTCACAAGGTTTAGTCATTGGCCAGACAAAAACTGATGACAAAAGCAATGAGATCACAGCTATTCCCAAGCTATTAGACCAGCTTTTAATCGAAGGCTGTATCATTACAATTGATGCCATGGGTGCTCAAAAAAAGATCGCAAAAAAAATTGTAGACGAGAAGAAGGCAGATTATGTCATTAGCCTGAAAGGCAATCAAGGAACCCTTCAAAATGAAGTCAAAGACTATTTTGAGGATGAGTGGAATAATATTCAAAGCTCACCGGAAAATAAAATAAAGGTCAACGAAAATTTGGCTACTTATCAAACTGTTGAAAAAGGCCATGGTCGGGTCGAAAAACGAACCTATTATTATTCCACAGACATTGATTGGATGGTTGATGCCAAGCGCGATTGGGAAAAGCTTACGGGTATTGGAAAAGTTGTTCGTGAAGTAGAATATATTGCGGACTCCACCAAAAGAACTACTGAAACCGCCTATTATATAGGTAGCGTGAACAACGTCAACGATTTTGCTACCGCAGTACGTTATCATTGGAGCGTGGAAAGCATGCATTGGAGTCTGGATGTTACGTTTGGGGATGACCGAAATCAGACTAAAGAGGCGGTTGCGGCACAGAATTTAACGATGGCAAAACGGTTGGTTTTTAACCTTCTTAAAAATGAAAAAACATACCAGCCCAAAATGAGTAAACCAAATAAGCGAGTTATGGCGGCAACGGATCCCGAGTATCGGGATATCTTGATTAATTCAATTTGATTCTAAAAATGAATTGGAAGTATATGGGTTCATGAATTCGCCGTGCTCATACCCCAGCCCTACTGCCGGTAGGGATAATAGCCAGATCTGCTTTAAACGGCCGGACTGCTTCCACCAGGTAGCGGTGATGATAAAAGCATAGGAGAAAGCCCAGAGGCCGTTTGGCAAAGAATAAACAAACCACTCGGGCATCAGGGGCACTAGCTGCAAGGTATGAACCCTTAATAATTCAAGGGGCTCCCGCAAGCCAGCGAAGTCCAGCCATATAAAAATTCGCAGTGTGCCGGGGCGGAAAAGTAAATAAATCAACCCTCCCAGAAAAAGGGGCAGCCCTGCAAGCAGTGTCTTTTTAAANTTGAACCTGGTTGCACAGGCAACATTCCGGTAAGTGAATTTTTGAAAGACCGCCGATGCCACTTGGAACTGCCCTCCTTTCAATTAAGGCTTTTTGCCGGCATGTGGTGAAAAGTACATTAAAGAATAACAGGGGGAAGGGACACACATATGTCCTTGTGAGCTTAAAATTTCTATTGTGTCCAATAATCACCGCTTTTCATATGTTGTAATAGGGTTTCCCGGTATGTTACCGTTTAATCAATAGGAGGGGAACCTATTATGCTCGACAATATAAATATCGAATAAATTTCGGGACACAATGAAATTTATGCTGGACGTCTTTCCAATGTATCCCGAAGTTAATCTATTTTACACCAGGAGAACAGAAGGGGGACAAAAAATCGACCCTCTGTCTTCAAGGATTACTCTATTTAATAGACATTATTTCATGATATAATAAGTTATGATTTAATGAGTATTAGGGGTAACGGTATTGCCTACAATTTGTGAATTTCGAGGGATAAAAATATACATAAACTACAGGGATCATCAGCCTCCGCATTTTCATGCTAATTATGGTGAGTACAACTGTTGTATTAGCATAGAAGCTATAGAATTGATAGGTGGAAAAATGCCTAATAAACAACTAAAAATGCTCTACGGCTGGGTAGCTTTGCATCAAGAAGAGTTAAAAGAGAACTGGTATCTTGCACAGCAACAAAAAGAACTTTTTCCAATTGACCCCTTAAAATAGTGAGGTGTTTAGCTTGAAAACTGATATTGTGCCAAAGAAAGTAAAAGAATACTTTGATAAAGGAGAGAGAAAAATTATCAAAGTAGAGCCTAATGATGATTATTCTTTAACGGTTACTTTTGATAACAATGAAGCCAGAATTTATGATATGTCAAATAATTTGTATGGAATATTTGAGTTTCTGCAGGATAAAAATAATTTCAAGAAGGTCTTTATAGATGAGTTCGGCAACATCGCCTGGGAAAGAGAGCAGAAAGTGGGTTCAGGTAAGCCTTTCAGCAATAGAATAGATATCTGCAAAGATTCAGTATACATGAACTCAAAACCGGCTAATTGATTTAATATATTTACAGATAAATTTAGGGACACAATGATAATTATTTATGGGAAACGGCGTTCTACCGCTATTACGGTAATAATGGTTACAAAAGGTCTCTGCTGATCATAGCCGGGTTATGTGCAAAGCAGAGGGGCTAGCGGGAACTGAATTATTAATATTCGCACGTAAAAGAATGTGCTTAAACTTCAAACCACAAAAGAAAAACCCCAAATAACCCTGGAAACACACGCCAGAGGCTCAATTGGGGTTTATTCTATTGATTTTTACCGGCTGCGGAAACGACAGTTCAAAAATTATCATTGTGCTCCGAAATTACCGCTTTTCATAAGTTGTAATACGGTTTCCCGGTATGTTACCGTTTAATCAATAGGAGGGGAACCTATTATGCTCGACAATATAATTAAAAAAACCTGCCTGCCGGTTGTTGTTGCTTTAATGATAGCTTTTTTGCTTTCCGGTTGCGCGGCGGAATACGAAGTGAAGCTCGAAGCAGATCCTGAAGATGCCGGCACGGTAACTGGAAGCGGCATTTACAGTGAAGGCGAGACCGTTACCATCAAGGCAGAGGCAGAAGAGGGATATAATTTTGACCGGTGGAAAGTAAAGGGAACAGAGCTGGAGCATAGCGATAAGGAAACAGAGCTGAAAGTAGAAGAAGATAAAGAGCTGGTTGCTGAGTTTTCAAGAAAAACCCCTACAATCAAACTTGAGTGCGATATCGAAGAAGGTAGCCTTACCGGTGGAGGAACTTTCGAGTACGGCGAAACAGTGGAAGTTGAAGCAAAGGAAATAGAAGGATACCGGTTCAAGAAGTGGTTAGAAGATGATGAAGTCGTCAGTGAAGATAAAACTTATCAATTTAGCGCTGTTGAAAACCGCACCCTGACTGCGGTAAGAGAACTGGAAACAGCGGTAAGAGAAGTGGGCTATGATTTAGAAGGGCTGATTCTAAAAGAGGATCTCAAGGGGTATTTATTGCCGATTAGAGAAAATGGCAAATAGGGCTTGATCGATACAGAAGGGGAGAAGGTAGTTCGGGTCAGTGAGCTTAATTGTGTCGATTTGGCTTATGGCTTATTCTGGGATCATCCAGGCGTAAGACCGCAACAGGTAGGGGAAACCGATCCCTTAATATTACCTCTCGATATTGATGGCAACCACAAGCGGGTTGCTTTTAATGAAAAGGGCCAATTAATTACCACTTTACTCAAGCATTCATTTTACAACAACTATGGCCTGATCGTTGTTGAAGACGAAAGGTATGGCTTCATTGATTTTGAGCAGAATCCGCTTCTTGAATTAAAGTATGAAGAAGTAACATTTCTTCGATTTATTCAAGAGCGGGATCTGTTAAAGATAAAAAAGGACGGCCTTTATGGCCTGGCTGACAGTGCCAGCGGGGATATTGTTATTGAACCGCAGTATGAAAAGTTAGAAAGTACAGGTTGGGTAGATCACGAAGCTTTAAAGGGAACAAAAAACGACCAGGTTTACCTGCTCGATCTGAGCGGTGAAATAACCAAAAAGCTTGATATCGATGATTATGGCCTTTTCAATAAGGGGGTTTGTCCGGTTAAAAAAGACGGCAGCTGGGGATTAATTGATACCCAGGGTGAAGTTCTACTGGAGCCCGGGTATGATAAGATCGAAACTTCTACCGGTCGCACCCCGCCTGATGAGGCCGCAGCTCGCTTCGAAAACAATTCCCGCACCGGTTACCTGGATTCCGATGGGGAAGTGTTGTTTGAAGGGGAGATTGAAGAGACAATCGGCAATTATTTCATTTTCACCGATGAGGGAAAGGCAGGCATTAAATCGATCGAAGGAGAGATTATAGAAGAACCGGTTTTTGACGATTATAGTAAGTCGCGACCTCCCGGCACATGTGATCCCACCGCCGGTCATGTGGCAGAAGAGTACGCGTTATTTAGAAAAGATGGACTCTGGGGAGTTTTTGCCGGGGGTAAATTTATAACCGACTTCAAATTTGAAGAAATCGGCGGTTACTGGGATTCACCAATGGAATTTAATGATGTGCCCCAAATTGTGGTTAAGGAAGAAGGCCTTGAAGGGGAAGGTTTGTATGATTTAAGTAGGGAAGAATACATTTTAACCCCTAAAGAATATGGCGGTTACAGGGGACCTGGAGATGACGAAGGTTTCGGCTACCTCAAGCAGGATAGGATTTTAGTTAAAAAAGACGGCAAATATGGTTTTGTTGACCGTGATGGCCGGGAAGTAATCGAAATGCAGTATGACTGGGCAACTGCTTTTGAAAATGAGGCGGCCGGAGTTATTAAAGACGGAAGGCTCAGCGTTATCGATAATGAGGCTAATCAATTAGTGGAGCCGGTAGAAGTGGACTATGATGGGGATTTTGGTTTTCACCTTGATTACCTGGGAGGGCCAGAAGTTTACGAAATCCACCGCTGTGGCACCACCAATTACAGCTACTTTGACCACGACGGCTGGATCCGGAAGCCGCAGTAATTGCATCAAAAACCATAGCAAAAGGTGGGCTGTGTAGGAAGAAGCCTGAAGATAAACACGGATAATATTTTGATGATCAAACCAATATATCAAGTCTTTGGCGTGTTCGTTATTTTACAGCTCAGCACAGGTGTTATTTAGAATTCAAGTTGTTTTGATGTTGCGCTGTAGCGTTAATACTGCTATCCCTTAAAGTGCATATTTGGGCGTTCCCCCGGCCTGCGGNCGGACAAGCCGGCTGCACCGCGGCTGGTATCACGTAAAATGGGCAACCGCAGCAATAACACAGCTTAAGCAATCGGCAGCGGCGAAAGGCGTGCCGCAACTATGCCTCTTGCATAAGCCGACGTTATCGGCAGTTGATCAGCGTCCTCTAAAGTTTCATTATGCCAAAAACAGGGCCCTTTAGTTTGCCCTTTTGTTCAAATTGATCCTTAATTGCCCTTTGTCTCACCTCTACTCGTGCGAATTTAGCCGGAAGTATGCTTTTGGGGGTCGGGTTAGCTTGACGCACAGTTGGGTAGCGTAGTAGTATACCCCCAAAAGAAAAGCAAATCCTTATCTTTATCTCTACAGGGAGGGTTTTTGGATGAGAAAAATATTGTTGTTTACAATGTTATTTGGTTTGACATTCTTACTCTCTGCATGTTTCGGTGAGGAGATAATAAACCAAGAAGAATCGGATGAAGAAGTGATTGAAGAAGTAAAGAAAGCTGAAAAATTGACAGAGGAATGGCTTCGCAGCACTCCTACTTATAAAGAGCGGGGTGGAGACAACCTTAAAATCGTTGAGATGGAAGAGAAAGAAGATGGAATATACGAAGTGTTTGCAAGCTTTGAAACAGATTATCCAGGTTACGGGAAAATTGATAGTGAACTAGCCACGGCATTGAAGGAAACAGAGCACGAGGCTCACATCATCATCGAAAACAACGAGATAGTTCAAGCAATGTTAAATGAAGAGTTTGATATGATAGAGGAGGTAAGACATGTAGAGATTACGGAATCAGAAATTGATTGGCTAAAAGAGGTTATAAATCGAGAACAAGAAAGGCGAGAAGAGGAACCTCTCGATGGCAAAGAGCTTCAAGAAGTAGCAGAAGATAGAGCTCTCCGCAATGCAGTTGTTAATCTCCTCTTTGATGAATGGGAAGTTGTCGTATCCCATAAAGAGATCTGTGAAGAGCTCATGAAGATAATCAAAAAAGATGGATGGGAAGAAATAGGAATAACTGATATAGAGACTTTCTTTGAGTTCCAAAGCGAAGAAAGAGGGTACTCTTCTCAGGAAATAATAGACGACATAAAGTTCGAGATACAGGAAAAAAAATTATATGGAATGATCAGCCGCACTATCGAGGTCGACGAAGAGACTATCGAGGCCAACGAAGAGGAGTTCAGGGAAATTTATAAAGAATACACAGAGGAGTCCGGCGGATTTATTCCTTATGAGGAATTTTTTGAAAGGTTTCGTTTGGAAATACTTGAGGAAGAGATAACCGGTGCGATAATAGAAGAGCTCGATAGAAAGCTAGATAAGTCCATTCTTGTAGTGATAGAAGGGGATGCAGTAATGAGTCCAGTAAAAGATGAGCTAATAGAGTTAGAGGAAGATTTAACAATTAGTGAAGATGAAACAAGATGAAGATGAAACAATAAGGGGAAAGATAGTCGATGATTTTGACATTTATTTCGAGGAATAATATACGAGTTGTAGGCTCTTATCTCTTTTCCAGCCGCAAACAGGTATTACCACCACGGAAGCGAAACAGGCCGCTCAACCGGAAACCAGCCTCAAACCCGCAAGCCAAAGCTTCCTGGAGGGTGGGCAGGTAAAAAGCGTCCACTTCCATAACCCGGTTCAGGTAGAAAAAGGCCGCTTCCCGCGGAGCAGTGCGTTTACTATTTAGATAGCGGTGCTGCAGGTAAAGGACCCCGCCCGGGTCCAGGGAAGCATATATTTTATGCAGCACTTCCCGGAGCATATCCGGGGGCCGGTGAAAAACATTAACAGCTAAAACCAGTTGGTAACCCCGGCCAAAGCTGTCCTGGTAGAAATCGCCGCCAACAACTTTAATCCGTGCCTCCGGCCCGTATTCTTCAATATATTTACGGGTAACTTCAATCATTTCAGGCAGGTCAAAGATTACTCCCTCAAGGCGGGTATTGAGGTGGCAGAGTGCAGCCGTGTAAAGGCCGTGGCTGCCCCCTAAATCAAGCATCCGCCGGGTTTGGGCGAAGCGGGGGTGGGCGGCAACCAGGCCGGTAAGCCTCCTGATGCTGCCGCTGGACCGGGCGTNCTGGNCCATTACCCTGGTAAACTCAGCGGGATCTTTTTTGGCCTGCCCGGCGGCAGGTTGACCTGCTTCCGGCCCGGANCGCGGGCNNGCGAGNNTNGCTTCAAGCTCNGCNAGGCTCCATCAGCCTCGAAAAACGCCTCCGGAGAAGGTCATTACTGCTGTACGGGCTATCTTGTTTTAAATAGAGACTGGAGATAGCAGTTAGTTTATAGATCGGCTCCACCGGGGCCTTTTCTTTCTCGAGCAATCCCATGGAAGCATAGGCATCCAGCAACGCCCGGGTCTTAACCGGGTCATAACCGAGCCGCCCGGCAATATCAGCAGCGGATCTCCCGGGGCCAAATAGGGCAAACAAATTTTTTTCCAGGGCAAACCGGAGCAGCTGCGCTTCTTCAGCCGCCTGGAGGGCCGGCAGCAGCGGTTCTATGGTAACGCTCGCCGGCCCCATAATTTGCTCCAGCCTGCCGGCATATTTGCCGCTCTTCTTCCCGCCGCCTTTTCTATTCAAGCTACAACACCCGCTTTCTCTGCCGCATCCTTTAATCCAGGGAAACCTTGAACAGGTCCGGCCGGAAGTTGAAGTCCATTTCCAAGTCTTTGACGTAATCCCTGGAAGCGTAAATGGTCAGGTCATGGTAAACAGGGACCAGGGGCGCCTTTTCTTCCACCAGGTCCTGCAGCTCAAGGTAAAGCTCGCGCCTTTTCTCCCGGTCCATCTCCTGGACCGCCTCCTCGATCAATTCATCTGCCTCCGTACTGGAAAATTCCACGCCCCGGCTCCGGTTGAAGCCGGCCCCGGTCAGGATCCAGGAACTGAAGAAGTCATCGGGGTCCTGCCCGGTCCAGGGGCAAAATGAAATATGGAAATCCCCCTGCTGCAACTTTTCATTATAGGCGCCCATTTCGATGGTTTCAATTTCAGCTTCTATACCCAGCTTGTCCAGCTCAGTCAGCAGGTACTGCGCTATTGAAGACATGGGCCAGCGGGCGGCCCAGCTGGAGTTAACCAGGATCTGCAGCTTCTCATCTCCGTCGAGGTTCTCTTCCAGCAGGCGTTTTGCCCCTTCCGGGTCATGTAAATAGCGGGGCACTTCTGCATCCAGCCAGTACTCGGCCAGGGGAGTAATTACTGCCCGGCCCGGTTCCCCGTAACCGCCCAGGAGGGATGCAACCAGCTCTTCACGGTCCAAGAGCTTTGAAATCCCCCTTCTGACGTCGGGGTTGTCAACCGGGGCGCTTTCAGTCTGGAAAAACATGTAGATTGAAGTGAGCACCGGTACGGTTTTCAGTTCAATACCAGCAATATTTTCCAGTTCAGGCACCTGTTCAGGAAGGATAACACCTACATCGGCCAGGGCATCCACTTCCCCGGCCTGCAGGGCGGAAACCCGGGTAGCCTCATCGGGAATATGATGAAAGATAATCCTGTCAACGCCCGGCTCACCTTTCCAGTACTCCCCGTATGCTTCGAGATAGATCTTATCTTCGCCGTAACTTTCGAACTTGAAGGGGCCCGTGCCTGCCGGGGCTTCCAGGTCTGTACTCCCTTCTGCGATCACTTCCGGGCTGAACATGGCGCTTGGAAAGTAGCTGATCAGGGCGGGGAAAGCAGGCAGGGGGCGGTCCAGTTCAATCTCCAGGGTATAGGTATCAACCACCCGCACCTCTTCCATGTACTTATAGCTGTCCGCTGTCTGCGGGTGTTCGCTTAAACGGATAATATTGGCCCGGGCCGCTTCCGCATCAAAATAGGCGCCGTCATGGAAGCTCACTCCCTCCCTGAGCTGAAAGGTCCAGGTTTTGCCGTCATCCGAGGCGCTGAATTCCTCGGCCAGCCAGGGCTCCGGCTCCAGTTTGTCATCCAGGTAAACCAGCCCTTCCCAGACATTGGTACTGCCGTGCAGGTAGGTCCGGTCTTCCGGGCCGTAATGGAAATCGCGGCCGGCCCCGATAATCAAAACATCAACTTCTTCTTTACCGTTTTCCTCAACCGTTACTTCTTCTTCATCTTCCAGTCCTTCCAGGGGGTCTTCCGCTTCCTCGCAGCCTGCTATCCCCACCAGGGCAAGCAGTGCTGCAGCCATCAATAGCAATATAACGGGTTTTCGCTTAAACATGTTTGTTCCTCCAATTATTAAAGTAATCAGCGCTTGCCTTCTGCTGAGCCTACCTGCTCACCCAAGACCGGGCTGCCGGATTCAAACGGCTGAAATAGAAACTCTCCTTACTGAATTATTTAAGCAAAAATGATAGCGATTCAACTTCAACCCCCCGCCCGGGTTTCTCTTGCGCGAGGCTCATTTTACGTTCTCACCAAATCAGGCCAGGTGGCAGGCTGCCCGGTGATTATTTCCCACTTCCTTTAACCCCGGCTGCACTTCACTGCACAGGGCCTTCTTTTCACTGCAGCGAGGATGAAAGGGGCAGCCCGGGGGATAAGCCGATGGGTCCGGCGGCTCACCCGGCAGGAAGCGCGGTGAAAAAGAGCCGTCCAGGTCCGGTTCGCTCTCCAGCAAGGCCCTGGTATACGGGTGAACAGCGGATCCTGTTTCTACAGCCGGAAAGTCTTCCACGATCCTGCCGGCATACATGACCAGGATCCGCCGGCACAGGTAGCGCACCGCCGGGAGATCATGCGACACCAGC
>SL_5KL_010_SEDDRAFT_10002378_pt1 | contig 10508 bp, 11 predicted proteins | sample SodLakKL_010_SED_FD_9118 | JGI IMG/M metagenome (IMG submission 9118)
AATATGGATACAAAAGAAATAAGGAAAGGAACAAGGCTTTACCTTCCTGTATGGCAGGAAGGGGGGTTACTTGCCATAGGAGATTTACATGCTCTACAGGCTGACGGAGAGGTTCTTTTTTGTGGGGTAGAGGTAGCAGGAAGGGTCACGGTTAAAGCAGATCTCCTGAAGAATACCGATTTATCCACACCAATTTTGGAAACGGAAGATTTCTTTTATGTTATTGGATCTGCAGAAGATCTGGATGAAGCAGCAAAAGTAGTTATGGAATGGACCCACGCCTTTTTAAAGCAAAGGCTACCCCTGACTAATAATGAAGTTGGAATGTTAATGAGCCTTGTATGTGACCTGCAGATCAGTCAGATTGTTGATCCTTTAATAACCTGCCGGATGGCTATCCCTAAGAATGCTTTTTCTCCTTATAAAATTTCCTTGGGGGAGAGGGAATAGAAGTAAGGTCAATAAGCCAGTGTCGGAGAAGGAAACGCATCGTTGAAAGGTAAAGAACTGCTCCCCAAATTACAAGAATAGTGCTGAATTCCCAGTTATTATAAATTAAACCAATTGCAAGTCCCGCTGCGGGAGGGTGCTCGGTGTTGGTTGTTGCCATTAAAAAAAGGATTAAACCCGCGGCAAGGGCCCCCAAAAAAACAGACGGGGTAGTAAATGTTCCGGGGATAAGGATAATGAAATGAGCTGTTATTCCAATTAAAGTTCCCCAAAAGTACCCTCCCAGTATTCTTTGGGGTTGGGAAGAATAGGAGTGGGGCAAGGAAAAAACCACAAAAATAGTTGCCCCAAGTGTACTGATTATTGCTGCGTGCTGCCGGAGATCAAGCATCAAAAAAAGGACAAATACGGATCCGGTGGCGAGTAAACATTGAATTAAATATTGTTTGGGGTTTTGCTTTAATTGGGGATCAATGAATTGCATTTTACTCAACTCCAGTGGGTCTACCTTTAATCAGGTAGACCTTTTTTTGGTTATTGTGTTAAATCACTTTTATTATTTCCAGCCCTTTTATTTTTTCCCTTTATTTTTTCTTTTACATAAACTTAACACATGCATTAAACTCTCCTTACAACCCCGGGTTAAATTATAACCAGAACAAAAAACTAAGGAGGTTTTAATTTTGAAAAAATCATTTGTTTTGGTTTCCATCTTGCTGCTGGCTCTTTTGACTGTTGGGTCCCTGCAGGCCTCTGCAAATATGATCCAGATTCGCGGGTCCGACACCGAGGTAAACCTGGTCCAAAGATTAACTGAAATCTTTATGGATGAAAACCCCGGTAGATATTTTGCCGTAACTGGTGGAGGCTCAGGCACGGGAATAGCGGCTTTAATAAACCGGCAAATTGATATTGCCAATTCCTCTCGAGCAATGGCAGATTCTGAAATCCAACAGGCCCGTAATAACGGAGTGGAACCGGTACCTTTCATTTTTGCCCAGGATGGGTTGGCAGTTGTTGTAAACTCATCTAACCCGGTGGAAGATCTTACCCTGGACCAAATTGGTGCCATTTTCCGGGGCGAAATCACCAACTGGAATGAAGTTGGTGGAAACGACCAGCAGATTTCCCTTTATGGAAGACAGAGCAACTCGGGTACTTTTGTTTACTTCCGGGCAAATGTTGTAAAAGGTGATTATTCTCCACAGAAAAAAATGATGAACGGAAACGCTCAAATAGTTGAAGGTGTTCTTGCTGACCAAGCTGGTATTGGTTATATCGGAATTGGTTATGCCGTTGATGGTGGCGAAGTTGTTTCAGGGCTTACGGTTTTGAAAGTAGCAATGGATGAAAATTCTCCGGCTGCAAGTCCCCTTGAACTGGAAAACATTATGGAGGGACTTTACCCAATAGTTCGCCCTCTTTACCACTATACTGACGGTAAACCCGAAGGTCATGTTAAAGGGTATTTGGAGTTTATAATGACTGAAAAAGGTCAGGAAATAGTAGTTCAGGAAGGCTTCTTCCCCATAACCGACGAGTATCGAAAACAAAACGAAGCCAATTTCTAAAAAAGAAATTAAACCGGCAAAATAGTTTTGCACTGAAAAAGCCTGCCCCGCAGGGGGCAGGCCTGGGATGGTAAGGTTTTCGGGAGGTGGTAAATTTGAGTTACAGGCGATTAAAAGAAAGGGCCATTGGCCTTTATTTTGCTGGAAATGGAGTAGCGGTTATAATTTTGCTCCTGGCTATTCTTGCCTTGCTCTGGCAGAATAGCTGGCCTTTCTTTAAAGAAGTTGGTCCCTTTAGACTTTTTACTGATCATCAGTGGAATCCAACTTCTTTCTTCGGGCCGATATTTGGTATTCGCCCAATGATAGTAAGTACTTTAATGGTCACAGGGGGAGCACTTGCTCTTGCTTTCCCCCTTGGAGTGGCCTGTGCTGCTTATTTAGGGAAAATGGCTTATTCCTGGGAGAGAGAGATTTTAAAACCCCTGGTTGAAATTCTTGCGGGAATTCCATCAGTAGTAATTGGGTTTTTTGGTTTAGTGGTTTTAAACCCAATTATTGCAAGAACTTTTAACCTTTCCAACGGTCTTAATATACTCAATGGGAGCATTCTTCTTGGGATAATGGCTTTACCAACCATTATTTCTCTGGCGGAAGATGCAATTACTGCAATCCCAAAAAGTTTTGAAGACGCCTCTCTGGCCCTCGGGGCAACTTCCTGGCAAACCCTTTGGAGAGTAATTTTGCCTGCGGCAAAATCAGGAATTGCTGCTGCATTTATGCTGGGAATGGGCAGGGCTATCGGGGAAACTATGACTGTTTTGATGGTTATGGGAAATGTTCTATCCACCCCTAGTTCATTTCTAGACCCTGGAATGACAATGACAGCCGTTATTGCAATTGAATTGGGCGAGGTTCCCTTTAATACCACTCATTATTATGCTTTATTTGCTGTTGGACTTGTTCTATTTGTTATGACCTTCCTGGTTAACATGACTTCAGATATTATCCTAAATCGTTTCCAGGGGGTGGAAAAATGAGGGCAAATAATGGAAAATGGCAGGAAAAAATAGGTTTTCTCCTATTCCGACTTGCAATGCTTTTTGTTGTATTTGTTGTTTTCTACATTATTTATGATATTTTTAGTAAAGGGGTAAGTTCAATTAACTGGCAATTTCTAACTGATAGGCCAAGGGAAGGAATGACTGCAGGTGGGATCTTTCCAGCAATTATTGGGACCGCTTACCTTACGATTATTACAACCCTGGTTTCAGTTCCCCTTGGAGTTGGTGCTGCAATTTTTCTTAATGAATATTCAAAGGAGAACTTTTTAACCCGTTTAATCAGAATGGCCCTTCGTAACCTGGCCGGAGTCCCTTCGATTGTTTTCGGGCTTTTTGGTGTTGCTTTTTTTATCCAATACCTGGGGTTGCGTCCCTCTCTTTTGGCTGCTGGTTTAACCATGGGAATCCTAACCCTCCCGGTAACAGTTACTGCAAGTGAAGAAGCATTAAAAACCGTTCCTGCGGCCTTTCGGCAGGGAGCTCTGGCTCTGGGGGCATCTCCCTGGCAGATGATTAGAAGTATTGTCCTACCCCAGGCCTTACCAGGAATGCTAACGGGCGCTATTCTTGGGCTGGCCCGGGCAGCAGGAGAAACGGCCCCCATCCTTTTCACGGGAGCCGCTTTTTTCCTTCCTTTTTTACCAAGTTCAGTTCACAGCCAGTTTATGGCTTTACCTTACCACCTGTATATTCTTGCTACACAACACCATGCAATTTCAAGGGTCCGTCCTCTTGCTTACGGGACCGCACTGGTTCTTTTGTTGTTGGTAGTGGTTTTGAATGGGGCAGCGATTTTTTTGAGGTCCTATTACCGGAATAAAATGAGAAGAGGTGGAATTTAAGATTTCTGGGGCTTTGGTTTTTTAAGGTATTTTTCAATTGCTGGAACCACAAGGTTCATTCCCAAAATTGCAAATGTGGTTCCTTCCGGAAGCCATCCCCAGAGGCGCATAGCCATAACAATAAAACCAATACCTACTCCAAAAACCCATCGGCCGGGTTGGTTTTTTGGTGAAGTTACGGGATCTGTTGCCATGAAAAGGGCTCCTAAAAGCAAACTTCCCGATAGGATATGAAATAGGGGGTCTTCTCCTGCCAGTAAAGAAATAATTACAACGGTTGCAATAATACTGACCGGAATACGCCAGTTGGCGTATTTCTTATATATAAGATATCCTCCGGTTAAAATAAGTAAGAGAGCAGAGGTTTCTCCAATACTACCCGGGATGTTCCCCAAAAATAAGGGAAGGTAACCGAAAGTTTCTTCTCCTAATGGGGTGGCGGTAGTAGCGAGGTCAAAGGGTGTTTGCCAGGGAGTAAAGACACCCGGGAAAGCATATACAATAAAAAGTCTTCCTGTTAAAGCGGGATTCAGCAGGTTTCGTCCGTATCCTCCAAAAAGTTGTTTTCCGACAATAATTCCTACTACGCTTCCGGCTGCAGCAACATAAAGAGGGGTAGAAGGAGAAAGAGTTAGTCCTAAAAGGACCCCTGTTACTATTGCGCTCAGGTCTTTTAAACGTTGTTTTTTTCCCGTTGCCTTCAGGTAAATGTACTCTGCAATTACGGCGCTTCCAGTACTGACCAATATTATCAGAAACGCTGGAAGACGGAAGAAAAAAATAGCCGCAAGGATAATTGGTGATAGAGCAATTAGCATCCCTCGATTCATGGGCATTGGGATCATCCTCTCTTTTTTTGCTTTATATAATATGTTCGGGAGATATCTTTTCCCTCCTTCTCCATTTGACAGGGGATGAAAAAGGGTTTAAAATTAAAGGTAATAAAACCCACCATAATACAAGGGTTTTTTTAAGGAGGAATTAAGGTTGAAAAAAACCATAGTTTTTTTTCTTGGGATTTTACTAGTTGTTGGAGCAGCAGTTTTATCCAATCCCCAGGAAGAAACCAAAAAGGTTGATATAAATGTGTTTGAGGCCCTGGAATTAATTGAGCAATATGAGGAATCAGAAATATTTATCCTGCTTGATGTTCGCACCCCGGCAGAATTTAAAGCGGGCCACCTGGAAGGTGCAATTAAGTTAGATTTTTATGATCCCGAATTCAGAGAAAAACTTGCTGAACTTGATCGCGATTTTGTTTATCTGGTTTACTGCCGTTCGGGTAATAGAAGTGCCAGTGCCCTGAGGATTATGGAGGAACTTGGTTTTAACGAAGCCTATAATCTCCTGGGAGGGATTATTGCCTGGGAAGCAGAAGGCCTGGAAATATTTAAACCGGAAGAATCAGAATAAAAAATACCTTTTCCCTATAGAAAACCTTAAAGGAAAGAAAAACCCACCCTTGAACCAGGGCGGGTTGTTTTTTATTATCCTGAAAATTTTCTTTTGGCAAGTTCACCATCAAGAAAAAGGGTCCCGGGAGAATTTTCTCCTACCAACTTTATTTTATCAAGAAGAGTGCTCATGGTATCCTCTTCTTCAACCTGTTCATCAATAAACCATTTCAAAAAAGATACAGTTGGGTGATGGTTTTCTTCCTGAGCAATTTCCAGAATATTGTTGATCAGGCTTGTTACGAGCTGCTCGTGTTCAAGGCTAAGTTGAAAAACCTCTTCCAGTGAGCTGAAATCAGTCTTGGGGTTATCAAACCCAGTAATTACAGGTTTTTCTCCGATTTCAGTTAAAAAATTGAAAAACTTCATGGCATGAAACCTTTCTTCTTCTGCCTGGGCAATAAAGAAATTGGCGAAGCCATCCAGGCTTTTGTCTGAACAAAAGGCAGCCATTGCGAGGTAATAGTGAGCGGAAAAGAATTCGTGCTTGATTTGTTCATTTAACTTTTCAATCAGTTTTTGGGAAGCCATAGTTTTTCCTCCTTTTAAAGATTAGATAATGAAATTTTACCACTATAAAGGGAACTTAGCAAATCCTTTCTTTTAAAAAAACAGGAAAAGGAGTGCAAAAATAAAAAGGGAAGTATTAATTGATAGGTCATTTATAAGGGGGAGGGATGGAAATGGGTAATTATGTAATTGAGGGCAGGTTTGTTTTGACCATGACCGGTCCGGGAATTGGAATAATGGAAAATGCCGCTGTGGTGGTTTCTGGGGAGGAAATAATTGAAGTTGGTCCCGCAAAAAAACTAAAGGATCAATACCGGAAATTACCCCACCTGGGAGGGGCAGATAAGCTGATTATGCCTGGGTTAATAGATGCCCACATCCACACCGGGATTGCTCTTTTAAGAGGAACTGCCCAGGACACCCGAAACTGGATGCAGCAGGGAATTGCGCCATTTAAAAAGCATATCCAGCCGGGGGATGTGCAGCTTGGCTCAATGGTAAATATAATAGAGGGTTTAAAAAGCGGAACCACTACTTTTGCTGATTATGATTATCCCCTGGATGATATTATTAAGAATTACCTGGACGTGGGAGCCCGAGCATGCCTGGCTTCAACGGTAAATGAACTAACCCCGGGAATGGATAAACTTAAAATTGGAGAATTGTACCCGTTTGATGAAAAAATGGGACGGGAGCGCTTGCAAAAGGCTTTGGAACTAATTGAAAAATGGGACGGAGCAGGAGAGGGGAGACTAACATTTCTCCTTGGTCCCCAGGGGCCCGACATGCTTGGAGAGAAATTATTAGAAGAAATTAAAGAATTGAGTAATAAAACGGGTTATAAAATCCACATGCATGTTGCCCAGGGTGACCGGGAAATTGACCAGATGGAGAAACGGTACGGAATCCGCTCAATTCCCTTTTTGGAAAAACAGGGTTTAATCGATGAAGACTTGATTGCAGTTCACCTAACGGAAGCAACAGCAGAGGAGACTTACCTCCTGGCAGAAAAAGGGGCAAAGATGATTCACTGTCCGGGTAGTATTGGGATTATTGATGGCCTGGTTCCACCTGTTTTGGAATTTTTACAGGCAGGAGGGCAGGCCGCCCTGGGAAGTGATCAGGCCCCTGGAAATAATTGCAATAATATGTTTAATGAAATGAAAATGGCCTGTGTCCTAAACAAGGTAAGAAAAGGAGATCCAACGGTAATGCCGGCCTGGAAAGCATTGCGGATGGCAACGGTTGAAGCGGCGGGGGTTCTGGGTTTAGGTGAAAAAGTCGGTTCCCTTGAACCGGGTAAAAAGGCAGATCTCTTGATAATTGATCTTAACCAGCCCACCCTGGTGCCGGCAATAGCAGAACCAGTAAGAAATATTGTACCTAACCTGGTTTATTCAGCCCGGGGTAATGAAGTTGAAACAGTGATTGTAAATGGGGAAGTAATTATGGAAAACAGAAAGCTGAAAAGAATAGATGAAGAGAGAATCTGCAGGGAAGCAAATCTGGCCGGGAATGAGCTTGCCCGAAGGGCCTCAGAAGATATTTTATCTTCAGCCAACGAAACAGTTCAAATGATGAAAAAAGGGTACCTTTAAAAACAGAACCCGCCGGAAATAACTGGCGGGTAATTTTTTTTGTAAACCGTACTGGTTTAGAATTTTTTATTTTTGGTACCGATAATAAGTTGTTTTGTCGTAAAGGGGTTTTTGTCGGGGCTTGGGCATATTTTTTTCGACTAAAGCGGACAGTCGATCCGGATAATCAGTAATTATTCCGTCTACTCCCAATTTCAATAGGGCGGCCATATCCTCAAGGTTATTTACTGTAAAGGGGTTTACGAAAAGGCCGTGTTTGTGAGCCCCTTTTACAAGCACCCCATCAACTCCCATCCAGAAGGGATGGATTCCGTCTACCCCAACTTCCGAGGTGTATTTCCAGGGTTTATACATCCGAGCAAAAAACAAAAGGGCAGTTTTAATATTGGGGTTATGCTCCTTAACTGTTAAAAGGCTGGGGTGATTAAAGGAAGAAATTATTACGAAGGGGCCCAAACCGAATTTTTCAACCATTTCTACCACTTTTTTTTCAAGGTTGGGATAAGGAATAACGCCATTTTTCAACTCAATATTTAATATAATGTCCCGGTTTTTTATTAGTTCCAAAAGCTCCTGGAGGCGCGGAATTTTCTCTCCAGTAAATTTTTCCCCTTTGTGTCGTCCTGCATCCATTCGGGATACCTCATTCCAGGAAAAATCCTTTAACAGTCCACGGGTTCCGGTAATTCTGGAAACCTCTTCATCGTGGAAAATAACAATTTCTCCATCATTTGTCATCTGGACATCACATTCTATTCCGGTTGCTCCATTGGCAAGGGCTTCCCGGAAGGCCAGCATAGTGTTTTCTGGGAAAAGGGAAGAAAATCCGCGGTGAGCTATAATGCGTGTTGTCATTTGTTCGCCTCCTTAAAAAGAAAGACCGGGTTGAAAAAATTTATCAAGAGAAAGAGGTGGTTGACCCCTCTCGTAAGTGATGGTAAACTAAAAGCGAAATAAAAAGTTTGGGGGTATAGCTCAGTGGGAGAGCGCCTGCTTCGCAAGCAGGAGGCCGGCGGTTCGAATCCGCCTATCTCCACCAAATATAAGGGTGAAAACCCTTTTTTTGACTAGATGCTTTTTTGAGAATTTTTCTTTTTTCTTATTTTTTTATCTAAGGTAAAAAAAGCTTTTTTGAAAAGACCAAAAACTCCCCAGCCCAATATTAGGCCGGTTAAAGCATAAATAATGCCTTCGATACTTGTGGGAAATCCGGGGGTAAAAAAATAAAAGGTTTGCCTGGCAATATCCCAGTCCACTTCCTGAGAAAACACCAACCACCGTGTGAAAGGGCCGGCCTGTTGAAGATTGGCGAAGGAAACCTCAAGGGTTTCAAGGCGTTTAACCAGATTCGAAATTACTTCCCCGGAGGTTTGAAAAACCTGTTCTTCAGCCTGAAGATGGCGACTAATATATTCTTCAAAACTAATCCCAAGAGATTCCGCTGCCTGTTGATACATGTCTATTGTTCTACGGGCTTCTTGAAGGTGACCACCCAGTCTTTGTAGATACTGGCTAAAAAATTGAGGGAACTGGGCCATTCCCAGGGCCCCAATTACGGAGATTAAGCGGTCGGTTATACCGGAGAAAAAAGCCCCGACCTTTTTTAGGATTGTTTTCATCCAATAATCCTCCTCTTATAATAAGAGGATTACGTCAAGGAAGGTTATTTTCCTTCAATTAAAATTTTTAAGATGAAAGGAGGAAATAGAATGGCCTGGGAAGGAACAATTGTTTTTTTGGGGACGGAAAATCTTGAAGATAACGCTGTTTTTTACAGGGATACTCTTGGTCTGAAATTGTACAAAGATCAGGGGGTTTGCCGGATTTATGAGGTTCCGGGGGGAGGTTATCTTGGTTTTTGCACCCACCTGGAAAAAACCCAAAAGGGAAGAGCCCCAATAATAACTATCCTTTCAGATGATGTTGACCACTGGTATCACACCCTTGTTGATTGCGGCTGGGAGGTAGAAGAAAAACCAAAGAAAAATGAAAAATTTAATATCTACCATTTTTTCACAAAAGATCCTGACGGATACACTGTGGAAATCCAAAAATTCTTATAAATTTTGAAACAGGTTAATCCTGTTTCAAATTTTTTTTAGACATGCTTTCCATCCTTTTATAACAAAAGGTAACCAGATGTGTTTTTAGTTTCTCTTTTGGGCTTTTATAAGAAATAATTAACTGCCAAACAGCAAAAAACCAAACCTGAATTAATATTCGGAAAAATTTAAGCAGGAATCCGGCCCTTTATATGGAAAAATTAATGAGGAGGGAGACTGTAAATAATAATATTATTTAAAGGGGGAAATTTTAGTGAGAAAATTGATTCTGTTGTTCCTAATCATGGCGCTGGTTATCCCGGCAACCGCAGCCATGGCTCAAGAAGAGCCCGTTGAAGGTGGAACCTTCCACAGGGGTATGGTAATCAGTCCCCGGGGAATGTTCAATCCAATCCTTTATACCGAAGCCTATGACAACGAAGTAATTGTCGCTGTTTTTGACGGACTTATTGCAATTAACCGGGAACTTGAACCTGTACCTCAGATTGCTGAAAGCTGGGAATTTTCTGATGATGGACTTTCATTAACCTTCCATCTACGTGAAGGAGTTAAGTTCCATGATGGGGTTGAACTAACCGCCCGAGATGTTGAATATACCTTTAAAACTATCCTTCATCCCCATTACACAGGAGTTCGTTACGGAACTTTTGCTGTAATCAAGGGTGCTGAAGCCTACAACGCAGGTGAAGTTGATTATGTTGAGGGGATCGAAGTAATTGACGATTATACAATTCGTTTTACAACTGAAAGAGTCCATTCTCCTCTCTTGGCTGAGTTCACCTACGGTATTCTGCCCTCCCATATTCTTGAAGATGTTCCCGTTGCGGAACTAGAAGCCCATGATTTTAACCAGAATCCCATTGGAGCAGGGCCTTTTAAGTTTGTTGAATTTCGTCCTGACCGCTATGTAGTCCTTGAAGGGTTCGATGATTATTACCAGGAAGGTCCTTACCTTGATCGGATGGTTTATCACGTAATTGACGATGAAGCCCGCCCGGTTTATCTTCGCCAGGGAC
>SL_5KL_010_SEDDRAFT_10002380_pt1 | contig 10496 bp, 13 predicted proteins | sample SodLakKL_010_SED_FD_9118 | JGI IMG/M metagenome (IMG submission 9118)
TTCTCATAGGAGTACTCCAGGGTCTCGGTTGGATCCTCCGAGCGATTGAGGATCGCGTTGATTTTCGACCGGATAATGTACGACGTGCGCGAAAGGATTCCCATAGCCGTCTTTGGGACACGCCGGGCTTAAAACCTCATACAGTCGACGCGTTGGAGAGTGTCATAATCTCTCGCGAAAATTCACTACATACGTACTCATTTATTCGTGGAGCCCCTACTATCGATCAGTTAGCGCTATGAGCAACCCAGAAAATCACGATGCCGCCGACGAAACGGAACCTGAGCTACCGGACGACGGCGTGGTTTCCGAGCCGGACACCGACGACAACGGTAAACCGAACGTCCACTACGGCGACGAAGGCGTCGTCTCGGAGCCGGATACCGATGACAACAGCCAATCGCACATCCACTACGGTGACGAGGGTGTCGTCTTGGAGCCGGATACTGACGACAACAGCAGACCGAATGCACCGTACGGCGCTGATGGTGTGGTCACAGAGCCAGATACCGATGATAACGCCAAGCCGAACGCCCCCTACGGTGAGCAGGCCGCCGTCGACGGCGGAACCGACAGCGACGCCAGTCCATAGTCCGTTTCAGCGGGTTCTGTAATCGCTAGTTGTACCCTCGCCAGCGGTAGCCACAGCCCTTGCACTTGAAAAACCGGGTCGGCGGTTCGTCGGCCGCGCCGGTCTGTTTGATCGTGTACCACGCCTCGCCGTGGCCACACTCATCACAGACGACATCGGTGGCGGTCGGTTTCCCTTCGAACTCCGCGCCCTCTTCGGTTTCGATCACCTCATCACCGCTCTGGGATTGCGTTGAGGTGAACGCTTCGGCACGCTCGACGTCCTGTTCGGCGGTCTCACCACAGTCGTCGTTCGAACAGACCATTCGGTCGCCATCGCTGCGCATCATCGAGCCACAGCTATCGCAAAACTGCATACCTGCTATCGACCCGTCGCTCACTAAGACCCATCGTTCAGGAGTGTCCGATCCGGCCCCGAGTCGGTGACAACCGGACAGCCGCGAAGTCGGAACCGTCCGTCGACGAGCACCTCGACAATGCTGGTACCCTCGTGTCGACAGGCGACCTCGGGCGGCTTGCTGAAGTACGGACACTGCTGGCAGTACTTCCGTTTGTCGACCACGGTTTCGGCCGCCGTAGGCTCCGCTGCCGCGGTATCGTGGTCGGCCTGTCCCANGGGCTCGCCAGCAGTCGGTGGTTCGTCGGTCTGCTCGCTTCGAACAGCGGCGTCGGCCGCTGGCTCTTCGAGGNCGGCGGAGTCGGTTTCGGCGGTCATCCCAAACCCTGCCAACTCGTCCCAGAGCGCCTCGCCGTCGACCTGCGAGACGTCCATTTCATCGAACACATCGTCGACATTCACATTCGACGTCTCTGCGGCGTCCGGTTGGCCGACGTCGACCACGGCGTCCGTCTCCGGCGTTCCGGCGGGCTGGTCAGCGCCGCCGTCGAACGGGCTGTCGTCGGACTCAGTGGGTTCAGATGGCTCGTGGGCCTCACTGACGGTCGCGTCGACTGTCGTCTCTGTGTGCTCGAAATCGGTATCCTCATTCGACTCAATCTCGCTGTCGTTTGCGTCAGCGAACGCTTCGATCTCGTCCCACACAGACTGGTCGTTTCCGGAATCGGCGTTCTTGTCGCCGCTCATTATGTCTCCCGGTGGCTGCTTTCTGGAGGGGTCGGTGTGTTAGCAGGATCGAACGGCTCTTCGGTGGTCGCACCAGCTTCGAGCGCTGGCCGGTCGGCGATAGTGAGCCCCGCCGATTTGAAAAACATCGATCCCGGCTCGATTCCATCGAAGACGCTCCGGCAGTGCGGACAGACCGGTTCGACGAGCAGACCCAACTCGACTGTCTCGTTGCAGTCGTTACACCGAGCCCGGCTGATATCTTCGCGGGCGGCAGTCTGAAGTAACTCGGCGAGGGCGGTCTGATACGAGACGTGGCTCTCGACGCGCGTGAGTCGACGTCGCATGTCGACAACCGCGCCGGCGAGTTTGGTCGCCTTCGCTTCCAGATCCGTGACGGACTCCGATAGCGGCCCGAGTTCGTCTTCGATTCTACCGACACGTTCTTCGACTACCTCGTCGAACGCCTCGACCTCTTCGGCCAGCGTGTCGAGTGACTCTCGAAGCTCGTCGGTGGTTGCTGTCTGCTGTTCAAGGCGGGTTTCCAGTGGCTCGTGGCTGTGGTCGGCTGGTGCGCGCGAGCGGGCCTCTTTGACGACGTCGACGATTTTCGACCGAAGGTCTTGGACGTGGTCGTCGAGTTCGGCTTCAAGCGCGTCGATGCGGTCGCTGTTGGGTTCGGCCTCAAGTGATTCGACTCGCCGTTCAATCTCCGTAAGCGTCGAGTCCAGTGATTCGTCGCCGTCTGCGTTCTCAGTGAGCAGCCGGTAGGATGCAACCGCACGCGCAAGCACGTCCGCTCGCTTTTCACCGGTGTCCTCGGTATGGTCGGCTAGCCACTCTTCGATTTCTCCCGGGAGTGAGGCCGATTTTCCCTGCTCGCTAGCCATTAGTGAATCCCTTAGTGTCCCTAACCATAAACATCCACCATAAATGATTGGACACGAATATTGATTTTGAACAGAGCTGACAGATAGTCGACGGAAGCGTCGGCGGCGCTATCTGATTTTTCGGACGTTGCTGAGGTCGTAGCCACCGTCGTGGATTTCGCCTTCGAACTGGACGATGTCTTCGTCTTCGAGTCGCGAGAGAACGCCACGGAACTGCTGGACGACCATCACGCGTGCGCGTTTCGACCCGCCTGTCTCCCAAGAGAAATCGATTGTTCCGCTCGCGGCATCCGACAGTTGGCCGCGTTCGGTCGGCTCAAGCGTCTCTTCGCTGGACAGAATGAGAATCAACCCACCCCACTGTTCGGCCGCGCGCTTGAGCCCACGAATCAACATCGGGATGTCTTGCCATTCGAGGTCATCACCCAGCGCGCTCAACAGATCTGTAATCGAATCGAAAACAATTAGATTCCCGGAGGCGTGTTCGGTTAAATAATCTCCAAGCACACTGAGCACCTTCTCGCGGTTGCCGCCGCCGCTGAGATCCGAGAGCTTGGTTGTTCGACCCAGATACCAATCCTGAGGGATGCGACTCGACTGGAAGTATTCGACCGAAAGATCCAAATAGTTGATCTGTTCGATCACGGCATCAACGATGTCGTCCGACAGCGTGTACCGAAACTCCTCTTCGAGCGTCGACCGCGAGGCCGTAAACGAGATGTAGTGTACTTCCGGAGGCAGCACTGCGCCCTCGGGGAGTTTGCCGTAGTGGAGATCAAACAGGTCGTCGTCCGTCCGGGCGAGTGCGTTCATTGCCGCGCTCGTGTAGGCGAACTCTCGGGCACCAGCGCCGGCTTCGCCGGAGAGCAACACGACACTTCCCGGTGGTGCGCCGCCCCCAAGCAGTGAATCGAGCCGCGAGATCCCGAACGGGATGTCGTCCATACGTACCAATACAACGGTCAATTCTTAGCCGTTTCGCCGACACATCAGTCGACCGTAACAACAGCACCTCGGTTCCGTCCGGCCGAAAGAATCACCTCGCCGTCCAGACCGGCAGTCTCTAGCGCCTCAAAACCAGCCTGCCGGGCGGCATCAGCACTACTTGCGTCCGTAATCCCGTAGACGGCCGGTCCCCACGATGATTGGCCCGCGCCGTACACCGCGGGTTCGGCCGCCAACGTCTCGACCAGTTCGCCGACCGGCGGCCGATACACCCCACCCTGTTCGTCGGCATACCAGGTGCCGTTGAGCCGGCCGATTTCGGCAACCGCACTCCCAAAGCGGTCGACGTTGCCCGTTGCAACCGCTGGCAGGACATCACGGACGACTAACCCGGCAATGCGGTCTGCCGGCCCCGGATCAGCACGCTCGATAACGCTCCGAATGCTGTCGTCTTCGGTCTGACCACTCCGGCCCGGTTCGGCATCCGGCAAGACAATCAGAAACCGCCAGTCGTCAGCAATCGGATGGTGGGCGGTGACGGGTGGGACTGACCAGGTGCCGTCGACTGGCCGGTCAGTCGTAAACCGCGTAGTTGGGTGGCCCCCGTCAAGCACAAAGCCGCCGTGTTCGAAGGCGGCGACACCGATTCCCGACCGACCGCCCCGTCCCAGTTGCGGAGCTACCGCTCGAACGTCGACTGGCTGCTCGTAGGCGGCCCCAACTCCCGCAGCAATCGCTAGCGCCAGTTGGGTGCCGCTGCCGAGGCCAACGTGTGCCGGCAGCGACTGATCGACTGAAACCGTTGTACCAGCCACCCCAAGCTGCTCGCAGACGGTCTCAACAAGTGACTCACAGTACGACGGTGCGCTCACACAATCGGCACGCTCAACGGACACTGAGAGCCGTGGTTCGTCGAGTGTAACTCCGAGGCTGCCGTACAGTCGCTCGTGGGCCAACGAGAGGTTCCCGAAGCCGAAATGGAGCCGACTACCGACGGTGACCCGCGTCATACCGTCGGTTAGATTCCCGCTGGCATTCGGGTTTCGACGGAGGCAACGAACGGGGGTACCAACCGGCCGTTGGCCTCGACAAGGATTCACCCGCAATCAGTAGAGGCGCTTTGTTGTATGCCGACTACGAGACGGTAGTCGCCGCCTATTATTCCGGTCGACGCTCTTAAGTCGCCTATGGAGTCGCTACTCATCTACGGTGCCTACGGCTATACGGGCGAACGGATTGCACGGACAGCGGTCGACCGTGGTCACGCTCCGATTCTGGCCGGCCGCAATCCCGATCGACTGCACAGCCTAGCTGGCGAACTCGGCGTGCGAAGCCGGACGTTCACACTTGAGACAGACATCGAGACACACCTTACTGGCGTCGAAACGGTGCTCAACTGTGCGGGTCCGTTCGAATCGACGGCCAAACCGCTCGTCGAAGCCTGTCTCAACCGAGGCGTCGACTATCTGGATATTACGGGCGAACTCCCGGTGTTCGAGCGATTGGCCCGCCGCGATGAGGAGGCCCGTGCCGCTGACAGTACCCTTCTTCCGGGAGTCGGATTCGATGTCGTCCCAACCGACTGTCTGGCCGCCCATCTCTCCGGCCGGCTTGACGACGCTACCCATCTTTCGATTGCGATTTCGGCCACCGGCTCGCTGTCCGGTGGCACGCTGAAAACACTGATCAACGGGTTCGGATCGGACGGGGCGGTCCGCGCAAACGGCCACCTCCGGGCTGTCCGGCCGGGATCGAACGCTCGTGTGGTCGACTTTGGAGCCGGCAACCGAACCGTCATCTCGGTGCCGCTGGGTGATCTCACGACGGCCTTCCACTCGACCGGCGTGCCAAACATTACGACGTATGTTGCCGTGCCCGATGCGGCGGTTCACGCAGTTCGACTTGGCCGGCCAATCGAGCGACTGCTGTCGGCCCCACCAGTTACGCGCCTCCTAACAGGATTTGTCGACCGATTTATCGATGGACCGACCGAAACCGAGCGCGCCCACACCGAGACGCGCATCTGGGCGGAAGCCTGGAGCGAATCGACTGGCGAGACCGCCGAATCGACGCTCCGGACGCCCGACCCCTACGACGTGACAGTCGAGGCCGCACTCGCATCAAGCAACGCGGTCGGCGGGGTAGAATCCGGGTTTCAAACGCCAGCAACCGCCTTTGGATCGGAGTTCGCCGCCGAGCTGCCGGGTGTCACTCGCAGGGATCGGTGATCTCCGACGGCCACGACGCTTTTTATCCGTGACGTGGTGGCGACGGTGTGCGTCACCTGCAGGTTCTCGTCGACGACGCCGACCGCGAGACGGTCGCCGAACTGTTCGACGAGGAAGGCGTCGACTTCGTTCGCCAGAGAGCGTGGACGAACGGCACTCGGCAGTGGCAGTTTTCGGCACCGGTTCCGAGCGACGCCATCGGCTATCTGCTCGACGAGCTGGAAGACGCAGGCGTCGACGACGAACAGCTCGTTATCAGTACGCTCGCCAGTGCCCAAACCCCGCACAGCGAGGCCCTCCAGAGCCGGTTTGCCAGCGGCTTTGACCCGCTGACCCGCCCCGAGATCACCTCGAAAGCACGTGATATGAGCCAGGATCCAACCTCGTTTCTGGCGATGATCGTTTTAAGTGCGGTAATCGCTGCAGCGGGGCTGTTGATCGACTCGCCAGCGGTTGTCGTCGGCTCGATGGTGATCGCACCCATCGTCGGCCCGGTGTTGACCGCAACTGTGGGTGCGACGGTTGGCGACCGACAGATGCTGCTCGATAGTCTCTGGCTGCAGGCAGTAGGTCTGGTTTTTGCAGTTGGTGGGGCTGCGCTGTTTGCGGCTGCGGTGTTTTTCGGTGGCGCTTCACCCTCAACACTCGATATCACGAGCCTGAACCTCGTTGGGGTTCGGATGTCACCCGGCCTGCTGGCGGCAGTCGTCGGGCTTGCAGCAGGTGCGGCCGGCGCGTTCGGTCTGACGACCAAGGGCCCGACCTCGCTGATCGGCGTGATGATCGCTGCCGCCCTGATTCCGACAGCGGCGACAACCGGGATTGCGGTCGTCTGGGGCGAACCGCTGGTTGCTGTCGGCTCGCTGCTGCAGTTGGTGATGACGGTGATACTGATCAATTTAGGGGCGTTTTTCGTGCTGATAGCAATGGGCTATCGACCCGCACAGTCGGGATGGCTTTTCAAGAGTGCGCCCCCTCGACGCACGCTTGCGGTGGTTGCCACGGCAGTGTTGTTGGTTGTTGTCGCTGGGACCGTTGGGGGGACTACCGCCCAGCAAGTCAGCACCGAGCGAACAGTGACACAGGAGGTCGACGAGCTGCTGGATGAGCCGGCCTACGCCGATGTTGATTCGGTTACAATCGATATGGCGTACGCCGGCAGCGCGCCAGGTATCCAAACGGAGCCACCGACAGTTACTGTCGTGGTTGCTCACGCTGGTGCTGGCGAGCCACCCGCTCTCGCTGCGGAACTCGACGCGCGGATTACTGCGGCGACAGACCAGCCGCTGTCGGTTCGCATCGAGTTCATTGAGTACGACCAACCGCGGTCGACAACTCAGTAGTCGGGGGCGTCGTCTTCGACCGTCCGTTTCATCGACTCGCGGCGGGATTTGGCGTCCCGGCCGGTCGCTTCAAGCAGGAACTCGTTTTTCAGCGAGACGGCCTCGGCGGCCGCATCGGCCTCACCGGCAGCGATGACCTCTTCGGCAGGCCGTTCTTCGAAGTGGACTGCAAGCTGGTCTTTTTTGCCGCTGTATTCGGCCGCACCGGCCAGAATTCGCTCGAAAACGGGGTTGTCTGGCTCTTCGATTACGTACAGTTCGTGGCCGTTCATTTCCTCGGTCCCAGCCACGGGTCCGAAGTACGATTCGATTGTCGACTTGAGATCGTCGAGGCGGTCGTTGAGATGCTCGCCGCGACGCATCTTGTACTCCTTCATCGGCGAGGGGTTGGCGAGCCGCCGGTTTACCTGTTTCGTCGTTTGAATCTGCCATGTCGCTGAGAGTTAGATCGGCCGCTCGGAGATGTAGCCGCGTTTGCACTCCGGACAGATGTCGCCGGCACGCATCGAGGAGTTGCCGGCTTTTCGGGCGAGTCCACACTCCGGACAGTAGAACTCGGTTTGGATGTCGTCGACGGTCGGTTCGTACTCGACGCTGGCTTCTTCGGCGCGGGTAAACGATAGCTGTTCGTCGCCGTCGGCCACTGTGGCCTCCTCGGCGGTTATCTCGGGTGTAAAGCCGCCGCCGAACGTCATATCCTCAGGTGGGTCGGTCGGCTGTTCGGCCGAAAACCCTTCGTCTTCGGTCTCCGGGGCGGGCCACTCGTAGTCGCTTTCGTCGGTGGGTTGTTCGCCGGCGGCGTACTCGGGCCACTCGCCGCGTTGGCGCTCGCCGTCGATCTCGTCGGCTTCCGATTCAGTCGCCTCGTCGGACAGAATCACGCCGTCGTCAGCCGCGGCGTCGACGGCATCCGTGTCGTCGGCCGCCTCCGCAGTTACCTCACCACCAACCGGATCGGCTGCGGCCGCTTCGACATCCTCGACAGTCATGTTGGCGGGTTCAGCGGTGCCGAGGTTCTCGGGTTCGTCGTCACCCAACAGTTCGGCGTCGTCAGTCGCCGGGTCAGTGGCATCAATCGAGATGTCGGTGCTGTCCGCTGGGGCGGTGTGGCCGCCAGCGTTCGACGCCGAAACGACCTCTTCGGTGGCGGCGGCCGCGGGTGGTTCGTCGACCGACTCGTCGTCGGCCGTAGCGGTGAGCTGTTCGAGCGAGGTAACCTCGGTGTTTTCGCTGACAACGCGTCGTTTGCCACAGCGACTACAGGTTTTGACCTCGTTGACCGTAATAACGACCTCGTCTCCCTTTTCTTCTCGTTCACGCTCGATTTCCGGCTCGCCGAAATCGCAACCGAGCAGACAGCGGAGTCCCATTAGGCGACATATCGAGGTACGCAACTAAAAGCTACCCCCTCTCTGTCTGCCGTCCGTCTGACACCGNCTGTCCGCGACTGTCTGGATCGGCTGTCGAGGCGCGTCTGCGTCGGCTCTCTGTGAGACCGCCGGTAGACGTAAATCCGTACCCGTTGTTATCTGTGAGTATGGGAGCCAAGCCTGAGTACCGCAATCGCCCCGCCGTCGAGGTCAGTGTGTTGGACGCGCTCGTCGACCGCGCCGATGAGGGGATGACGGTACTTGAGCTTCGAGCGGTCGTCGACAGCGATATTGACGACATCGAGCGCGCGCTGTCAGCGCTGAAAGATGATGGCCTCATCAGCGTCGACGAGCAGGCCGGCACGGTCCGCATCCAGCCGGCCGACCACGTTATCGACACCAATCCAAGTCCCGAGACGGACGACCGCACACTTTTCGATGTGATTCGCGACCGCCTCGGCTTCTAACCGTCATCGGTCGACTGCGAGCGACGGTCGATGTGGTCGCATAGAGTTGCCTCCGGACTGTCGGCGGTGGTTTCGATCTGGAACAGTGCATCACCCACATCGAGACCGTGTTCGGCGGCGATATCACGGGCCAACCGTCTGGCGCGGGCGGCCCGGACGGCGTTGGTCTCGTGCAGATCCTTGCCGAGTTGAATCAGTGCCTCGACGATGAGCAACTCGTCCTGTGGGTGGTCCGTCGACTGCATACGGGGTGTCGTCCGGGTATCGGATTTAAACTCTGGTAGGCAAACAGCCGAACCGAAATCGGATTCTGAGGCGTCGTTGTTTTAGTCGACGGCACCAATATATTCGTAATGACGCTTCTCGGAGCCAGTCACACCGACCTCGGTGCGACGTTCAGCACATACGGCGACCGCCAGATTGTCGACCACTACGGCCGACCAGCGGTCGCCCACCGCGCGGTGCGCAACGGTGTCGGTGTAATCGAGATGGGCTATGGCATTATCACCATTGAGGGCGACGACCGAATCGAATACGTCGACAACATCGTCTCAAATCGGGTGCCTGAGGCCGACGAGACGGGCTGTTATGCGCTTTTACTAGATCCACAAGGCCGTATTGAGTCGGATCTCTACATCTACAACGCCGGCGAGAGGCTGCTGTTGTTCACGCCACCACAGACCGCTGGCGAAATCGTCGACGACTGGAGCGGGAAAGTGTTCATTCAGGACGTCGAGATCGCCGACGCAACCGAGCAGTTCGCCGTCTTCGGGGTTCACGGCCCACAGTCGACTGAAAAAATCGCCTCCGTGCTGAACCATGCGGGCGCGCCGGAACCCGAACTCCACTTCGAGCGCGGTTCGATGAACGACGCCGGCGTGACCGTGATCGCCAGCGACAACCCGACCGGCGAGGAGGGCTACGAGGTGATCTGTGGGGTCGAGGATGCACCCGACGTGTTCGAGACGCTGCTTTCTCGCGGCCTCAACGCTGCCCCGTTCGGCTACCGAACGTGGGATTCGCTCACCTGCGAGGCTGGCACGCCCCTGTTCGACAGTGAACTGTCCGGACGGATTCCGAACACCCTCGGTATCCGTCATGCGTTGGATTTCGAAAAGGGCTGTTTTGTCGGCCAAGAGCTGGTCTCGAAGGTCGAAAACCGAGGTCAGCCGAGTTCGCGGCTAACCGGACTCACGACCGACGCGCTCGTCGACGCAGGCGCGACGATCACGGCCGACGACAGCACGGTCGGCGAGATCACTCGCGCCGTCGAAAGCCCTTCAGTCTCCGAGCCAATCGCGCTGGCGATGATCAATTTCGACACACCACTTGTGGATCTCACCGTTGAGACCGCCGCCGGCAGCGTTTCGGCCGCGGAAGTCGACCTCCCGTTCGTCTCCGGTAGCGCCGACTCACTCCGCATGCCGAGCTATCCGAAAGCCGAGAGCACACCCGAATAAGGATCTGCCCGCAGACAAATCCCGAAGGCAGTCAGGAAAACAGTTGTTTGAGATGTGTTTTCGAGAAAAACGAGGTCGGTTTGTCCATATGAACGCCGATTTCGCCGGAGAGCCCTGCTAGCCCCAGACGCTGGATCGG
>SL_5KL_010_SEDDRAFT_10002382_pt1 | contig 10495 bp, 8 predicted proteins | sample SodLakKL_010_SED_FD_9118 | JGI IMG/M metagenome (IMG submission 9118)
GCGACGATGTTGTAGCCGGCCGCCCACCATAGATTCTGCAGCATCTTGCGCCGCGTTGCGCTCGAAAGCTTCACGATGCGCGGAATGTCTCGAGGGTCGGAGCGCACCAGGACGATGTGCCCTGCCTCCACGGCGACATCGGTACCCGCCCCGATGGCGATGCCGACATCGGCTGTCGCCAGCGCCGGGGCGTCATTGACGCCGTCGCCTACCATGGCCACGATCTTGCCCTGCTTCTGCATTTCCTCGATTTTCGAGGCCTTGTCCTTGGGAAGGACTTCGGCGAAGACCGTATCGATGCCGAGTTCCTTCGCGACGGCATCGGCCACCGCCTGGGCGTCCCCCGTCAGCATGGCGACCTCGATGTTCCGCTCGTGCAGCGCGCGCACAGCCGCGTAGCTCTCCTCGCGGATCCCGTCCGCGACCGCGAACACGGCAATGGCCCGACCGTCTCGGATGAGATAGATGGCCGCCTGACCCTGGCCGGCGGCCTCGTCGGCAGCGCCTTTGATTTCTTCCGCCACGTCGATGTCCTCGCCGTCGAGCAGCGCCGGCCCCCCCAGGTGGTACTCCACACCGTCGACCGTGCCGGCGACTCCCTGGCCCGTGATCGCGTGGAAGTCATCGGCGTCCGGAAACTCGATCTCCCGCTCCCGGGCCGTCTGGACGATGCCCTGTGCGATCGGATGCTCGGACTCCGCCTCGACCGCAGCGGCGATGCGCAGCGCGTCGTCGTCGGAGAGATCCTCTCCCGAAGTGATGTCCACGACGCGGAACTCGCCCAGGGTGAGCGTCCCGGTCTTGTCGAAGACCACGACGTTCAGGTTTCGTGCCTCTTCCAGGCCTCGCCGGTCACGGACGAGCAGCCCCCCCTGGGCCCCTTTTGTCGTCGAAATGGCGACAACCAGCGGCACCGCAAGGCCGAGCGCATGAGGGCAGGCGATGACAAGAACGGTCACGACGCGCACCACCGTGAAATCGATTTCCGCGCCAACAAGCTGCCACACGGCAAAGGTTAGAAGTGCGGCGGCAATGGCGATGCCGGTGAGCAGTTGCGCGGCGCGATCGGCAAGACTTTGAGAACGCGATTTCGACTGCTGCGCGTCCGAGACGAGGCGCATGATGCCGGAGAGCTTCGTGTCCTCACCCACGCCTCGCACTTCGACATGCAACGAGCCTTCTCCGTTGAGGGTGCCGGCGATGACTTCGTCGCCCTCGCTCTTCGAAACGGGCTTCGATTCGCCGGTGATCATCGCTTCGTTGAGTTCGCTTTTGCCTTTCTTGATCACGCCGTCCACGGGCACGCTTTCGCCGGGTCGGACCAGCACGAGATCGCCTTCGGAAAGCTCGTCGACCGTCACCTCCTCGGTTTCACCGTCGGCCAGGCGCGTCGCTTTATCGGGCAGCAGCTTCGCGAGTTCCTGCAAAGCGCCTTGCGCCTGCGCGATCGACCGCATCTCGATCCAGTGACCGAGCAGCATGATCGTGACCAGCGTCGCGAGTTCCCACCAGAGCGCCGTGGCTTCGAAGCCGAGCTCCACCGCCACGCTGAAAAGAAAGGCAACCGTGATGGCGAGCGAGATGAGCGTCATCATTCCCGGCGCCCGACTCATCAGTTCATGCCAGGCACCCCTGAGGAAAACCAGTCCACCGTAGAAGAAAACGACGGTACCCAGAAGAGCCGGGATGAACTCCGAACCGGGAAAAACCGGAGCTGAATAACCCAGGAGATCCTGGATGTGCTCGGACCAATAGACGACCGGGAGCGTGAGAACGAGCGAGAGCCAGAACTTGTTCCGAAACATTCCGACGCTGTGCCCGGCATGCTTGTCGTGGTTATGCCCCTCGTGATGGCTGGCGGACTCGTGACCGTCCTGCTTCCGATTCCCGTTGCCGTGTCTGCGCGATGCGTTCATAGGCAAGTCCCTCGTCTCGATGCCGGGGTGTCTCGCTGACCACCCACACGCATGGTCGTTTGAGGCGCGCCAGCCTGATTCAGCGGGCAGCCCAAGCCGCTTCGGGAGCGGTAGCTATACCCGACTTCCAGGGCGAATTGCGGCATTTCAATCCGGATTGGCGGTCGCTCGGATGCGAAGGTGCCTGGCTGAAATCACCAAAGGCGGCGATGCCTGCAGCGTTGGTGCCGGGTGCATAGGCATCCAGAGAAACCGCCATGCCGACACCCCCCATGGCCTTGTTCTGTGCGCCGTACCCCTGCTTGAAATAGCCATTCGTGGCGCCGGCGACACCGGACAGCGCACATGCGATGGCAGCAGCCAGGGTCACAACGCTCCAGCGACAAGATCGTCCTTCCATGTTTCGTCTCCTCGGAGCTCAGGTGAACAGGTCCATGCGAGGCATCCTCGCCTGAATCGCGAAGGCAATGCGGTCCTACGAAAAGTATAGGCGACATAAACCGCCTTTCTTAGCGGCTGCCGGGCGCTGGCAGTAAGGTCAACGTCTGTGCCGACGTGGATCGGTACCACTCTGGATCTGGGTGACCGATGCAGCCGCGTGGTGCAGCACCAGCGGTCGGCAGGCGCCGCACATTCGCACGTTCCAGGCCTCGGCAGCGCCGACAGTGACGGTGTGCACGGTACTCACCAGTGGAACGGAACTGTTGATGGACGCCACCGAGCACGATGCCCGTACCTGGGCTGGCTCACACCGTTTAATGCCAAACCACGCGCTCGCTGAGCAAAGCACGCGAGGGATTCCGCAGCACTTGCTGATCGGTCCGGATGGCCGGACCTCGTATCGCTATATCGGTTTTCTCAACAGCGAAGCGATGATCCGGCTTCTGCATGAGTTCGAAGAGGGAGTAAGGGTGCCGAACGTGCGGCCACTGCACAGACGTTGAAGGCCCAGCGGCAAAAATGATGGGCATCAGTCGTCCATCCGGTTCGCGAACCGGGGCGTTGCCAGCGTCTGTGCGATTTAGCCGAACGGATCTGACTCGCAACAACCGTCTTCTGGACAGCCCGGGGTGGTTCACGATTTCAGTCGCCCAAAAACTCGCGCTGCCACTGCTCCCAGTCGTCGCTGACGGTGACCGTCAGCAGGGCCCGGTTGATGGGTTCGCGGAGCGCTCCCGCCTCGATCACCGCGAAGCCGTAGTCCTGTTCGTCGAGGGTGAAGGGCAACACGTGCAGGCGCCGCATCTCAAAGGCGCTGATCTGGTAACGCAGCAAAGCCTCGTCAGAGACCACCGCCTCGACCTCGCCGCGCTCAAGACCCTGCAGCGCGTCGGTCAATGTCTCGTAGGCACTGAAATCGATCCGCCGGCCGTTCAGCCAATCGGCCGCGGTGGTCCCTGGGAGGGCAGCAACGTGCGCATGGCGAAGATCCGAGGGGGCACTGACGCGGGATTCCAACTGACCCACCGTCAGCGAGGAGGCAATCAGTGCGGTGAAGGTCGACACCGTGACCAATGCCGCGAACATCCAGACCAGACCGATCAGTCGTCCAAGGAATGTTACCGGCGCTTTGTCGCCGTAACCGACGGTGGTCATGGTGACGGCCGCCCACCAGAACCCGGAACCGATACCCTGCAGCGGGCGCTCGCTGAACTGCTCTTGGTTGCGGCGCCGCTCAACCAGCCAGAGGAGCACTCCCCAGAACGTCAACACCCCGGTCAGGGCGAGCAGGACCATCATGAAATCGCGCGAGAAGAACACGCGAACCACAGCCCACCAGCCGCTGTCGTGGCGAAGATTGGCCGCTACTCCGAGGCCGGTGCGAAACCACGAATGAGTGAAATCGAGCCGCTCCTCGCGCTCTGCGGTGATGGTCAGCGCCCCGACCGCCACATCCAGTTCGCCGCTCGCGGTCTCGTCGAGAACCTCACGGATACCCCGCTCGTGGTAGACGTAGTCGACCCCCATCTCCGCGGCGACCGCCTCCCAGAGGCGAATCGCGAGACCGTCGTAACCACCAGCACCATCGGGAACCACAAATGGGGGCGCCACCCGCACGCCGACCTGCAGGGTCTCCCCTTCGATCCAGTCCTGGCCCTGTACCGGGGCCGAGAGAACGACCAGAAGGACGAGTAACGTGAACAGGAATCGGGTCATGCGGCCTCCGGATCGGGGTACGTGCCTATCCTGCCGTGCGGGTGCGCTAGTGTCACGGAGACCGGACCGACAACGGCAGGCCTCGCCAGTCTTGCGAGCGCTGCCTTTCCTCATGCTGACTGTAGGAGCGGCTGCAGACAGGGGAGGGGGCCAGGTCAACTCCTGAGGCGGCCCCGGGTCTCCACGCCCGGCCGCCACGGACTTGTGGGGTCTCAAGTCGACCCTGAGCGGCCAGTCAGTGTGGACGGATGAGGGGCTGACAGGAGGCAGAACTGTGACTGTATCCGAGTCTTGGGCCACGATCGTGAAGCCTGCCTAAGCTTGCGACGGGGCGGTACGGCCGAAGTCTTGTATCGAGGAGCCCGACTTCCTCGCGAAGATCCTCGCCCACCCAGTTGTGAGAGGGGTGAGCCCGAGGCCAGCGTGCCCCCTGGCCGAGCGCCGCTCGAGCGGGTCAACGTTCGCTGACTATCGACAATCGGCAGTAGACTTGCCGCAAAGTCTTTGACCAGCAGAGGATGTGGATATGACGGATGCCTTTGTTGAAATCGCCAATGCACTTGTTCTTGGACTCGAGGCAGTCGGTATGGCCGTGATCATGGGTGGATTCGTGCTGGCAACTGTGGTTTGGCTGGTGAATATGCGCAACAGGAGTACACACGAGGCCTACGTCGACTATCGCCGTCGCAGCGTGCGCGGGCTGATTCTCGGACTGGAGTTCCTGGTCGCGGCCGATATCATCAAGACCGTAGCGATCGAGTACACCATGGAAAGCGTGCTCATGCTGGCGCTCATCATTCTCATACGGACAATGCTGGTGTTTGCGCTGCACCTCGAAATCGAGGGCCGTCTCCCCTGGGCGCAGTCGGCCGACGATAGCAAGACCTGACCCACCGACCGCGGCTGGCCCATGCCTGGCGTGATGGTGTTGAAGCGGTGCTGGGAGGCGATCGTTGAGTCGGCCACGCAGGAACGCTGCGGCTTCGAACTATCCCGAGCGGGACCGATTCGCTCACCCCGGCAAGCGGAGCCCCAAGAATACTGTAAGGTTGCGTGTTGCCGGCAAGTGCTGGGAACCGACTGGGGAGTCGGGGCGGTTTCGACCCTGACCGGTAGGTGACGAGATCTGCCGGAAGTCTGCAACCTGCCCCCTTGCTGACGCCGGATCTAAGTGAATCAACGTTGCGGACGTCTTTTGCCCGAAGCCGCTGGGGCGGCGGTGGCGGAAGGGCAAGGTATTCACGCGGACGGATCGGGCTTCGCCGTGCGCCCCGGCCGTGCTCTACAGAATCTGCCTATCATCGCCTTTCCAGCGTCTCGTCAGCACAATTGCTGCGACAAAGGAGGTTCTGCATGAAGCCACGGATCAGCATGATCACCCTGGGCGTCCGGGATCTGGAGGAGTCGGTTCGCTTCTACGAGCAGGGTCTTGGTCTGCCGAGGATGAATTCGCCGCCCGAGGTGGCGTTCTTCACGCTCCATGGTACCTGGTTGGGACTCTACAGCCGCGAGCCCCTGGCCGAAGACGTAGGGGTGCCTGCCGACGGCACCGGCTTTGCCGGCTTCACACTTGCGCACAACGTCGATTCCGAAGCGGCAGTGGACGAGCTCCTGGAGCAGGCCATCTCGGCCGGCGCCAAAATGATAAAACCTGCGCAAACGGTGTTCTGGGGTGGTTACGCCGGCTACTTCGCGGATCCAGACGGCCCTCTATGGGAGGTCGCGCACAACCCGCTCTTTTGGGTCGGCCCGAAAGATAAAGTGAACAACCCAGTCCTGCCGCCGACCCTCGGGACGCGCACGGCTGAGGTCCGGCGTCATGCGCCAACGATGAGGAATATCCTGTCACTTGCTTTCTTAGCCGTCGGGATGCTTGTGATGGCTGTTTCATTCATGCACTACGCTGGAAATGCTCTTCCTTATCCAGATCCGACTGCCGAATTGCTTGCCCATCAAGCTGCCGAGGCAAGAAAATGGAGCCTGCTCTTCGCGCTTGGGTTGCTTGCAAGTGGGATTGGTGGACTTTGCCTTTGGAGGCGATCAAGGGCGAAGAGCTGCAGGCGCGGTTCAGCTAATTGAAGGGAAAGGCTGGCGGGGTGGGTTCAGCGACCGCAGATCTGGGCTGGCCACTGCCGCGATCGGTCATCGGGCGTCTCGAGCCGACCCTGAGCGGGCAGTCAACCGGGAGCGCATGAGAGGCCGCAACTGGACATAGAGCTGACGCTCGAAACGGGTCCTCGGCATGGACATCGACAACCTGCTCCGCTTGACCGTCAACCACCGAGACGCGCGGTGGTTGCGGTCAAGCGGCTTCGAACCCTGCACGATGCCCCGAAGGTCTTCGGCCCGGCGCGTGCTGGACTGAAAGAGGCGATCCTCGTCCGCGACGAGGTGCCTCATCGTTGTCGACAACTACCGACGCATTGCAGCACGAATGGATGCAGGTGCATCGTTGAGGGCAAAGAAGAGAGATTAATTGTCGGGACACCGTCCGGACAGCCACAATTAGAGCATCCAAGATCAGTCCGGAGAAGCACCATGAGCGCCCTGAATCTTTCCAAGACCGAACGCATTCACGTTACCTCGCCCGCCGTTCGTCCCACAATGGCGCCGGGTCAACCGCCAGGTCGAACTAGGTTGACATGGTGAGGGTCGTTGGTTCCAGTCCAATCGCGCGTACAAGAAATCAGCGACCGAAACGGCCGCCGGGGAACCGGGCGGCCGTTTCTGTTTTCGCTACAGACCGTCCGCATGCGCGAGTGCGGCGGTTGGCAGACCGGTGGCGTCACTGCTCCCCGCGCCGAGCGGCCAGATAGCGCTTGTCCCGGAGCTCTTTCACATGGCCTCCCTCGTGGCACGCAATGCAGTTCTCGGCGGCCACGAGATACTCCGAGTGACGTTCCATGTAGATCGGGTTCTTCTCGGCGACCTCGTCGGTCATGTGGCAGCCCATGCAGTTGGACATGGTCTTGTCCGGGTAGCTGGCCAGTCTGTCGTGGTGGGGGTCCACCTGCCCGGTGAACACCAGGTAGACCTTGCGCGTGCCCTGGGTCTTGTCGCGAACGAAGCCGCCGGTGTGGCAGTCCAGACAACCGACGCTGTGGTGGACGCCATGATCCCAGGATGCCTTCTCGTAGGCATGGCAGGAGCTGCAGAATGCGTCCGTGGTGGTCACTTGGTGTCCGGCCGTTCCGCCCAGCGCCAGAAGCGCCAGCACGGCGGCGATGAGGACAACGATCCAAATCTTTTTCATTTCCTCTTACTCCCCGAATTCACTATGACGACGCTCCGGCGGGCATGGCGCCCGCCGGGAATCCTCAACGCAGTCGCTCGTTGCCGTCCCAGACCAATTCGGCCTCGGGAAGCAAGGGCAGATACTGCAGCCAAACATGGGAGTCGAGGTGCTCCTGGCTCTGCTGGAGTTTGCGGCTGTGTTCGCGGATCGGGGGCACGAGTTCCTTGATGGGCTTGTCCATCGATTCGGCAATCTCGTAGTTTGTCGAGCGGATCGCGAGCTGCACGGCCTCGTCGCTGTACTGCTGGGAAGAGGCGAGGGTATCGAGTGCCTTGACCGGGTTGTGCGCGCCCGCGCTGTTCTCGGCCGAGACGTAGTCCCAGAACCACTGTCCCTTGCGTACCATTTCCCGGGCCTGATTCAGGATTTCCTCGTCCGCGAAGCCGTGCTCCATCGCCTGGCGGACCGCCTCGTGGGCCCGGACCGACTTCTCCTGCGCGATGTTGAGCTGTTTCCAGACGCGTTCCTGGTTGTACACGGTACGGTCGCGAAGATCCGCGGGCGAGCGATCGGCGTGGCAGCCCATACAGGCGTTGCGGATCATCTGGTCGCTTTTCAGCGGCGAGGTCCAATGGTGTGAACTCGTGCGGATGGCTCCTTCCGTGACGCGGGGCATGTGGCAGTCGGCGCAACTCACACCGGCCTGGGCATGGACACTGTCATGGTACATCTCGTATTCCGGGTGCTGGACCTTGATCATCGGGGTCTTCGACACAGCATGCACCCAATCGCTGAACTGGCCCTTGAAGCCGTCGCGCTCGGGGTCTCCATCCGCCTTGAACCGATAGATGTCCTCCGCGTTCATGCCCTTGTCCCAGGGGAAGTGCGGCTTGGCTGCGATACCGTGATCTGCCGTTTCGAAGTAATACTCGACGTGGCACTGGGCGCAGACCAGGGAACGCATCTCGTCACGCGAGGCGTTGCGCCAGTCCTTTCCCTGTCGCTCGAGGGCCTCGGTCAGCGGGACACTGGTGATGGCCAGACGCATCTGATTGGCGGGATCATGGCAGTTGGTGCAGCCGATGCTGTGTCGCGCCGGGTCATGCATCTTGCGGAAGTCATGGAAATTCATGGACCAGAGCGCGTCGCCGTGCTCTTCCAGCAACTGGGGCATCGTGTTGGTCTTGCAGTTCCAGCAGGTGGTCGGCAGGCCGGCCTGCTCGCTGTAACGGTTGATGCGATCAATGTGGGTCACGTCCTCGATCGAATACACGTGGCCGCGGGCCCGGTCGTATTCGTAGCTGAAGGGGTACCCAAGCCATAGGTTCTTCAGGTAAGGCTGCGCGTGCTTGTACCCCTTCGGCAACGGATTGAAGTCGTCATGCTTGCGGTGCGGTACGGATCCGCCGTATTCCGTCATCTGCGTATCGTCGTAATTCTTCAGATACGACTGATACTGCGGCAGATGCTGGAAGGCTTTGTTGCCTTCACCCAGTTCCCACTCCTCGGCACCTGCAGTCAGCACGGGCCCGAAGAGGATCGCGCTTGCGGCAAGAATAACGATGTGGCGCATGATTCGCTCCTTGTTTTCGCGTCCGGGTCTGTCAGGGGCCCGAAGCTTGGTTGAGTCCTGGCAAACCCGGATGCCGCGGGAGAGTCGACCGGTCGGGAAGGGTTTCTGCGGAGGCGGTGGGCGCGGCAACCATGGGTCATGGGGGTCCAAGACACGGCAAAACAGGCAATCCCGATCCATGACGTAAAGGATAGGAAATCCGGAAAGTGCGGGCCAATCAAACGTGGTTATCTGCAGCCATCAGCAGAATTTGTATACCACAGGGGTGGTAGAATCATGACCAGAACGGAGTATCAGAGCTTGCCCCTGGTGCGCGAATCGCTGGCCAAGGTCTCCTGACGAGCCTTCTCTTGGCTTGAGTTCTCTTGGCTTGAGAAGGCGTCTCGTGGCGGACGGATTCCCGTACTTTCGTCTATAATCGAATGTTTATTCTTTCGGGATGTGAGCCTCAATTCGAGAGGGGAGATAATGGCCAAGATCGCTAAGGAAAGGGACCGTACCGAGCACGACAGCAAGCTCGCCGACGAGAGCGTGGAAACCTACACGGTCGTTCAGCAGAGCTCCGAGGCGCAGGATGCGCAGTTCAGTGCCGCCGAGGATATCCTGGAGCGTTCGGACCCGAAACCGCCTGATTACGATGCCGCGCTGAAAACCCTCGAGGCCATTCTCGAAGGCGCGTCCCCTGATGATGCCGCCGCCTTGAAATCGGCCCTGATGCGCTGGCAGAAGTTCGAAACCAGGCTGCCGGTGAGTCCTGACGACGAGCTCGTGGATGACTGGCGCAGCGCGGTCTATCCGTACAAGAACCGCCTGTCGCGGAAGAGCTATGAGCGCCAGAAATACCACCTGCAGGTGGAACTGCTGAAGCTGCAGGCCTGGGTCAAGGAGACCGGACAACGGGTGGTGATCCTGTTCGAAGGTCGCGATGCAGCCGGCAAGGGCGGGACGATCAAACGCTTCATGGAGCATCTGAACCCACGCGGTGCACGGGTGGTGGCGTTGGAGAAACCCACCACGGAGGAACTGGGTCAGTGGTACTTCCAGCGCTATCTGAAACACCTGCCGACGAGCGGTGAGATCGTGCTGTTCGACCGCTCCTGGTACAACCGGTCCGGGGTCGAGCGGGTGATGGGATTCTGTACCGACGAGGAATACGCGACCTTCATGCACCAGGCGCCGGAAATGGAGCGCCACCTGGTGAACAGCGGGATCCACTTGATCAAGCTTTGGTTCTCGGTCAGCCAGACCGAGCAGCGGCGCCGATTCAAGGAGCGCAAGCTGCACCCGCTGAAGCAGTGGAAGCTGAGCCCGATCGACCTTGCATCGCTGGACAAGTGGGACGAGTACACCACGGCCAAGGAGGCAATGTTCTTCCACACCGATCACTCGGAATGTCCGTGGATCGTGGTCAAGTCCGACTGCAAGAAGCGTGCGCGGCTCAATGCGATGCGGTACGTTCTGAACTCGATGGATTACACCGGCAAGGACATACGCAACGTGGGGCAGACCGATCCCCTGATCGTGGGCAGGGCGAGCTTCACCGGCAACATGGGCTAGGCCGCGCGGCCGGTTCCAGTGGGCAGGAGGGGCGACGGCTGGTGGCGGCGCTCCGTC
>SL_5KL_010_SEDDRAFT_10002383_pt1 | contig 10493 bp, 7 predicted proteins | sample SodLakKL_010_SED_FD_9118 | JGI IMG/M metagenome (IMG submission 9118)
TCCCACCGCCGCCGATAGCGCCGCGGTACGGGAACAACTCCAGGTCATGATCACCGAGATCTTCACCGGCGGTGTCGAGGCGCCGGACGGAACACGGCTGGGACCGACCCAGTGCCACGACATCACCGTGTACCCTGAGATGGGGCTGGCCGGTGGTGCTTGTGAGGGGTATGGCCTTCTCCTGGACATCCGGGATCCGGTGAACCCCAGCAGGATGGATGCCGTTGCCGACTCCAACTTCGCCTACTGGCACTCCGCCACCTTCAACAATGACGCCACCACCGTCCTGTTCACCGACGAGTGGGGAGGCGGTGGTGGCGCCAAGTGCCGGGCCTCGGATCCGGTAGAGTGGGGCGCGAATGCCATCTACTCCATCGAGAACGGCCGCATGGTGTTCCAGAGCTACTACAAGCTCCCGGCTCCCCAATCCGACGTGGAGAACTGTGTGGCCCACAATGGGTCCCTGATCCCCGTTCCAGGCCGGGACATCAAGGTGCAGGCCTGGTATCAGGGAGGGATCTCCATCTTCGACTTCACCGACCCGGCGAATCCCTTCGAGATCGCCTTCCACGATCGGGGGCCGGTGAATGAAGAGCGTATGGAGAGCGCCGGCCCCTGGTCGGTCTACTGGTACAATGGGCTCATCGTGAGCTCCGAGATCGCTCGGGGGCTCGACGTCTTCGAACTGGTGCCCAGCGTTCACCTGACGGCCAATGAGATCGAGGCCGCCAACACGGTACGAATGGAGGAGTTCAATCCCCAGGGACAGCCTCTGAAGGTCTGGCCCCCCTCCTTCGCCAGGGCCAGGGCCCTGGTGGATCAGCTTGAGCGCTCCGGTGGTCTCTCCGTTGACCGGATCGGTCAGCTTCGAAGTGAACTCGATCAGGCCGAGGCCGGATCCCGTGCTGGGCGTCAGGGAATCCTGGGAGCCGTGGCGGCCACGCTGGCCGGAGAGGTGGATGGCTCGGCGGATAGCCGCCGAGTGCGTCTGCTCATGGAGGCGGTGGAGGACCTGGCCAACGGCTGATCCTGCCCATGACGGAGAGTGAGGAGCTGGCCAATGGTAGATCCCGGAGGGATCCTCGCTTGTCTTTTGGGTAAAGAATTCGTATCGGTATTGTGACCTTCGGGTTTCAATATGGAGTTATGTCCTTTGTTCTCGCCTCAGGGAGCCAACATGTCCGCCCCCGCCGAAGTCCACCGACTGGTCCATCTGGAACACGAGAACCAGCGGCTCCGGCAGGAGTTGAAAGAGGCGCGTGAGCGCCTGGCGAACCTTGAGCGGACCTCCGCCGACGCAACCCCGAGCGGGAAGTCGGCGCGGCCGGCGGGCAAGTCCCGATCCAGGAAGCGTACTTCCAAGGACCTCAAACCCTTCCAGGTCGAACTCCTGAAGCTGCAGCGCCATCTGGAAATCGAGTCCAGGCGCATGATCGTGGTCTTCGAGGGAAGGGATGCCTCTGGCAAGGGCGGGACGATCCGGCGAGTCACCCGGTACATGAACAAGAAGCACTATCGGGTCGTGGCGCTGGGTAAGCCCACCCAGGACCACAAGACCCAGTGGTACTTCCAGCGATACGTCTCCCATTTCCCCACCGGGGGAGAGATGGTGCTCTTCGACCGGAGCTGGTACAACCGGGCTATGGTGGAGCCTGTCTTCGGCTTCTGCACCGATGAGGAGTACCGGAACTTCATGAAGGGTGTGGTGGGCTTCGAAAAGGACCTGGTGCGCCAGGGAACCATTCTCGTGAAGCTCTACTTCAGCGTTACCAAGGCCGAGCAGGCCCGCCGCTTCGAGCGCCGTCGGGACGATCCCCTCCGTCAGTGGAAGCTCTCGGAGATCGATGTGCAGGCGCAGGAGCTCTGGTCCGAGTTCAGCGAGATGAAGTACCGGATGCTGAAACGCACCAGCACGAATCGGGCTCCGTGGACGGTGATCCGGTCCGACGACAAGCCGGCGGCCCGCCTAAACGCCATCAAGGTGATCCTGAACAGCGTGGACTACGAGGATCGGAACCTGGAATTGGACTTCAACCCGGATCCGACGGTTGTGGTCTCGGCCGAGGACGAGGTGGAGATGCTGGAGGAGGAGCGGCTCCCCCACCCCGGCGACCAGTGACCAGGGGGACCCATCTGCACCTGGACTTCCGCCGCACACTGACCGGGAAACGGGCATTCCGCACCTCCCTTGAGCCGGGCCCCCTGGGGAATCCAGGGGGCCGTGCTATCTTGGGCGATGGATTCCGCCGCCGATCGCACGACCCGGGCCATCCTGGTCTTCTGGTTCCCACTGGCTCTCCAGTGGATCATGATGGCGCTGGAGGGGCCGTTCCTGGCTGCCGTCATCGCTCGGCTGCCCGACCCCACCTTCAATCTGGCGGCCTACGGGGTGGCCTTCGCCTTCGCCATCCTGGTGGAATCCCCGGTCATCATGCTCATGAGCGCCTCCACTGCCCTGGTGGAGGACGCCCATAGCTACCGGAAGCTCCGCCGGTTCGCGAATCAACTGAACGTCGTCTCGACCCTCCTGCTGGTCCTGCTCCTCATCCCGCCCATCTTCGATCTGGTGCTCCGGACCATGCTGGGGCTTCCACCGGAGGTGGCCGACCGGGTCTACGGCGCATTCTGGCTCCTTCTCCCCTGGCCCGCCGCCATCGGGTACCGCCGCTTCATCCATGGGATCCTGATCCGGGAGGGAAAGACCCGGTGGATTGCCTACGGGACCGGGATCCGCCTGCTGGCCATGGCCGGGGCCGGGATCGGTCTGGCCATGGCGGGGCTCCCCGGCGCTTGGGTGGGAGCCGCCGCCCTCTCCACCGGGGTGGTCGTTGAGGCGGGGGTGGCCTGGGGCATGTCCAGGGGCATCATCAAGCGCATTCTGGAGGAAGAGGACCACGCCTCGGCCGCACCGCCGGAGGCCGCCCCCCCGGACGTCCGGGCCGAACCCAGGCTCGAGACCCGTGACATCCTTCAATTCTACTATCCCCTGGCGCTCACCTCCCTCCTGGCTCTGACCACCCAGCCCCTTCTCACCTTCTTCATGGGGCGAGCGCCTGCTCCGGTGGAGTCACTGGCCGTCTTTCCCGTGGTCATGGCTCTCTACTTCCTCTTCGGGACCCTGGGTCTCTCCTTCCAGGAGGCGGTGATTGCCCTGGTGGGCCGGCGGGGAGAGCACCGGCAGGAGCTGGCCCGCTTCGCCGGTGGCCTCGCTGTCACTGCCAGTGGCCTCCTGGCCATTCTTGCCTTCACCCCCCTGGCGCGGGTCTGGTTCGAGTGGGTCTCGGGACTGGAGCCAGGGCTGGCCTCTCTGGCCTTCCTCCCGGCGCAGATCCTGGCCATTGGCCCCGGGCTGTCGGTGGTGATTGGACTCCAGCGGGGACTCCTGGTCAAGGCGCGACGCACCCGACCCATCACCATGGCCACCGCCATCGAGGTCACCACCATCGCCGTCCTCTTCCCGGCCCTGGGGTGGGGTCTGGGGTGGATGGGAGTGACGGCCGCCATCACCTCCCTCATGGTGGCCCGGGTCTTCGGTGTCACCTTCCTGGCCTGGGCGGTTCGCACCACGACCGCGAAAGCTTCGGCCTGATGGAATCCCCGCCACATTCCCGCTGGTTTGCAATCTGTGTGCACATGTCCCATGTTCATGTATGGTCTATAGCTAAGGACTTTTGAAGCTTTTGTCCCACAAACACCTCCAAGGAGCGAAATCATGGCCGAAGCACAGAGGAAGGAATCATCGGAACTGGCAGTGGTCTCAGCCTGTGACGCCACCGACTGCGCCCACAACGAAGATCGCAACTGCCATGCGGACTCAGTGAGCATCCAGATACAGAACGGAACGGCGGTCTGCGGCACCTACACCCCTGAGTCGCCCCGGCCTCGGCCCTGAGGACCCAAGTCCCAGACAGCTCAAGGCCGGACGATTCGAGGCGGAATCGCCCTGACCCCAGCCGATTCTGAGTTTAAGGTAGATTTTTCTTCTTGACTCTTGGCGGAGGCCTTGTGTATTCTAGGGGCAGTGTTGAGAAGGATTCTCATCCTCTCCTCCTCCCCCTGGGTCTATGACCGTCTACCGCTCCGCCACGCCGCTCCGGGTTTCCAGCCCCGCGAGACCGGGTCCGACCCTCCATCTGCAGTTCGCCGCTCGGTGTGTCCTTAAGGCATTGCCCACCCCGTTACGACCCCAGGGGCCGGAAGCCTCTTTCCTCCTCCGTCGAGGGTTCCAGGAGACGCTACGGGTCGACGGAGTGGTCGGACGCAGAATTCGCTCACTGGTGACCAAGGTGGAAGCGGGCTGCTCTCCCAGCGACGTTGCCCGGGAACTCGTGGCCCTAAGTGGGCATCTGGAAGAGGTGAGTGAGTTGGAACTGGCCCAGCAAGCCCTTGGCTGCGCGTGCGACCTGGGGGGAGACGTTCCCGAACTCCACCTCCATTTGGGGCGTATCCATCGCAAGCGGGGGGATTTCCCATCGGCCAGAGCCGAGTACCTGAAGGTGAGCGAGGCTGGCCACTACGAACCGCGCCTTCATCGCCTGGCCCGCCTCGGGGAGGCCCTTCTCTCCCGTGACGCCGACGCGGCCCTTGGGAAGGTGGCACGAGAAGCGCAGCGCGCCGGAGATGCCGAGACCGTGGGTATCGCTATGGAAGAGCGGGCCCACCTCCAGGCAGCCCAGGGGCGGCACCGGAGCGCTGTCCGCCAGGCCCTGTCGGCTGCCGCTCGCTACCCCGATACCATGGATCGGACCCGACTCCTCCACTGGGCCGCGGACCTGCTCCAGAGCCGGGGTGACCTGGCCGGAGCTCGCCGGATCCTCCTCTCCGCGCAGGATCTGGGTAGAGAGCCGCAACGGCGCTTTACCCGTCAACGACTCCATATCCTCTCCCGGGCTCTGGGCGACGAACTTGGTATCCGGCGCTGGCGTGACGGCGGCCCCCCCGCCCTCATCAGCCTTATGCCGCCCAGGTCACGAAGGCAGGCCACCGATCCCATCCTGCCCGGGCTGGACCGCCTTCTGGCCTTTCTCTGACGCCGCCGCACGGACTCGGCGGCACGGCGAAGACGATGAGCGGCGATGAGGAGACGGGGAACGGCGCCGCGGCTACGTAGAGACGAGGGCGGCGCCGAGTCACCGCCGTGCTCAGACGGTGAGGGTACCACGAAAACCGGCCCCAGGGGATCCACTTCCCCTGGGGCCGGCTTCACTTTCCTCACCTGCTATCCTGCTTCAACCTCACCCGGTGAAGGGAAGGGTCCTGGACGAGGAGTCCCCTTCCCTTCACCGAAATCCATCAAAAGGTGTACCGGATGCCGAGCTGCATCTGGTAGCGGGAGGTCAGGTCAGCGATGCTGTTCACCGTCTCTCGGGGTGCGAAGGGCTGCATGAGCACCCGGCCGTTCTCCACGTCGTTGCCGCTGCGGACGGCGATGAGGTTGAAGGTCTCGTTGGAGATGAACTCCTTCCGACCCCAGTCGTTGTTGATGAGGTTCAGCACGTTCAGGATGTCCAGGGTGATCTCAGCCCGCTGGTTCCCGAAGGTCCGGAACTCCTGGGCCAGGCGCAGATCCACCTGATTGAACCAGGGCTCCTCGCAGGCTCCACGCTCGATGATGCCGCCCCGCGCCGCCCGCAGGCAGGCGTTGCTCTCGATGAAGTCGTTGAGGTTGTTCCAGGACTGGGTCGGCGACAGCGCAGGCTGCCGTCCATCGACGCCGGCGGAGTTGTCGAAGAACCGGATTTCGTTCTGGTTCGCCGGGACCCAGATCAGGTCGTTTGACGTCTGACCATCACCGTTCACATCGCCCTGGTACACGAAGCTGTAGCGCTGCCCGCTCTCACCCACGTAGATGAGCGAGGCCAGGGTCGGGAACCCGTCGAAGAAGTTGAACTCCTGGGTGTAGGTGGCCAGGATCCGGTTCCGGATCACGAAGTTCGAGCGAGCCACCGGGAGGTCATTGGGATCTCCGGCGTTGGGGTTGAAGCGCCAGTTGGACACCGCCTGGCTCGACCCACCCCGGTTCACGTCGAAGGCGTCGGAGAAGGTGTAGGCCAGGCTGAAGCCCCACCCATCCGTCACCGGCCGCTGGAGCTGGGCCGTCAGGTTGTACGCATACCCCTCGGAGGTATTGGAGAGGTCGATGACGTCGCCCACCGGAATCTCTCCGGCTCCAGCCTGGAGTCGGGTCACCGGATACTGGGCCCGCCCCTCACGCATGGGCTGGGTGTCGTCTCGGCTCACCAGGAGGTTCTGGTACTTGATGTCGTTCAGGTTCCGGGTGTAGAGCCCTTCAAGGGTCCCCACCGTGCCCAGGAAGCCCAGCTCCCGATCCACAGCGGCGGAGGCACGGAAGACCTGGGGGAACCGGTAGTCCGGATCCACCGTGTTGATCTCATTGGGGGCGAAGCTGGCGTCACCACCGGCACACGCCGTGGGCATCTGGTTCGGGTTCGCCGTGAAGCCCGGCACCTCATTGCCACGGCAGGTGAAGCGGACGTAGTCGAGGCCCGTGTTCCCGTAGGCGTTGGAGATCCATACGAAGGGTGTGCGGCCCGAGAAGAGGCCGAGACCACCGCGCACCTGTGTGGAGCGGTCGCCGTACACGTCCCAGTTGAAGCCCACCCGCGGGTTGAACTGAAGCGCGTTCGAGGGCACCTCATCGGTGTTCCGGCCCAGGTCGGCCCGGGCCAGCACCGGATTCCGGGCAGGCGTATCCGGAAGCTGGGTGAAATCGAGGCGCGCCCCGTAGGTCAGGACGAAGTCGTCGGTCACCTCCCACCGGTCCTGGGCATAGAGCGACCAGCGCCGCACCGGGAACTCGGCCCGCTCCTCGCCTCCGGGCAGGAGGAAGGAGTACTGGTACTCACCGGGTTCTTCATTCAGAAAGGCATCCACCGACGGGAAGCGCCAGAACCCGAAGGCGTTCCGCACGAAGAGGTTCGAGAAGCTGAAGAACTCATTGGACGTTCCCAGGGTGATGGTGTGGCTACCCCGGGAGAAGCTCACGTCGTTGGTGAGCTCAATGATGTTCTGGTCCAGGGCATTGGCCCCGGAGAACTGGTCCGGCCCGACGCGGATGTCACCGCCAGGCACGTCGATCTGGAGGCGGGGGAAGGGCTGGCCCACATCCCGGGAGTCCCGAACGAAGGTCATCCCCAGTCGGAACTCGTTGAAGATCCCCCCGCCGAAGTTCGAATTGAGCTGGGCGACGGTGGAGTTCGTCTGTGAGTTGAAGACGTACCCGGAATTGGAAAACCCGAAGGTCCTGCCTGGTCCTCCGTTGGGCACGGCCCGGACGGCGTCCACATAGTTGTGGCGAAGGGTCAGACGGTGATCGGGATTGAGCTGAAAGTCCAGCCGTGCAAAGAGGTTATCCGAATCCGTGTCCAGCGGGAACTGGTCCGTCCGACCTGGATTGTATCCGTATCGGCTCTGCACCTGCTGGACGATGGTATTCACATCCTCCGGCGTGGCCTCGGTGTTCACGCCCAGGATGGCGCCGAAGGGACTCGTCCGCCGAGACAGCTCACCGGCCACGAAGAAGTGGGCCCGGTCCGTCGCGATGGGACCGCCCAGCGAAAAGGCCAGATCCCACTGCTCGAACTCCTCCACATCCCCGGAGGCGGAGCCGTCGAACCGGTTGTAGCTACCGATGAACGACTCGTTACGCCCGAAGAAGGCTGCCGTCCCCCGGAACTCGTTGGTTCCGCCCCGGGTCACCGCATTGATGTTGGCGCCGGTGAAGCCGCCCTGCCGAACATCGAAGGGGGCCAGATTCACCTGGAACTCCTGAATGGCCTCCAGCGTGATGGGACGGGCGTTGGCCTGCCCCCCCGGCGTCCCGGATGCCGCCAATCCGAAGAGGTCGTTGTTCACGGCCCCATCGATCTGGATGTTGTTGTACCGGTTGTTCCGACCACCGGCGGAGGTTCCCGGCGTGGAGGCCGTCACCTGCGGCGTGAGCCGGATGAAATCGGTGAAGTCCCGGGAGATGCTCGGCGAGTTCGTCACCGCGTCTTCCGTGATCACCGATCCCGTGCCGGTCCGCCCGCGGTTGATCAGAGCTCCGGAGCGCTCGCCCAGGACGTCGATCCCTTCGAGGACGATGGCCTGCTGGGCCAGGATGAAGTCGAGGCGCTCCGTCTGACCCAGGGCCAGGAAGAGGTCATCGATGGCCTCGGTTGCGAAGCCCAGTCCCTGGGCCTCCACCCGGTAGGGTCCCCCGGGCCGGAGTCCCGGCAGGTTGTACCGCCCGTCGGCCCGGGTCAGCACGCCCTGCTGGGTCCCGGTGGCCAGGTTGGTGACGACGATCTGGACGCTGGCAAGGGGCTCACCGGCCGTGTTGGTGACCCGACCCGTCAGGGCCGAGGTGGTCACCGCCTGCGCCAGGAGCGGTCCGGCGGAGACCAGGGCCAGCAGCCCGGCCACCGCAAGGTGCCGCACAAACGTAGAGATTCGATTCATGAGTCGTTGATTCGTGGATGGGAGAAACACAAAGAGCCACCCGTCCACGAGGGACAGGTGGCTTCGGTCAGCCCCACGTTGAGCCGACGCGTGCAGTTCCTGGGTTGCAACATGTCCACCCGGGTGGGCTGCATGGTTTCCGGAATCCGTTAGCGCTCAAGTGGGTAGCGCTGCTGTGGTGGGTTCCTGACGGCCCCAGATTCTGGACCGTGCCGGAAAGCTAGCCGGAAGCTCGGGGGCGATTCAAGGCTCCATGGTCACGATGCGGTCACTTGCAGAGCTACGTTTGCGCCTCTTCGGACTGGCCGTTCCAGGTGCGATCCACGGGAGGGCATTCCCATGGCGAACCGTGGCCCGATGGGGCCGCTCAATTACCCGGTGGCGGTGCGGCAGCGCTTCAGGCATTACATTGCGCGCTATGGAAACGACGAACCAACCTGATCCAGCCCAGGACTCCGCAGTCCAGGAACCCATGGTCCACCTCTCCCGGGGAGGGGTCGAGTACACCCTCCTGGGAACAGCCCACGTCTCCAAACGAAGTGCCGAGGCCGTGAAGCGCCTCCTGACCGAGGGAGACTTCGACGCGGTAGCGGTGGAACTCTGCACCACTCGGCACCGGACCCTGACCGACCCTTCCGCCTGGGAGAAGCTTGATCTCTTCCGGATCCTCCGGGAGGGGAAGGCAGGGATGATGATGGCCTCCCTTGCCCTGGGAGCCTACCAGCGGCGAATCGCCGACCAGGTGGGGGTGGAGCCGGGGGCCGAGATGCGGGTCGCCCTTCAGGAGGCGGAACGCCACAACCTCCCGGTACAGCTCGTGGATCGTGAACTGGGGGTCACGCTCCGCCGAGCTATGCGGGGACTGTCATGGTGGCAGAGGTACGTCATGACGGTGGGGATCTTCTTCTCACTCCTCTCTCGGGAGAAGGTCACTGAAGAGGACATCGAGCGCCTGAAGGAGGGGGACATGCTCCAGGAGAGCTTCCGGCAATTGGCCGAGGGAGCTCCGGAGCTGTTCGAACCGCTGGTGGCGGAGCGGGACCGGTACATGGCCGCACGGCTCCGCCAGGAAAACGAGGGCCACACCGGTCGGAAGGTGCTGGCGGTGGTAGGGGCCGGGCACCTGGCGGGCCTGGAGCGAGCGCTCAAGGAGGGTGAAGAGGCCCCATCTTCGTTGGAGTCGGCGGATGGTGCCTCGCTGGGAGCCCCATCGGCCGGGGAGCACCTGACCACGGGCACCCCCGCTGTCTCGAACCCCGACCGGACCATCGCTGAACTCCAGAAAACGCCTCCCCCCTCCCGGGTCCTCAGGGCCATTCCCTGGATCCTGGTGGCCCTCGTTGTGGCCGGCTTTGGTATCGGGTTCGCTCGGAGTCCCGAACTGGGGTGGAGGCTCGTGGCCACGTGGGTGTTCCTGAATGGCACGCTCTCAGCGCTGGGGGCGCTTCTTGCGCGGGGCCACCCCTTGACCGTACTCAGCGCCTTCCTGGCGGCGCCGCTGACCTCGCTTAATCCCACCATCGGGGCCGGCGTGGTCACCGCGTCCGTGGAAACCTGGCTGCGGAAACCGACCATGCAGGACTTCCACACACTTCGTGAAGATGTGGCGGAGTTTTCGGGGTGGTATGGGAACCGGGTGAGCCGCATCTTCCTGGTATTCTTCCTTTCCAGCATGGGATCGGTGCTGGGGAGCTGGCTGGCCGGAGCACGGATGTTCACCGAGCTGATCTGACGGCCACCGAGTCGGGCGTCGACAATATGGAGGAGTGAGAATGACCATCCATCGCCGTAGGTTTGTGAAGCTCGTCTCCAGTGGAGTCCTGGCCGGGCTCACCCTCCCCCTCCCGGCGGCGTCGTCGGGGGACTCCCTCCGGTCTTCCTTGCCCCGGATTGGTGGTGAATCAACTGCCCTTCGGTCCCGCGGAGGCATCCTCCTGGGTGGTAGGGGCGACTTCTCCCGCCTGCGCGGCGACGTGGGAATCTACACGGCTCGAGGTGGCACCATCGGATGGCTCGTCAACGAGGAGGGG
>SL_5KL_010_SEDDRAFT_10002385_pt1 | contig 10489 bp, 18 predicted proteins | sample SodLakKL_010_SED_FD_9118 | JGI IMG/M metagenome (IMG submission 9118)
TTTTTTATTTTTTTATTTTTTTTATTTAATTTAATTATACCACATTATTAACCCGGAGTAAAATTCTTCACACCTTCTAATTGGCCATGTGGTATAATCAAATTAAAAAAAAAGGAGAGGGGCGGGTGAAGCCCCTCTTCAAGTACTGGGTCTTACTAAGATTCTGACTTAACTGACTGAAATGCTGTTCCGCGATCCGTGATTGAGGTAGCAGAAACCATTCAGCACCAGCTAACAGCACCTGAATGCTGGGGCTAATGTAAGATTTTAGCCCATGGTCAAACTCTACTCTTCAAACCGTCTCGACGAACTAAATTGTGGTGGAGAACTGCAATGGAACGATGGACCTTAAGCCTCACCCCCTGGAAGTAATTATTATAACCCCCGCCAGGGGGGCTATTGGCTATTCGTCCTCGTCGTCCTCGAAGTCTGCTTCTTGCTCGTCCACGAGGTCGTCCTCATCCTCCTCATCTTCTTCCTCGGGCTCCGGCTCGGGCTCAGGCTTCTTCTTAGTAGTTTTCTTCTTAGTTTTCTTCGCAGCTTCTTTAGTCTTAACTGACCCCCGAGCTTCCTTCTCTTCCTGGTACTGGCTCCACGCCTCACGAATGAGCTTGAGTTCTTTACTCCCTTCCTCCCATTCGTACTTCGTCTTGGGACCGAACCCTTCGATGTTCGTCTCCGGAGCCTTCAGACCCAGAGACCTAACGAACATTCTCACCTTGTTAGGTGGGATCCCAAACTCCTCCGCCAAGTCCGTCACCCTAATAATCTGCTTCTCCGCCGCTTTCTTTTTAGCCAATGTCCTTCCTCCTTTAAAATGGTTATTACTTTAATTATATACCATCCTAACCAAAAAGTAAAATCTTCCCCACAACTTTTCTCAACCACAAGATACTACCCCATCTCATCCATCAACTGGTCGATGATGCGCCTCGCCTCAGCTCCGTCAAACTCTAACATAAGTACCTCGAACGCCTGCATCACGAAGGGATGCTTGGGAATTTCCTGGTCCAGTCTCCTGGTGATTTGGAAATATAGGTCCTCCCCGCCCATAGCTCGTCACTCACCTCTTTCCACAGAGAATGCGTACAAGATGAACACTACCGCTATCACAAACCAGACCAGTTGAAGGTCGCCGAGTACGCTANCCATTAGACGGACTCTTCCTCCTTATAATCGGCTTTTTCCGGTATTTAACCATCTCTACAGCTCCTCTCTCGGATGATCTTCCTGGAACTCGATGCTAATCCGCGTCCCGCAAACATGGCATCGCCAGTATTCCGCGGACTCGTTCGCGCTATAGTTCATCGCGCCACATTCGGGACATTCCCTTCTCACCATCACTCCTCGCCCCCTTCGGGTTTTCTTCCATCTCATTCCTTAAACTTGACTGCATTAGCCTTCCCGGTATATACTGCCCAAGCATCGCAAATTTTTTCCTTAAGACCGCGGTATTTATAATTTTCAGGCCTTGCTATAACCCACTCACCACTTACTTTTGCTTGACAACCTAATAAATTATCAACCCCATAAACAGCCATCACTCCCGCCCCCTCTTAGCATTATTTTTTATACCACGGAGTAAAATGCTCGATTTGCTCCAAAAGCCCTTCAGCGTTACCATCGAAGCACAATGCTCTGTCGTCTATCTGCACTATAGCAGGCGGTTTTTCCGCCGTTACCTCATCTACCAATATCTTGTTGCGAACCAGATAACCGAGAATTGCGTCAATGCCTCCTGCTTGATAACACCTTGTGGAAACCACTACAACGTTGTAACCGGCCTGTCTTATACGCTGGATTTCTTCTTTTATCCCTTCAACTGGCGGGTCTGGTATTTCCGTCGCTCCTTGCCACCCACTTGTGTAACTGTGGATGACGCCGTCGAAGTCAAAAATAACAGTGGGTTTATTCATCGCTTCCCACCTCCTCCTGTCTGTTCTCCTCAATTTCCACACTCCACACGTCTTCTTCTCCAACCTTTCTCCCCATATCCCCATGCGTCTTAATCCCGAACCACGGCTTTTCGATAACTGTAAAAACCGTCTCTCCGGTATCTAGAGCAACAGACTCACCCGTACCCGGCTCAAACATCCTAAACTTATCGCCAATCTTCAGAAGCTCAATTTGTGTCTGCACCCATTCATCGCCACGCCAGACTTCAACTCTTCTCATTTTTTCATTCATCGCTCCTCCCCCTCTCCATACTTCTTGTTCGTAGTAGTTTTCCTATTACTTTTCCTCTTGTTTTTCTTATTATTATTATTACCATTATTAGCCTCGGCCTCCGCCCTAACGCGTTCCTCGTGCTGGTAAGCCTCGAGAAGTTCGCCGACCAGGACGTGAAAGTCCTCGAGTGCCTCGACGGGTATAGCTACCCCTTTCTGCGTAGGCCTCTCTTCTTGTTGGTCGTTGACGAACCACTTCCTTACATCACCAAACCGCCGCCCGTTCTTTTCCACAAGCTTAACAACTACAAACGAGTTACGCCCCTGCTCTACCTCTCCGATCGTGATCTCCTTGTCCCAGAACCCACCGCCTTCTGCCATCATGCTCCCTCCCTCGCGTGATAGTCTACTAGCTGGACCCCATCCTCTCGGATGTGGAAGATCCAGGTGACACTGCCAGTACCTCCTACCCTACTCATGCGGTCCCTACTAAGGTCGCTTAGATGTAGGTCGACGTAGATCCCATCCTCCGGACCTAAGTCCATCACATCCCCCAGCTTTAAATGTTGTTCCAGCCGGTCGCACACCGTCCGTCGTAGGTCGTCGTCGTAGCTAGAGCGGTCAGCGAACTGAGCCCGGATCTGTGCGATGAGGTTGGTTAGTTCTACCATTATCTACCCTCCTCTCGTCGTTCCTCTCTCCGTTCAAATAACTCGATAGCACTGTGCACCATGTCCGCACCGTTGTTAGCTGCGTACTCAAACTCATCCATCATTAACTCGAAGACCTGCCTATCCAGCCTGCCCCGTGCCTCTACTAGTTCCTCTAACCTGTCCATCACAAGGATGAAGAGAAGCTGGTCCTCCTCGGAGACTGGATGTCTACCTATCATTTCTCCACCCCCCTTCTTTTTTTTATTTTTTTTATTTTTTATTTAATTTAATTATATCACATAATAATCCCAGAGTAAATAATATCACACCAGCCTGGTCGAGAGGAGCGTATGAGAGAAGGGTATAGGAGAGGGGTATAGGAGAAGTGAAATAGTTTACAAAGAGTTGTAGTTGTGGTATAATTAAATTAAATAAGGAAAATATTTATATAAGGAAGGTGAGTAGATTGTATTCTGTCAGCTGCGTAGTCATCTATCACACCTACCACAAAAGACACAAGTTCAAATCGGAAGAGCACCTCCGTCGTTTTTGTAGACACGTTCAGTCTCAGTGGCCTAAAGCGGAAGTTCATGTGATCAGTCATCGCACTGCCGTTCCCCCGCCGGAGGGAGAAGGCGGACCTCGCGGCCGCGGTCGCGGTTACACACTGTGGTGTCCGTACTGCGCGGAGAGGAGACGATTTCGCACGTGGTATAATTATAAGAGATGCGTAGTTTGTACGATGAGTCACAACGATTTTTATGTTAGAAGATATAATGGGACATGGGATAAGGTCGAGGGAAAGTTGAAGAAAAGAATCACAGGATAATAAGAATAATAAGAGCAAGGAGGAGGTGAGAGTAGAGGGTATGGGAATAGGTCGTATGAGAGTAGAGGGTATGGGAATAGGTCGTATGAACGTGGACGTAGGTCGTATGAGAGAGAAGATTATTTTTATTTTTATTGACTGCTCGCACCAGTTTTTTACCGTTGTACGCCCGAGCTGGCCACTGCGCGATGGTCTGGTGCACTGGTGCGGCGCGCGTACTATAAATAGTACGCGCGCGCACCAGCGCGGACCAGGCCACCGCGCATTCAAGTGGCGGGCGTTTGCTCCAGCGATTACAAGATTGCTAACTGGTGCGAACGAGTGCTGGTGGCCTCTTTGCGCTGTGGAGAGGAAAATTTCGCACCAGTCCGCACCAGCTGCGGCATATTCTAGGTGGTTAGGAGGTGGTTGTCGGAGGACCGGGGAGGAAAAAGACTGTCTCTTAGCGAGGTCTGCACCAGTAACTGGTGCGGACGAGTGTTGGTGGCCTCTTTTTAATTTTTCATTGGTGCGAACTGGTGCGAAGTTCCGCACCACTCCATTTGAGGAGGGGACCAGATGAGTAGGTACACTTCGGAAGAAGAACAAACCATCGTAGAGTTTTGTGGAGATTGTACTCACCTCACTTCCCGGGTCAAGGCGGTTAGGTGTGAAATTTTCAACGACCCCTTCCCGTTGTGGGGGAAAGGAAAATGTTGGGCGAGACCACACACTCCCTATACCCCCACGAGAGAAGAGATTATGGATTGTTGGAAAGAAGAAGTTCGTCGTCCTCACAAGCCCGGAGGCGGTGAGAAACAGGACAGAACTCACAAACTCTTTCCGAAAGAAAGGATGAAAGACAATCGTTACAAACCACCTTGGACTGGATTCATTGACGTTTAGCTATTCTTCCAACCATTCCATGGGATCCAGATCATTCGTGATGTTGTCCGCGATGGTGTCAGCGATGGCGTTCTCGAGGTGTTGGCCTGTGGAATTGAGGATTGATTGGATGAGGCAGTCGGAGACATCCCCCTCCACCTGGTCTGCGATTCTTTCGAGGTCTAAGTTTCTTATCACTTCTTCTTTCAGATTCCCATCCTGTCTTATCCGATTCTTTAGAATTTCTTTGACTTCCTCCGTTACTGCCTCAGCGCATTCTAATAAGAAGTCTTCCATCGTCTGTGCCCTCCTTCGTCTGGACTCATTACTTACTAGCTCCTTGCACTCCTCCACAAATTTCCTGTCTTCCTTTCCAGGGTCCCAATACATTCTTCCATCTCCTTTCAAGATAGTTGTGTAGGCAGTTTAGTGTCGTACCCAGGACTGGTTGTTTAGGGTATTGCGAGTATTAAGATGTCTGCAAGCCAGTGAGAAAAGGCTCGCTTCTCCACCACGGTGTCGAGTGAGAGGAAGATGTCGACCATATCGGGGAACCTAGCTTGGAAGGAACNCCCGCAATTCTTAACGTCATCCTCGAAATCATTGAGGGCTACTCCTGCTACTGTGTTCTCTCCTCCATAAAATCCCTCCTCTTCCAGTAGACTCTGACATTCTTTATAATACTTGCTGTGCTTTCCTCTTCTTTGCATCTCCGCTTCTATTTCTTCTTTTGATGTGAATGCTCTATAAGGTAACGTGAAGTACTCCAGCTCCCACATTAACCAATCAGCCAGCTTCTCCCTCGTTATCATTCCATCTCCTCCTAATATTAGTGTAGGCAGTTTAGCGTCATGCCTAGGACGATATGATTAGTAGCGGTTGGGGTAGGGCCATGCTCTGGAGATCATGTGAGCTATGTCCCAGAAGCGTTGATGTTTTGTTTTGTCTTCAAAGATTTCTAGAACGTTAGGGTCAAAGGTGAGGGTTCTAATCTTGCTACTATAGAAGTCAAGCTCTCTGGCTATATGGATGATGAAGAGTTCGAAGAAGTTTTTAGTGAAGACTACGAGTGGTTCGAGCTCGAGGCAATCTTCGTATACTATCCGTCCCATCTCGATCTCTAATGGGTCTCCTTCCATTGAGTAGTAGACTTGAGCTGTGAATTCCTCGGTGGTTAGTGATCCTTCTTGAAGGAAGTTCCACTCATCCAGCGTGCCGAATATGTACCCGGACAACAACCTCCATTCTTCCTCCCTCATCCCCTTCAATACGATCTTCTGTCCTTCTTCCTTAATTTCAAACCTTTCTTTCGTCATCATGATCTTTCCTCCTTTATTATATTATTACTTTTTCTTCTTTGTGCCATCTTGGGTCACCGCATTCTCCGGTGGTCGTGTTGACCCGGTAGCATTTGGGGCAGTGACCTCGTTTAAGTATTTCTTCCTGCTCCTTTCTTATTTTTTCATCCTGCCACCTGATTACTGCTGCTAACCTTTTCTTCCTCCTCCTTTCTTCCTCGTCTTCTTGAACTTCGGGGAATAGATGCCACTTGAGTGCGGCTACTGCCGCTTCCGCCTTGACTTCCGCCTCGCCTGTGTAACCTACAACCTTGAATTCCATCCAATCTCTCCTTTCTTAATTTTTTTATTTATTTATTTATTTATTAATTTAATTATAATACACTTTGAACCCAGAGTAAATAAATTCTTACCAATCAAATGCAATCAAATTTGCCTTCAAATAAGCCATCAAAGTTCTGACCAGTCTTTTCCTACTGAACTTTTTTCAGAGTGCTCTTTTTGCCGGTGAAAGTGGTGCAAGAAAGTAGGTGACATCGTCGTTCGTAGTGCGCGCGTTCGTCGTGCACCGAGCCCGCGGAAGAAGTCCGATCTCTCTTGCGCGGTGTGGTGGTGTGACGAGGGGGGTAGACGGGGAAGGTTGGCTCTCTTTACTTCCGTAAGCCCCAATCCATCCGTAACCCGGTGCCCGGAAATAGGGGGTAATCTCTGGTGCGCGGGTGGCGCGCGTTGGTGCGCGTTGGTGCGCGGTGGTGCGGAGCGGTGCGGGGTGGAGACACCACTTCCGTAAGCCCCAATCCATCCATAGCTTGCAGCCCCCGTTGAACGTGGTCGTGGGTGAACGCACAAAAAAAGGGGCCCCGAAGGGCCCCCGGTGGATCTACCGGATCTGTTTCTTCTCCTGCTCCTTCTTGTTCTTCAGGAACTCCCGAATTCCCTTGAGCTCCTTGCTGTCTTCCCACCATTGGTAGGAGGCGGGCCCGCGGGGTTTGTCCGATAGGGTGTGGTTGCGGATCAACCTCCTTATCTTCTTACCTTCCATCTTATATTCTTTCTCCAACTCCTTAATTCCTATTATTTTCTTCTCCGCTTTCTTCTTCTTCGGCTTCGTCTCCTTCTTCTCCTCTACCTTCTCTTCCATTATTTTCTCTTCCGTCATTTTCTCTTCCTCCTTCTTATTTTTATTTTCCACCTTCTCCACCGCTTCTTCCATCATTTTCTTTTCTTCCGTCACTTTCATTCCTCCTTATTATTTTTTATTCCATCCTCCCTACCGCTACTTCCGCTACTTCCGTCTCTCCTCCTCTACTTCCGCCTCACCTCCTTTCCTTCCTTTATTTTTAATTAATTATTATTTATTTATTTAATTTAAATATTTTATTTAATTTAATTATATAATAAAATTATAAAAAAGTAAATATTAAAATTAAAAAAATTTTTATTATAATAAAATATATATTAAATAATATATTTATAAATAAAATATATATTTTTATTTAATAATTATTATTATATATAATATTATTAATATTTATTATTAATTAATAATTAATATCTCCCCCCTTTTTTATTTTGGATTAAATTAAATGTAGCCTACAAAATCTCTACCTAGTTGCACATCTTATTAGCCTTTTTACAAAAAATGGAAAAAATTTTCTCAACTTCCCCATTTACATCCTGTCTCCTCGTGTGGTATAATGAACTTAAGGAATCAACTTTTTTTGTACCACAAATTCCATTTTATGGAAAATACCTTCCGACTCGGGGTGTGGTCAATGTCCATCCAAGAAGAAGCTCGTAAACTCCTCCAAAATAGGAAAACGTGGCGGTCTCATACGGACGCACGAAGGGCGGCCTCAACAGATCCGTCCCGGACCGACTGCATCCATAATAAATATGCTGTGGAAATGACCGACGAAAGCCTAGAAAAAGGCCAGCTTGGTGTGGACTTTACCAACATGGACGGCGACGACCTCAATCATGCGTCGTTGATCCCCGACCTCGTAAACCCTAAAGAGATCGAAAAACGAATCAAGGACCGGTTCCAACGGATGCGTAAGAAGCTCGATCAAGAGGATTTGGGCTGGAGAGACCGTAAATCGAAGCTCAAACAGGCCGCGTTTCTAGCGTGTTTCGCCGAAACAGGCGCGGAATATCTCTCGTGTGCGGCCTCGGGTTTGGGTGTGTCGAAGAAAAACTCGCTTCTAAGGAACGATACTTCCTTCCAAGAGGCGTATGAGCAGGCTAGAGAGCTGGCTATAGAGCAGTTGGAGATCGAAGCACGGCGTCGAGCGGTGGAGGGATACCTCGAACCGGTCTTCTACAAAGGGGAAGAATGTGGTCATGTGAGGAAATACTCCGACAAACTCCTCGTAACGCTCCTCAAAGGGAGTCGCCCGGAGAAGTACAAAGAACGCGTAGAGCATTCGGGGGGTGTGGAAGAGCGGATTACGGCGAATTTCGACCTCTCTAAGCTCAGTACGCAGGAGTTGAAGGAGCTCGAGAGGCTCTCGTCGAAGATTATGGACACCGAGGAGACTGTGGTAGAGGCGGATTACGAAGAGAAAGGGACCTAAATTATGCCTGTGGAGACCAAAAACGCCGGTTCGGAGTGGGGTATGGAGCGGATTGTGTCCGAGATGCACCGTTTAAACCCCGGGGAACTGGAGAAAAACGTTAAGAAGGAGCTCTTCCGGCGAAAATGTGTGGAATTTGTGGAAGGCGCGGTAAAAATCGAGGATAAAGATGTGATGGGACTGGTAGTCCCTTTCACTTTGTGGCCTGATCAGAAGAAAGTTCTCCGCCGGTTTGTTAAGAATCGGCGTGTGGTAGTGCTTAAAGCGAGGCAGTTAGGTCTTACCTGGCTGGCGTTGGCGTACGCGTGTTGGAGGTTGGTCCACAGACCGGGGTACTGGGTAGTTGCGTTGAGTAAAAGGGAGGACCCCGACGCTAAAGAGTTGATACGGCGGGTGAAGTTTATCCTTAGGCACCTGCCGGACTGGATGATTCGGGAGAAAAGTGAGGCGGAGAAGGGGTGGAACGGGGCTGTATGGGAGGCTACGGCGCTTAAGGTCGAGATACAGTTCCCCGGGCAGGAACCGAGCGTCTTTCAGTCCATGACTTCGTCTCCTGAGTCGGGGCGTTCCTTTACGGCTAACCTGATCTTATTTGATGAGTGGGCGTTTCAGCAGTACGCGGAGGAACTATGGGCCGCGGGCTATCCTGTGATCAACCGGCCCACGGGGGGTCAGGTCATCGGGTTGAGTACGGGTAATAGAGGTACGCTGTTCGAGAGCATTTGGAACGGGGCTGTATCGGGGGATAACAACTTTAAACCCATCTTTCTACCGTGGAACGCTGATCCGCGGAGGACCTCGGGGTGGTACAAACGCACGCGGCAGGACATGCCTAACTCTTATAAACGGGAGTACCCGCGGAGCCCGGACGAGGCCTTCACTGTGGGGCAGGGAGCGTTCTTCCCGGAGTGGGATTTTGATACGCACGTGATGATGGACTATGGTTGGTACCCGCCGGATTACTGCCAGATATATGGGGCGTATGACGCGGGGTATGGGAGTAGGGCGTGTTTTAAATGGTATGCGGTGTTCCCCGACGGTCGGGCGGTGGGGTACAGGGAATATTATCCTCACCAGGTTACGGACCTGGAACAAGCTAAGCAGATTAACAAGATGAGTCTGCGGCCGGATGGAACGCCCGAGCGGCTGGTTAAGATCTTCGCAGACCCGTCGTGTTGGAACAAACAGAGTGGAACGGGCGAGAGTACGGCGGAGGTGTTCCTTAAAGCGGGTATTAGGATGCTTCCGGCGGATAATGACTTAGCTAACGGTTGGAGGAGACTTCACCAATGGTTGGGTGTGGGAGAGGATGGGAGCCCGCACCTTTCTTTCACGCACAGCTGCGGTAATACTATAAGGACTTATCCTTCGTGTGAACAGAGTAAAACTAACCCTGAGGATATTGCGCGGAACTCAGAACATCACCCTCAGGATGTGGATAGATATTTTGTGATGGGTAGACCCGCACCTGGTAGGGTTGTTAATATACGCAAGCAGGAAAACAAACTTCCTCCGGAGCTCCGCGAGGACGGGGTGCAGAGGAAGGCTGTGGGGTGGTTTGAGTGGTGAGGCGGCGTAAACGGAACCAGAGGATTGAGTTTAAGCCGAGGATAGACTTTGAGCCTGACCCATTCTCTGGTCCTATTCGGCTTCCGGACCCCGACGTACTTGAGGCTACGGGGCGTAGTCGTAGAGGCCCTCGAGTGGAGGACTTTGAGCCTAAGCCCTTATTATTGGATAAAAAAGGGCGGTTGGTGAGGGACGAGGAAGACCCTGCCTACATTCCCTCTCTTCTTCCCGGTGTGATGGGGGGCGGGGGGCAGCGGCAGGGGCCTCCGGTCCACCGGGAATCACCCATACCCGGGGAGCACGGGCAACCCCGGGGGGTCAAGGGGTTCGCGCAGCGTCCAGCCTATCACGACCGGCGTAAACTTACTCTTCCCCCAGCGGAGTGGGATACGCGGGTAGCTAAACACCAGGACGTGTTTAGAGAGAACTGGAGGGAGTAACTTTGGACTCATTAACTATGGTTGTGATACTTCCGATCGTAGGAGCTCTTATCGCGGGGTTACTGTTAGGGGCTGTGGCCGGGGGGTTCTTG
>SL_5KL_010_SEDDRAFT_10002387_pt1 | contig 10486 bp, 9 predicted proteins | sample SodLakKL_010_SED_FD_9118 | JGI IMG/M metagenome (IMG submission 9118)
CAGCCTGAAAAAAGTTGTGCCCATGACCAAGGCTTTGCAGGCCAAGCTGACCATCCTTTCGGTAGCGGATGAAGTGCCTTCCCTGCGCGGGACCGACGGCCTGTCCAAAAACGAGATTGAAGCGCTTGTCAACTCGATTAACCGGGAGGTCGAACAGGGGCTCGAGAGGGCGCGCAAAATATTTGAGACCGAAAACGTCAAGGTGGAAACCATGAAAAGGGTGGGCAAACCATCCGAGGTGATTTGCGATGTTGCCGAATCTGGCGGATATGACCTGGTTATCCTGGGAGACACCGGAAGAGGCGGATTAAAAGGGCTTTTCCTGGGCAGTGTCAGCAACAAGGTGGTCCACCAGGCAAAGACTGATGTGATGATTGTAAAAAGAAAACGGTAGTGCCCTGTCAACATATTAAGAGCGTAATTTGACAATTATTACAGCAACTCTTTATCTACAGCAGCTATTGCAAGCCGGAAGCGTACATAAAGTGAGCTGTGACAATTTCGGGCGAACGATCAGTAAGTGCAGGCTTGCAACAGCTGCAAATAAGAACCTGGACAAATTTTATTGAAATGATAAAAATGATCTTGAGCTAAGGCTCCAGGTTTGAAGCTGCTTAAACACTAAAGGACGGCCGGGAGGCCGTCCTTTAGTCATAAAATGGAGGAAAAAGCTCAGCTGTTTAAATAGTCGAGGATTTTATTCCAATCCAGGTATTTCCTGGCATTTTCTTCGATAATTTTAATTGCTTCTTTATTTTCCGGGTGGATACTGCGGTATATGCTTTGCAGATTTTCTATGGTAGTATAAGTATCCGTGTGGACGAGGATTACCGGTACTCCTTTTTCTTCGGCCCGTGAAAGAACCCGGACATCAGGATAAAGGCCCCCGGTGAAAATAATTACCGAAGTGCTGGTTTCCAGGGCCGTTAAAGCCATGTCACTGCGGTCTCCGCCGGTTATCAGGGCCTTGTTCGGTGCGCGGCGCAGGTAGCTTAAAGCGCTTTCAATGGTCATTGTTCCCACGACCACTTCCTCGACAAGGCGGTTCATGTTGTCGGGAGCAGCCAGGACTTCACCCTGCAGGATGTTTTGAAATTCTGTGACGGTGGGGGCCGATATTTCCAGCTGGCGGGGCAAAATTCCAAGAACCTTAAAACCTTTTTCTTCTACCACAGGTTTGTATACACTGCTGCACTTGTTCCACTGGGCGGGGGATACGTTGTTGAATATACAGCCCACAACCGGAATATCCTGCTTCAGCCATAGATCCAGATACATGAGGTTTAAGTCGAACTGAAAATCGTTGTCGGCTTTAATTACAGGCAGTACTGCAGATTTTAAAAAAGCGGCCAGACTGAAATCGTCGAGGCCATGGCAGTAACCGACATAGGGTTCGCTGCTACCGTCAATTAGCAGGACGTCATATCCGTCAGCGCACTTGTGGTATGCTTCTTCGATACGGGGATAGAGGTTGTCGATTTGCTTGATAAAGCGGGCCGTCAGGTAGTTTTCATTAACGGTTATCGGGGATATCGTGTCGCAGGAAAAAGGCAGTTCCAGCACTTCTCGCATTAAAACAGCGTCATCGTCGTCTCGTTTAACCGTACCGGTGCGAAAACCGAGCGGTTTAAAATATGAAACCTTAATGCCCTCATCGCGAAGTTTTGTGCCGATGCCCAGGGCAGTTGCCGTTACTCCGCCACCTATTTTACCGGATAAATAAATTTTTTTCACTAAGATCACCTCGTTAAAATACTTATTCTTTCTCCTCAACCGTTATTTTGACATCAAGCGCGGTTGAGCCCCGGGTGTGGACCCTGACCGGGTTTATGTCCATTTCGGTGATTTCTGCAAAGTCGGTTACCAGGCGGGCAGTCCTGAGCAGGGAATCAACAAGAGCTTCCATATCGGCCGGTTTCTTGCCCCGGTAACCTTTCAGCATGGTATAGGCTTTAGTTTCGGATACCATCCGCCTTGCTTCCTCAGGGCAGGTGACTGCGGAAGCCAGGCGGAAAGATACATCTTCGATCAAGTTGACATAGATACCACCTAAACCAAAAACCAGCAGGGGGCCGAATTGAACATCCCTCGACATGCCTATGATAACCTCGACGCCTTCATCAACCATATCCTGGATTTCAATGCCATATATAGGTGCGTCGGGCAGAAAGCTGCTCACGTTTTCCATGATCCGGTTAAATGCCTTTCTAGCTTCATTTTCACTGTGCAGGCCGATTTCTACCCCTCCAACATCAGTTTTGTGGGCGATACGGGGAGAAGAGATCTTCATGACCACGGGATAGCCAATCTCTTCGCTTATCCGGCAGGCATCTTCTTCAGTTTCAGCCAGGTAGGTTTTGCTGGCCGGAATACCGTAAGCGTCCATTACTTTGTAAGACTCGTGGCCGAGGAGGACCACCCGGCGATCGGCAAAAACGTCATCTAAAACACTGCGTACGGACTTCCGGTCTATTCCGGGCAGTTCGGCGAATTCTTCGGACCGGCTGTCCTGCAGAAAACCGGCATACCTGACCATCCCTTCAAGTGATTGGACTGAAGGCTCAGGGAAAGTAAAGGTAGGTACGGAGTTTTCAACCAGGAATTTCTTTCCCTCAACCAGGGATTTGCCACCCATGTAAACAGCAAGCACCGGCTTGGAGTTATATTTTTCTTTCATTTCGACGATAGTTTTGGCCGTTTTTTCCGGTTCTGTTACAGCAGCAGGACATAACAGGACTAAAGCACAGTCGACATTTTGGTCTTCCAGAACAGTTTGTAAGGCAAAACGGTAGCGATCGTTCCTGGCATCGCCGATAATGTCAACCGGGTTGTAAACATTTGCTTCCGCGGGCAGGTTGTCTCTCAGCCTGTCGGTGGTTTCCTTGGCAAAACGGGCCATTTTAAGCCCGTATTTTTCAACCGCGTCGGTGGCAACAATCCCCGGCCCGCCGGCATTGGTGACAATAGCCACCCTGGAATCTTCCGGCACCGGTTGGGTGGAAAAGGCCCTGGCCAGGTCAAAGAGTTCGTTCATACTTTCAGCATGTAAAATCCCGCTCTGCCTGAATGCCGCCTCGTAAGCACGCATACTGCCGGCCAGAGCTCCCGTGTGAGAGCTGGCGGCCTGGGCCCCGGCTTTGCTGGTCCCCGATTTTAAAACAATGATCGGCTTTTTCCTGCTTGCTTCCGTACAGACCTCCACAAAGCGATTACCGTCGGTTATATCTTCAATGTAGCAGAGAATCACGTTGGTCTGGGGATCGGCTGCAGAACTTTCGATAAAATCAATTTCGTCCAGGTCGGCCTTGTTGCCAAGGCTGATGAAGCGGGAAAACCCCAGGCCCATTTCAAAGCTCCAGTCAAGAATGGAGACCAACATGGCCCCGCTCTGTGAGATGAAGGATATTTTGCCTTCTTCGGGGAAGCCTTTAGCAAAAGAAGCGTTGAGTGGTGTGTGGGTATCCATCAGACCAACACAGTTGGGGCCGAGCATGCGCATCTCGTATTGCTCGCAAATCTCAAGCAGTTTCCGTTCTTCTTTAAGCCCATCACTGCCGATTTCCTTAAAACCTGCCGATATTACGATAAGGCCTTTTACCCCGGCCTCGCCGCACTCTTCGGCGACACCGGTCACCAGGGCGGCCGGTACGGTTATAACCGCAAGATCTGCAGGTTTTTTTACGTCTTTAATTGAACAGTAGCTGGGTATGCCGCAAACTTCTTCCTGGCGCGGGTTGATCGGATATATTTCTCCCTGGAAACCGCTTTTAATGATATTGTCAACAACGGCAAAGCCGATTTTTTGCGGAGAACTGGAAGCCCCGACAACGGCAATATGCTTTGGATTAAAAAAATAGTTTACTTCGCTCATCATTGCAACAACCTTCGTCAAGTATTGGAATCGGGGTAATTTTATAGGCCGTTAAACAGTGGTTGCCGGAAATAAACAGATTAAGTTATGCAAAAAATCCAGCTGAGTTTTTCAACAATGCAGCCTTAGGTGGAAAAACTCAACCATAGACATGAACAGGCAGCAATTTCAAAACAGTTACTCTTATTCTATATAAAGATTGCCTTAATGGCAAGGAACAAAGAAATTCTTGGTGCTCATTGAATTTTTGGGTTTGTTTTGTTAAAATGTACGCTGATACTTTTCATCTGATAGAAAATGGACACAAGGAGGTATTGAAGATGAGCGCTTTAGGCCGTCATATCCTGGCTGAATTTTACGGCTGCCCGGAAGAGACCTTGAGTGATCTGGAGGAAATAAAACAGCATATGGTTGCAGCTGCTTATGAAGCCGGTGCGGAAGTTAAAGAAACCGCGTTTCACCGGTTTTCGCCCCAGGGCATCAGTGGTGTAGTGGTAATTTCTGAATCGCACCTGGCAATCCACACCTGGCCTGAATTTGGTTATGCCGCCGTTGACGTTTTTACCTGCGGGCAAACCGTTAACCCCTGGGTGTCCTGTAACTATTTGAAACAAATGTTTTCAGCCCGGAATATGTCGGCCCGCGAAATAAAGCGCGGCATCTTTGATGAGGAACTCGAACATAAGCCTGCTGCTGCCGGGTATTGACTGATCGCTGGGAGGTTAAGAAATTGCTTAACCGGAAGCATAAGCTGTTTATCGACCAGACCTCTCCCGAAACTGCCCACCTATTTGGCGTCAACAATTTTTTAGTAAGCCGGCAAACAGAGTACCAGCAGGTAGAAATAGCCGACACAGAGATGTATGGCCGAATGCTCATCCTGGACGGCAAAATACAATCGTCGGAGCTTGATGAATATATCTATCACGAGGCGCTGGTGCATCCCGCCATGTTGATGTGTCCGGCGCCTCGTCGTGTACTGGTGATCGGAGGCGGAGAGGGGGCCACTCTGCGTGAAGTTCTCAAGCATCCCGGGGTGGAAAAAGTGGTTATGGTCGACCTCGACCGGGAAGTTGTTGATCTGTGCCGCAATTATTTAACAAGCTGGCACCGGGGCTGTTTTGAGGATCGGAGAGTGGCACTGCACTTTATGGATGCCCGGGAATATTTGGAGAAGAATGACGCCCTTCACGACGTCATAATCAGCGACGTTCCTGAACCGGTAGAGGAAGGACCAGCCTTAAAACTTTTTACCCGGCAGTACTTCGATTTAATAAAAAACAGACTTGCCGATAAAGGAGTGTTTTCGCTCCAGGCCGGGGATTTTTCCCTGCCTTTCATCGAAATTCACAGCGCTGTCCGGAACACAATTAAAGAAGCGATGGGCTTTGTCCGTTCCTACCGGGCGTTTGTTCCCTCGTTTAATACCGAATGGGGCTTTATCCTGGCTGCCCCGCGGAAAAACGAACTGCCCGGGGGTGATATATTTATGCAAATGATCAGGGAGAGGAAGTTAAACTTAAGCTATTTAAATGAAGAATCCTCTGCCGGTATGTTTTTGCTGCCTGCGGATGTGCGCAGGCGCCTGGAGCAGGAGACCAGGGTAATCGATGATGAAGAATTAATCAGCATATACTAAATCAACGGGAGGATAACTATGAATTCCAGGGAACAAACTTTTTTAATGGTTAAACCTGACGGCGTGCAGCGCGGGTTGGTGGGAAGCATTATCAGCAGGATGGAGCAGAAAGGCCTGAAGATGGTGGCGATGAAAATGATGCAAATACCCCTTGAGCTGGCCGAACGGCATTACCGGGAGCACAAAGGCAAGGTCTTTTATGAAGGGCTGATCGAGTTTATAACTTCCGCCCCCGTGGTTGCCATGGTCTGGGAAGGTGACAATGCAGTGGAGATGTGCCGCACGTTAATCGGCGCAACTGATCCAATCAAAAGCGCGCCCGGAACAATGCGCGGGGACCTGGCCATTTTTACCGGCAAAAACCTGGTCCACGGCTCTGATTCGCTGGAAAGCGCCCGCCGTGAGATAGAGCTTTTCTTCAACCGGTCAGAGATCTGCGGTTATACCCTTCCCAACGAAAGCTGTATCTACGAGTAAGCTTTTGCCTTACCCACCCGCTGCCTTACCAAAAGTCTTGCATCACCGGGCGATGCTAACCTACCGGTGATGCAGTTTTTATTATAAAGTTTTACGCCACGATTGCCGCTGCCCTCTCAATTAAGCTTACTTTTTTTAACTTACAGTGATTGCAACCCACTAACCGGCACCTTAACAAACCGTTAAAGTCATTTCAAACTGAAAGCCTATAACACTACCGCTCAAAGACGATTGCCTGGTGCCCTGCCATTTTTTCAAGAATGTAAATTTGGTGATTAGGTGGAAGATGTTTTACAAGCCGCAAGCGAACATCCAGCTAGCCCTTAGGCGTGGGGCATTTTTTTCAACTTTGGGGTTGCCAAGGAAGGATTGACAGAGTATAATATATATAACTAATATAGTTAGTAATAGAAGGTGGTGTTTTAAAATGCTTTCCACTAAATGCCCGGGACAGGATATGCGCTACTGGACGGCAGATGATGTCCATGAAGAAAAATGCCCGCGCTGCGGGGAATTAATTGAGTTTTTCAAAACCGATATCCGCTTAAGATGCCGCAAATGCAAGACAAAGGTGGCTAATCCGCGTTTTAACATGGGCTGTGCGCATTGGTGCGCTTACGCTGAACAATGCCTGGGACCGGCGGCTAAAGGAATTGAAACCATTTCTTTGCAAGGAGCATTTGAAGAAGAGCTGGAACGGTTGGCCGGCAACAAACCGGGTAAAGTTAAAAAAGTTAAGGATATACTGGCCGCTGCCGATCAAAGGTGCCGGGAGGAAGGAGTGGACATGCTCCCGGTCAAAGCAGCGATTGTTATCCTATATTTGATGAAGTTAAACTGCGTGGATGATACCGGCACATTTTTTAAAAACCTGGAGCATAAACATGCCGCTTTACCCCGCGAGGCGGCTGAAAAAGCCGAAGGTATTGTTAACTGTGTCATAAAAGGTAATTTGCAGGATAAAGAAGCAGGCATTACAAGCGAACTGCTCAATCAGTTGTAGGAACGTCTAAAGTTTTGTATACGGAGGTTGAGATCGATGGAAAAGGTAAAGCGCAAGATTATTAAGATTGATGAAAATAAATGCGACGGCTGCGGGTTGTGCATCCCATCATGCGCCGAAGGTGCCCTGCAAATAGTTGACGGTAAAGCGCGGCTGGTCAAGGATGCCTACTGTGACGGCCTGGGAAACTGTTTGGGGGAGTGCCCCCGGGAGGCGATAGATATAATTGAAAGGGAGGCCGAGCCGTTTGATGAAGAGGCGGTAGAAGAGCATTTGCAAAACCTTAAAAGAGAAGATAAAGGTGAAGAGAGCGAGTTTAAGTTTTCCTGCCCGGGCAGCAGCGAATGGGCAGTAAACGAGAACAAAAGCCAAAATAGCGGAACCGTTGTGGCCGAAAGCCGCGGCGGGGAACCGGAAGCGGAGTTGAGCCACTGGCCGATCCAGCTTCATCTTGTCTCACCGGAAGCCCGTTTTTTAAGAGACAGTGATCTACTGGTTGCTGCCGACTGTGTTCCTTTTGCCTACGCTGATTTCCATCAACGTTTCCTGGTCGGGCATACCCTGGTTATAGGATGCCCCAAGCTGGACAATACTGACGTTTATCAAAATAAGTTAAGCGAAATAATTAAAAACAATAATATAAACAGCATCACAGTCCTGCACATGGAGGTTGGCTGCTGCTTTGCCCTTTCCGGGTTGGTTCGCTCAGCTTTGCAGGAATCAGGGAAAGAGGTGCCCTTTAAAGAGATTGTAGTTGGAGTGGACGGAAGTATAAAAGAATAAGGCAGGAGCAGGAGGCAGAAATAATTATCCTGGAACCTTTAAAACTTATCATCGGCTGCTTCAGCCAGTTCCTTGATTGTTGCTCCTTCCAAAACATCCAGCATGCTTTGCTGGGCTTCGGCCCAGATACCCCGCAGGGAACAGCCAGTCCTTTGACGGCAGGATGTGTCGCTGAAAAGACAGCGGGTAATGGTAATGGGTCCGTCGATTCTTTCAATTACCTGTCTTATGGTTATGGTCGACGGTTCCGCTTTTAGCTTGATGCCGCCGGCCGGCCCGCGGGTGCCTGTAGTCCAGCCGGCTTCTTTTAAAAACGGCAGAAGCTGAACCACCAGGTTGACTGGGATGCTCCGTTTTTCGGCTATTTCCCTGCTGGTTACAACGGCACCCCGGGGGCGTGAGGCCAGTTCGGCCAGGATAATAATGGCGTATTCCGCTTTTTTTGTGATCATCTGAGGATCTGCCTCATTTATTAATAACTTAATTGGTTATATTATATTATGACCAATAAATAACGTCAACAACTGCTTCAATCAATTTGCCCGGTCTATGATTTTGTATAAATTTATATTATAATAATTTTGAAGACACTATTGATTAGCAAAGGAAAATTCGCGATGAAAAGATTAGATAAAATAAAAAAAATAATGCTGGTGGCAGTGCTACTGCTTCTGGCAGCTAATTTTGTTAACCTTACCCTGCCGGCAGTGCCGGCATACGCAGAAGAACAGGATCAGGCCCAAAGGCCCGTTTACCTGGTTGAAGTTGAAGGAGCCATTACTGCGGGCCAGAAAAATTTCCTCCAGCGGCAGTTTGATGAGGCCCTGGATATGGAAGCTCAGCTTCTGGTGGTAAGAATTAATACTCCAGGCGGTTTGGTCGATGCCACCATGGAGATTAACGAGTTGTTTCTTAACGCACCGATTCCCGTCGCAGTGCTTGTGGCGCCGTCAGGAGCAATCGCCGGTTCGGCCGGCGCGTTCATTCTCATGGCCTCCGATATAGCGGCTATGGCTCCGGGCACGACCGTCGGCGCCGCTCAACCTGTGGCCATTTCGCCGGAAGGCACTGAGGCTACCGATGAAAAAACGGTAGCTTTCTATGCTTCCTACATGCGCAATACCGCTGAGGAGCAGGGCCGGCCCGGGGATGTGGCCGAACGTTTTGTCACCGAGAATCTTACCCTGGGTGCCAGGGAAGCCCTGGAAAAAGATATGATAGAATATTTGGCCGGAAGTGTCCAGGAGCTGATGGTAGCGGTGGACGGGCAAGAAATTGAAAAGCTCGGCGAAGTCTACCGGTTGAACACTGCTGAAGCCCCAATTGAGCAGGATGAAATGACCGTGGGAGAAAGGTTTCAAAACTGGCTCAGCGATCCCCAGATTGCCTTCCTGGTCTTGATGGCCGGATTTTTGGGCATCTACTTTGGTTTGAGCGCACCGGGCACTATTGTTCCCGAAGTGGGCGGGGTAATTCTTCTAATCATGGGCATATACGGAATCGGTCTGTTTGATGTCAACACCACGGGAATTATTTTGCTGCTCCTGGGCCTGGGTTTAATTGCCGCCGAGATCTTTACCGCAGGCTTCGGAGTGCTGGGGATAGGGGGAGCTTTATCGATGCTTGCCGGTGCCATAATGCTGCCGGTCGAGCCCTTGATGGAGGCTGACTGGTATACTACTTTCCTGATTACAGTGGTCGGAGTTGTCATTGGCCTGCTGGTTGTGATTCTCGTTGTCGTTCAGCGAATTGTGCACAGCCGCCGCCAGTGGACCGGGGGCAGCGCACATTTTAACCCACCGGACAAAGGTGTAGTTACCACCGACCTGGATCCGGAAGGGATGATCAGGGCCAGGGGTGAGTACTGGCGCTCCCGCAGTGAAGACGGCTCGAAAATCCAGGCCGGGAAGGAAGTAAAAGTGGTGAAGGCGGAAACCCTGCTGTTGTGGGTCCGTCCTCTTGAAGACGAAAAGGACACCAATAATATTTCTTGATAGATGACCATAACAAGACGATTAATATACTCAAAGGAGGTTTTTTAGATGCTTGAATTATTGGCTGAAGGCGGTTTTTGGATACCGGCGATAGTTGTTTTATTTTTCTTTGTTACTGCAGCAATTAAGATTGTTCGAGAATATGAACGGCTGGTAGTCTTTCGCCTGGGCCGCCTGATCGGCGAAAAAGGGCCCGGTTTCGTCCTCGTGATCCCGGTGGTTGACAAGGTTATCCGTATTTCCCTGCGCATCGTCACTCTCGATGTGCCATCCCAGGAAGTGATCACCCGGGACAACGTTACCACGAGTGTTAATGCCGTGGTCTATTACCGGGTGGTCGATCCGAACCGGGCGGTTAACAATGTAGAAGAATACCGCATGGCCACAGCACAGCTGGCCCAGACCACGCTGCGCAGTGTTGCCGGACAGGCCGAACTGGACGAACTGCTTTCCGAAAGAGACAAGTTAAACCAAAAAATCCAGGGCATCCTCGATGAAGCTACCGACCCCTGGGGCATCAAGGTTACCGCGGTGGAGATTAAAGACGTGGTTATCCCTGAAGCCCTGCAGAGAGCCATCTCCAGGCAGGCCACCGCTGAAAGAGAAAGGCGGGCGGTTATTGTCCAGGCCGAAGGTGAAAAGCAGGCTGCCGGAAAAATTGCCGAGGCGGCAAAGATCCTCAATACCGAAGAAGGAGGTTTTTATGTCCGGTTGCTGCG
>SL_5KL_010_SEDDRAFT_10002388_pt1 | contig 10481 bp, 8 predicted proteins | sample SodLakKL_010_SED_FD_9118 | JGI IMG/M metagenome (IMG submission 9118)
TTCGCTCGACTTGCATGTGTTAGGCACGCCGCCAGCGTTCGTCCTGAGCCAGGATCAAACTCTCCAGTTTATATCTATATAAACTTTAACACCTGTTATTTGCCCCAGCTCAATTAACACTGATCACAAGGCCTCTAAAAACAAAATCAATTTCGCTCAAGAGACCCTTCCTTACTCTGCTCGGTTTTCAAAGAACGCTGCCGCTTAGAATCTAACTCCTAAGCACGACCTTTATATATTAGCACGGCCCCCCTGTATTGTCAAACCTTTTTCAAGGATTTTTTGGGGTTTTTTTACGGTTTTTTTTACTTTATTTTAAAGGCAGGCAAAACTTCCCGGGGAGGGCTGTTTTTAGCGAAAAAAAGAGGCAACTCAGGCATAGCTCACTAAACTGCAGGGGCGGTTCCACCGCCTCCCCTTTAGACTTAAAGCTAAGCTATAAGGGGCGCTCGGACCGTCCCCATAGCACCGTTTAACATTCAACAAAGGCGATAGGCTGAGTTACAAAAAGGGACAAAAATATGTCGCAACTTCAGGAATGAACAAGCCGGCCCGGATGTGGCTTGCCGGTTAAAAGCGGGCATTCTTAAACCCGAATTTGCTTTCCTTTTAACCCGGCTGCTGTTCCAGGTCTGCTCTCGGCCGCAGGGTGGGGAAAAGGATAACATCCCGGATGGAGATATTGTCTGTAAGCAGCATTACCAGCCGGTCAATCCCGATTCCAAGACCTCCGGCCGGGGGCATTCCATGCTCGAGGGCATAAATAAAGTCATCATCCATCACGTGGGCCTCATCATCGCCCGCTTCCCGCCTGGACAGCTGCTGTTCGAAGCGTTCCCGCTGATCGATCGGATCATTCAACTCGGTAAAGGCATTGGCTATCTCCCAGCCGGCAATAAACCCTTCAAAACGCAGGGTCAACCGGGGATCACCTTCCTCTTTCTTGGCCAGGGGCGACACTTCAATGGGAAAGCCGGTCACAAAAATCGGCGCAAATAGCTGTTCTTCACAAAACTCTTCAAAAAACATGTAGAGTATTTCTCCCCAGGAGAGCCCTTTATCCAGTTCAAGACCCGCATCTTTGGCGGCTTTGAAAGCATCCTCATCACTTTTAAGCGTAGAAAAATCTACGCCGGAGTATTTTTTGACCACCTCGACCATACTCTCCCTGGGCCAGGGCGGGGTCAGGTCTATCTCTTTACCCTGGAAAACCGTCCGGCCGCTCCCGAAAACAGTCTGAGCGATCTCGTAAACCAGGTTTTCCGTCAGTTCCATCATGTTTTCATAATCAGCATAGTTTTCATAGATCTCAAGAGAGGTAAATTCAGGGTTGTGAATGGTTGAGATCCCTTCATTCCTAAAAATCCGGCCGATTTCAAAGACCTTGTCCAGCCCGCCCACCAACAACCTCTTCAGGTGCAATTCGGTTGCGATGCGCATGTAGAGTTTCATATCGAGGGTATTATGGTGGGTTACAAAAGGCCTGGCCAGGGCTCCGCCGGCAATGTTCTGCAGGATCGGGGTCTCCATCTCCAAAAAACCCCACCGGTGCAGGATTTCCCGCATAGTCTGGATAATCCGGCTGCGGTTAATGAAGGTCTCTTTTACTTCCCGGTTAACGATTAAATCAACATAACGCTGGCGGTAGCGCAATTCCACGTCTTTGAGGCCATGCCACTTTTCAGGCAGGGGGCGCAGGGCCTTGGCCAGGTAGGTATATTCAAAACCCTTAACCGTTACTTCGCCCCTCCTGGTCTTAAAAACCTCACCGGACACCCCGACGAAATCGCCGATATCAACCAGCTCAAAATTCTTGTATTGTTCTTCGCCAACCTGGTCGAGGCTCAAATAAACCTGGATCTGGCCCCGGTAATCCTGGAGGTGGGCAAAAGTAGCCTTGCCGTGCGAGCGGATGCTCATCAAGCGTCCGGCCACAGTCACCTGCTGCCCTTCAAGAGAATCAAAGTTATCAATTACCTCTATCGAATAATGGGAGGCTTCGTATTTAGGGCCAAAAGGTTCAATTCCTCTCCGCCTCAGTTCTTCCATTTTGCTGCGCCTGACCTGCATCAGTTCATGTAGTGGTTGTTCTTGTTCCATTCTTTACCCTCCCGCAATCCTGTGTGTTGTAGCTGGTTTATTTCATCTCAGTCCACTGCTTCAATCTTATATTTAAGAGTGCCTGCAGGCACCTTGACGTCGACCTGATCCCCTATAGTGCGCCCCATCAGGGCTTTACCCACCGGTGATTCATTGGAGATTTTCTTTTCAGCCGGGTCCGCTTCGGCAGTGCTGACAAGAGTATATTCTTCTTCCCGGTCCAGGTCCAAATCCCTGAGCTTAACCGTCGAACCAAGCACTATATGATGATCGTCTTCAGCGCTCTTTTCGAGCAGCCTGGCCCGGCGAAGCATTTTTTCCAGGGTAATTATCCTTCCCTCGATAAAGGCCTGTTCGTTTTTTGCATCCTCGTATTCAGCGTTGTCGGTAATATCGCCGTAAGAAATTGCTTCTTTAATACGATCGGCTATTTCCTTACGCTTGACCGTTTTCAGGTGATGGAGCTCCGATTCCAGCTTTTCCAGCCCATCTTTGGTCAGAAGCAGTTCATCGTGGTTTTCCATGCCTTCAACTTCAGTGTTTTCATTTTTCATTTGTTCATTATCAACGTGCTTGGTGTTTTTCATTTCATCCATTTTCGGGTTCCCCCTCGTGTTATTGACTTAATCCATGAAAATTCCCAAACCTCTTGCTGCATCAGTTGATTGATCTGGGATGTTAGCATAAATAACGGCTTCATAACCCAACGAAGCCCATAAAGATAAAGATAGTGCCAAGGACGCCTCGACACTTTTTCAGGTCAATCTTCAATATTTGCTATATTATAAGGTGTCCACACCCGGTTGTCAAGAAAATAAACCGGAGAAAAACGAGTTTCCAGGCAGCTGGCAGCGCCTGGTTACTGGAGTTGGATAATCCTCGGTTTCAGGTCCAATTCTTCCAGCAGCTGGTAGTAATGGGCTTCACTCAATTCTTCTTTACCACCAGCCAGGCAAACAAGCAGCGCTTCCATAACATTGGTACCAAAAGAACGGCCCTGCATTTCCGGAGTGGTGGTGATCAGCGTTTTAACGCCGCGTTCTTTTAAGAACTCCACATCACTGCTGGTAACAGTATTGGTCACAATGGTTTTGCCGGGAAGATTGGCCGGCATGTAGCGGTGTATAAAATGAAAGTCCCCGGCGATGATATCATTTTCCATAAAATAACGCACATAACGGGGCTTAGTTGAAGTCTGCTTGCTGCCGGTAGGATAAATCATGGTAAAGGGCAGCTGTCCCACCAGGGGTGCAAAAACACGGGCAATCGCAGCCAGGGCGGTCAGTGAATGAAGGGGAATGGGCACGTTAAGGACGTAAAGCAGATCACCATAAGTCATTATACAGCCTGCTTTTTCAAAAGCCTGGGCCATCCCGAGGCGATCCATGGCCGACATCAAAAGCACTTTTTTGGTCTGATCAAAAAGATCCGTATCCTCCATCAGCTGTTCGATGGAGCGGCGTTCCAGGGTGTTTTTTAAACCGGAGCCGTCCACAATCGGTGTCTTTTGGGCAGCCCGGGAAATCCGCCTGGCATCCCTGAACTCATAGCGGCGGTCAACGGCATAAATATAGAGGTCCATTCCGCCCAGTCCGAAAGCATCCACTTTGCCGTCAAGGTCCCTGATAATATCGATCATTTTGTTCATGTCACCATCGGTGCCAATCCGCTCAATTTTAAACTGCTCTCCCTTTAAGTCTACAGTAACGACATGATCTCGAGATGATGATCCCAGGCTAATTCCCACTATGCGTTTCAAGTTCGTTGTTCTCCTTTCTCTATTTTGCTATAACCATGTCGAGGTTCTTTTTCAACTGCTGCGGGTCCAGGAACCGGTCTTCCCGAATCGGGGTCGGGCCAAGGTTGATATAGATAATCTGGATATCGAGCAGGGCTTCTGCAAGCTGGTGCCACCTTTCAGATGATATCATGATCAAAGTGTCATATTCACGCAGCCGGGCTATCAAATCAAACATGCGGTTGAAGAAATCAAGGGCCTGCTGATCGCGAACCATTTCCCACCGGTCCCGGTTGTTAAGCAGCAGGTAGAAATCCAGCCCATAAGAACGGCAAATCTCGGATAACTGCCCGGTGTTCTCCAGGGGGAAACCGATCACAGCCACCCGGTTGCCTTTGCGAATTTCTCCAATGGCCTCAAGGCGGGACACAAAACTGCGGTCCAGGTGCAGGCGTTTGGCCGTTTCCTGCTGGGAAATCCCCTTCTCCCTCATTTCCAGGACTTTTTCTACAAGCCTGGCAGCTTTGTCCAGGCTGATCATTTTTTCGCCAACCCGGAATATTCGTTCAGGTTGCAAACCATCTCCCACCCTTTTGTACACAGGTTTGTGATCGCTACAATTTTAGCACTAAAGCAGCCCGGTAGCAACGAATTAATTAAGACCCTGTGGTCAGTACGTGATAAATGTCACCTATGGAAAGCAGGGTGTTGATGACGCAGAATCAGTTAAGTCGGTATTTAGTAAAGGGAGATATATGTTTCATGGCTAAGTGGCCTGAGTTTGCGCACATATTTTCTAACAGTCAAGTCGCTGCCGCTAAAACCGTATTCTGTTACCAACCGGTCCTAGATCCGCTTTGTGGCGTCCGATCTTACGGATCGACCAGTCTTCCACATAATACATTTTCTGACATACGCAATATCGACCACTTCAAGCACTTCCTTTCCTCCTGTCTACGGTTTTTTGCTGTTTAGGTACGGCATTTTTTCAACTGCTTAAAAACTGGCAGTAAGCATGAAGCAGGGTTTCCATTTCTTTGTAGGTGGAAGCGTGGTTTAACTGCTGGCGGGCATCTGCCGCCCCCGGAAAGCCTTTGATGTACCAGGCAGCGTGCTGGCGCATTTCCCGTACTGCAACATTCTCTCCTTTAAAATTACAGAGCAGGGAGAGGTGACGCAAAGCCACAGCGACAACCTGGCTAAAGGTTGGAGGGGCGGGCTGGGCCCTGTTTTGAAGCAGAGCCAGGGTGGCAGAAATAATCCACGGGTTACCCCTGGCCGCCCTGCCGATCATAACCCCGTCACAGCCGCAGTAGGAAAACATCTCAACGGCTTTTTCAGGTGAATCAATATCCCCATTGCCGATCACCGGGATGGACAGGGCTTCTTTCACCTGCCTGATTATATCCCAATCAGCAAAGCCGCTGTAACCCTGTTCTACCGTGCGGCCGTGGACGGCAACTGCACTGATGCCGGCAGCTTCTGCCCGGCGGGCGATTTCAACTGCGTTGACCGAAGCTTGATCCCAGCCCTTGCGCAGTTTCACCGTTACCGGCACAGAAACAGTCCCGACCACCGCTTTAAATATTTCACTGCACAGGGCAGGATTACGAAGCAGAGCCCCGCCTTCTTTGTTGCGGGTAATCTTGGGCGTGGGGCAGCCCAGGTTTAAATCTATAAAGTCAACGCCGTGTTCTTCAAGCTTTAGCGCCGCCCGGGCCAGGATCTGTGGATCTGAACCAAACAGCTGGAACCCGATGGGCCGTTCTGCTTCGGTATAATAAAGCAGATCGTGGTGCCGAGGGGAGTTATAAAGCAGGCCCCTGGCGCTGATCATTTCCGAGTAGAGGAGGGGGCAGCCCTGTTCTTTGGCCAGCAGGCGAAAGGGGTGGCCGGTGATACCCGCCATCGGAGCCAGGGCCAGGCCGGGATTCACTTCAACCGGGCCAATTTTCAAAAGCATCTTTGCAGTCATTTTAAACCACCAGTGTGATTGTAATTATTGATTTACAACAAGCGTGCACAATAGGTGTGCTTTAAAGTAAACATATCTGTTCAGCAGCGGTCATTGTGGACTGTCAAGAACACAGCACAGGCAATGGAAACACTGGGCTAATACCATTTCAAAATTGTGATTGAGGACAAAAAAGGCCTTAAGGGGACCAAATTACCAGGACTTTCGCCTTAAAAAAAATCTCCTTCAACTATTACTGCCGGTACAAACTGAAGCCAAATTTTTCGCAGGGAAACCCCGGGCAGTAAGTTGAAACTGAGTCTTTGCCATTATTTCCTAGTTAATCTGCAAGCCCGGTCTTTTTACAGGGCTGCCGGATATAACCAGGAATTGACTAAACAGAAACATTAGCTTTTTTGCGAACGAATTCTTTGTCCTTAAGCCCCGACGGTTAAACCCCGGGACCGGCGCTGGCCCATTAAATCAACAAAAGCCTCCAGCCTGGTTTGCACCCCGGCTGATCCGGTATGCTCATCAATAAACAGGGTTAAAACCGGGATGCCGTATTCCTTGCTGAGCCGGGGGACAATGCTCTTGGCTACGATTTCTGGAATGCAGGAAAACGGGGCCAGCTGCACCACCCCGTCAAAACCGGAACGGGCATACCGGATGATATCACCGACACTGTTCTGGCCGTGCCCGCCAATCTTCTGGGCCAGGTAGGGCATAGCCAGGCGGCGGCTGCCCATATCGCCTTTAGTTGACAATACATCATGGCGGGTATAGCTGGTCAGGTAAATGCTGCGCTGCACTTCTACCCCTAAATGCCCCAGCTGTTCTTCAACATAGAAGTTGGCAAACGGTTCAAGCTGAACATAAATCTCTCCAATCACCCCGACCTTGAGTGGTTGGAAAGTTTCATCGGCAGGCACACTGCGGAGCAGCTCCCGGGCTTCTTGCCCGGCTTTTTCAATTTCAGGCTCCTCCCTGGCTTTCCCCATCACGGCCATGGCCTGTTCGAAAGCCCTTGTTGTTGAGCCGGGGGTTAACTCCCGCGGCCTTTTTTTCTGGGCTATCAGTTCCAGGTCATCATAGACAGCCAGTTTTTTATAAGCTTTTTTTATTGTTTTCCATAGATAGCTCCAGGAATGGGAGCCTTTTAGTTTTTTCAACTGGTTATAAAAATGGGCCGGCTTGCGCAGCGGGGGCCAGAAAAAAATAAAATCAAAATCGTAACCGAGATCTTTCAGAATCCTGCCGTGCAGTTCACCGTACAGCCCGGCCCGGCAAGGTCCGTAACCTCCACCGCTAACCAGGGTATCGGCCCCGCGTTCGAGCCCTTCCAGGTAGGTCCCCAGGACTATTTTAAAGGGGATACAGGCAAATTCAGGAGCATACTTGGCTCCCCTGGACAGGGTCTGGCGGGTAGGGCGGTAAGGGGTAATCGCTTCATGCCCCAGGTCTTCAAGGATCAGCTCTATAATCGGGGTTAATGTTCCCATGTGCCCATAAGTAGCCTTCACGGCAAAAACCTCCCCTCGGATTTAACCCAGGTAGCGGCGGGCCAATTCTTTTAGGAAAGCGGACTTGAAATGGAGGCTTTCCACATCAATTCTTTCGTTTCGTCCGTGCACAGTGGTCCTGGCATCACCATCGAAATTTTTATCCATGTGACCGAAGCCGTAAGAAGGGATTCCGGCAGCACGCAAGTACTTCGAATCGGTCGATCCGGCCGAGATAACCGGCAGGCAGATAGCATCAGAACCGGCCATTTCCAAAGTGATCTCTTCCATCAGCTTGTAATAAGGCTCTTCAGAACTGGTAAAAGTAGGGGGCTGGTATTCATCGAACTCAATTTCTATCTCTTTTCCAATTACCGGCCGCAGCTCCCTTTCAACATATGCGCAGTCCTGCCCGGGCATAATCCTGATATCGATGCTGGCTTCACAGTAATCAGGAACGATGTTGGTCTTGGTCCCGCCCTTAATCATATTGGGGGATACGGTCATCCTGGTCATAGAACGCAGGGCCTCAACAAAGTTTTTTTCCAGCGGCAGCTGTTCAAGCAGGTTGTCAATTTCAGAGGGCTGGACCAGGCTCTTNTCNANNCCAAACAGGNCGGCCAGGTCCTTAAACAATTTTTCCACTTCGGGGATCAGGANNGTTTCCGCCCAGTAGTTGTTTAAGCGCGTTACAGCCCGGCTNAGTTTAACAACAGCATTATCGGCCAGGGTCGGGATCGAACCGTGCCCGGATTTGCCCCTGGCTCTTAAAGTGCACCAGGCCGTNCCCTTTTCACCAACCTGTAGAAAATAGATGATCTTGCCGTTTTTCAGCACGGGTTGATCGGCGCCTTCATTAACGGCAAAATCAGCTTTCAATTTTTCCGGGTAGTGCTCAAGCAGGTAACTCGCCCCCAGGTGCCCTCCCTGTTCTTCATCTGCTGCAGCCGCAATGATAAGTTCACCCTGCAAAGGCAACCCTTCCTCGATCAAATCCAGGGCGGCCGACACCTGGGCGGCCATCAAATCCTTGCAGTCAAGCGCACCTCGCCCGTAAACCACACCATCTTTTATCTCCCCTGAAAAGGGCTCAAAATCCCAGTCTTCACCGGCCGGTACCACATCGGAATGGGATAAATAAAGGATTTTCCTGGGGCCGGAGCCAATCCGGGCGATAAAGCTGCCCCTGCCTGCTTCAGGCTCGATTATCTCGCCTTTAACGCCGACACTATTAAAAAGGTCTTGCAAATATTGGGCTACAGCCGTTTCGTTGCCCGGTGGATTGGTGCTGTCGATGCGGATCAAATCACTCAGGATCTTTTCAGGAGAGCGGTTCATGGGATTACCTCCCTGTGTGGCACTGGTTGATTTTAGCATATCACAAAAAAACGTTTTCGTTAATTGACTTCTTTTAACAGGTGGCAGGAAGCATAATGATCGGGGCCGACTTTTTTCAAGACAGGGATTTCCTGCCTGCAGATATCCTCTACCAGCGGGCAGCGGGTATGGAAAGTGCAGCCCGGGGGCGGATTTGAAGGGCTGGGCACGTCACCTTTCAAAATAATTCGTTCTTTTTTATAGTTCGGCTCCATGACCGGAACAGCCGACAGCAGGGCCTGTGAATACGGGTGCATTGGGTTGTTATAAAACTCTCTTTTATCCCCTTCTTCAACAATTCGCCCCAGGTACATCACCCCGACCCGGTCGGCCATATGCTTGACCACACTCAAATCGTGTGAAATAAACAGGAAAGTCAAACCAAATTTTTCCTGCAAGCTTTCCAGCAGGTTAACAATCTGGGACTGGATCGATACATCAAGGGCAGAAATTGGCTCATCGGCCACAATAAACTCCGGTTCCATGATCAGGGCCCTGGCAATGCCGACCCTCTGACGCTGTCCCCCCGAGAACTCATGAGGATAACGTTTGTAATGATGCTCATCCAGGCCGCATTCCCTTAATACTGAAATGACCCGTTCACGGCGCTCATTACCTCTGGCTATACCGTGCACTTCCAGGGCTTCACCGATCGCTTCACCAATACTCATCCGCGGGTTAAGTGAACTGTAGGGATCCTGGAATATAATCTGCATATCCTGGCGTAATATCCGGAGTTCACTCTTGTCCATTGAAAAAACATCCCTGTCTTTAAAGAGCACTTTCCCACCGGTGGGGCTAAGCATCCTCAGGATGGTCATACCGGCTGTAGATTTACCACAACCGGATTCTCCTACCAGGCCGTAAGCCTCACCGGAGCGTACTTCCAAATCGATTCCATCTACCGCTTTCACATAACCGGTAAGCCTGGAAAACACCCCGCTCTTGATGGGGAAATATTTTTTCAAGCCTTTAACACTGAGAACAGTTTTTGGATCTGCCATTTATTTCACCCCTTTTGTTTTCTGATCCTGGTACAACCAGCAGCGCACCAGGTGCCGGGGTATAGGTTCCAGCAAATCGGGCATTTCCCGGTAGCAAATTTCCATGGCTTCAGAACAGCGGGGATTAAAAGCACAACCTACAGGCATATCGCCAGGATTGGGTACATTACCCGGGATATAATCGAGAACTTCTTTTTCTTCTTCTAACTTTGGTTTTGACTTGATCAGGCCGCTGGTATAAGGATGCAGGGGGTTTTTAAATAAAGATACCACATCGGTATTTTCAACCACTTTCCCGGCATACATCACGACAACATGATCGGCCATTTCAGCAATTACTCCCAGGTCGTGGGTTATAAATACAATTGAAGTGTTAATCCTGTCTTTAAGGTCCTTCATCAACTCCAGGATCTGGGCCTGGATGGTCACATCAAGCGCCGTGGTCGGTTCATCGGCAATGAGCAGCTTTGGATTACAGGACAGGGCCATGGCGATCATCGCCCGCTGCCGCATTCCCCCGCTTAGTTGATGAGGATAATTGTCAAGGACTTCATTAGCCCGGGGGATCCCGACCAGCTCCAGCATCCTGGCTGCTTCTTTCCAGGCTGCTGAGCGATCCATTCCCTGGTGAAGGCGGATCACTTCAGTAATCTGGTCCCCGATTGTGTAGACAGGGTTCAGGGAAGTCATCGGCTCCTGGAAGATCATGGCTATCTCGTTACCCCTGATCCGGCGCATGTTTCTCTCAGTAAAGGTAAGCAGATCGCGATCTTCAAGCAATATTTTGCCGCCCTCTATTTTTCCGG
>SL_5KL_010_SEDDRAFT_10002389_pt1 | contig 10480 bp, 11 predicted proteins | sample SodLakKL_010_SED_FD_9118 | JGI IMG/M metagenome (IMG submission 9118)
GCAAGCAAAGCCCTTATGTCGGTAACCAATTGAGCTTACCGGGAATTTATTATACCGGGGAATGACGGTAATGACATGTAACTGCTTCTGTTTATTCAGCCGGCTCAGATCGTGGATCTTCCAGAGCCACGGCCGGAACGAACACGAATAGGGCGCAGGCCCACCCTTTAGGTACCGTTTTGCATCTGTGAAACCAGTCAGTGTCTGTGCTTACACAGTTGCAACCAGGTAGAAGGAGGTTATTTTATTTCCTTCAGGACTTCATTTACGTCTTCTGCGGGCAGCTTGCAATGCCCCATCGTACATACATGGATCAGGGTTTTCCGGGGGTCGAACCGGTTGTGAAACACAGGGATGCCGGCCGCTGCACTCTCTTCCTCTGCCGGGAGGGTAATGGTGTCAGGAAGGTATCGCGCGTTCAGAGCGGCAGATCTTTCCATGGCTTCCTTCCCGGTTATCACAAGTGTATAAAATGGCCTGGTATGGTGCATCAGCAATATACCCCAGTTGGAAAAACTGCTGCTGTATTTTTCCAGTTTGTCCTGCATGTCCCTGAGCATGCCGGAGCTTCGCTGCCCCCAGGCGGGTTCTTCGAAGCTATGCGCCAGGTAAAACAGCACCCGGGCCATTACGCTGTTGGAAGCCGGAATCACGTTATCAAAAAGTTCAAAATGGGGTGCTGCCAGCTTTTCAGACTCATCCGAAGAGAATGAAAACAAGTTGCTTTTATCAGAACTGAAATGCTGCATCACATGTTCTGCCAGCTTTTTTGCCTCCAACAGGTATGTGGTCCGGCCCGACACTTCATACAAGCGTATCAGGGCTTTTGCAAAAAGGGCGTAATCCTCAAGAAACCCATCGATCTGGGGGCTGTTTCCCACGAGCTGGCGGTATAGTTTGCCGTTATCCCGCATGGCATGGGCAATCAAATGATCTGCCGCGCGAACGGCTTTTTTCAGAAACTTCTCCTCTCCAAAGGCCGCAGCGGCATCGGCCAACCCTTCAATCATCAGTGCATTCCACGATGTCAGCACTTTGTTGTCGAGCCCCGGCGGCACCCGTTTGCTGCGGGCCTCAAGGAGCTTTTCCCTGGCACGCGACAGCAGGTTGCGATAATCATCCGGGTCTATATCGCGTTTCAGCGCGAAACTTTCAGGATCTTCTTCCCGCATAAGAATGTTTTTACCATCTTCCCACAGCCCTTTCTTGCCCACAAGATAATATTCCCCGACAAGGGGTGCATCATCTCCAAGAACGGAATCCAGCTCTTCAGCAGTCCAGACATAGTACCTGCCTTCCTCACCCTCGCTGTCAGCATCCAGGGCAGCATAAAACACACCTTCGGGCGAGGTAAGTTCCCGCTCCACAAAATCTGCCGTTTCATAAACAACATCACGGTAAAGCGGGCTGCCTGTAACCTTCCATGCGTTTGCATACAGGGAGACCAGCTGCCCATTGTCGTATAACATTTTTTCAAAATGAGGCACCCTCCATTCATTGTCCGTAGCGTAACGTGCAAATCCTCCGCCTACCTGATCATAGATGCCCCCCATAGCCATCTTGTCCAGGCTAAGGACAACCTGCCTGAGCCATTCCGGCTTCTCCTCACTCACAGCTGCATGCAACAGGAAAGAGTGATTGGTGGGAAGGGGAAATTTAGGCGCACCGACAGTGCCCCCTTCCTTATCATCCATGTATTGCATCAGGTTGCCGGCTATATTCATCACCTGTTTCCGCGAAAAAGCAGGTTTTTCCTTCCCTGCTACCACCAGGCTGCTTTTGGCAACTCCTTCTGTAAGGTTTCTGGCTTGCTGCAACACGTCATCATAGTTGTCGTGATAAAGGGAAGCTACGCGCGACAAAATGGTTTTCCACTGTTCTTTGGGGAAATACGTTCCTCCCCAGAAAGGCCGGCCATCGGGCAGCGCAAAACAATTTAACGGCCAGCCGCCATGGCCCGATACCATCTGCACGGCACCCATATATAAATGATCAATATCGGGGCGTTCCTCCCTGTCTACCTTAATACATACAAAATCTTTGTTCATCAGGAAAGCCACTTCCTCATCCTCAAAACTTTCACGTTCCATCACATGGCACCAATGGCAGGCCGAATAGCCAATGCTCACGATAAGGGGTTTGTTTTCTGCCCGAGCTTTTTCAAGAGCATCTTCTCCCCATGGGTGCCAGTCAACAGGATTGTTGACATGCTGCATCAGGTACGGGCTGTGCTGGCCTTTAAGATGATTTTCTTTGCTCATGCTTTTATTGTGTTTAGATGATGTCAGGCTACTGATTATCTGATGTTTGTATTTTTGCCACCAGGTCTGCTATTGGCTTTTGGCTTAAAGATTGCAATATTCCTTGCTGATCTCCCACAGGCGTTCGGCAACTTCNATGTCGTGTGCATGCCGGGTGGTTTTGGTTTCTTTTTTCTTGACGAAATACTTGCCTGAAACGCCTTCAACTTCGGGAGAGGTGGCCAGAAAAATGGATGTTTCAGCACCTTTTTCGGCAGATATCATGAAAAGCCCGAAAATTTTCCGGAAAAACCGCGGCATCTTATCAAAGAGGTGGGTTTGTACCACCCCGGGGTGCAGGCAATTGGCGGTCACACCCGTACCTTCAAGGTCCCTGGCCAGCTTGCGGGTAAAGAAAATGTTGGCAAGCTTCCCCTGTGCGTATGACTTCAGGCTCGACCAGTTCTTTTTGCCCTCCGGATCCTCAAGGTTCATTTTTGCCTGCTTGTGTGCCGAGCTGGACACGTTCACAATGCGCGCGGGGGCACTGGCCTTGATCATGTCAAGCAACAGGTATGTCAGGAGAAAAGGCGCCAGGTGGTTGACGGCAAAGTTCATTTCAATCCCGTCTTCCGACTCTTCGCGCTTTACTTCCCAGGTGCCGGCGTTGTTGATAAGGAGATGAAGGTTGTCGTGTTTTTTTCTGAATGCTTCTGCAAACTGCCGGATGGAGTCCAGCGAGTCGAGCCGGCACTCTGCCAGTTCAACATTGGGGTTGCCNGATCTCTCCATGATCTCTTTTTTTAGCTGCTCTCCCCTCTCCATATTCCGTACGGGCAACACCAGCCCTGCACCCTTTTCGGCCAGCGCAAGGGCCGTTATGCGGCCAATACCCGAAGTGGCGCCCGTTATTATTGCTGTTTTATTTTTGATGTCCATTTGTATAGTGTTTTGGAAAGAGACTGTTAAACAACGGTATCGCCGGTGCCGCAACCTCCTTCATATTGCAGTTACTGATAAGAACATTTTGTAAAACAGATTGTTTAAACAGAGAGCCGCAAGGGATACATTAGCGCTCTGTACGGTAGTTTTTTTACAGCCTCCGGTATTTATCCATTGTCTGGCTTTCAGTTGCAGTCAATCATAATATGGCTGCTGAAATCACGTATCTGCATTATTAGTAACTTATGAATGGCAAAATGGCTTTTGTGATATTCTTTTCCGTTGTCCTGACCGTGTATGCGCTTGTCAACTACTATATTTATACAAGAGGCTTGCAGGCCCTGCCAGCCCAGGGCGGGCTCAAACCTGTCTACGCATTTGCTTTCTGGACCCTTGCCGCCACATATGTTGCGGGCCGTTTCATGGAAAGGGTATACCTGAGTACCTTCAGTGATGTGCTCGTATGGACAGGATCTTTCTGGCTGGCAGCCATGCTGTTTTTCTTCCTGCTGGCGGTGTTCTTTGACCTTCTCCGCCTGGTTAACCATGTAATTCCGTTTTTCCCGGCATTCATCAGAGAGAATATGCCACAGGTGCGTCAGTATGTTTTTGCAGGCTCACTGGTGCTGGTGACAACTCTGCTTATCGCGGGGCATATCAATGCCAGAAATCCGGTTGTGCGTAATGTGTCGATAGACCTGTGGCATAAGGAAACAAACGGAATGGAAAGCCTGAATGCGGTGTTGCTGTCTGACATCCACCTCGGCACATTGATTGGCAACGGCCAGTTTCAGCGGATTGTTGACCGGGTAAGGCAGCTGGAGCCGGAAATAATTTTCCTTGCCGGCGACATCCTTGATGAGGATCTGGAGCCTGTGATCCGGCAGAACATTGGCGTCACATTGCGCGAACTCCATGCCCCTCTTGGTGTGTATGGCGTGATGGGCAACCATGAGCACATAGGGGGAGCAAAAGACGCATACGAATACCTGGTAAGCCACGGCATTCAAATCATCCGGGACGATGTGGTGAAAATAGGAAATGCTTTTTACCTTGCGGGTCGTGAAGACCGCGACAAGCAAAGGTTCACGGGACGGAAGCGAAAACCCCTGGCCAATATACTCGCTGATGTTGACCACAGGTATCCGGTCATCTTAATGGATCACCAGCCGTTTTATCTCGAAAAAGCAGCCCGCCTCGGTGTCGACCTTCAGCTTTCCGGACACACCCACCACGGACAGATCTGGCCTTTGAATTTCATTACACAAGCCATGTATACTATTAGCCATGGGTATGGAAACGTTGACGGGATGCATGCATATGTATCCAGCGGGGTTGGCACGTGGGGCCCTCCTGTAAGAATAGGGAACCGGCCCGAAATCGTAAATTTACATATTCGGTTTGCCCGGGAGGAGGGCAAAAGTCAGTAAACTACCTTTTCCTCCGTTTCATCCTCCTTTTCTTTCTTTTTGAAGCCACTGAAAACCCGGCTGAAAAAGGAAGTCATTCGTAAAAACATGTGGTAAGACTGTTGAAAAACAGATACAACCCGCTTAAAAGAGGAAAAAAACGTTGACATCCTCTCAACGGCATGAAGGCTTTCGTTAAGGTTTTTTTCCGCAAGCAACGCTTCATAACGTAACCGGGCCTTCTCTACCCGTATGTCGTCGAGTGTCTTTATGTTCCTGATGGCTTCAAACATAAATTACGATTTTTGGTATTTTTGGGCATACAGGACAAGCACAAACTACATCCTTTGAAACTACCTCCTTTTTCTCAGAGGCCGGCATCCTGGAACCGCTGCTTACTGACCTGAAGCTATTTCTGGCCTGCTGGCTCGTCATCCTGGAGCGCTATTTGCTTAACGATCCGGATGGCCATACGGCCAAAAATACGTTTACGGGCAGCAACAAGGATAATTAACAGCAGCAGGTAGAACCCTGCCACGATAAGCATGCCATAAAGCAGTGAGTCTAAAAGCGAGCCAAGGTAAATGGCAGCGGCCCCTGACAAGAACATCAGTGCCAGGAGGCCTGCCATAAACACAAACGCATTGGCCATGAGAAGGCTTATCGTCTTAACGGCCTTTTCAAAAGCCAATATGCCCAGGTAAGATAGTTTCGTCTCAATGTATGCTTTGATATGGTCTGATATCCTGGCAATTTGAGAAAATATTTCTTTGCCTTCCATGTAAGATCAGGATTTGACGATTACTTCTCTTCTTCCGGCATCGCCTTTTTCATTGCCTGTTTGGCATCCTCTGTCTTGGTTTTGATGTAACTTTTCAGCTCGTCAAACTTCTCATTGAATTGCTTGCCAAGGTCATCCGAGTACTCTTTTCCCTTATCCTGCAGCATTTTTCTGGTTTCCTTACCGGAAGTGGGTGCAAAAAGAAGTCCGGCAGCAACACCAACGGCTGCGCCAAATACAAATCCAAATAATACTTTTCCGTTTGAACTGCTCATAATATCAGTATTTTAGGGTTAAACAATCGATTAAATACGCCAAAATGAAGAAAAACCTTCGTTTTTTTTAGCGTTAACAACAAATATAATGAAAAATTACTTCTCTTGCAATTTTTTCTGCCAGAGATCAGGGAAGCCCGCCTTTTGACACTCCGGCTATGTATAAGAAAGCAGTGGATCAGCATGCAGTGGGTATGTCCGCGGAAATAAGGTTAAGATTGAGGCTAAGATTAAGGTTAAGATTAAGGTTAAGATTGAGGCTAAGATTGAGGCTAAGATTGAGGCTAAGATTGAGGCTAAGATTGAGGCTAAGATTGAGGCTAAGATTAAGGTTAAGGTTAAGGTTAAGATTAAGTCGTGACTACTTCAGATTAAGTCAAACGCAAGCCGTGGCTTTCTGACCTTTTGTCTTTTTGTCTTTTTGTCTTTTTGTCATTTTGTCTTTTTGTCTTTTTGTCTTTTTGTCATTTTGTCTTTTTGTCATTTTGTCTTTTATCCTGCCCTTATTTTGACACAAATAAAGCCTAAAGAGAAAACATTTTCCCGGCTTTTTCGTATAAGTTCTTACAGGGTTCGCACTGCATCAGTATCTTTGCGGCGGTTTTCCGCAAATGCTGTGCACGGAACCCCCCAACCGATATATCGACGAATGATCAGGTCATGAATAGAAAAGATGTGCTTTTTGAGTATTACGAAGTTGAAAACGACAAGTCGCTGCCTGATGACGAAAAGGAACTGGTTGCTCTTGCCCGTGAGATGTGTTCACAGGCCTACGCGCCATATTCCACCTTTTACGTGGGAGCCGCTGTTTTACTTGAGAACGGCAAGGTGATAAAAGGGTCTAACCAGGAGAACGGCGCCTATCCAAGCGGCTTATGTGCCGAGCGTGTTGCTGCTTTTGCCGCATCTGCAATGTTCCCTGGCGTTCCGATGAAAAAAATTGCCATCAGCGCCAGATCCAACCGGGTACCTGTCGAAAGCCCCGTCTCTCCCTGTGGAGCATGCCGCCAGGTCTTGCTCGAATACGAGCTGGCCCAGCATCAGCCCATGAAAATATTGCTCAGCACAGAAAAAGGCAGTATCGTGATCATAGAAAAGGTCCAGGACCTTCTTCCCCTGGCTTTTTCCGGCAACGGCCTTAAAAAACCGAAAGGCAATTAGCCCCCGCACCTTATCCCCGGAATCTGCAATCTGATTCAGTTTGCCATCATGTTGAACAAAGCGAGGCCTGGTATGTTTCATAGCCAAAGAATTGACACAAAGGGGTGATTGTTTTGACGTTTCGACATTTCGACATTTTGACAGTTGCAATACAACCCATGAACTTTTGACAAAAACATAAGCACCTCAATAGCAATTAGTTGAAAAGGGCCCATGAACCTGGCACTTGCGATCTCTGCGAATCCAAACCCCCATGTTGTAAATCCCGACCATTCGGGAACAGCATTTTTGACACACACAGAGGGATGATTATTGGGACGTTTCGACATTTCGACATTTCGACATTTTGACAGTTACAACACAACCCATAAACTTTTGCGAAAACACAAACACCCCAACAACAACTAGTTGCCAAAAAACAAACACATGAAAACACTTGCACTGACAGTAATCCTGAAAATCCTGGTTTTACACGTTTCTGCAGAAGGCCACAAGCCTGCTTACCAGGTTTTTGACAGAGAGGGGAACCCCGTGACTTACCATGAAATGTTTGATGGTGCCTCAAATGCGGAGATCGTAATGTTTGGTGAGTTGCACAACAACCCCATTGCTCATTGGCTGCAACTCGAGTTAAGCACCGGCCTTTTTGAGTATGCCGGTGAAAACCTTGTGATGGGTGCCGAGATGCTGGAAGCCGACAACCAGGTTATTCTCGACGAATACTTCAGCGGCCTGATCATGGAACGGCACTTCACCTCAGAGGCCAGGCTCTGGAACAACTACGACACGGATTACAGGCCTTTGGTGGAACTGGCCAGGGAAAATGGCTTGAACTTCATTGCCACCAACATCCCAAGAAGGTATGCCGCTATGGTACACAGGGGCGGATTCGAAGCACTGGAGGAGCTGAGCGACGAAGCAAAATCATGGATAGCCCCCTTACCTGTTCCTTATGATCCGGACCTGCCGGGATATCGCGCGATGCTGGAAATGGAAGGACTTCCCGCCCATGGCACCGAGAACTTTCCCAAAGCACAGGCCATAAAGGACGCGACCATGGCCCATTTTATTCTCCAAAACATGCCGGAAAACGGTATTTTTATACATTTTCACGGCGCCTACCATTCCAATAACGACGAAGGGATCGTGTGGTATCTTCACGAGTACAGTGAGGAAAACCTCCGGGTAATGACCATCAGCACAGTAGAGCAGGAGTCAGTAGACCAGCTGGCAGAAGCACATCTTGGCCTGGCAGATTTCATCATCGCAGTACCCGCCACAATGACAAAAACTTACTAAAGCATAATCTGCCCGACTCATCCAGGACGAGACTCCCAACTCACAACCACTTTACCGGGCTCCTCCCCCGCCCGATGCCGCTCCTCCGCCACCGCCAGCAGTGCCGCCGCCACCCATCCCGCTGGCCGAGCTCATCGTAGTGCTTGTAGTCGAGATCACCTGGTTAATGGTGTCGCCAAAGCTGCTGATACTATGTTGATGCAGGATGATCCAGGGGAGATAGCCATGGTAGCCGTGCGATTCAATGCCCTTTGTGAGGCGTTTGAAGTATTTAGGCCCCAGCCCCATGGCCATTCCGTATATAAGGTAAGCATTCACAGTAAAGGCATCCATCTCCCGCATGTCCGTTTCAAAATCGTGCTTTTTCAGGTAGTTCCGCAAATATTTCCATTGCCGGTAAGCTTTTTCGCCCGCCTCCGTGCGGTGTGCAATGCCAATTGATGCCAGCAGGGCCACCAAAGACACCCCGGCGGGGATCAAAAGCCACGGGCCATAAACGAATACGGCCAGCATAAGAAACCCGACCATCAGCAGCGCGCCAAACAAGATGCCAAGCTGCTGACCCTGGATGCTGCGCTTGTCAAACCACTCCTTCTTCTTACCCTCCCGTTTTATCGTTTTGGTCCACGAAGCGAAAAATTTCTGCATGCGTGTCTGTTTCTTTTTCATCCGGGTCAGGCTGATCTCGCCGGGCGTTTCAGCCAGCTCTTCAAAAAGAAAACGGATAAGCTTTTTCTCGTAGGGAAGCAGGGGTGGATCTGCCCGATCCATTTTGTCCCTGTTGAGCACAAAATAAAGGCCGGGACGAGCTTTCCCGAAAAGAGGCTTGTCCTTTTTTTCGCTTTCCTTTATGGTGATGATGTCCCTGTGAGCAAGGTCGAAGATCGTCGATATCAGGGCATTGCTGTTGACAAAAGTACCGTTGAGCAGATAGTTCACCATGGCAGGGCGTTCCTTGTCGGGAAGACCGGAAAAAGCACCGGGCTTTTCCTGCAACACCGGCTTGTTACGGAACCTGCGAAACAGCCATGTCCACAAAATCACCACCAACAAAGCGAGCGGAATCGCCATTAGCCGGCCCAGCTCATGTCGTTGCGCTTCACGCTCAGCCCGCTCCTTCCGCTCCTGCTCCCTGATTATAGCCTCTTCCCGAAGCCTGTTGGCCTCTTCCACCAGCACCGCCACCTCTTCCAGCACCTCTTCTTCGATTGTTCCTGACTTTTGCGGCATCTCTGAAAAAACACCCTCCGGGTATAAGGCACGGATTTCCAAAAACTGGTTTGCAGAAAGCCGGCCCAGATCAACCAATACCACACCCTCCTCAATCATGGTGGAAACTGCATCCAGCGATCCGTGCACCCAGTGCCGGGCTTGCCCTTCATCAAGAGGCTCCGGTGGGATGATCCGGGCCCGTATGTTCCCTGTGCTTACATCCCATTCGTCGGAAATCAACTGGTAATAAAGCAAGGCCATATCTTCGTACCGCCCGATGGCCCCGGTAACACTGAAACTTATGACAACCTCCCTGCGGGTGTCCACAGCATCAAGAAAAATGCGCAACTCCTGGTAACCCTCTTTCGGATCCAACATGGCGGTGCCCGGCTCCTTAGTCGTGGCAAACGGATGTTTTTGGCCATCGACCGACACTTCAAAATCATCAAACCGAGCCTGGCCGTCGAGTGGAAAGGTGCGAAACACTTCTGAAAAAGCGCCTTCAAATGCGAAAACTCTCTCCTCCTGCACAAGCATGCTGCCGTCACTGGCAAGCTCTAATGTAATGTCAAGGCTTGTAATATGATATTCCCGTGCCTGTGCAACTGCACCCGCAAAGAGGAGAACGAGGATCGCGGCGATTGGGTGGATGATGTAGGGTTTCATGGGTTTATATTTTTCAACTAATTGTTATTGAGGTGTTTATGTTCTTGTCAAAAGTTCAGGGGTTGTGTTGCAACTGTCAAAATGTCGAAATGCCAAAATGTCGAAACATCCCAGTAATCATCCCCCCTTGTGTCAAAAACCCTGTTATGGGGGTTTCATGGGTTAAATATGATGTTAAGGTTGAGGTTAAGGTTAAGGGGTTATGGGGTTATGTGGTTATGTGGATAGCAAAAATACATAAATACCCCGTGTGTTCAAAATTTTAAAAGCAAACACATGAGGCAACAGAAAACTTCAAATCCAGAATCGCTTTGCTTGCCGAATTTCTTCGCCCCCGGGACTTGACCCGGGCTTTGCAACATCACAGCTTCAAACCTCAAACTATACGTGCAAAAATTCATCCACCATCTTCAAAGAAGTTGGATTGATTAGCCATAAAGCAAAGCTTTCTTTTTCGCACATGCAGCTCTTACCAGCCACACATGCACACAAAGA
>SL_5KL_010_SEDDRAFT_10002391_pt1 | contig 10478 bp, 9 predicted proteins | sample SodLakKL_010_SED_FD_9118 | JGI IMG/M metagenome (IMG submission 9118)
TGATGATGGTGGGCAGCGGGCCGGCCGAGCCGATGGTGAGATCGCTCGTCGAAGAGCTCGGCATCGAGGACAGGGTGGTTTTCACCGGCTACGTGCCCTACGAGGAGCTGCACAAGTACTACGCGGCGGCGGACGGCCTCGTGATCGCGTCCAAGTTCGAGACCCAAGGCCTGGTGGTCATCGAGGCCATGGCCTGCGGCGTGCCGGTGGCCGCCATCGGCTACCGCGCCCTCCTGGAGACGGTGGTCGACGGGCACAACGGCTTCCTCTTCGACGACGATGTGGAGTCCTGCGCCCGGGCGATGAAGGACTGCCTGAGCGCTGACGGGGCGATGAGGGCCAACGCCCGCCGCACCGCGGAGAGGTTTTCCCTGGAGTCCTGCGCCGACAGGCTGCTGGAGGTCTACCGCAAGGCCATCGACATCAAGAGCGAGAGGATGAGGGGCAAGCGCTGATGGTCGACATCGGGCAGTTCGTCTACGACATATTCGGCCCGTACGGATGGTGGGGCATACTCCTGTGCGTGATGATAGTGTTCATCATCGATGCGCTGATCTTCCCCACGCTGCCTGAGCTCTTCACCGTCATCGCCTTCATGTACGACCCGTCGCTGGAATGGGGGCTCGCCATCATGGTTACCCTCCTGGCGGGGGAGTTCATCGGCATGACGTCCCTCTACCTGGTGGTGGAGAGGGTGAAGGTCCCCAAACGCGTCCAGACGCTGGCGACCCGTTACGTCAACTTCCTCATCGTCGGCGATGAGAGGCTGCTGCTGGTGAACCGGGTGGCGCCGATGATACCCTTCGCCGGGGCCTTCGTGAGCATGATAGACACCTGGACCTACCGGAGGGCGTTCGGCTATCTTCTGGGCGGGGCCTTCGCCAAATACGGCCTGATACTGGCGATGAGCGGCTTCTTCTTCGCCCTGTTCAGCAGCGGGGCGGCGCAGACCTACACCCTGGCCTTCGTGGCGGCCCTCATCGCCATCTCCTTCGCGGAGAGCTATCGCCGCAAGAGGGGGATGGGCAGAGGGGGTGCTTCCGCTTGAGCGGAGGAGGGGCGAAAACAATATCTCAGTCTAAGCCTTTCAGTGTCTGGATGACGGATGGGCCGCCCTTCTGCGATCGGGAGGGATGTTAGATTGCGCATAGCGATGACCACCGACAGCTACCTGCCCTCCCCGGGCGGGGTGGTGACTGCGGTGGTCAATGCCAAGAAGGCGTTGGAGAGCAAGGGGCACGAGGTCATCGTCATAGCCCCCGACCCCGGCAAGGAGGAGCTCCGCGAGGAGGGCACCGTCTACTTCCCCGCCTGGGAATGCCGCCCCTACCCCGGCTACTACGTCCCCATCTTCCCCTCCAACAAGATGCAGATCATCCGTGAGCTGGACGTCGACCTCATCCACAGCCAGGGCCAGCTCATAATGGGCATGCGGGGCCTCGTCGTCAGCCGCAGCCTGAACCTTCCCTTCGTGGTCTCGTTCAACACCATGATGACCGAGGCTCTGAAGTACTACTCGCCCTTCAACCTGGACTCGAACGTCACCGAGAACCTCATCTGGTTCTATTTCCGCACCCTGCTGCACAACGCCGACGCGGTCATCACCCTCACCGACGCCATCGGCGAGGAGCTGCGGCGGAGGGCGCCGCGCATAAGGAGGCTGGAGACGATCCCGGTGGGCATAGACACCGACCATTTCAACCCCGCTGTGGACGCCTCGGACCTGCGGCGGCGCTTGGGCCTGGAAGACAGGAGGGTCCTGGTGCACGTGGGCCGCATGTCCTACGAGAAGAACATCGAGCTGGTGGTGAGGGCGATGGCGCACACCGACGACGATGTGGCCCTGGTCCTGGTCGGCAGCGGCCCCGCCGAGGGCAAGCTCAAGAACATGGTGAGGTCCATGGGCCTGCAGGACCGGGTGGTCTTCACCGGCTACGTCCCCCTGGAGGACCTGCGGCGCTACTACGCCGCGGCCGACGCCTCGGTGATCGCATCCAAGTTCGAGACCCAGGGCCTGGTGGTCAACGAGGCCATGGCCTGCGGCCTTCCGGTGGCGGCCATCAACTACCGCGCCCTGAAGGAGGCGGTGAGCCACGGGCACAACGGCTACCTCTTCGAGGACGACGCCCGTTCCTGCGCCGAGGCGATGGGCGCCTGCCTTGACGCTCCGGCATCGCTGAGGGCCAACGCCCGCCGCACCGCGGAGAGCTACTCGATCGATGCCAACACCGAGAGGCTCATATCCCTCTACGAGTACGCCATCGAGAGCAACGCCGAGAGGCAGAGGGGCGGCTACTACCGCCGATTGCAGAACATCTACAACAGCATCTCCCCCCTGCGCTGAGGCGGAGATTTAATTAGTCGTTCGCCTGTTCACTGGACGTTCCCATGCCATCGACAGCCGACGCGAGAGCTAAGACCTGCGGCCCTGGACAGGGTCTGTGCCCGGCCTCATCGGGGTGGGCAGCATGAGGATAGCCCATGTCAACCCCTACTTCTACCCCTTCCGCGGGGGCATTGAGCACCGCGTGCACAACATATGCTCCCAGCTGGGTAAGGGCAACGAGGTGACGATAATAACGTCGCAGCTGCCGGGCACGGAGAGGGAGGAGCGGGGCGAGGGATATGACATCCTCCGCCTGGAGTCCCGGTTCTACGGCTCGTACAACCCCCCCTACGTCACCTCCAAAGGACTGGATGAGGCGTTGCGCGAATTAGACCCCGACGTGGTCGAGTTCCACTACCGCTGGGCGCCCTCCTACACCAAGGGCATGAGCGCCCACGACGGCCCCAAGGTCTTCACCTGGCACAATTCATACGGCGAGGGGGAGGGCCTGCTGCAGCGGGCGGGGTCGCTGGCCAACGACCGCCTCTTCCTCCCCAAGCTCCGTGAGTACGACGAGGTGACCTGCATCAGCGACTACATCCGCAAAGAGCTGGCCGCCAAGGGCGTGCCGGAGGAGAGGATGGACGTCATCAAGAACGGCGTGCACATGCCGGCGGAGGTCTCCGGGGAGGAGGACGGCTTCCTGCTCTTCGTGGGGAGGCTGGTGGCCACCAAGGGGCTGAAGTACCTGCTGCAGGCGATGCGCGATGTGGAGATGCCGCTGAAGATCTGCGGGAAGGGCCCGGAGATGAAGCGGCTCCGCCGGCAGGCCCGCCGCCTGGGCGTGGAGGACCGGGTGGAGCTGCTGGGATACGTCAGCGAGGAGGAGCGCGACCGCCTACTGGACCGATGCACGCTCTACGTCATGCCATCGCTGTTCGAGTCCTACGGCATCGCCGCCGCCGAGGCGATGTCGCACGGCAAGGCCATGGTCTCCACCACCTCGGGCGGGCTTCCAGAGGTGGTCCAGGACGCGGGGGTGCTGGTGCCGCCCCGTGACCCTGCGGCGTTGGCGGAGGGGATAAACCGCCTGCTCGGAGATGATGGGGAGAGGAGGCGGATGGGCGCCCGCGCTCTGGAGCTGGCCAAGACCTACAGCTGGGAGGGCGTCGCCGCCCAGACCCTGGAGCAGTACCGGCGCATCTCCTGAATACGGCCCTGAGTGCGGTCATGGCGTCGCGGCAGCGATGCCCCGCCCGCGGCTTGCCGGGGGCGGTTCCCTTCCCTGGGCTCGGCCCATCTGCCGGAGGGCGTCGCTCCGTCATGGTTAAGAGCCTCGCGGCTCCTTCATCATCCATGGAGTTCGTCCGAGTTGATGGCAAGGACTGCGGCGACGTCGTCCTATACGCCCTGTCGACCTGCCGCTGGTGCAAGATGACCAAGCAGCTGCTCGAGGACCTGGATGTCGGGTACAGGTACGTTTTCGTGGACCTTTTGGACAAAGATTCCAAGGCCAAGGCGCAGGAGCAGATGAGACGCCATGACCGCTCCGGCTCCTTCCCGATGATAGTGGTCGACGGCAAGGACGTCATCATCGGCTACAAGGAGGAACAGATACAGAAGGTGGCGGAGCGATGACGGTAACAGCGGCTGATGTGGACGCCGCCGTCGCCCGGCTCAAGAGGGAGGCGGAGTCGCGCGGCTACCGCCTCAACCCCGACGCCGAGGCGCTGCGGTCCCTGGCGGAGGGCCTGTTGGTCAACAGCGAGCGATACGGCTATCCCTCCTGCCCCTGCCGGCTATCCTTCGGCGAAAAGGACCAGGACCGGGACATAATCTGCCCCTGCGACTACCGCGACCCTGACCTTGACGAGTTCGGCGCCTGTTATTGCGGCCTCTACGTATCGGAGAAGGTGTTCAGGGGGGAGGAGGAGCTGAGGCCGGTGCCGGAAAGGAGGGGAGCGGATGGGGGGGCCTCCGCTGCCCCCGGGGACGTGAGGGCGACCTTCCCCTACCCGGTCCACCGCTGCCGCGTCTGCGGCTACCTCTGCGCCCGCGAGGCACCTCCGGAGAAGTGCCCGATCTGCCTGGTCGGCAGGGAGAGGTTCGAGAGGTTCGCCTGAGGCGGTCAATATCCTAACCAGGCAGTCGTCCGCGCATCGGCGGCCGAAGGATGACAGCGGCCACCATGCATCGCCGCGGCGGCACTATCAGCGGACGATTTGCTTGAGGGTGATGCTGAAGGTCAGGTCCTGGCCCACCCTCTCGTCGGCGTACTTGAACCAGACGCTTCCATCATCGACCTCATGGAGGTAGAAGGACTCCCCGTCCTTGTCGACGCCCTTGACGCTGTTGGCCATCTCGGGGGTCAACTGATGCTCGAGGGCGGCGGTCTTGGAGCCGACCGAGATGACCTTCAGGTTCCATCCGCTTCCCTGGTCGCGGTCCCCGTATGCCCAGTACCTCTCTCCCTGCACGGGCAGGTTCTTGACCATGACCTCGTCGACGTGGGGCTTGAAGCTCTCCACCATCACGTCCCATCCGTAGAACGGGTCGCTGACGACCAGTCCGGATTTGGCCTCCTCCCCGTAATGGTCCTCGAACTGCGAGAGGCTCATCGTCTGCCTCAGGGGGACGTCGTGGACCTTGTCGTGCCTCTCTAGCTTGTCCTGGGGGACCTCGCCGTAGCCCTCCGCGGCGGGTATGGTGACGGTGGTCCGCTCCCCGGGGGCGAGGCCGATGACGGCGGTCTCGAACTTCTGCAGCAGCCTACCCTCGCCGATGACGAACTCCATCGGCTCGTACTGGCCCTCGTCCTTCATCTGGAACTCGAAGCTCTTGGGCACCCGCTCATCGGCGGCCACCTCGTATAGCGAGGTGTCGAAGACCCAGCCATTGGCATAGCTGCCCACATAGTCCACCTTCACCGTGTCCCCGGTCGCCGCCACGCGGGGGCCGGGGTCGTCCTCGGTGGAGATCCTGTCCCCCACCGCTATGCCGGCGACGATCAGGAAACAGACTACCAGCACCACTGCCGGAATGAGAATGGGGGCGTCGACGGCCTTGCGGTCGGCACGTATGGAGGGCAGGCTCCTCATCGAACGCACCTATCATAGGTATGATATAAAATTCCTTGCTTCCAGCTTCCTCGGCGCGGGCATCCTGGACCTACAACCAATTTAAATATCTGAGTCTGAATCTGACAACGATCCCATGCGAGCACTCTACATCCACGCTGACTTCATGGAGTTCGAGGCCAAGAAGAAGACCCCGGTGGCGGAGGACATCCCCGCGCCGATGCATGAGGGCCGCATGGAGGAGGCGTTGGTCGCGTTCCTGACCGTGGAGAGCGTGGACGAGGATGATCCGCAGCAGGTCTGCGACGCGGCGGTGGATGACATAATGGAGACCGCCGCCAGAGTCGGGGCCGAGAGGGTGATGCTCTACCCCTACGCGCACCTGAGCAACGATCTTTCGTCTCCGAAGGCGGCGACCTCGATGATGAGGAGCATGGAGGAGGCCATCTCCGCCAGGGGCATGGAGGTATCCAGGGCCCCCTTCGGCTGGTACAAGGCCTTCAGCGTCAGGTGCAAGGGGCACCCCCTGTCGGAGCTGTCCCGCGACTTCGCCCCCAAGGCGGTGAAGGAGGAGCGCAAGGCCGAGGGCAGCTTCCTCATCCTCACCCCGGAAGGCGAGGAGGTCGGCGTGACGGAGCACCGGGGAGGGAGCGAGTGCTTCCGTGAGATGGTGGACAAGGAGGCGCTGAAGAAGGAGGGGATAGCCATATCCGAGGAGCCCAAATACCTCCGCCTCTGCCGGAAGTTCGGCATACAATGGGAGGCGATGAGCGACGTGGGCCATATGGCGTACACCCCCAACGGGGCGCTGATGTTCGACCTCGTGGCCGACTACGCCACCGGGATAGTCAACGACCTCGGGCTGCCCATCTACATGGTCAGGGGGACGAACATGTTCTCCCTCGACGAGGAGCCGGTCAAGGAGCATGCCGACCTGTTCGGGGACCGCCTCTACACCGTCAAGACGGGGAAGCAGAGCTTCGTCATGCGCTACGCCGCCTGCCACCAGCAGTTCGCCATGATGAAGAACTGGAACATGAGCTACCGCCAGCTCCCCTTCGGGGCCTTCGAGGTGGCCGACTCCTACCGGCTCGAGCAGTCGGGGGAGACGATGCTCTGCTTCCGCACCCGCCGCCTCAACATGCCCGACCTGCACGTGGTCTGCAAGGACATGCCCGAGGCGCAGGAGAACTTCAAGCTCCTCGACGAGAGGATATTGGCGGAGATGGAGGCCCTCGGCAGGGAGTACGAGCTGCTCATAAACCTCTCCTCGCGGGAGGCCTATGAGGAGAACCGGGAGATGATCCTCGGGCTGCTGCGCAAGCATGGCCGGCCGGCGCTGCTCCACTTCTACCCTGAGGGCGCCAATTACTATTGGACCATAAACATCGAGTACCATATACTCGACCAGATGAAGAGGGCCCGGGAGATCGGCACCGTGCAGATCGATGTGGGCAATGCCGAGCGCTTCGGCATAACCTATGCGGGCAGCGAGGCGGAGAGGAGGCACCCCATCATCCTCCACACCGCGGTGATAGGCACCATCGAGAGGTACCTCTACACCATCCTGGACACGGCGGTGATGATGGAGTCCCAGGGACGGGTGGGGCACCTGCCGGTCTGGCTGACGCCGGAGCAGCTCCGGCTGCTTCCGGTGGGGGAGGCGCACCTGCCCAAGGCCCAGGAGATCGCTGACGAGCTGGAGAGGGCCGGTGTCCGCGTGGGCATCGACGACAGCGACGCCACCGTGGGCAAGAAGGTGCGCCGCGCCAAGCAGGATTGGTGCTCCTACGTGGCCGTGGTCGGCGACAGGGAGGCGGAGAGCGGGGCGCTCAAGGTGTACATACGAGCCGAGAACCAGGACGAGGAGATGGACGCCCCATCGCTCGCTCGGCGCATCGCCGCTGAGACCGAGGGCAAGCCCTTCCGGCGCCTCTACATGCCCCGCGAGCTCAGCCGCAGGGTGGACTTCTGACCCGGGCGCGGAATCGCCGCAGCGCTGCACGGCCGGGCTTGCTCCGCCCCGGGAGCGCCAGGTGGCCCCTTTCGTGGGGGCTGCAAAGGAAAACCGTTCCTTTTAAATAAATCGCGCATAGGGATTAATCAAACATGAAAGAGTGGAGCGGACGGCGTAGCAGACCGGTGGCCGCCATCGTGGCCGCGGTCATGGTCGTATCCCTTGCCTCCGTGCTGTTCGCCTCCCCGGCCGGTGCTGACGTCTCCGACGCCGAGGCCCCGGAATGGGAGGAGGGCATGGGAACGGCCTTGGAGATGGAGTTCGACCTGCTCTCCGTCTATGAGAAGAACAGCGATGAGGTCGAGAGCTCAGTGGAGGGGATGATGGAGAACCTCTCCGAGGAACTGAACATCACCCTGGAGCTTGAAGAGCTTTCCATGAACGAAGGCGAGATCTCCGCCCACAAGCTCTATGAGATAGAGGAGGAGACCGATGAGACGGTCACCTTCGCCAGCAAGTTCGCCGCTAAGGCCCTGGTCGATGGCGCTGCCTCCTTCGGGATGAAGGGGGCGCCCGCTGCCGGCCAATACGATGACCTGGAGGAGCTCAAGGGCGCCGATGAGGAGGATATCGACAACTCCGTGTCCATGGACCTGGCCATGGCTCTGACGCAGTCACTGCGGGTGACCCATGACAAGGAGACCATGGACATCGTCGACCTGGAGCTCTTCGTCAGGCCGACGGCGGTAATCGATATGCATATCGAGAGCCTCCCGCACATGGCGGAGAACGAGGAGGGCATCGAGCTGACCTACGACAGCCTGGATGTGGATCTGGTCAATGACGTCGGCGCCGAGCTGGCCCTGGAGTTCGTGCCCCCGTTCAAGCTGATGGACCTTCCCATGGAGGAGGATGCCGAGTGGAGCACCGAGACCGAGGAGGTCCGCATAAGCGGTGAGGTCATGGGCAGCATAGACCTGGATGTGAGCGGCGAGTCGCCGATGGCGCAGGAGATCGAGGACGGAGTGGACGAAGCCTTGGAGCAGATCAACGAGGAGTTCCCTGAGGTCCAAGGGCTGGAGGAGCTCCCCATAGAGCTGGACGAGCTGAGCGTGCCCGCCGCCGCGCTTCCCGACCTGGAGGATAACATCAGCGGCGAGATGCTCATCGAGGACGGCGTCCTCCCCGAGCAGGCCATCGAGGTCCCGGAGATCCCCATGCATAAGACGGGGAGCAACGAGACCGACCTCCTCGCCATTCATGGGCTGATGGAGGAGAACCTGACCGTGAACTGGTTCATGCCGGTGGGCATGCCGGTGCCCGGCGTGGTGGAGATACCCTTCGAGGATATGCAGGAGCTTCCGTTCGAGCATGACAACTGCTCCGTCTACATCGGAGGAATCCCCTATTCCAAGTCCGCCTTGGACATCGAAGAGTGGGACAGTGCTCTGGAGGAGCGCGCAGAGGACGTGGAGATGATGGTAGTGCTGATGGCGTACCATGAGGGGCTGTCGATCGCCGAGGAGTTCTCCTTCGAGACTGTCAGCCCCGCCAGCGCCCAGGATTCCTTTGAGGCAGTCCAGAGCGAGCAGGAGGCCTTGTTCGAGGAGCCTGAGGAGGAGGATCCCGGCCTAATTGAGGAGCTCTTCCTCGAGCCGCCGTACTACGGCGCCATAGGCGCGGCCGCCATCATCTTGGGCCTGGCCGCCCTGTTCCTGATCCGCAGGGGCTGAGCCGGACCTGCAAACCCTTTTCCTCTCCCCTCCATGGCCGTCCTATCATAGGAGCTCCCCGGGCGGGCCGACGGCCCATAACAAATATCTACGGCCCCTCCCATGGATCCGTCGGAGGACGCTCCATGTGCTGTTTTCCAGATATCGCGGAACTGACCGACGAGGAGATAGCGAGGGTCAATGCGGCCGAGGACGAGCTCGGTGTGCTGCTGGTGGCGTACAAGGCCATGCCCGCGTACAGCTCCCTCAGCGCCGATGAGCTCGAAGAGCTGCAGTCATTGGAGTCCAGGCTGGGGGTCAGGCTGGTCGCCTACGACTGAGGGGCATCCGGGCCGACGCTGCGGACGCACTCCGTTCTTTGGCCTCAATCCGAGCGGATGCACTCGATGACGTGGTCGGTGACCTCCGGCGTACGGAGGGCCCCTCCCAGGTCAGGGGTGGTGGCCCCCGCCCGCAGCGATTCGGAGAGCGCCGACTCCAGCATCTCCGCCTCCTTGGGGAACCCGAGATGCTCCAGCATCATCCTCGCCGCCATCAGCGCCGCGAACGGGTTGGCCTTGCCCTGCCCGGCGATGTCCGGGGCCGAGCCGTGGATGGGCTCGAACATGCTCACGCCCTCCGGGTTTATGTTCCCGGAGGCGCCCATGCCGAGCCCCCCTCCCAGCTGGGCGCCCAGGTCGGTCAGGATGTCCCCGAACAGATTGGGGACCGCCACGGTGCCGAAGGTCTCCGGCCTGACCAGCATCGCCATCGCCATCGCGTCGACGTACATGAAGTCCAGGCCCATGCCCGCCTCCTCGGCCTTACGCTGGAATATCTCCCTCTGCATGCCGTAGATGGAGGAGCAGACATTGGCCTTGTCCACCAGGGTGACCTTGTCGTGCCCCTTATCGGCCGCGTATCGGAACGCGTAGTCGGCGAAGCGCTCCACCCCTCTGCGGGAAAGCACACCGATCTCGAACGCGAACTCGTCCTCGGGCTCGGACTTCGCTTTCAGCTTCAGGTCGAGGCTGTAGAGGCCCCGCTTGATCGACATCTTCTGCTTCATCTCCTCGGGGACGAGCTTCCCGCCGGCGCCGATGTAGAAGTCCTCGGTGTTCTCGCGGAGGAAATGGATGTCGAAATCGGTCTCCCTCTTCAGCGGAACGAAGGGATGCCAGGACTTGACCGGCCTCAGGTTTATGTACTGGTCGAAGCGGGCGCGCATCGCCAGCAGCACACCCTTCTCCAGGATGCCCGGCTTGACGCGGGGGTCCCCGATGGCGCCGAAGTATATGGCGTCCATGCCTGACAGGGCCTCGAACTCCTCCTCGGTGACCAGCACCCCGTCGCGCAGATAGCGCTCCGAGCCGATGTCGTACTCCACGCTGTGGTATCGGAAGGGG